>Ga0265303_10001532_pt1 | contig 14268 bp, 15 predicted proteins | sample Helome_2_FD_192494 | JGI IMG/M metagenome (GOLD analysis project Ga0265303, IMG submission 192494) | Marine sediment microbial communities from subtidal zone of North Sea - Hel_20160317 (Illumina Assembly) | ecosystem: Environmental > Aquatic > Marine > Subtidal zone > Sediment ... | reverse complement strand
CGCAGCGAAGCGGAGCCGGGTCGCAGACCCGAGGATCGCCTTAAGGCGATCTGAGTCCATCCTGTTGCCTGACGCACCGAAGCCGCCGTCAGGCAGGCCCCGCCAGGCCCCGACAGGCCCCGACAGTCCGTCGTGCACGCCATGGGCCGTCCCGAGTCCTTGTTGACCCCTGTTGTATCTATCCCCCCCCCTCGGTAGATTGATCTATCATTCAAAAAACACGCTAAGAAAATCCCAAAAAGCTCGATCATGCCTGACTTCCCAATCAAGAATTCCTCTGATCTCGTCCAGCTCTTCCTGTTTTTCCTGCCGCGCGAAAAACGTATCGCGATCTATCGCTGGAAGCGCGGTCGCAAGCAATTCAAGAAATTGAGCCGGGCCGACTATGTGATCGTGTCCTGCCCCAAAGCCGGACGCACCTGGCTGCGGGTGATGATCTCCCGTTTTTATAGCGAAAAGTTCCAGCTGCCCGACGTCGAACTGCTCGGGTTCGATAATTTCCACAAGCTCAACCCGGCCATTCCACGGATATTCTCGACCCACGATAACTACATCCAGGATTTCACCGGGCACCGGGACGACAAACGCGACTTCATAAATAAAAAGGTCTTGCTGCTTGTGCGCGACCCGCGGGACGTCGTGGTGTCGCAGTTCTTTCAGTGGAAGCACCGGATGCGGCCGGTCAAGAAGGCCCTGTTATCGAGCCTCGAGGATTCGCCCGACGTCGGCGTGTTCGAGTTCGCGACTCATCCCGATCACGGCATCCCGCGAAATATGCGTTTTCTGGCGGGGTGGCGCGATGGTCTGCGACAACTCGATGATCACCTGATAGTCCGCTATGAAGATCTGCGAGCCAATACCGCGACAGAGCTCGAACGAGTGCTGCAATTTTTCGACGCTGAGTGCAGTCGTGAGCAGGTCGAGGATGCCGTCTCGTTTGCGGCATTCGAGCGCATGCGCGCGCGTGAGCAGCAGCGCAGCGGTGGCACGGAGCGACACAGCCTGGCGGCCACGGATCGGGGGAATCCGGATTCCTACAAGACGCGCAGGGCCAAGATCGGTGGTTTCGTCGACTATTTTGACGAACAGCAGATCGAAACGATCAACGGGCTGCTGGACCCGGATCTGCTCCAATTCTTCGGCTACGCCACCGAGGAGCAGGACACGCGCGGTGTGGCGTCGCGCGTCGCCGGTTCGTGATCGTCATGCGATCGGCTGCGACGATGTCTGTCGACCGCTGTCGCCAGGATTGACGCTGCTCATTGGACCCGGCTCAAATCCCGGGCCGCCCGTTCCGCTTGCACCCGGTTCAGATTCCGATAGACGAGCGCCGCAATCTTCGAATAACGCCGGCACAACAGGTCCAGGTCCCCGGTTGTGAAACGCAACAGACGGGCTGGCTCGAGCACCCTCACGCTCGCGCCCCGATTCCGTCCGAAGAGTCCAGCCTCGCCGATCGTGCTGCCCCGCTTCATCCGCGACAACTCGATCTCATGACCGTCCCGATCCACCCAGGCCTGGAGCTCGCCATCGATCACGACAAAAAACTCATCGGTGGCCTTCTCGCCCTCGGTCATCAGGATGGCTCCGGGCTGATAGGCGCTGATATCGGCCAGCAGCGCGAATATCCGCGCCTGTCGCAAGCTCAGGTCCTCGAACACCGGGATAGATTGCTGGGGTTCGCGTCCAAGATCCAGCTTCAGGATGTCCCACAACGTGACCACCCGCATCCCGGCGCTCAACGCTGGCGTCAGTGTCAGATCAAGCAGCCAGGCGACGGCAACGGTAAATGCCGCCAGCGCACCAAACTGCACCTGGCTTCGCAACTCGCTGGTGGTCAGGACCAGGAAGCTCAATATCACGACGATCGAGGTATACGTAACGGGCCGGATCACGCTGGCGAGCGCCCGCTGGACCGCGGTGCCTTCCTGTCCGGTTGCTCGCGCCTCCGTGTTGAATCGGACCATAAAATGGATGGTGTCATCGACCGCGATGCCCAGCGCGATACAGGCGATCAGGCTGGTGGTCGTATTCAGCGTAATTCCCAGCAGGCCAAGCGCACCGAAGTAGATCGCCACTACCAGCACATTGGGAAGCAACGCCGTCAAGCCGGTACGCAGCGAGGTAAACATCGCCGACAGTATCACCAGTACAACGAGCAATGCCGCGCTGATACTGAGCAACTGCCCGCGGGCAATGTCATTCAATGTGCGGGTTACAAGGACCAGGTTACCGGTCACCCGGGGCTCGAGCGGATACGGGAACTGCCGCAGCTGTGCCTGTGTCTGCTCGACCAACCGCGATATCTCACGGGTGTCATCGATATTGATCCGCACCAGGATGTTGGCTGTGCGATAGGTGCTGTCGACATAGCTGTCGAGGTCTTCAGCGCCGCCGAAGAAGAGCAGCTGTTTGGCCAGCGGCTTGTTCTCCGGGATGGTATGGAAGGCGCTGTCACCATCATGCATCGTCTGGTTGATCAGCTTGATGTGATCGGCCAGCGAAGTACTGCTGCCGACCTCGGGCTGTTGCTCAAGCCAATTCTGCAATGACTCGAGTCGCGCAAGGTTGGCAGGCTCGACAAACGTATCTTCGTCCGGCGAGTCGATCACGATATAGAAGGAATTGGCGCCGCCGAATGCATCGTTGATCGCTTCGAAGTCAGTTCGCGCCCGTAGATCCTCGGCCAGACCCCCGGTATATGCAGTGCCGACCTCTATCTGTGCCATGCCGATGATGGCGATGGCGAGTGCAACAAGACCTCCGATCAGAATGGGCCGGCGTCGTCGTCGATCCAGTTCGATCAGGCGTCCCGACAGCTTTTTGAAGATGCCTGCACCGACATCTTGCGCCGAACGCGTCGGCGGCTTGAGCAGACCCAGCGCGGCCGGAATGAATGTCAGGACGATCAGCGCAGCAAACGTAACACCCACGACCGAGAGCAGGGAGAACTCGCGGATCGCGCTCAGCGAGTTTAATGACAGCGCCATCAGACCGACGGCGGTGGTGGCTCCGCTGATAATCAGCGGCAAGCCGACATGTCTGAGCACAGATGCGATCAGTCGCCGGCGGTCCAGCGGGTCTGAGCCAGGGTCAATTCTGCGGCTGGCCGAATAGTACTCGGAGACCACATGCATGCTGTAGGCGAGCCCCAGCGTGATGAGCAGCGGCGGCACGAGGATGGTGACCACATTGAGCGGCCGCCCCAGCCAGGCGAGCAGACCGAGTGTCCAGATCAAGGCCATGCTGATTGCCAGCACCGGCAGCAGCACCGCCCGGAGGCTACGGAAAGCGAGGAGCAGCAACACCGAGACGATGACCACGATAGCCGGCACGGTCACCCGGAAGCTGTCCATCAGCGCGCTGGAGATCGCGGCCTGTATCACCGGCGAGCCAGTCACCCAGGCGGTTGCGTCGCCGCGCTCCTCGTCAGCGATGGCGTATATCTGCCGAGTAAGGCCGAGGTCTGCGAAGTCGTTGTCCGAGAGTCCCTCGAAGTAGACGATCAGCGCGGAAACCCGGCTGTCATCGGAGACCAGCGTGCCGCGGTACAGCGGGTTGTCGAGAATGTCGCTGCGCAGATCCTCGCGGACGACAGGATCGACAAAGTCCCGTTCACCCGCGCCGGTGAATTCAATGCCCGATTCATCGGCGCGCAGCGACTTGGCTGTAGTCACCGACAGCACGTGATGTACATGGGGAAGACGCTGCAGGCGCTCGGTCATCCGTTCGACCCGGGCAAGCGCCTCGGCGCTGAACGCATCTTCCGAGGCCAGCGCGACGACGACGGATTCTTCGCTGCCGAAGACGTACCGCACACGGTCGTAGAACAATCGTTCCGGATCGTTTTTCGGCAGCAGACGCCCGACCGATGGATCGACGCTGATCCGGAGTTGGCCGGTTTCGAAGTTGACCAACTGGGAGATCGCAAGCGCCGTGATCAGGGACAGGATGATCAGGATCAGGCCTGGCCGCCGTGCAAATGTGGTCGACAATCGGTCCATGTCTGGCGGCGCTCCCCGCGCCGGATACGGTCAGCGGCTCCAGAATTGTACGGTATTGAAATAGCGCCCCGAGATCTTCTCGTCGATGGTCACCTCCATCACCTGGATCCAGCTTTGAGTATCGTCCCGGACATCGGTCATCTCGAGATCATGGGCGATCCACTTGCCACTGATATCTGCGACAGTCGCCGGATCTACGAGGAGCCGTTTGCGTATCTGTTTATTGGATTCGAAATACTCGGTCTTCAGTGCGACGCAGGTCTGTTTGTCGATGTAGGACAAGATCCGCGCATAGCCTGTCTCCCGCTCCGGATCCGGCTGCTGCGCGATGACATAGGTCGCGCGCCCGGCTACCTCGGCATCCGGCAGGCGTTCCACGCCTGACACCTCTGTTTTCATCTGCAGCAAACGGATATCTTCATAGCTGAAATCCGTTGACCAGATTGCCCTGGCGCCGCCCCCGACGATCCGCCGCGGTTTGCCCAGCGCCGGCAGGTAGACATAAACGGTGTCCCTGGGCTCATTCTCGATAACAAGATAACTGGACCCCTTCAGGTCCGGTGGGGCGAGGACGCGGATCATCAGACGGACGTGACCGTCCTCGTCTTTCTTCCAGTGCAAACGGGACTTCATCTTCCGCTCGCCGGAGGCCCGGTCGATGGACTTGAGCTCAATCAACTGGATGCTGGTGGAATCGGGCGAATTACGCCTCGTGCACTCGCGTATCTGTTCCGCGGTCTGCAGTTCCTCGGCGACAGCGATGCTGGCAAAAGGCGATGAGGCCGCAACCATGCAGGCGATCTGAAGCATCCATCTTGCGAGTCTGTTCATCAAGGACGGCTCCTGAAAAGATTGATGATCCGGGTTTGCGGCGAGCCGCAATCGTCCCGGATATTTGCGTCGATACGGTGTCCCCCACGGACAGATTTACACCTATCAACCGATAAAGTGAATAGCCAGACCATTGATCACGATATGCAGCGTATTATCTACGATGATCAACAGCCAACCCGAGAGCCATGCCGGCGTCTCCGGAGGGAACCCGGTCTCCGTTCGGTCCTGCCAGGATGGACTATCGGGCCATGGCCAGTTCTTGAGCCAGATAAAGTGTCGGGCCAGGTTCCAGCGGTCGAGCACGAAGTGGGTGCCGCCGATCACCGCCAGGGTATAGGGATTCTGTGTAATGAACAGAAACGGAAGCAGATAGAACACGCAGTGGAGCAATGTGGCTGCGGACTGTCTTGTCTTGCGTGTGGCCATCCACTCGCTCTGAAGCAGGTAGTCTCCTACGAGGTGAGCCACGATCTGGTCGGCTGTAAACATGTGTTATCCGTGGTTTATGAAGACCATCCAGCTGGTGGCGGATGGCGCGCTGCAACGTGGCCAGACCGCTGCGCCGCTGCTGCTGGACTTTGGCCCAGCCCCTCTGCGGATGCAAGTTTGCGTAATGGGCCGGCAGTTGTCCGTGCTATATTTCCCCACCGCGCGGCCATGACGCACGGCACAGGAAAAGCGCCACATGACCTATCCACATGAGTTGCTGGAAGATGCCAGGATGCTGGGCAGTTTCGAGGGCTGGAGCGAGGATGTCTATCGCGATTTCCTGCGACTGCAGCGTGGAGAAATGACTGAAGCGGAATTCAGCGACAAGTACCATTGGGAGCGCGCGGTCCTGTCCATGGATATGACCGGCTTCACTACCTCGGCGATGCGCCGCAGCGAGCTGGATAGTCTGCTGCGGATTGTGGACGCGCAGAAAGTCTGTATACCCGTGCTGCAGGATTATGGTGCAGAGCTTGTCCGTTGTTTTGCGGACGACATCGTTGCCTTGTTCGCGGATCCGCATGCCGCTATCGACGCGGCGCTGGAAAGCCATCGACGTATCCGCTTGTTCAATGACTCGGACCTGTGTTCGGAACATCCGACGCATTGTTGCGTGGGTATCGGCTTCGGCCGGGTATTTGCGATTGGCCCGAATCTCGCCCAGGGCGACGAGATGAACCGCGCCTCAAAACTCGGCGAGGACATTGCCCGCGCAAACGAGACGCTGCTGACAGAGCGCGCCTTTGCGGCACTTGATGGCCGGGAGGACCTGACGTTCGAACATCAGGATCAGGACGATCAGATTTTCCCTTTCTATCGGGTGATGAGCAAAATCTGAGCGCGGCGTACGGACGGGGAGTTCCGGGCGCGCTATCTCAATGCCAGCGAGGTGTCATCGTGCGCGCCGCTCGGTGACGCTGCGTCCGCCGATCCCCCAGTTATCGGTCTCGACTTCGTCGATGATCACGATCGTGGTCTCCGGGTTCTTGCCCAGTTCGCGCTGCAGAAAATCGGTCACCGCCTGGATCAGCACGCGCTTTTTTTCCGGCGTAAGTCCTTCCGGAGTCAGTTTGAAATTCACATAAGGCATGATGTCACCCGACTGGTCGTTTGTGGGTTGAGATCGGACCGGCGGTGAACGGGTCCGCTTGCTGCGGATTGTTCAATCCTCATGGCCGTCAAGGAACACGCGTCGGGTCGCGATCAGCGGTATCGCAAAGAGCAGAGCGAAACCTGTATTCAACACCGCGTTTTGCCAGAACCCGGTATACAGGGAAAACGCGGTGTCCGGGACAAACCATGCCACCAGGGGCCACGCTATCAGCTGCCACCCCAGGGCTTCCCCGCGGCGAAACAGACCCCTCAGAGCAAGAAGCATGGTCAGACCCCAGCCAAACATCACCGCTCCGAGCACGCCGTGGACGAGGGTCACATATGAATTGGCCGCGGTGGAGAAGCGACTCTCAATCGCTGTGGACGAGCCGTATACCATCAGGCTGAAGAATCTGCGGATCCAGTCGGGCGCCAGCACCATGCTCAGGCCGAAGATCATCAGTATCCACACCGCGACCAGCAGCCAGCGGTACCAGATGGTTGGAATCATAGCGCGTGACTCCGATTGTCTGGCGGAGTCTGTGCTCAACGATAACGAGCCGCGGTGATAAATTCGCCAAAGGACTCGCACCACACGATTACGGAGTTGAACTGAGCCGCGTCGACGCTTTGCGGGATGGCCACGATAAAATTGTCGAAGGTCCGCACATCACCGATCCTGACCATGCGGTCCCTGGATGCCTCGAATTCGGCTTCCGTCTGCACGAACTCCGGCGATAGATAGAGTTTGTAATCGGGGCCCGGCGCGATCTTCCCCTGCAGCGAGATGAATCGAGGCCCGACCGATATCGTGCCCTCGCCCCAATGGAGCGCGTCGCTGCCCGTCAGGTCACGACGGAATTCGCCAGTGAACTGTGCAGTAGCAGCCATTGCCGCCACGTCGGTCGAAGAGGGCGCATCTGGCGCGGTGAGGATAGGTAAGGCGTAGATACCCGCGGCAAAACCGAGGGCAGCGAACAGAAGATGGGAGAAGATAAAGATGATGGTTCTCGTCATTGCATTGCTCATCCGTTCAGTTGACGTTCGAGGAATACGGAATCCAGGGTGACACCGCCGCCGAGCTCGAAATCGCCCCGGCCATATTCGACAAATCCATTGGCCTGATAGAAACCGACCGCGTTCAATGAAGAATTTACCTTGAGCCGGGTCAATCCTGCGCGCCCCGCCAGATCTACGAGAAATGCGAGCAACTCCCGGCCGACGCCCTGGCCGGCGAACGCGGGCTCGACGAACAGCGCCTCGAGCAATTCCCGCTCCAGATTGAGGGCGCCGAAGGCCGCCAGTCGACCGCCCCGCCGGAGGATAAAGTGCTCATCGCCGCGCGTCTGGCCGCGCACGATACGCTCGGCGCCGGGATTTCCGGCCCAGTGCTCAATGACTTCGGGTGGATAGAAATCCGCACATAGGGCCTGGACGGAGGCGCGGAACAATGCGTCCATGTCCTCATGATCAGACCTTCTTGCGGCACGGATCATCGCTATCTCGGTCTTCAGGCTATGGATGACAACCCGGCGCGTGCGGATAGATCCGGCTGCGCATTCGCGTGTGGGTTCAAGGCCCGACACGGCGGAAGCGCTGATGATTGCCCGGCTTCCAGGTCAATCCCCCATCCTCGGTATAGTCCATTTTCGATTCGAAGGCGTCAGCCGAGACGTTGAACCGCGTGAACCGCAGCTGGCCCGTGCCACCGTCGGCGGTGTCGAATGGCTGTGACAGACGCTGTTCGCCGCCGAGCGGCCCGGTCATGACCCAGAGCCGGCCGTCAGCGCCGACGGATACCATCTCGATCTGTCGCTCGGAGGGCTTGATATAGAAGAGGATGCCTGCCATCTGCTGCAGCTCCGGCATTTCGCTGTGACCGCTCAATACGCGATCAGGAATGACCCAGGAGAACTCGTAGCTGCCGCTCACCGATCGCGCCAGCGAGCTGTCCTCATTCAGAAATTCAGTGACCACCTCCCAGCGGCCCACCGAGGTTCGCAATTGTTCCACCGAGTGGTGCATCGCTTCATCTTTGTGGTCGCCGTGGCCGAGCGCGAGACCGGAGACCAACAGCAAAGACGCGACAACTGCTATTCGAAACATGCTCCCTGTCCTCCGCCGGTGCCGGTGCCGCATGCCGGGGAATGCCAGGTCACGGCGTGGCCCTTGGATCTGGCCTGTGCAGGAATTTATGTTGCCACAACGTGGTCATGCCCACACCTGGCCCGCTCTTGCCGGATGCCGCCAGCTACGGATGCGCCGCATGCGTGCTTTGCCGACGGAAGATCCGGCTTCAGATCTCAGTCGACCGGCGACTGATCGACGATGATAAGACCCTCGGTCGGGAAACCGAGTTCCGTCGCGTTCGCGACGAATCGGTCCATGACATGTTTTTCAATGGTCGGCGTCCGCGCCAGGAGCCAGAGATAGGAGCGATCCGGCCCCGACACGAAGGAGTACTGGTACTCGTCCTGATCGAGGCCAAACACGACATAGGCGCCGTAAAAAGGACCGAAAAACGACACCTTGAGATAGCCTTCATCGCGACTGCGGACGAAGAAAGCCTTACCGTCGGCCTGCTCCCACTCGCCGCTGGCTGTGTTGTAGCCGCGGTTAGTGACTCTTATGCCGCCGTCGTCGCGCAGGCTGTATTCGGCGGTAACCCGGCTCAAGCCACGCTCGAAAGAATGATCGAGCCGGGCGATCTCGTACCACTTTCCCAGATAACGGTCCGCGTCGAAATCGCTGACCGGCTCTATACCATCGGGCAGACCCGTGCAGGCGCTCGTTAGCGCCGCAGCAAGGAGCAGGAAGATAAGCATGGTTACCCGCTGCAGCCGGCTATTCGCGCTACGCAGGGGCTGGTCAGCGTTCGATGTCATGGCTCCAGAATCCTGTTGGCTACGGCACGGGCACTGTCGAGACAATCGGACAGGCCCGGTCCGCCGCGGTAATTGGCGCAGAAGTGCAGACCCTCCCAGCGCTTTTCGACACCTTCCAGTGCGGCCAGGAAATCGCCATGGCCGACGTTGTATTGGGGTATTGCCAACGGCCAGTGGGTGGCGCTGGTGAAAACCGGTGCGCCGCGGATACCGAGCAGATCGGTGAGCTGGCCGGTGGCCAGGCTCACCGCCTCGGGTTCGCCGGGTGTGGCGCAATCCGGCATGGTCGCGCCGCCGATAAAGATCATCAGGGCCACATGTCCGTCCGGAGCGCGGCCCGGGAAGATCGTGGAGGAGAAGATGGCGCCCAGCACGCGCCGGTTCTCCACCAGCGGGATGAGCATGCCGAAGCCATCCATCGGATGCTCGATCTGCTCGCGGCGATAGCCCAGCACCAGGGTCGTCACCGGGGGGTAATACAGTGCGGGTACGGCGGCCATCTCGGCGGCGATGTCCTGTTGCCAGGGTAATTCGGCATTCACGTGACCGGGTACCGATATGACCAGCGCGTCGAAACGCCGGTCGTGTTCGCCGGTCGGGTCATGCCAGCGGACCTGCCAGCCAGCGTCCGTGCGCTTCATCGACAACGGTTCGGCGCCGGTGCGGATGTCTGCGCTCGCCGTCGCCGCCAATCGTCGGGTCAGTGTCTCGGTGCCGTCGGAGAAGGACATCATGCGCGGCTTGTAGGCGACCTCGCCACTACGCTTGCGTTCCTTACGCAGCTTTACCGCACCGCCGATCAGGGAGCCGTAACCGGCCTCCAGATTCCAGACTTTGGGGAAGGCGTAGCGGATCGACAGCTTCTCCGGATCGCCGGCGAAGATGCCCGAAACCAGCGCGGCGATGCCGTAGTCGAGGAACTGCCGCCCCATGCGCCGTGTGACAAAACTGGCGACACTCTGGTCTGCATCGGCTGGCGCCGCCTTGATGAACGGTTCGGCGAGCAGGCGGAACTTGCCACCCAGGGTATACAGCGGTGTGGTGATGCCGCCACTCATGGACATCGGCAGGGGCAGCACTCGTCCGTTCTTTACCAGGAAGCGCTTGCTGGCAAGTGGATTGGCGTCGACGATCTCGCTGGTGAGCGCGAGATCGTCGAGGAAGTCCTCAGCCAGCTGGCTCTTGATCAACATCGAGTTTGGACCGGCCTCGCACAGAAACCCGTCGCGGCGCTCGCTGCGGATGACGCCACCGGTGCGGTCGGATTTTTCGATCAGGGTGACCTCGGCGCCGGCATGGCCGAGTCGCCAGGTCGTGGCCAGGCCGCTCAAGCCGCCGCCGATGACCGCGATGCTGCGGGGATTGCCTGGCGGGTTCATAAGCACTTCCGGTGGATGGCGGAATCTCCGTGGTTCACGCCAACGCAGCCCTGATCTGGATGTCGCTCACCGGGTTAGGCGGCAGAGGCCTGCCGGCCGCGTGCCGCCAGACGGCCCCTCAGCCGCCCCGCTTCTCCTTGGCGATCAGGAAATTGACTACGTCGAACAGCTGTTGGTTGCCACCGGCCAGATCGGCGCCGGTCACGTACTTGCCGTTGACCACTACCGCCGGCACGCCGCTCAAACGGAATCGGAGGACCTGGGCGTCGGCACGCCGCAGATTTGTCTGCACCGCAAACGAATCCCAGGCACTGAGGAAATCCTGCTCCGTTACATCGAAGCGGGCGAAGAACTCGATCAGTCGCTCACGGGTATTGAGCGGGTTCCGGTTGACATGAACCTCCCGGAAGATGGCCGGATGTACCTGCTCCAGGATGCCGAGCGCTTCGGCGGTGTAGAACACGCGGGCGTGGATCTGCCAGCTCGGATTGAGCGCGGCCGGTATCTGCACGAACACGGTGTTGTCGGGGATCCCCTCCAGCCGCCAGGACTGTATAAAGGGCTCGAGGGTGTAGCAGTGCGGGCAGCCGTACCAGAACACCTCCGCCACTTCGACCTGCCCCGGTCCGGCGCTGGTCGGCTGGGCGACCGGCAGGGTCGTGTAATGGCGACCTTCCTGATACCGCTCCAGCGATTTGGGGATTGAGGGCTTGGATGCCATCGGCACCACGTCTTCCTCGGCAAGGACCTCCTCGTCCACGATGGTCTCTTCTACCATCGTGTCTGCCGTGGTCTCGACCTCGGCTTGAGCCGCCGGGTCGGTGGCGACGCTGTCCGCCACCACTGCCTCTTCCGTCGTTACGACCTCGGTTTCCACTTCGGCGGCAGGCGTCGGGGCCTCCTCTCGGCCGCAGCCATTGAGCGCGAGCAAGGCAACGGTGATAGCAACGATTCGGATCATCAATCTCTCCACTGGATTCGGGTAAAGATCAGGCGCGCGCTCAGCGCAGCCCCTGGATATAGGCGGTTGCGGAGCGGATGTCATCTTCCGTCATCCGGCTGGCGATGCCACGCATCATCTGATTGGAACCCTTGCGCTCGCCGCTGGCGTACTGGCGCAGCTGGCTAGCCAGGTAGGTGGCGTGCTGACCGGCTATTGCCGGATAACCGGCCAGCGGATTACCGCTGCCGGTGGGGCCGTGACAGGCGATGCAGGCGGAGATGCCGCGCTCAGGGTCGCCGCCCTGGTAGATGCGCTGGCCACGGCGGACCAGCTTCGGATCCGCCTCTTTCGGCGTAAGCACCTGGCTGGAGAAATACGCCGCCAGGTCGGCCGTGTCCGGATCAGACAATAATGCTGCCTGGGGGCTCATCAACGCGTTTTGACGGGCGCCGAATTTGTATGCCGCAATCTGGTCGACGATATAGTCCGCATGCTGGCCCGCCAGTGACGGCCATTCCGGATTGACGCTGTTGCCATCTACACCGTGGCAGGCAGCGCACACGGCGGATTTGGCCTTGCCGGATTCAGCCGATCCTTCGGCCATGGCGGTGCTGGCGATGCCCAGGGTCAGGGAGATCAGGGCGATAGCGGAAATTTTGTTCATGGTCGGGCAACTCCGGCGTTTCGCTGGGCGGTCCGCACGCGGTCAACGGGCCACGAGGGCCAAAAGACCCCATGCTAGACTGCGCGCGGACAACAACAGCCGACAATTTTACACTACCGGGGCACTGCGGCGTCCACCCATATCAGCCATGTCCGTATTCTCCGAAGCCAGTTTCCTCACCAGCGCCAACAAGGCGGCGCAATTCTTGCCCGACGAGGGCCGGGAAGTGGCGTTCGCCGGCCGCTCCAACGCCGGCAAGTCGAGTGCGATCAATGCGATCACCGGCCGCCGCAGCCTGGCCCGGACCAGCAAGACGCCGGGGCGGACCCAGCTGATCAATTTCTTCGCTCTCGACGCCGACCGCCGCCTGGTCGATTTGCCCGGCTATGGCTTCGCCAAGGTGCCGCTGGCCATGCGGCGCCATTGGCGCCACCTGCTGGAAGACTATTTCTCGGGCCGCCAGGCCCTGAGCGGGCTGTTCGTGATTATGGACAGCCGCCGGCCGATGACCGATGTGGACCAGCAGATGCTGGCTATGGCCGAGGCGGTGGCCTGCCCGGTCCATGTCGTGCTGACCAAGGCCGACAAATTGTCCCGGGGCAAGGCAGCCGCGACGCTGCAGGCGACGCGCAAAACGCTGGCCGACCGTGCCTCGGTACAGCTGTTCTCGGCCCTGAAAGGCCAGGGTGTCGACGAGGCCCGGGCCGTACTCGAGTCCATGCTGGCCGGCGGATGATCGCCAGGTCCGCCAGGACAGACAAAAAAGAAGCCCCGGGTTCCGGATAAATCCGGCGATCCCGGGGCCAAGCGTCGCATCCGGCGGGGGGTCCACCGGGCTGCCAGCCCGCTCAGGGAGAGAAGCGGGCGAGCGTCTCGATAGCGCTCAAAATCATAGACCGTCCGTACCCATACGAGTTCCGTGGCCGGTGATGATATCGACGGCGCCTAGTGAGCCTCATCCCAGTTCTGGCCCCGCCCGGTGTCGACCTTGAGCGGGACCGACAATTCCGCCGCGCCGGCCATGCATTTCACCACCGCGGTTTCGGTGGCATCGATCTTGCCGGCCGGCACCTCGAGTACCAGCTCGTCGTGGACCTGCATGATCATCCGTGCCTGGGACCCGTTCTTCGCAAGCCATTGATCCACCTCGATCATGGCCCGCTTGATGATATCGGCGGCGGTGCCTTGCATCGGCGCGTTGATGGCGCTGCGCTCGGCATATTGACGGCGCTGCGGGTTGCGCGCGCGTATCTCCGGCAGATACAAGCGCCGGCCGTACACGGTCTCCACATAGCCCTGTTCGCGGGCCTGTTCCCGGGTCCGGTCCATATAGGCTTTGACTCCCGGATAACGTTCGAAATACAGATCCACGTAGGATTGAGCCTCGCCGCGCTCGATGCCGAGCTGGCGCGCCAGGCCAAAAGCCGACATACCGTAGATCAGGCCGAAGTTGATCGCCTTGGCCGATCGGCGCTGCGCTGTGCTGACATCCTCCTGAGCCACCTCGAAGACTTCAGCAGCGGTCGCACGATGGATATCGGCGTCGGCCCGGAATGCCGCCACCAGGCCCTCGTCCCCGGACAAGTGCGCCATGATCCGCAGCTCGATCTGGGAATAGTCCGCGGCCAGCAGCATGTAGCCCTGTTCTGCCACAAAAGCCTGCCGGATGCGTCGGCCCTGCGGGGAGCGGACCGGGATGTTCTGCAGATTCGGGTCAGAGGATGACAGGCGACCCGTTGCGGCGACCGCCTGGTGATAGGAGGTGTGGACCCGGCCCGTGTCGGGGTTGACCTGCCTTGGCAGCTTTTCCGTGTAGGTGGAGCGCAGCTTGGACAGCTCCCGGTGCTCGAGGATCAGCCGTGGCAGATCGTGCTTGTCCGCCAGCTCCGCCAGCACGTCCTCGGCGGTGGAGGGCTGTCCCTTCGGCGTCTTGCGCACGACCGGCAGCTCGAGCCGTTCGAACAGGATCTCCTGCAGC
>Ga0265303_10001531_pt1 | contig 14271 bp, 13 predicted proteins | sample Helome_2_FD_192494 | JGI IMG/M metagenome (GOLD analysis project Ga0265303, IMG submission 192494) | Marine sediment microbial communities from subtidal zone of North Sea - Hel_20160317 (Illumina Assembly) | ecosystem: Environmental > Aquatic > Marine > Subtidal zone > Sediment ... | reverse complement strand
CGTCGGTACGGATCGGGAGATCATCGATCTCGGCGGCAACTGGACGCCGGGCGAGGCATTTCGCCTGTTCGCAGACTTCAGGCGGCAGAACCGGGATGGTATCGACATCACGAGTGCGGGCAGCTACACGCAAGCAGCATTTCTACCGCGCTGGATCGACTACGAAACAGACCAGGTAGACGCCGGTGTCCAATACCGCACGAAGTCGCTCAACCTGACGCTGGCGTACTACGGTTCGTTCTTCACCAACAAGAACCCGTCATTGACCTGGGATACCCCGTTCCTGAGTACGCCTGGTGCCTCCACCATGCGTATGGCACGCGAACCCGACAATGATTTTTCACAAGTATCCCTGTCCGGCAAATACCTGTTATCGACCTGGGACACGACGATCGCATTCCTTGCCGCATTGGGACGCGGCGAGCAGGATCAGCAATTCGTGCCTTACACGTCGAACCCGGATATTACGGCAGATCCGCTGCCCAGCAATTCGCTGGATGCGGAGGTTGACACCTATAATTACTCGCTCACGGTGACGAGCCGGCCGATTGACAAGTTGCGAGTGAAGTTCGGCTATCGCTACGACGAGCGCGACAACAAGTCGCCGATTTTCGACTGGAGCCGCGTCATCGTCGACAGCCTTCCGTCATTCGACAGCGAACGAAATATTCCGTACAGCTACGACCGCTGGCATTCCACGATAAGTGGTGAATACGCGTTCAGCCGCAAGTTGCGACTGTCTGCAGGCTATGAGTACAAGGAAGTCAATCGTGACTATCATGAAGTAGCCGAACAGACAGACGAACTGGGATGGGGGCAAATTCGTTGGCAACCCCTGCTGTGGCTCGATATTCGCGCCAAGGCCGGTGCCTCCGAGCGCGGTGTCGATCGGTATAACGAAGCGATTGGGATCAACTTCGGCCAGAACCCGCTGATGCGCAAGTACGATGTTGCGTACCGCGATCGGGAGTTTGGTGAAATTGTTGCTTCGATCTCACCAATGGAAAAACCGGTATCCATGTCTGCGTCGGTCCTGTGGGCGGATGATGATTACAAGGACTCGCTGGTCGGTTTGAACGGCAGTGAGGAAGTTCGCGCGACGCTCGATGTCAGCTGGGCAATCAGTGACAGCGCGGCGGTTTACGTGGTCTTTGGGCACGACAACATCGATGCACACCAGACTGGCTCCGAGCAGTTCGACTGGTGGGACTGGAGCGCCTTTCACGAAGACAGTTTCAATCACGTCGGCGTCGGCATGAGCTACCGGCCGGCTGAAAGCAAGTTTGATTTCTCGTTCGATTACAACTGGGGCGATGGCGAAACAGAGATTGCACTCGACAGCCTGAGTGGCGGACTGAGCACGCTGCCCGACCTCGAATCGACGCTCGATTCGGCACGCGCCGAAGTGAGCTATGCGTTCTCCGATCGCCTGGAAGGCACATTCGACCTGCGCTACGAGAAGTTCGAAGTTGAAGACTGGGCACTCGTTTCCGAAACGACTCTGCCGACGGTTCTTACAATGGGTGCGGAACCTTACGATTATGATGTCTATGCGATAGGCATCGGCTTCCGCTACCGCTTCGGTACCGACGAGATATCACTGGCCGACTAAAGTAACCTCCTACCAGGTTATTCATACTTCGCACACGTTTCGGCGGGGAGTCGGGTACATTATCCGGTTCCGGCAAGGGGATGACCGTTCTCCGACAGTCCTAACTGATCGTCAAGGAAGCTGCGGAATGGCCCCTTCGCTGCCGGATCGATAATGTTAATCCCGCGAAGTCCCGTCAGCTTGTAGACCAGTTCAACCGCGGCGGAGGTTTGCGTTGCAGGGCCCGTTACGATGTCCGGTCGCAAGCCGAATGCCTGCTGTACACCGACGACCGCATAAGGGTCGGACGCGCACAATATGGTGCAGACGATGTTGTCGCCCAGCTCGTCGATTAGCGCCGCACCGTTGTAGGGTTCAAGTGGTGAAGCGCCCGCCTCTGCCACCAGGAAGTCTGGTTCCAGATCATTAATGAAATTGAGCAGCGGCCGAATCGCGGCACGATAGTCGGCTTCAGGTACGACCGTCGAGGGCAACCCTACGTCGATGAAGTCGAAAATTTCGGTGGCGCCGGTCTTCAGGTAACTCAGGATGTCACGGTAGCGCCCCGCCCCGGTCAGTTTGGTGCCAACGACAAAGAATCCGGCACGATCGAGTTCCTTGCACACACGGCGACCCGACGTTGTCTTGCCTGCGGACATCGAAGTACCAACTATCATGATGGTGGGAACGGCGAATGCATGCCGCTCCGCCGTCATCGCAAAATCGGACATGCGCATCTTCTTGTTGTTCCGGCACAGGTGGCCTCTGTACTCAAGCCTGAGCGGGTCCGCGAGCAAGGTATTGAAGGAAGTATAACGACCTATCAGGCCGGCGCTAGTCAGAGCATGCATCTGGTCGTCTGCACCGACATCACGCCAGCTGCCGACGCCCTCCAGTGTCGCAGCACGATCACCCAGTGCACCCACTACCCAGTCGCCGGGCTCCACCTGGACCATGTGGCCGCTGCGATCTTCAATGTGATAGAGCTCAGTGACCGTGCCTACGACTTCGCCTTCGACGTAGTCGCCCGTCGCCCAGTCCGCGCGCGGCAGTTTCTGCACGTCATAATTACTGTTTCGAAAATCTGCGATACGTGCCAGTGAGCCATATACCCTGGTACTCATCGTCGTTTCCTCGTTTCTAGCTCTCCATAGCCGGTGCAGTTAGCAACAGAACCAACAAGGCTGTCCGATCGAGAGTCCTGTCGATCAATAGGTGTTCGTGAGCCGCATGCGCCCCGTCACCGACAGGACCAAGCCCGTCGATCGTCGCGGTATAGAGACTGGTCGTATTACCGTCGGAACCGCCGCCGGCACGGGTTTGGTGCAGTTCGAGACCGAGCTCCTCGCCCGCGTGCTTCGCACACTCCCACAGTTTCTGGTTACGCGGTGTCGGCTCCATCGACGGCCTGCCGATACCACCTTCCACATGCAGGCGAACGTCCGGTGTTGCCGGTTGCAGCGAATGGATGATGTACTCGATTTCATTACCGGCAGCGACAGTTGGCACGCGAACATCGACAACGGCCGTACTGTGCGGTGCGACGACATTGGGCTGGATTCCTCCGTCAACGGTGCCGACGTTGACAGTGATGCCGCGCTCTACGTCGTTTAGGGAGAACAACGTCTGGATGACATGCGATAACTCGAGGATCGCACTCGCACCTCCCTCCGGATTCAAGCCGGCATGGGCAGCCTTGCCAAATATTGTAATGGTGAAACGACCGATGCCTTTGCGCGCGGTCTTGATATCGCCGCGCTCACCCAGTGCCGGTTCGAGCACCAGCGCACGATTCGCATGCTTGGCCAACATGCGTATGTAGCGAGTAGAACTGCGACTGCCGATTTCCTCATCGGCATTTACAAACACCACAGGTGACAACGGCGTCTCAAGCTGCAGGTCGCGAATCGCCATGAATGCCAGGACCATCTGCGCCAGCCCCCCTTTCATGTCGAATGAACCGGGACCATGCACGATGTTGCCGTCTATCTGAAACGGTCGCTCCTCGAGCGTGCCGACTGGCCAGACGGTATCGTAATGACCGAGGACGAGTTGCGAAGGATGACCGCGTCTACGCTCTGCGGGCCGCGCAAAGACATGCCGCGGCCTGTCGGGGGCGCCCGTCTCCCGTGACTCATACCCGGCGCTGGCCAGCGCCAGGCGCAGAATTCGACGCACGCCGTCATGCGTCTCGGGCTGGGCCGAAGGAGATTCGGCTTCGACCAGGCTCTTTATGAGGTTCGTCAGTACATGCTGCTGACCGTGTACGTAGTCGAGAACTCTTGCCGAGGTTGTGGCGCCCATGTCGGTGCTACTTCTTCATACTCTCCGGGAAAGGAAACGCGTTCGAACGGTCGACAGCCGCAAATCGACCTGGCGCGAGATAGGCAAACAACGGCGACTCATGAATCGTCTCCTGATCGTCTGCTTCCGATGATCGCAGGTAGTGTTCGTCGGCGTAAGCCGCCACGATTTCGCCGGTGATCAGGCAATTCTCGCCAAAGCCACTTACGGTCTTGTGGTGGCGGCATTCGAAGTAGAGGTAGCCTTCCTCGATGAATCTCCCATCGACCTGCGACGCCGGAAACGTGCTGAAATAGTCGATGACCGGCTTGTCCCCCTCCGCAAGCCGCGGTGAGGCCGCCAGGCTCGCAATCAACACCTGCGACGGTTTCGGATAGCTCACTGTGAATTCACCGCTGCGTTCAATGTTGCTGCAGGTCTTGTGGCGGGGGGTGCACACAAAACCGAAGTAATTCTGCCAACCCATGGGCGTGACCATGTGCTTGGGGGCCAGGTCCAGCGATCCGTCCTCGTCTCTTGTGCCTACGAGTACGAGAGGCGCAACCGTAAAGAATTGCTCCCAGACCGGAACCGTCGTATCAAGCTGCACGACGTGACTGCTTAGTGAAGACTCGTTCATGGCATCACCCGCAACGTACAAATCCCCAGAGTTACGTTAGACCCGCCATGGATCGAAGCAAATAGGTACTTGCCTCAAATTACTGGCACTTTTTCCGCTTGCCCGGGAACACCGCGCCTTTCTGCTATAGTGCGCAATTCCCTAAGGAGCACTACCCATGACGCAAGCCAAGTCGGGCGATACTGTCCGGATCCACTACACAGGCACACTGGACGACGGAACTGAATTTGACAGCTCAGCCGGCCGCGACCCCCTGGAGTTCGCACTCGGCGGTGGGCAGGTCATTCCTGGCTTTGACAGCGCCGTGGATGGCATGGCGGTGGGCGAAAGCAAGTCTGTGACAATTCCGCCAGAGCAGGCTTACGGCGAGCGCCATGAGCAGCTCGTGCAACAGGTTCCAAAGGATGCATTGCCCGAGGATATGACGCCTGAGGTAGGCATGCAGTTGCAGAGCCAGAGCCCGGACGGCCAGGTCATGAATCTCGTGGTCACGGATGTCGCGGACGACGACATCACCGTTGATGCCAATCATCCGCTCGCGGGCCAGGCACTTACGTTCGCGATCGAGCTCGTCGAGATCGCCTGAAGCCTCGGCAGTGCACGAACTCTCGGTATGCCTGTCCCTGCTTGAACAGGTGCAGGCGATTGCCACAGAACGCGACGCATCTGTCGTCACCCGAATCGAGCTGAAAGTCGGCCCATTGTCGGGTGTCGAATCTGACCTGCTGCGTAACGCGTGGCCGGTGGCATCGGCAGGCACGATTGCTGTCGATGCCGAGTTCATCATTGACGAAGCCGAAATTATTGTCCGTTGCAGCGCCTGCAAGGCAGAAACACTGGCCAAGCCGAATCGCCTGATCTGCGCCGACTGCGGTGATTTTCGCACCACGGTGGTGAGCGGCGACGAAATGATCCTGCAGCGCGTGGAGCTTGAAACAGCCTGAGGCGGTTGCCGCCTCGAAACACGGCTCTCAACAGATGCGCGGCAGCGGATCGTCCTCGAGTTCTTCGAGGAAACGCTCGCCACCGAGTGGCGTCTCCAGGATTACGCGTTGCTCGGCCGCTGAAATGCGGCCGATGCGTACCGCATCCTTGCCCGCTGGCAAGCGGCGCCATACATCCAGTGCGGCATCGGCCTGGTCGGGCGCAAGAATGGCAACGACGCGCCCTTCGCAAGCCAGGTAGTACGGGTCGTAACCGAGCATGTCGCACACAGACTGCACTGGCTCGCGTACCGGGACTGTCGCCTCGAAACGCACACCAAGGCCCGTCGCCTTCAGGATTTCATGGCCGATTGAGGCTATGCCGCCACGTGTCGGATCACGCATGAAGCGCAGACCGTCGAGGGCCAGCAAGGGCTCTGTTAGCGACATGACGGGGCCCGCGTCGGAGACAAGATCGCCGCGCAGTCCGAATTCCTCACGTGCCAGCATAACGGCGGTACCGTGGTCGCCAATCGGACCGCTTACAATGATGACATCCTCGTCGCGAATCTTGTCCATCGACGGTTTGACACCGGGCAACCGCACCCCGACACCTGTTGTCGCGAGGTAGATGCCGCCACCCTCGCCACGGCGTACAACCTTGGTATCGCCCGCACTAATGCGCACCCCGGCTTCGACAGCGGCCTCAGCGAGACTCGTAACGATACGTTCGAGCTGTGCGACTTCGAAGCCTTCTTCGATGAACGCGTTCAATGTCAGGTACATCGGCTTCGCGCCTGACACGGCCAGGTCATTGGTCGTGCCATGGATAGCGAGTGAGCCGATGTTGCCGCCCGGAAACTCCAGCGGCTGTACCGTGAAACCATCCGTCGTAATCATGACTTCGCCATCGCCGAGGTCAATCTGGACAGCATCCGCCTGAATATCGAGTTCGCTCGCGGACAGGGCCTTGGCAAACACGTCCTCGATGAGCTCGCGCATAAAGCGCCCACCGTTACCGTGTGCCAGTGATATGAGTCGATCATCCATCGGGGTCATCCATTCTCTTGTTGTTGGCGCGCAGCGACCTCGGCCGCCTGCCCATAACTCAATGCCGCATCATTGCATGGCAAAGCCTGCGGCAGGTAGACGCTGAAGCCGGCGTCCTGCAGCAACGATAGCGTCTGCTCGGTAAGGAAGCGATTCTGAAAAACGCCACCGCACAATCCTACCTGTGTCACTGCATGCCGGTCTCTTGCTGCGATGGCCTGGCTGACGATCGCGACTGCCATACTCGCATGGAAGATTTCGGCTCGCCGTTCTGGCTCGATTGATACGTCGCTAATGATGCCAAGCAGCGGCTCCCAGTCCACGTGTAACACACCATCTTCATCTTCTGTCAGCTCGAGGCTCATGCCTTCTACATGACTTTGGCAGAGCGCTTCGAGCTGCATGGGCCCCTGGGCCTCGAAGCTCGCCTGCGGAACATCGCATATCATGGCGGCAGCCGCATCGAACAAGCGGCCGGCCGCGCTCGTCGTCGGGCAGTTGAGATCGTTGGTCCAGGCAGCTCTCGCGAGACCGTCTTTGTCCATATCCGCGGTCCAGTCCAGACCACACTCCCAATGCAGTGCCGCCGCACTGCGCCATGGCTCTCGCCCAGCCTTGTCGCCACCAGGAAGCCGGAACGTCCGCAAGCTGGCAAATCGCTGCCAGTTACCGGGGCTCCCTAAAAGGGCTTCACCACCCCACAGGGTGTCGTCGCGACCCAGGCCAACGCCGTCCCAGGAGAACATCAGCCATTCGCCCGGCGTACCTGCTTCGGCTGCCACGGCACTGGCATGCGCCTCGTGGTGCCAGACGGTCTCGAACGGCAGGTTCGACCGACCTTGTGCCCAGCGGTTGGTCGTATAGCCCGGGTGCGCATCGCAGACTACGCGGCTTGCGCGCACGCCATACAAGGCCTGCAGATCGCGCGAGACCTGCTCGAAAACGTCCAGGCTGCGTGGGCTGTCCATCTCGCCAATGTGCGGTGAGACCACGACTCGCTTGTCCCAACTCAGCGCGACAGTCCCTTTCATGTGACCGCCGACGGCCAGTAGTGGCTCCGTTTGGGCCCACGGGAGATCCAGTTCCAATGGGGCACAACCGCGACCGAGGCGAAACGGGCGCATGCTGCCGGCGATACGCCGATAGACCGGATCATCGGCGGGACGCACAATCGGCCGGTCATGTTGCAGGAATGCGTCTGCAACCGCTCGCAGGCGATGTGCCGCATCGTCGTTGTCCGTCAGGACCGGTTCGCCGCTGATGTTTCCGGATGTCGCTACAACCGGGCCACCGAGCGCATCGAGCAACAATTGGTGCAATGGACTGTACGGCAGGAACACGCCGACTTCTCCAAGGCCCGGCGCAACATTGTCAGCCAATGCGCAGCCAGGGAGGCGAGTCGCGAGAACTATGGGTCGAATCGGCCCTGCAGTTAACTGCGCTTCAGCATCAGTCAGCGTGACGTAGTCGCGCACAACATCAAGCCCATCACGACCTGCAACCGGGAACATGACCGCGAGTGGTTTGTCCGGACGCTGCTTGCGTTCACGAAGCCTGCCGATCGCGGCCTCGTTACGGGCGTCACAGACCAGGTGGTATCCGCCGATGCCTTTTACGGCAACGATGTCGCCGCCGCGAATCGCTTCGGTGGCTTTCTCGAGAGCGGTGTCCGAGTCGTCTGCAGTGACGACTCCCTGCTCTTCGAACGATAGCTGAGGGCCACAGCTACTACAGGCAACGGGCTCGGCATGAAAGCGACGATTCGCCGGATCCCGGTACTCAAGTTCGCAGTCGGGACACAGCGGAAACGTCGCCATGCTGGTGTTGGCGCGATCGTAGGGCAAAGCCTCTATTAACGTGTAGCGTGGCCCGCATTGGGTGCAGTTGATAAACGGGTATGAGAACCGCCGGTCGTTCGGATCCTGCAACTCGCGGCGGCAGTCGTCGCACATGAAATAGTCTGGCGGCACAAATATCTGTGCGTCTGCATCCGCAAGGCTGTCGATGATCTCGAACGTGCAAGCGTCGGGCACACTGACTGTTTCGACATTCGCCAACGACGGTGACGATAGGGGTGGTGCGCAGGCGACGAGATCTTTCGAGAATTGCTCAACGGTATCGGTCGTGCCAACTGCCAGAACCTCGACCTCGCCGAGTTGATTCTGTACATGGCCTTTTATGTCATGCCCGATCGCAAGCCGGTAAACAAACGGACGAAACCCGACGCCCTGTACATGGCCTCGAAGGCGGAGGCGCCTTGCGACGAGTTCACCGGCATGGGCCGCCGGTTCAGCCACTCGAGGCGTCCTTCTTTCGCCCTTCCCATTTGTTCTCCCGCATGCCCGAAGACCACCAAATGCGGCAGGCACCTTCGTCCGAGACCATGCAGGGACCTATCGGCTTGCGCGGTGTGCAGCCCAACCCATACAAGCGGCACTCATTGGGATAAATCTTGCCCAGGACGACCTGCGCACAGTCGCACCCCGGTGGCATTTCGCCAACGCGTTTTCTCGATGCATCGGCGTAGGATTTGAAGCGCTCCCGTGCATCGTGCGATGCATAGGCGTCACGTAATGCGTACCCGGACTTCGGGATGATGCCAATTCCACGCCAGTTGGCATCGACCACCTCCATCACTTCGCTGAGCTGACGGCAGGCCTCAGTGTTGCCTCCTGGTCGCACGACTTGCGGGTAGCAATTGTCCAGGAAATGCCGGCCGTCGCGCAGTTGCCGCAGGACCGAGTACATTGCGGCCAGTAACGAGTCGGGCGTAAATCCTGCGACGGCTGCCGGGATGTCGTGATCCTTAACGACGAACTCCCATTCCTCGGGGCCCATGACCGTCGACACATGACCGGGCGCGATGAGCGCGTCGAATCCCGGCTTACCTGAGTTCAGAAGCATGGCCACGGCCGGCCAGGTCAGTCGCCCCGACAAAAGGACCAGCAGGTTGTCCGGTACACCCTCAGCCAGCATGGCCGCTACCGGCGCAGTTGTCGTCTCGAACCCGGCCGCGAAGAATACGACGGTTCTCGCAGGATCTTCATTTGCGATACGTACGGCCTCGGTCGGCGATGCGATTGGCCGAATATCCGCGCCAGCGGCTTTGGCCTGCTCCAGCGAACGTGGTTCCCGCTTCGGCACATTGACCGGCACGCGCAGCATGTCGCCGAAAGCGACGAGCGTAATGTCTTCATGCAGCGCCAGCTGGATCGCCTCGTACACATCCTCTTCAGGACAGATACAGACGGGGCAACCGGGACCGGGTACGAGTTCGATATTGTCAGGTAAAACCGTACGCAGACCTGCGGCGGATATCGAACGTTCATGTCCACCGCACACATTCATGATGCGCAATGGCTTGGCGATACCCAGGCCCTGCAGTTCCCGCAGCCAGTCTGCTGCGCCTTTGGCCATCAGTCGGCCCCGATGGCGGTGTCCGGCTGGCGAACGCGATTCAGTTCGGCCTCCAGCCAATCGAGCCATGCGTCGATACCGTCACCCTTGCGAGCCGACAGTTCAAGAAGCGGCGCTGAACTCGCCAGCTGTCGCAGGCAATTCTCGGCGTAGTCAGGATCAAAATCGTCGAGGACGGCAAGCAGGTCCGACTTGGTGATCAATACGAGATCGGAGGCACGGAACATGACCGGGTACTTGGCCGGCTTGTCGTGACCTTCCGGTGTCGAGAGTAACGTGACGTTCAGGTGCTGCCCAAGGTCAAAGCTGGCCGGACACACGAGGTTCCCGACATTCTCGATGAAAATGATATCGACATCGTCAATGTCGAGTTCGTGCAAGGCCGAATGCACCATGTGGGCATCGAGATGGCATGCGCTGCCTGTAGTGATCTGGACGGCGGGCACACCCTTCTGCCGAATGCGTTCGGCATCGTTCTCGGTCTCGAGGTCCCCTTCGATGACGGCGATCCTGAGTTTGCCTGCTAGCGCGTCGGCCGTCGCCTCGAGCAACGCAGTCTTGCCGGCGCCGGGCGATGACATCAGGTTAACCGCAAGCGCGTTATGGCGCGCGAAATGTTCGCGATTGTGGCCTGCCTGGTGATCATTGGCATCGAGCAGACTCTTCAACACCTCAACCGACTCATGGCCGCTCTCGGCTAGCAGATGTTCGTTTCCAGGTGTCACGTTGCAGCCGCAAGTGTCACACATAGTCGTTCTCCCGGTGCGGCGGATCAGATTTCGGCCAGCACCTCATCAAATAATGCCCAGGATTCGGCCGCTTCTTCTTCAGAGACTTTTTGAATGGCGTAGCCGACGTGCACGAGAACATGATCGCCAATCTCGGGCTTTTCGTGTTGCAGCATGAAAAGGCTGACCTCACGCTCGATTCCCTTGGCCTCGCAAGTACATTGAAAACCGTCTATCGCGGTGATTTTCATTGGAACAGCAAGGCACATACGGGAACTCCGGGATTGCATATCACGTAAAGCTAATATATTAAATGAACTCGCCAAATAGCAGCGTGGCATGCAACGATAGGGTAAGTAAAGATGCCTACAGCGGAGAGCAATATGTTTGATCCAGCGCCAGATTTCGTGCGCCCCCTGCGAGCCGTACTCCTGCTCGCAATCGCGGCGTTTGGATCGGCGGTTGCAGAGCCGCCCGGGATCGTGGCGGCCTGCAAGTCCTGCCACGCCGAAGATGGCGCAGGCGTGGGCAAACAGGTTGTCCCGATTATCGCCGGTATGCCGGCCGTGCATATCGAAGAGGCGCTGTATGCGTACAAGGATGGCGCACGCCAGTGCCTCGAAGAACCTGTGATGTGCGAAACCACGATGTTGCTGACGGATGAGGAGATCGCGGATCTGGCCGAATACTACGGCGCACTTGAGCGGCCCTCTCTGCTGGTCAAAACAGACGCCGGGCTGGCCGCACTCGGTGAACCGGTGCATCGCACGCTGTGCGGCCGCTGCCACGTACCACCCGATGACCCGGATGTCGCTGACGTGCTGGGACCACCGCTGCACGGGCAGAGAGAGGATTACCTGCGATACGCACTGGAGTCCTACCTGTCGGGTACGCGAGAGAATCTGCTTGGCGAGATGGAGGAAAAAATCTCCTTACTCGATGACGGCGACGTCGAAGCGCTCGCACACTATTACGGCAGTTACTGACCACGGCGCTTGTGATACCGTCGGTGCGGTCGCGGCCAGCACCGCATCTCAATAATAAGAATCCAGGAGTCCTTCATGACGCACCGGCCTGCCCTCTTTATTGTCGTAGTCCTCGCATTCCTCACTGGCACCGCCGCCGCTGACGTCACATTGATTCACGCCGGCAAGCTTCTTTCCGTTCCAGGCAGAGCCCCCGCGACCAACATGACGATCATCGTCGAGGGCGATCGAATTACAGGCGTGCAGAGCGGGTTCGTCGAATCTGAAGGTGCGACTGTCATAAACCTTCGCGATCATTTTGTCTTGCCCGGCCTGATGGACATGCACGTACATCTGCAGGGCCAGCTGGGGCCGAACAACGACCGTGACCAACTCAAAATGTCCGACCAGTTGATGCAGATGCGAAGCATCCACTACGCGATGAATACACTGCGAGCCGGTTTTACAACCGTGCGTGATGTGGGGTCCTCACCGCAAGAAATGTATGCGATGCGCGATGCCATCAAGAACGGCTGGATCGACGGACCACGCATCATCGCTGCCGGAGGCGTCGGCATCACGGGCGGCCACGCCGATATCAGTGGGGTGAGCCCCGACCTTATGGAGATGTTCACATCCCCGAACGTCTGTGATGGACCTTACGACTGCCGCCGCGCTGCACGTAACGCCATCAAGTACGGCGCCGACCTGATCAAGATCACATCAACAGGTGGCGTAATGACGGAACGCGCAACAGGCACCGGCCAACAGATGGAGATGGACGAACTGCGCGAAGTCGTGCAGGCCGCGGCACGCATGGGTCGCAAAGTCGCATCGCACGCACATGAAGAGGACGGCATCATCGCTGCACTCGAAGCCGGCGTAGCAAGCATCGAGCATGGCACCTACACCGGCCCGCGCGCCACCAAGCTGTTCAAGGAAACGGGGGCGTACCTGGTACCAACCCTGCTCGCCGGCAAGACGGTCGCGGCAATGGCCGTCGAATCCGACTTCATGCCGCAGACCGTCAAGGACAAGGCTGTTCGGGTAGGCAACGATATGGCCGGTAACTTCGAGAAGGCCCACAAGGCTGGCGTTAACGTCGCCTACGGAACTGACAGCGGGATTTCGGCCCACGGAACCAATGCGCAGGAAGCGGTCCTCATGGTGGAAGCCGGCATGTCGGAAATGGATGTCATTGTCGCCGCGACTATTAACGCGGCAGACCTCGTGGACATGAGCGATTCTATCGGCACCATTGAAGCAGGCAAGTTCGCGGACCTGATTGCGGTCAGCGGATCGCCGCTCGATGACATTGAGGAATTCCTGGACGTAGACTTCGTCATGAAGGGCGGCAAAGTCTACAAGCAATGATATAAATAAATACTTATCATTTTGATAAAGATTATTTAGTTTCAATTATTATTATAACTGCTAACTTGCCCTGCAAGGGCCCGGGTCGCGATCCGGGCACTCACGCGAACAGGGAGAGAGCAGCATGTCCAGACAGCACCCGGTAGTCGCTGTAACCGGATCCTCAGGGTCGGGTACGACAACAGTAAAGACTGCGTTTGAACACATCTTCAGGCGACTTGATCTGACGGCCGGTATCGTCGAGGGCGACAGCTTTCACCGGTACAACCGTACCGAGATGCGTAAGGCGGTCACTGAAGCGGCAAGTCGTGGCGAGAACATCAGTCACTTCGGCCCCGACGCCAATATACTTTGCGACCTGGCAGGTCTCTTCAAGCAATATGGGGAAACCGGAACAGGTAAGCGCCGCTACTATGTCCACAACGAAGAAGAGGCAAAAGAGCACGGCTGCGCCGCAGGCACCTTTACCGAATGGCAGGACATGCCTGCGGACACGGACATGCTCCTTTACGAAGGACTGCATGGTGCAATGGTCACTGAGGAGTGCGACGTAAGCCAGTTTGCCGACCTCCTGATTGGTGTCGTCCCGATCGTCAATCTCGAGTGGATCCAGAAAATTCACCGTGATACGAGTCACCGCGGTTACGATGAAACTGACGTCACACAGACGATCCTGCGTCGCATGGAAGACTACGTAAATCACATCACGCCGCAGTTCTCACGCACCGACATTAACTTCCAGCGCGTGCCCACCGTGGATACCTCCAACCCATTCATCGCTCGCGATATCCCTACCCCGGACGAGAGTTTCGTGGTCATCCGCATCCAAGATCCGAAAAAATTCGATACGGATTTCCCCTACCTGATGTCAATGATCGACCGCGCATTCATGTCACGGCGTAACTCCATTGTGGTGCCCGGCAGCAAGATGGGGTTTGCCATGGAGATTATCCTGCAGCCCATCATCGAGAGGATGATGGACGCACGTAACGTATAAAACGATCACACTCTGTAACCGAGAAGCCGCAGTGGCAACTTTGCCCTGCGGCTTTTTTATTGCAGCAATGGCTTGACAATTTTCAATGCCATGAGATCAGCAAATACATACTATTTTGCTCAGTTTTATTTTTCACCCCCAAGGAATAGCCTGATGCAATCCCCAGCCAGACTTGAATACTTCCCCATTTCCTTATTTGCCATGGTCATGGGGCTCGCCGGGCTCTCCATCGCCTGGGAAAAGGCACAGTCGAGCTTGAATCTACCCTTTCAGATTGATTTCGCATTGGTACCCTTCACCAGC
>Ga0265303_10001530_pt1 | contig 14280 bp, 11 predicted proteins | sample Helome_2_FD_192494 | JGI IMG/M metagenome (GOLD analysis project Ga0265303, IMG submission 192494) | Marine sediment microbial communities from subtidal zone of North Sea - Hel_20160317 (Illumina Assembly) | ecosystem: Environmental > Aquatic > Marine > Subtidal zone > Sediment ... | reverse complement strand
ATCTTCATCGTGGACTCCTCCTTCTCGTTAACTGTTAAGGACACTATCAGTTTGGCACATCGATGCCGGTAGAGTGAGGAGGAGTCCATCCCATTGCTTTGGAGAAAACAGGCTCTCATGCTCTAGCTCAACTCGTCGCACAGCGGGTACGACTGCATGTACTTGTTATACGCCTTGAATAAGGATTGATTGTCCATAATCTTTATAGATCCCCTTTTTACTAAACTCCGTATCGTTGATATCCAGGTTTAAAAGATAATAGTCCTTGGATTTTGTTCCCACTAGAATGAATCTGAAGTAAATCTTCCCTTCGCTTACTTCCGAGTTCGCATAAACAATAATGGTTTCTACAGGTCCGAAAATCTCATATCCAACCAATCGTATTTCCGCACCCTGATTCTTATTTCGTATGGCAGAAACAATTCGGGAAAACTCGCTGATAGATACTTCCTCTTTAAATCCGTCATCAGTCCATTCATAGGATAACTTTTTACCTTTATCGGATTTAAAGCCTGAAAGAAAATCGACAATAAGTTCTGCAGCTCGAATTTCATCATGAACGATAATTCCTGTGCTGCATCCCACAACAAGCAGTAAAAATAGATATAGCGTGGAATTTCTCATTTCTGTATGGCGTATTACAGCTGATTAAAAGATATTTTAATTAGTAATATATTATCACTGTTGCCGAGAGTCCGTTCCTGGCCGAAGATTGCCGCCCACCCCCGTTAACTGAGCGTCTCCTATGGAGAAAACAGGCCTTCAAGAACGATTAATCAGCGAACGAGATCGACTCGAGGCTGATCCTCAAGCCGTCTCAATTGGTAATTTATGAACAGCAATTGCACGCCTAATTTGGTGGGGAATCAAGAAGCCATTTATATCGACGTGTTCAGGCACTGTCAGACTTTGATGCTCAATCTGAGCTTGAAACGGAAAAAATTTAATTAGCTCGATCTCATTATAAAACAGCTCAAAGTTCTTAAATCCAGCATTAAGCACAATACGGTCTTCGAATAAAATAATTCTGCCAAATGGCCAGGTAGCTTTGACCAGGCCTTTCGCATCACCCACCGATACACTTGTCCTCTTATCAAAAAGGCTCTCCATACTATTTACTGTTTTAACTCGACTAATCTGAACACTTACAAAGCTAGATATAGCACATAAGCTCTTAGCAAACAGTCGATAGATAACAGCTCCCCAAACCCCAGGAATCACCGGCGGTAACCGACCCGAAGCGGTCTTTAGGATTACTTTCTATGCAGTCACTTCTGTACTAGAAGTGGAAAATCGGTATGCTCGAGATAGAACGATTAATTAAGTATTGCGAATGAGAATAGTTGGCCGTAGAGACTTTCTAAAATACGTTGCTGTAACTCCAGCAGTGGGTTTGTTGGCGCCAATGACTGCTTGGAGTAGGCCACGCCGCATTCGAGCCGCTGCCATCCAAATGGAACCCAGATTGGCGGACGTTGAAGCGAATCTTTCTCAAGCTGAGCAATTAATAAAAGAAGCGGTGAAAAAGGGTGCGGAGTGGATCGCCCTTCCAGAGATGTTTACGACTGCCGCCGCTTTCCATGATGACATGCTCAGGGCAATTCGTCCGATTGATGGCGCGCCTGCCCAATTTCTGCGCGATCAATCAAAGCTACACAACGTGACCATCGGCGGATCATTTCTGGCACAAGATAAATACAAGGTATTTAACAGCTTCCTTATGTTTTTTCCCGATGGCTCCAGTTTTCGCCATGACAAGGATCAACCAACTTACTGGGAAACATGTTACTACGAGGGTGGAAATGACGATGGTGTGCTCAAAACGCCTGCCGGTGATATTGGGGTGGCGCTGTGCTGGGAGATGATTCGGTCACGAACCGCGCGGCGCCTGAAGGATAAAATTGAAATGGTGATGGCCGGCTCGACCTGGTGGACACTGCCGAACGAGGCAGACCCAGATCACCCTTACCGGCAGGTCAATAACGATATGCTCCAGCAGGCACCTCCGACACTATCTCGCATGCTTGGAGTGCCAATGGTACACGGGGCACACGCTGGATCGTTCTCAGGCTTCGAAAGCCCCGAATTACCCGATGTTGCGTATGACTCAGCGTATCTGGGAACTGCAATGATTTGCGACGCCCAGGGAGTTATCCTCGCACAACGCCACGCGGCTCAAGGTGCTGGCGTGGTCTTGGCTAACGTCGATATGGTGAAAAAACCGGTCAACGTAGAACCTATTCCGGATCGTTTCTGGTTACCGAAACAAATGCCAAAAGAATGGAAGGTAGCCTGGACACACTGGTTCCCACGAGGTGAAGATTACTATCAAATTGTGACCTTACCTTACTTGGAAACTGGTGAAATGGACGAATACGTCCCACCGTTTATGCGCTAAGCCGACCTAGGTAGTATCAATCCTATCTAGTGGAAGACGGATCTAGTGTCAGGTATCTAGCTATTGCATATGTAGCATCCGATTTTGAGCGAATGATTGCAAAGGTGCGATAGCCACCTCTGATCTAGAAAAACTCATTTTCCGCTTTTGGCACTTCAAAGTCGTTCATGAATCACCCCGCGAATGACCGCTAGTGGCCGAAGATCGCCTCTTATGACGCGCTTCTCAGTGTCCGCTTCGGAGAATAAATAGTATCAGCGCGAGTGGTGCGTCCGGCTTCACGCGTTTGTTTTGGGGTGGATCCACTTTTTCTAGTCCTGGTTGTCGTCAGGTTTATGAAACACGGATAACGGTAACAAGTATGCCACTGAAAGCACAAACCCGGATACAATTAAGAGAAGCACCACCGCTATATTTAGGTTCGTTTCTCGAATATCTATCTGACCTAGAGCAAAAATAGTAACTAGCAGAATAATTGTGGAAGGCGCATAAGTAGTTCTGCAAATATTGCATTTGTGTGTGTAAAAACCGCCTTTTATTCGAAAGAGCGAAGTGAGAGTTTTTAACGTGTATCGGTTTAGGCTTTCTCCGCATTCTGAGCATCTCGACGTAATCATCGGTTTAGGTATCCCCATAACAACATGATTAAAGGTAACCGACCTGATGATATATTATCTGCTGCCTAGCGTCCGCTTCTGGCTGAAGATTGCCCCACGCTAGGGGTTTACGAGGGTCCGCTTACGAGAAAACAGATGCTCAGGATCGATATCTCAGCGGCGATTTACGACCCCAAGGAGTCTCTGAGAAGGCTCTTGAAAATAAATGGGCCCCTTCGACATAAAATTTTTTTATCGTTTTAGGCCTTAGCGAGTGATAAACCTGCGCACTGTAATTCCGATATAGGCATTGCGCTCAGGCGCAGGCTCAAAATAGCGACCGCCAAACGCATTAATTCGGATATTGTCATTGTAATCCTCGTCGAACAGGTTGTTGACGCCCAGGAACGATTCCAATTCCCAGTCACCGTAAACAATATTATGCCCAAGGCGTAAGTTCGAGACAGTACTAGATCCGACGCTGGTTTGATTCGCATTGTCGGCATATATTTCACCCGTGTAGGTAAGGTCCCATTTTGCATAAAATCCTGAATCTCCAAACCAGGAAAAGTCGACGTAAAGCAGGTCCTTAGGAATCCCGGGAGTATCATTACCGTCAAAAACCTCCCCATTTGTATCGGTAAAGCGATCAAAAGAAAAATCCGAGTAGGTATAAGCCATCGAGAAACTAAGCTGCTCGGCGAGTTGATGAGCATATGAAAGTTCCAGGCCATCGCGGCTGGATGAACCCGCATTTTCAAAAAATGTTCGCCCGGGTTGGGCCGGCAACTCGAACGGTGTCAATTCATTATCGACATCGATGTGGAACAGGGCTGCTTCAAAACGGTAACTGTCGGTTAAAGTTTTAATGCCTATTTCGTAGTTAATCGATTCCTGTGCTTCAAGTGCCTGGTTGAACCCACCGCCGTCAGGATTAGCGAACTCGGTGGTAGTCGGTGTTTCAAAGGCGCTCGAGATATTGGCGTACAGATGTGTGCTACTGCCGTGCTTGATGCTAATGCCAGCCATGGGACTAACTTGATCAAAGTCAATATCGCCGGAATCATCGCCATCGGTTAGAAATTGATCGTTAACGTTAAACTTCACTTCATCATATCGGATTCCAACGGTGAACTCGGCGATATCGCCGAGTTTGGTTTCATTTTGTAAAAATGCACCAAGTGATGTCACCAGCTCGTTCTGTTTAAAGGTCTGCGCACCGGTCACGCCCTGCAGATTGTCGAAACGGCTACGACCATCGTCCTGACGGTCATAATCTATTCCGATCAGAAGTCGATTAGGCTTGTCCCCCAGGTTATCTTCCACGATATATTTAACACCGGCTCCATAAAAATCGCGGTCCAGTTTTACGATGCCACCGTTTTGAAAAGGAAGCTTGTTGCTGAAATCTCTATCCGTATTGTAGATCCGTGCCTCCAAATCGTGATTTTCGCCAAGACTGGTTTTATACAGTAGGCCGATTCGAGTTTGTTTTAATTCCTCGCCTGCGTCAAAGGCCTGGTTTTGTGCCCGGGCCTGTGCAGGATCGCCCTCGACTTCTGCGGCAGTAAGACCACCCGGATCATCGGCAGCGGGTTGATCGGTATGGTGTATCGTGGTTAGTAGGCTGGAAGTAGTCGAAAGCGTGGTTTCGAGACGTGTGTTAAGTTGGGTGTTTTCGAACTTACTATGATCTCGATAGCCGTCGATTGTAGTGTCCGAGAGATTCAGCAGGTAATTAAGTTTGCCGGTGTCGCCGCCTGTTTTTAGCTGTTGCTTTTTAAAGTTGTAATCGCCAAAGGTGGCGCGGGCTTCTGCAAAAGGTATCACCGGCCCTCGTTCGGATTCGATTAAAATCGCTCCACCCGAAGCATTTCCATATAACGAAGATGACGGACTACGAATTACGGTAAACTGACTGGCCGAACCGATGTCAATTCCATCTACCGATCCCTGCCCGTCCGGCAGGGTTTCGGGGATTCCATCGACGATAATCTTGATTCCGCGAATACCAAAACTTGAGCGTGCGCCAAATCCCCTGATAGAAAGGCGTAAATCCTGAGCAAAATTATATCGATTGAGCGCGAACAAACCGGGAACCCCTCCCAAGGATTCATCCAGCCCGAGTTGCTCCGTACCGAGTTGAATTTCATCCTGTCCTATGACGCTGACGGCCGCGGGTATTTCATCTGGATTTTTCTGCACCCTGGTCGGAGTGATCACGATGGGTCCCAGGCCTGTGTCCTGAGCAACAGAAAGTGATGAATCAAACAGAAGTGCCGCTATTACGATTATCTGGATTCTTGTATTTACGGTGCAGGTCCCAATTCAGTTGATAAGAGTGCCTGTTACAAGATATATCAAAGTAAAACAACTCCATACCCTGGAACTTCAATTGGGCAGTAAATATATTTTGCAATGCCAACATTTGAGTTAGCTATTGAAATGAAATCCAAAGCAAAAACAAGATTACGATTTAATCAGAACGACGAGGGTCGTATCTGGCCGAAGATTGCCGCCCGTCAGGCACTTAACCTGATATTGTCAAAATAGGTCTGCCAACTTACATGTTCTCTACCCGCCGCTTCAAAATAATGGCTCGGATTATCGACCTTCCCTTCTCGAATACCCTGATAAATACCGGCGATTATGGTGCCGATAAATTCACCTAGTTCAGCCACTCTTAGCACACGGTATTCTTCAACCGTCATCGGGGTGTAAGTCAAAGCTGTACCAAAGGCGAAGCTAAGGTAGTCGGCAAGTTGGTATTGACTAATCGCTTCACCATGCAGATTGTAAGTCTGAGCATTATGCTGGTCTTCAGTTAGCATTCGCGCGTAGGCGTATGCCAATTCAGGCCGTGTGGTATATCCGCACTTACCATCGCCGGCACAATTAAAGATTCCACCAGCTTCCTTGTAAGACTCGATATATTCAATATCGGGTTCTATGTAAATCCCGTTACGTCCGATCACCCATTCCAGTTCGCTGTTCATAATATCCTGTTCGGTCTGACGGTTACTTTGAACAATCGGAGAAAAGGACGTATTTTCCTCAGCGCCCTGAACGCTGGTGTAAACGATTTTCTTCACACCGCTATTTTGGGCAGCCTGAATCACATTTCGATGCTGCCCTATGCGTTTTTCAGGGGCATCCATACCAGAGACCAACAATAACGTATCCACCGACTTTAATGATTTTTCTAAAACGGATTTATCATTGTAATCGCCAGCACGAATTTCAATGCCCAGGTCGGCAGCCTTCCCCGGGGTCCGGGCCAAGCCGATAACATTTTCCTTTTCGAGCAAAGCGACCGTCGCCTTAACAATTGCCGCTCCCAGGTGTCCACTTGCTGCTGTTATTGCAATTTTCATTTGATGCTCCTGGACCAGCTGCATGGGTTTGTCATGTGACAAATTCTTTTTTCTGGTGCGGCTTATTTTTAAGCCGCGAATTTAGCGGTAACGTATATACCGCCATTTGATTTTGACCAATTCGCAACTTCAGGTTCGCGACCAAACCCGCGGGTATAGATCTGTTCCCGGTCGGTCACCCGGCTTGAGTCCGTGTTCTGTCATGATGGCGCTGTGATCTGGATCCATCCCGCAGTCCCTGAACTTGATGCGCACGTCATCGCCCAGCCACTTGGTAGTAAACACTCGCAAGTCGGTGTCTTTATCAAGCCTGCCCGACCCGCCATGTATGATCCGGCTATTGAAGGCCACACAATCGCCCGGTTGCATATCCCAGCTAACGACACCGAAGCTTTCGGGATCGGTATCAATGTCCGGGAGCGCGGTTTCAGCGACACCCGAGAAATCGACCTGGTCGACCGCTGTTTTGTCATCCGGATTCAGATCACCGAAGTTGTACTGGTAAAACACGGAGTCGAGTCGGTGAGAACCGGGCACGTAGGCCAAAGCGTTTTTCCGTTTGACCGGAACCAGCGGCATCCAAAGCGTGCAAGTGTCATACCCCTCCACAGACCAATAGGGCTCGTCCTGGTGCCAGGGCGTAGCAAACTGACTGCCCGGGGAGCGCACAAATACTGCGTCGAAGTAGAAGTTAATATGTGTCGTCTTCATCAACTGGCCGGCAATTTGGGCAGCAGGCGAATTAAACACAAACTGCTGGTATTCATCGATACCCTGCCACGCCTGGCTATCCCAAAACATGGTGCGTCCCTCGGCATCCCGATCCCACACACGAGCACGGTCCGTGGGATCATCGCAATTAGCGATCAGGCCCTGATCCAGCAAATCAATCCATTCCTGGTCGAACAACCCCCGCAGCAGAACAACACCGTCATGATGATAGGTTGTAATCTCCCCTGATGTAATTGGACGGAGTGCATCGCTATTCATGTGTTTCATCTTAAATGTGAAATTTTTAAATACAAGTAGCAGGCTTTATTTTGCCATAGGGCAGCGCACCCTTTACCTGTCGAGGTCATAATGTATAAGCTGCCAGTTTTCAGGCGTATCTAATTACAGTGGAAAAATCAAATACCCCTCAAGATCAAGGCGGGCTGGAACGCAGCGTTAGCCTGTTCCAGGCCACCGTGTATGGCGTTGGCATCATTCTCGGCGCCGGGATTTATGCGCTTATTGGTGAAGCAGCGGGTATCGCGGGCAATGCCATCTGGGTTTCTTTCATCATTGCCGCTTTAATAGCAGCCTGCTCAGCAATCTCCTACGCGGAACTGTCATCGCTTTATCCCAAAAGTGCAGCAGAGTTCGTCTATGTCAAAGAAATATCCGGCTCACCATTATTAGGGTTTGTCGTCGGATACGTGACCGTGGTTACCGGTATCATCGCCGTGGCAGCGGTAGCGCTGGGATTTTCAACCTATTTCAAACTTTATCTCGATACCGATCCCGTTCTGGTTGCGATTTCTCTCATCCTGATGGTAGCGACACTTAATTTTAGCGGCATCCAGCAAAGCGCCCGGGTAAATACGTTACTGACTTTTGTGGAAGCTGCCGGGCTGATATTTATTATTTTTATCGGAGCCTCCTACATTGGTGATGTCGATTTACTGGTTTTCGATGCCGTGTCTACGGTGAGTGGCGAATCTGGCTGGAAACCGATGATGGCTGCTGCCGCCCTAATCTTTTTTGCTTATCAGGGGTTCGAGGATATAGCGAATATTGCCGAGGAAACGAAATCAGCCGAGACAACAGTACCGCTTGCACTGCTACTGTCGCTATTGATTACCACAGTAATTTATATCCTGGTTGCAATAGTCGCAGTCAGCGTGGTCCCGGCCGAGTTACTCTACGCCGCCTCGCAACTCGACAATCCAAGCGAGGGGCCCCTGGCACTGGTTGCCAGTACCGCGTTGCAATCACCCATAGGTGGGAATTTATTTACGATCATTGCCCTGTGCGCTACTGCCAACACGGTATTGGTATTACACATTGTGACGTCGCGAATGATATATGGCATCGCCAGGGATAACTACCTGCCCGATTTTCTCGCCAGGGTAAATCGGAAAACCAGAACCCCGATAAGCGCGGTGATACTGGCAACCATTTTCTGTGTTTTATTTACCCTCGGGGGTTCGCTCGGGGAAGTTGCGAACCTGACCAATGTGGGGGTTTTTCTGGTGTTTTTCATGGTGAATTTAATGTTGCTGGTATATCGCTACAAAAACCGGCGTTCAGAAAATATGAGACATACTGCGGTGGCGCTGGCGCTTAACCTGGGCTGGTTTCCTGTCCTGCCGTTTCTTGGTGCATTGTTTTGTGCCGCAATGCTACTGACCCAGTTCTGGCAACCAATGACCGTATTGGGCATATCGGTACCGATAATTGTTTATGCCATTTTCATTACTATTTTGGCAGTCCCCATCTACCTGCTCTCGCGAAAAAGGCGGGGATAATCCAGACAACACCATTTACTTGATCTTTTTGCTTTACCTCATTTGGGTGATGTGGCCGCCGGGCTTGACCGTTATAGTAATTACCGGGAGGAAAGCAGATGCAACAAGTTTACAGGTCGCAATCACCACCGAAATCAACGCTACCAGAACGCCACTTCGAGTTGCGCATAGGTGAAGGTCTACTCGTATTCTTCTTACTTGGTATTTTGATGCTTGTTCTATTTTGATACGCGGGTTTTCGCCGCGAAGCTGAAAAAGACCGGGGAGAATACCTATTTCAAGGGAAATAGGCTGGTCGAGCGCGGTCATTCATAACTTTTTCATATACCCCTGCAAGATCTGAAGGATGCGACCTTCAACCCAGCTGCGCCCCGCCAGGTTTTCGATAAATCCGCAGTGACCACCGTAACGGTGGGTTTCGATCTGCAAATTCTCAACCGGATCGATTCGCTTCAGATCATCGACCGGAATGATCGGATCATCTTCGGCGGCGATCAGGTAGGCCGGCTTAGCCATTGAAGCCAGGCGATCACCAACCAGGGCATAGGCCGCAAAATAGTCACCGACATCACTGTAGATAGTATGTGCGGGAATAAAAATTCGGTTCAGGTCATCGAGGGATCTTGCACTTGCAAGTTCCCCGGCGTAGTCAAACTCGGGAAAGCAATGCAGCTTTCTCTGCAGCGAACCGTGCCAGCGTTTGAAGAAATAACGCTCGTAGGCGAAAAAGCCGTTATTGAGGGCATCCATCGCACGGGCTGGATCAGTCGGAGGACAAACCGCGATACTCGCATCGAGGCCAATCTCAGTCCCCGCATCGGCGGCAATTCGCAACGCAAAACTCCCGCCCAGGGAAAACCCGGCCAGGAAAACATGTTCGTAAGCCTGGGCGGCGTTAAATTCCCGCAACGCGCTGGCCACTTCGGGTGAACGTGTCGAGTTGAACAATTCCCGGTTTAAATGATGCGAGTCCCCGTGATCACGCAGATTGAGGCGCAACACGTCAAATCCCTGCGTCAGCAGGCTCGCGGCCGTGGTAAGCATGTAGGACGAACGACTCGAACCTTCCCAGCCATGCAGGAGAATCACCAGGGCCGAACGCCCGTTAACGGCATGGTCGAGTTCGGCCAGCAGGCGCGTGCCGTCCTCTGACTGCAGAATCAAATTATCCGAGTCCAGGCGCTTCAGTATCCCGCGCGCACGCAGCTTGCGTGGTCCCTGGCTGTTGAGCACCGTCTGCACATGCGCATTGCGCAGGTGGCGCGGGGGTTTGTATACGAATTGGTCTTCCACTTATATTCCAGTTTTCCTGCAGAGTTATCTTTACCAGGTCCTCCAAACCGAGATTAAGACAAAAACGCTTTGCTTCGGCAACTTTGAATTTATACTGGTGCCTGGCAAACAGCATTCTGACCTGAATCAATGACTAGCAAACCTGAATCATACAAACCGATTTCCGGCAACGACCTGCCGCGTTTCGCGGGTATCGCAACCTTCATGCGCCTGCCCTATGTTGACCCACGCGACGCAAGCGAGGTCGATATCGGCCTGATTGGTGTTCCCTGGGATGGCGGCACCACCAATCGCGCCGGTGCTCGTCACGGCCCGCGCCAGATTCGCGACCTGTCAACAATGGCGCGCAACGTTCACCACGCGACCGGCATCAAGCCTTTCCATCTTTGCAACTGTGCCGATCTCGGTGATTCGCCGGTTAATCCGGTCGATATCGACGACACCCTGGCGCGCGTCGAAAAGTATTATGCCAGGGTGGTGGAGCAGGGAATCATGCCACTTAGCGCCGGCGGCGATCATTTGATTACGCTGCCGGTGATGCGCGCGCTTTGCCGTGATGAGCCTGTCGGCATGGTGCATTTCGATGCCCATACCGATACCCTGGACCGATACTTCGGTGAATCGAAGTATACTCATGGCACTCCGTTTCGGCGCGCCATCGAAGAGGGCCTGCTGGATCCGAAACGCACCGTGCAAATCGGCATTCGTGGCGCACTTTACAGCGATAAGGACAAGCAGTGGGGACTGGACCAGGGCATTCGGGTCATCGAAATCGAAGAGTACACCGAGATGGGGCTCGAAGCAGTTATCGCCGAAGCCCGCCGCGTGGTCGGTGATGGCAAGACTTATATCAGTTTCGACGTCGATGCACTGGACCCGGTTTATGCGCCGGGCACTGGTACTCCCGAGATTGGCGGCATCACAACCTACGATGCCCTGCAGATGATTCGCGGCCTGCGTGGACTCAATCTAGTTGGTGGCGACGTGGTCGAGGTCTCCCCGCCTTTCGACATGTCAGGCAACACCGCCCTGGTGGCGGTAACAATCATGTTCGAAATCCTCTGCCTGCTGGCCGAGCATTCGAGCCAACGCTAACTGTTGGCGAGCGCCAGCATGGCATGCAGCAGCACGTTGCAGCCTGCCTCGAGATCCTCGGGTTCGGCGCTTTCCTGTTCGTTATGGCTGAGCCCGCCCGCGCAGGGGACGAAGATCATCGAAGTTGGCGCGACCTGGCACACCTGGCAGGCATCGTGCCCGGCTCCAGAAACAATTCGTTGATTACTATACCCCAGCGTCTGCGCCGCTTGCTCAACCGCGGCGATACAGGAGGAATCAAATTTAACCGGCGGGCAATGCCAGATTTCTTCGATATCGCATTCGACCCCGAGTTTATCGACGCAATCGGTCACGCAGACCTTTAACTTTTGCGTCATTTCAGCAAGAACGGCATCGTCCGGATTGCGGATATCGACGGTCAGAAAGACTTCACCCGGGATGGTGTTGCGTGAATTCGGCATAACCGACATTTGACCGACGGTGCCGACGCCATAGGGCGCATATTCGAGCGCCAACAGTTTCACCATCGAGATAATCTCGGCCGCCGCAACCAGCGCATCGCGTCGTCCCGGCATCGGTGTCGACCCGGCATGTGAATCCTGGCCCTTTAGGGTAAGGTCAAACCAACGCTGTCCCTGCCCGCCGATCACCACTCCTATTTGCCGGTTCTCGGCCTCGAGAATCGGCCCCTGCTCGATATGCGCTTCGACTAACGCGCCAATGGGATTACTGCCACAGGTCATATCGCCCATATAGCCAATGCGCTTCAATTCGTCGCCGAGACTTTTCCCATCGCTGTCGGTAATCGCCCAGGCGTAGTCTTTTTCAAACAGTCCGGCGTATACGCCGGAGGCAATCATTGCGGGCGCAAAACGCGAACCTTCCTCGTTGGTCCAGACTACGGCTTCGACCGGTGCCTCGGTGGTGACATTGTTGTCGTGCAGCGTGCGCAGGGCTTCGAGTGCCGCCAGCACGCCGTAGATGCCATCGAACTTACCGCCGTGCGGCTGGGTATCGAGATGACTGCCGGCAACCACCGGGGCCAGGTCATTACTGTGCCCGGCGCGTCGCGCGAAGATATTGCCCATATCATCAATCCTGATACTGCAGCCTATCGCCTCGCACCAGCGGATAAATAAATCCCGACCTTCGCGATCTTCATCAGTCAACGCCAGGCGACAGGAACCGCCCTGTTCACCCGGGCCGATTTCCCCGATCGCCATGATACTGTCCCAGAGGCGCTGACCGTCAACGCGCAGTTGTGCTGTTTCACTCATACCTAAACCTGGACCGGGTCCCGCTTAAGTGCCTGGCAAAGACAATGTACTCCACCGCCGCCCAAGGTAAACATCGACATGTCCGGCGCAAAGACTTCGTAGCCCAATGCTTGCAGATCCTGGTTAAGCTTGACGCTACCCGCCATTGACAATACTTTTTTATTACCCAGGGATACCAGGTTCACCCCGAGATCTTTAGCCTCGGCAAAACCGACATCGACAAAATCAAAGCCTTTGTTCTTCAACCAGTCGATAACCCAACCCTCGAGCGCATCAAGGCAGGCAACAACGAGTTTGTGATCGAGCGGCACTACCAGGCCATCCATGTGTACGAATAACGCCGGAATCGGAGCCACTTCAACATCCCATCCCTCCCCGCGCACGAATTCGGCGACCTGTTCCGAGCCCTCCTGCTCCGAGCGTTCACCGCCGTACCCGATCAAAACCGTGCCGGGCTCAAGGATGACAAAATCTCCGCCTTCAAAATGACCGGCAGTGGCGTAATTCCAGATCGGGATATTATTCTGCTGGAAAAACCTGGTCACGCTGTAGTAATCGGCGCGCCGGCACTTCAGCTGCATGTGGCAGATCAACGCGCCCCAGGGCGTCATCACGCTCGAATCGCGCGCAAAGAAATTGCGATGCAGTACCGGGTCGGGCTCCAGGTAGTGGCAGGTCACTCCCGCATTCTCGTAAATGCGCACCATCTCCCGGTGCTGACGCTGCGCCAGATCGAAATCGAACTCGATTCCGGTTTTGTGCATATTCTTAAGCGTGCGCCCGATTAGCGGACCGGCCTCAACCCACTTGAAGTAATCCGGCTTGCCCAGCAATACGTCCCTTAAAACCCCGTAGTCGTTATCAATACCCCAGTAATCTGGAGAGTTTTGCTGATTAGCCACTGATTTCGTCCCCTGCCAACGGTTTAGACCGTCCAGTCTGGCACAAAATCAAGGCGACGAGAATTGCCGGGAGCCCTTTATTTCATTGATTTAGTAGCTACACGGGCTGTACTTGCAGTATCAAACTGCGACAAATTACAGATTTACATCTCGCACCTCTATAGTTACCATCCGCCGACTGACTATTTTTTAATCGTAATCAGTCAAGTGTATATAAGCCGTTATCAATAAAGACGGCTGTATTTTTTAGATGTAAATTAATAACCGAGGAGAAGTAAATGAATCTCAAAAAAAACCTGACGGGCGCTATTGTCGCCGTCAGCATGGGCGCGACCAGCATTGCCAGTGCCGCTGATGTTGTCATCGGCGTACCCAACTGGCCTTCCGTGGCCGCAACCGCGAATATCCTTAAAGTCGTAATCGAAGAGAATCTCGGCCTCGAGGTCGAGCTGCAAAACGGCACCAATCCGATCGTGTTCGAAGCGATGGATTCAGGCTCCATGCATGCTCATCCCGAGGTCTGGATGCCGAACCAGCAAAACCTGCACAACACTTTCGTCAAGGATAAGGGCACCGTCGAGATGAATTCGAACGGCGTCGCCGCCTTCCAGGGCATGTGCGTACCCAAAGGACTGGCGGATAAACACGGCATCAAGTCGATCGATGACCTGACTAACCCGGACATCGCGGCACTGTTCGACACCGACGGTGACGGCAAGGGCGAAGTCTGGATCGGCGCTCCCGGCTGGGCTTCAACCAATGTCGAAAAAATCCGCGCCAAGTCTTACGGCTACGACCAGACCTTCGAACTGACCGAAAGCGACGAGACACTCGCCTATGCGAACCTCGACAACGCAATCAAGGGCAGCAAGCC
>Ga0265303_10001529_pt1 | contig 14280 bp, 18 predicted proteins | sample Helome_2_FD_192494 | JGI IMG/M metagenome (GOLD analysis project Ga0265303, IMG submission 192494) | Marine sediment microbial communities from subtidal zone of North Sea - Hel_20160317 (Illumina Assembly) | ecosystem: Environmental > Aquatic > Marine > Subtidal zone > Sediment ... | reverse complement strand
CAGGCGCGAGGGTAAACGCATACAGATCAAGTCACGTATTCAGACCGAAAACCCGAAATCGGGTGCACGTCTCGGCCAGCTCAACACCAGTGGTGACTGGAATACGCTGTTGCTGGTGATCCTGGATGAGGAATACGAGCCCTGTGAAATCTACGAAGCGGCCCGCGAGGACATCATGGATGAAGTCGATGAGGCAGCGGGCACCAAACGGGCCAAACGCGGGGCACTGTCGGTGGCCAAGTTCAAGAATATCAGCTGGCTGGTCTGGACGCGGGAAACCGGCATGGAAGCGGTTTTATAATTTAGGGGTCGAGCACAATAATCCTTTTATCTCACGGCGTAAAACCAACCACGTCATCCCCGCCCCCCGCCTTCGCGGGGACAGGCTCCGGTGGGGATCCAGTCTTGAACATCGAGGTACTGTTTGTGACTGGTATATGTATTTCATGACATTACAGGGGCGCACGCGGTGCGCTCCTGCAGCGGCAATCTCTGCGTGATTCTTTAAATTTATCGGATGTGGTTTATTTATGACTGGATTCCCGCCTTCGCGGGAATGACAGTGGAAGCGGGAATGACAGTGGAAGCGGGAATGACAGTGGAAGCAGGAATGACAGTTGATGCAGGAGCACACCGCGTGCACGATGATCGCGGACAGCGTCCGCTCCTACAAGTGTGTCTATTGGGGCAGGAGCGCCTGGCAGGCGCGATGGATTCTTTTCAGCCGCGGTTGGCTGAATATTCTGAAACTGCCTGACGCCCGTGTTTGAAGCTGTCGATTTCCTGCATGGAGTCGTCGCGGGCCGCCATGCACAGACGCATGACCTCCGTGTGCATTTCCATTAACTGCGCGATCCCGTCGGCAATCGCGGCGGCATCCGTGGCATTAAGCGATTGCGTAAACAGGGCCTCCGCCCTGCCGTGGCAGTCCGCCTGCAGTTCGTTGGCGCGGTCCCAGTCACCGTCCTGCGCAACGGCAAGCATTTGCCGCCCCGCCTTCAGCAAGTCATCCAGTTGCCGGCCCGGGGACATGGCGATCAGGTCCCCACCATCGATTTGACGATGTCGCCACCGCCCGTGGTTTCCTGCGGCAGTGCGTCCCAGCCGCTCTTGATCTCCCGCAGCAGGCTGGACACCTCGTCGAGGGCCGCCTCGTCGTTTTCCGCGTGGGCCTCCATCAGCCGGCGGAACATGTACTCGTACAGGTTGTCGAGATTGGCCGCCAGTTCACCGCCGGCCTCCAGGTCCAGGCTGCTGCGCAGCCCCAGCACGATCGAGCTGGCGCTGGTTATATGATTACCTTTCTCTGCATATTCATTGCGTTGCATGGCCCCGCGCGCACGGGCAATCTTGTCCAGCGCCCCGTCGAGCAACATCTGGATCAGGCGGTGTGGCGAGGCCTCGGTGACCCCGGTCTGGGTACCGACAGATGCGTACTGGCCGGCAGCACCTTGCTGCGAAGGATTTTTCATGTGTCCGACTTCCCTTTATTCAAATAAACCGTTTGCGAGAGTAGCGTGCGTTGCCACTACTGCGGCTAACTGTTCTCACCACAATTAATATGCATTTACGATGCCAATTCCAGCTGACTAGTTGTTGTTGTTGCCGTAGGTCGGCAACTGCGAGAGCTGCTGGGTCAGGAAACTACTGGTCGACTGCAGGCCACTAATCAGCGTATCCAGCTGGCTAAACTGGGCGAAGAGACGCGCCTCAATCTGGCTCATGCGATATTCCAGCGATTCCTCGCGTGTCTCCAGCAGGCGCTTGCTGCTGTCGAGGCTGTCGGTGCGGCCATCGATCAGGCCGTCGATCGCCAGCCAGCCGTCCACCAGCGTATCGAGCCGGTTGGCAAATCCCTGCCCCGTGGAGGAAAACAATTCAGACACGGCATTGAAATCGTTGGTCAGCGCGCTTTCCACATCAGCCGCATCGACCGTCAGCACACCCTCGCGCGAGAAGGTGACACCGATCTCGCCGAGATAGCTCAGGCCGCTGGGCAATCCGGAGGCCGGTGAATTCATGATATTACGCAGACCATTCTCGATGCTGAAGAGCAGGCTGTCCGTGGCCAGCTCATTGTCGCGCAGGCCATCGATGGCCGTCTGGATCTCGTTGTAGGCATCGGCAAAGGCCTGCACGTTGTCGGCCACGGCCGTCGTGTCGCGTTCGATATCGAGGGCATAGACTGTGTTCTTGTCAGCGCTGTGCAGGTCGATCGTCACGCCAGTGATCACGTCATCGATGGTATTGCTGCCACGCGTTACTGCATAACCGTCCACTTCGATTTCTGCATCCAGCAATGCCGCGTTGCCGCCGGAATTACTGACCTCCTGGAAGCCGAAGTCCGAGGCCTTCACCTTGCCGAGATATGAAAAGGAGAGTTCGTTCGCCGAACCACTATCGGCCGCGGTCACGACCAGTTTCTGGTTGCCGTTATTGCCGAACACGATCGAGGCAGTCACACCGGGATTGGCCGGGTCACCATTAATGGCATCCTTGATCGCGCTGAATGTCCTGGCGGTACTCAGATCCACGGTCAGGGTATTAGCCGGGTCACTGCCCACCTGGATTTCCAGTGCATCGTTATTCTTGCCACCAACGGTATAGGTGTCCAGCTCTTCATTGGAGGCAAACTTGTGCCGCTCGGCAAGACGAATGACCTCGATGCCGAAGGTGGAGGCCGCTGCCGTCTCACTCGCTGTGGCGGTGAAGACAGAATCATTCCCTGAGGTCGCGGTGAAGATCTTCAATGCAGCCGGCGTACTGAGCTGCTGCATGGCGTCCTGGAAGGTCGACAGCGCGCTCTTCAGATTACCGTAGGCGCTGATGCGTGAATCGATATCTTCCTTTTTCTGTTGCAGTACATCCAGCGGCCTGCGCTCGAGTACCATCAACTGGCTGACAATCGAGTTAACATCCAGCCCTGAACCGATGCCTGCGGAACTTAACATTTATCCAGCATCCCCTTGCAACCTGTTTCCAACTACCTGCTGACAGTCAGGCTTCATCACTGAAGATAAAGTTCTCACTACTGCTCGCATTCCTGATTATCGACAGCATTTCTTCCGACGGTATCTGGCGGATGACCTCATCCGTATCCAGGTCAATCACCTTGACTATGATACGGCCACTGCTGTCGTCGACGCTGAAACGCAAGCCCCGCTGCATCTCCTGCAGCTTCGTGTTCAGCCCTTCGACCATCTCGGGCAGATTGTCCGCATCCTGCACACTGTTTTCCCGCGCCCTGGACGTGTCGTCCCTGCCGCGCGACCTGTGTGTTTCAGCAACAGTAGATACCGCCCGTCGTGGCTGCCCGGGGCGTTCGCCCTGGCGGGATGCCAGTCCGGTATCAACCAGTGGCAACAACTGTGAAATCGACTCGTTCATAATAACCACCTGCTACTTAAGGCGGGGGGCCGCCGGGCATCCGTGCCCGGCGAACCGTCCCTTGCAGTTCCGAAAGATTGTCAGACGTCCCTGTCCGGCAACCCTTCCTGCAACCATTACTGCAGCAGTGACAGGACTGACTGCGGTACCGCGTTGGCCTGGGCGACCATTGCCGTGCCGGCCTGCTGCAGAATCTGCAGTCGTGTCAGGTTGGCCGTTTCCATCGCGAAATCGGCGTCCATGATACGACTCCGTGCAGCCGCCTGGTTCTCGGCTGCCACTGACAGGTTGTTGATGACCGACTGGAATCGGTTCTGCACCGCACCGTAGGTCGCGCGTGCGGTTGTCACGGCAGTCATTGCCGTATCGATGTTACCGATCGCAGTCTGGGCATTGGCACCAGTGGCTCCCAAGATATCACCGGCCGGGGCAGCCGAAACCACACTGGTGGTCACATCAATGGTCTGGTTGGCGTTGGCGCCGACCTGAAAGGACTGTGTAGAGGCCGAGTTGAGTACGGCAATGCCGTTAAAGCTGGTCGCACCGATCTGACGCGTGATTTCAGTGTTCAACGCCTGGTACTCGGCATTCAGGTTAACGCGGTCGGTGGAGCTGTTGGTGGCGTTGGCCGACTGCACCGCCAGCTCACGCATGCGCTGCAGCATGTTGGTGATTTCACTCAGGCCGCCCTCGGCCGTCTGGGCCAGGGAAATGGCGTCACCGGCATTGCGGATGGCCACGTTCAGGCCGCGGACCTGGGCATCGATGCGGGTGGCGATGGCCAGGCCGGCCGCGTCATCCTTGGCGCTGTTGACGCGCAGGCCGGAAGACAGACGCTCAATCGCGGTCTGCAGGCCGTTTGTATTGCGGCTGAGGTTTCGCTGGGCTGCCAGCGACATGACGTTAGTATTGACAGAAAGTGCCATGGTAAATCTCCTTTTTGTCCAGGCATGAACCGGTTGATGCTGTCCTTCCCTGGACCCGGTTTGTAATTGGCGGATATACCACTTCCAGTGATATTCACCGCCTCCGAAGCATTTAACGTCCACAGAGACAAAATCTTTAACCGCTTTCCCTGTTAACGGGGATGGGTATCGTATCTTGTGACCCCCGTCATGCTCTATCAATATGCCCTTGATTGTTATTGTTTTTATTATATACCCGGACCGGGAATGATCATCCCGCACACCTCTATATAGTAGAGCGGGGCCGCTGCAGGACGGCGGTCGGTGGCATTCAGGTATGCGCCCGCGGGTACGATACTGTCAGAGGAGCAGCCACAGGCCATCGCCGTGAAAAACCGTCGCAACTACTACCGGATACTGCACATCCAGCCGGATGCACCAACCGACATCATCAAGGCGAGCTACCGGACCCAGATGCAGAAACTGAAAATGCATCCCGACCTGGGCGGGGATGAATGGGATGCCAGCATCCTCAACGAGGCCTACCGCGTCCTGTCCAATCCGAAGAAACGCGCCGCCTATGACGCTGCCTTTTTGGCAGGCCGCAGTCGCCCGTTCGATGCATCACAATCAGGCAGCGACCGGTCGCCTGATCATTACAGCGCACAGGATACGGCCACAACAAACGAACCGCTTGACATGTCTGTATGCGCATTCTGCCGGACACCGCGACCGGCAGAAGCATCCTGCACCCAGCAACCGCTCTGCGCCGGCTGCGGCGGACCCCTCCAGGTCGCCAGCACAGTGCGTATTGCCGGCACGACCGGACGGTCCTTCGAGCGCATGCCGCACCATGCACCGGTAACCGTCTACCTCGATACTGAATGCAAGGGAAGGCATGGAAAACTGCGCGACCTGTCGCCGGCCGGGCTGCAGGTACAGGTACCGGTACCGTTCAGGACCGGACAGCTTGTCCGAATTGCCGGCGATGATGTCGCCACGATCGGTCGTGTAATGTACTGCAACCGGTCCCGGGACAGCGGACAGTTCATCGCCGGTATCGCCTTCATAACCGTGCATTTTCATCGACGTGCAGGGACATTTATCACGGAAAAAGCATGACCATTCATTGACTTTGCCGGGTTGCACGTCTATATATAGCTAGCTAATCCCGCACTACAAGGTTTTCCCGTCATGCTTATCCTTACCCGCAGGTTGGGCGAGTCGCTTATCATCGGTGATGATGTCACGGTGACGGTGCTGGGTGTCAAGGGCAACCAGGTCAGGATAGGCATCAAGGCGCCCAAAGACGTACAGGTGCACAGGGAAGAGATCCATAACCGCATCCAGCAGGAAAAAAACCACGAGAAGTAACAGCCGGGCGCACCTGCAACGCGCTTGCGTTACATCCCGGCAATCCATCCCGGCTATCAAGGCATGTCAACACTGGCACTGTTGCTGATCATCCTGATTGCCGTACTGGTATGGCAGTACAGCACGCTCAGCCGGGACCGGGCAATCAAAACCGCGCGCGAGACCTGCGAAACCCGGGGTCTCCAGTTCCTGGACGGAACAGCTGCATTACAGGCTATCAGGCCGGTCTTTTCCCGCGAACGTGGACCGGGGCTGCAGCGGACCTACACCTTCGACTACAGCGAGGACGGTATCGGCCGGCGCACCGGCTGCATCATCATGCACAACACACTGGTTGCCTCCGTACTGCTCGATGAATGACGGCACCGGTGCGCTGATGCATACCACACCACCTGATATAATCCTGACTGGATGACAGCTTGCATGGAGTCCGAATATGCCATATTTCATTTTTGTCGTAACCAGCAGCGAATCCGGACACAAGTCTGCCGCGCCGGTCAGCCAGTATGAAAAATTCAGGGATGCAAAGAACGAGGTCAAGCGCCTGCGCAGCGAGAAACCCCTTGATGATAATCAAATCTACAAGATCAACTTCTCTGCCACGGAAATGGAAGCGGAACAGGCACTGACCGAGACCCGGGAAGAACCAATTGCAAAGGAATGGGAAAAATAACCGGCCGGGCGATGTCCAACGCTGATGGAAGAACAGGAATACAAAGACACCTACAACGCCGTCAACGAACGACGCTGCATATTCGAGAAAACCATCAACTCCAGGCGCAGCACCTGCGCCAGTTCACGCCGCTTTCACCTGGCGGACAGGGAAGGCATCGCCTGCAGTTCCGCCGCCGGCAAGGCGCTGTGTACTGAACTACTCGATCGCATGCGCAGCAATGCGCGTTTTGCGCTGCACCTGACAAGCGCCAGTGGACCCCTGCCGCACGCGCGCGAAATCAAGGTCCAGACAGGTGGCATGCTGGGACTGCAGTCCCTGGTTAATCCCGAACGGGCCGAATACAGCGATGTCGACAACATTATTGGAGTCATCGACCGGGCATTGCAGGAATATCAGGATTTCGATCACCTGCCCTACGCTGTCATCATCCAGTCCATTGTGAAATTCGAGGGCCGGCGCAAACGGTCACACCCGGATAAAAAACGCTAGGCTGCCCGCAACCGGCGGGGTGCCTGGTCAGCGCAACTGGATACTGTCCGCCACGACCGGCGACACGGTCTCGAGGGTCGCGCCATTGACCGTGGAATGCCGCCTGACCTGCAGGTAGACACGTTTCACCCCGGCGCCGGAACTGAGCATGAACTCGGGGGCACCGGCATAGTATTGCCACTCTGCACCGTCCATGTCGCTGCGCTCGCTGGCACGGTATTGTGTTGCCATCCCGTTCAGGCTGTTGTTCAGCCTGATGGTACGGCTGTCGGTCGCCGCGGCGCCCGCATTGATCCTGAACTGACTGACGACGAGCCCGGAAGATGCCAGCACGGCGCTTTCTCTGAGAATCGAGCATTGCGGCCCGCCACCCCCGGCAGGGAGCGACATCACCAGCATCCTGTCGGTATTGGAGGTCACCATGGATTCCTGCTCCGACTTGTAACCCGCAAACGAAGCGGTGACGACGACCTGTGCCTGGGGCACCTCACTGAACAGGACATAGCCCTTCCCGTCCGTGCGCGCGGCGCCGAACTGGTCCAGTCGTGCGCGTGTACCAAGGCAGACGGACACGCCCGCCAGGGGAAGATTGCCGCCCCGTTCAAATACGCGTACCCGCACTTCGGTTGCGTCTGCGGTAACCGCCGCCCATGCCATCAGGGACAATATCAATGTGCTGATTCTTTTCATTACCATTACCTGCCTGGTTGATTATTGAATATTATGCGCTAGCCTGACCGGCCTGACATCCGGTCATCTCCGCCTGCAGGCACGCCCTGAGTGCGGACGCGTCGACCGGGAACGTCAGTGCGTGGTGTACCGGCAGGCGGGTGCGCAGTTTCTCGAACTGGGGCGTGAATTCCTGTTCGTAGAAGACGATCACCCGCGTATCCGGCAACCGCTGAACGACCGCCAGCAGGGATTCGAGACTGCTGGTACGGTCGCGAAAATCCGACTGGAAGTTGAACTCGGCAACGATCACATCGGGTACCCGCCGTTTGAGAAAACCGATGGCCTTGCGCATGCGGGTCTCGATGGCGACCTCGTAGCCGAGCGACTCGTACAGCGCCCGGTAATCCGGATAGCCCCCGAGCTCGATAATCGCCAGTAACAGCCTGTCACCTGCACCACTCATATACATCCATCATAACCGGCTTTGCCAATTATTTGGCGTCGATTTGCCCCAAATCGCGCTGCATCGTGTATATTCATATCTAAGGCCACCCAAGCCATGTCAATGTGCCCGATCCAGTCTATAACTGGCCAATTCCTGGCAAATGTAACCGACTGTATAACCGAGCAATTATACGAATGGCCATAGTTTTTTAGAAATTCATTAAGTTAGCTATTGCTTATTTAAGCAGTTTCTTATAAAGTATTGCGTGTCCTTACAGACGAAAGACTTCACCACAAAACGATTAACTTTATTTGGAGAGTAACAATGAAAACTATTGCAACCATTATTACTGCGGCCACTCTGGCCATCGCCTCCACCTCCGCATCCGCCTGGGGCGGGGGTCCGTGGGGCGGCGACAACTGGGGTTCCGACTGGGGCCCGTTTGACGGCGACGGTTGGGGTGACATGGACTTCAACATGAGCGGCGGCGGTCGCGGTTCCGGTTATGGCCGTGGCTACGGTCGTCACTATGGCTATGGCGGCTATCCTGGTTACGGCTATGGCGGCTATCCTGGTTACGGCTATGGCGGCTATCCTGGTGGCGGCTATGGCGGCTATCCTGGTGGCGGCTATGGCGCTCCTTACGGTGGTGCTCCTTACGGTTATGCTCCGGCTGCTCCGCAGGCTCCGGCTGCTCCTACCCAGTAAGACGGCCCAAGAACCGAAAAAGCCAAGTAAAAGGGGGCAGCCTGCAAGGGCTGTCCCCTTTTTTATTGGTCGTCCCATGTATTATTTCGGGCGGATCATGCCCATTGTCGCGCCTGCAAGGCGCTCCTACACCATAGAAACAACTGTAGGAGCGCCTTGCAGGCGCGATCGGCCGCAGGCGGTATTTGACACACAACGCCTGTTCGCGGGAATAAAAAGCTCATTATCGCCGGATTAGTGCGGTGGCGGGATGTCAGTCAGGTTGGTCTCGCACAGGACCCCGCGCATGGTACTGATCAGTTCCAGCAGCTTCTCGTTACTGACGCAGTAGTAGATCCGGTTGGCGTCACGCCGGGACCTGACGATGTTCTTGTTGCGCAGCTGATCGAGGTGCTGGGAAACATTGCTTTGCGAGGTGCCGATCTTCTCGACGATCTCGCCCACCGACATCTCGCTGTTGCCAAGCGTGCATAGTATCTTCCAGCGCAGGGGATGGCCCATGGCTTTCAGGGCGTCTGCCGTGAGGACGATATCCTCTCCCGGCTCGATGGAATCCGTCTTGTCCATTTACTACTCCAGTGTTCCTGTGCCAAGTGTAACCCGAAGGCAATGAGTTGCAAACGGTAGTCGCTGTTATTCAATCAGCGACGCGCTCGTACCCCGTCATGTCCTTCGCGATACAGATTATATCCGTGATCTCGCCCTGCTCGTTCATGATGGCGGTGCGCGAAAACAGGATTGGCACACGCAGCCGGTCCTTGGCGATAAAACTTGCCTCGATGCTGCTGAGCGTGCCGGTGCGAATCAGCGCCTCCAGCCAGGTCCCCATGAACGCATTGGCCTGTACCGTCTCTTCCTCCTCGAAGATGTCGCCGATCGACATGCCCAGCAGATCGTCCTCGGTGTAATCCAGCATGCGGCAGGCCGTCGGATTGGCCGCCTTGACCGTACCGTCGGGGGCAAGCAGTAACAGCGCCTCGCCCATGTGATTGATGACATTTTCCAGGTAAGTCTTGGCAAGCTTCAGTTCGCGGGTACGCTCATCGACCAGTTCCTCGAGCCGGAGGGTCATTTCCCGTTCCTTCTCGATCAGCCGCAGGTAGGTGCTGATCTTGTTGATCAGCTGGTTGTCATCGATCGGCTTCAGCAGGTAGTCGGCGGCGCCGACCTCGTAGCCCTTTTTCTGGAACTCGTCGGTCTTGTAGGCGGCCGTGAGAAAGATGATCGGTATATCCCGGGTTCTCTTCCTGACCTTGAGCATGGACGCCGTCTGGAAGCCATCCATATCAGGCATCTGTACGTCGAGAATGATCAGGTCGATGCGGGGATTCTCGAGGGCCATTTCGACGGCGCGCTGCCCGGAGCCGGCGCTGAGCACCTCGACATCCATGTGCCGGCTGATCAGCGCCTGCAACGAGAACAGGTTGTTCTCGTTATCATCGACGATCATTACGCGAAATCCGGCGTAGCGCTTCATGTCAGTTTTCCCCGGCTGCACCGGCGACCGGCTCGCCGGACAGGAACCGGTCGAGCAGCTGTTTCAAAACCTGTGGCTCGAGTGGCTTGACGATACACTCATCCGCACCCGCAGCCAGACACTGTTTGCGGTCATCGTCGCCTGCCCTGGCCGTCAGTGCAATCACCGGCAGATCGCTCAGTGCCGGCTGCTGCCTGATGTACCGGGTGACCTCGTAACCATCCATACCCGGCATTATTATATCCAGCAATACCAGGCTGAATGCGTCGTCCGTCTCCAGTGTTTCCAGTGCCTCCTGGCCGTCGCCCGCTGCCGTGACATGCAGGTGCCAGCGCTCCAGCAGGGGCGTCAGGGCCAGCAGGTTGCGCATGTCGTCATCGACCAGCAACACGCGCATACCGCCGAAATCGGCCTCCGGCACCGGCTCGGCCCGCTCGATTGTGCCGTTGCCGCTCGCCATAGCGCGTTTTGTTTCCAGCGTTCCTGTGTCCGACATCGCCAGCGGCAGGAACAGCGTGAAGGTCGAACCGCTGCTGCGGCTGCTCTCCAGCTCGATATCACCGCCCATCAGGTTGGCCAGTTCCTTGCTGATTGCAAGCCCCAGGCCGGTACCGCCAAAGCGCCGGTTGGTGGATCCGTCGGCCTGCCTGAATGCCTCGAACACCAGCGCCTGCTTGTCGGTATCGATGCCGATACCGGTGTCGGTTACGCTGATACTGACCGGGTAGTCGATCCCCGCGCGGTCACGGCCGGGCGCAAGCCGCAGGGTGACACTACCCTCGCCGGTAAACTTGACTGCGTTGGACAGGAAATTCAACAGGATCTGGCGCACCTTGTCGCCATCCGAACTGATGGTGGCCGGCGCGGCGGGATCCATTTCCACCTTGAAATCAAGCTGTTTTGCGTCGAACTGGGGCTGCATCAGTTCTACGATACTGTGCAGCAACGCCTGCAGGTCGACCGGCTCGGGCTCCAGCGTCATCTGGCCGGCCTCGATCCGCGAAAGATCCAGGATGTTGTCGATCAGCGTCCGCAGATCATTCCCGGCCGCGTGGATGACACGTGCCTTGCGGGAGACTTCCTCGTCCAGCCCCGCTTCACGATCGTCAGACAACATCTTCGACAGCAGGAGGATCGAGTTCAGCGGTGTGCGCAGTTCGTGGCTTACGTTGGCGAGAAATTCCGACTTGTAGCGGCTGGATGTCTCCAGCTCCTCGGCATAGGTCAGCAGCGCCTGGTTATGTCCGGCATGCGTTTCCGCAAGCCTGGTCAGCTGATTGCCCAGTTCGACAAGCTCTTCAGGGCGCTTCCAGGAAAACGGCACCGCTTCGTCCTGTTCGAGCACGCGCGTGATACCGTCGGTCAGTTCATGGCCAAAGCGTTCGGTGCGCACCGCGATGAGGCGCGCCACCAGCAATACCACGACCAGCAGACCAAGCACGATGGCAGCAATGATCAGTTCCACCCGGTTGCGCAGTATCGCCAGCGGTGATGCATCGACACTGCGGCCCACCCAGAGCGTGCCGTCGCGCTCGGTCTTGAACAGCGGCACCCACAACACCTGCTGGTTGCGAAACTCCCAGAGAGCCAGTTCGTGCCTGGAAAAAATATCCTCCAGCCCCTGGAAATCGTCAAACGCGGATGTCTCGTTCGATTCTCCCGTGACGGAATCCAGGTAGCTGCCGTTATCCAGCACCCAGTAATTGCCCCGATAGGCCTGTGCCAGGCCACCCATGTCCAGGTACACGACTACGCTGCCGCGCGGAGCGGCCACCTCGCCGGTTTCCGGCAGCAGTTGCGGCAGGAACACCGGACTGACCAGCCCCATTTGCATGAAACGGTTGGGAGAGACCATCGCCGCTTCGCGATTGAACACGATCGGACCGTTCAGCACGGTACCCGGACCGAGGCGCTGCACGGCCTCCAGCAGGACCGGTTCCGGCTGGTTGTGGTTCCCGGTACTTGCCTCCAGGCGTCTGGTGGCGTGATCGCGGTCCAGCCAGAAGACCACCTTGCTGTCGGCATCGACAAAAAAGATACGGGTGATATCCAGCTGATCGAAGAGCACCTGGTTCACCCAGTCCACATAGCCTTTGCGGATGGTGTCCAGTTCGGCCGCATGCTCCAGGTTGTCTTCCGACACCAGCAGTCCGGGTTCCGGCATTTTCGCCAGCAGACGCGCCATCTCGTGGCGTCGCGCAAGATGCTGGTCCAGGTCACTGAATTCCGCGCGCAGGTTCTGCAGGTGTGCCTTCTGGTAGAGCAACTCGAAGCGCTCGAAAATCATCGGCACATTGATGGCGAAAGCCACCAGCAGCGGAACCAGCCCGAACATCACGAGCAGCAGGGATATCTGGGTCCGCAGCTTCATCTATATCAATACACCGCTATTGCAACAAATCCACCGAAGCTCTACTTTAGCATGCGTGGCAGGACCAGACAGAGACATCATCAGATGATGGATAAATTTATGGGCCGTTTCCGGGATATCGGTCCGGGACTGGTGATGGCTGCAACCGGGTTGGGAGCCGGCGACATGATCGTCGCCTCGGTGGCCGGCGCCAGGTATGGCACGGCGCTGCTGTGGGCCGCCGTACTCGGCGCCGTCATGAAGTTCGTCATGAACGAGGGTCTGGCACGCTGGCAACTGGCGACTGGCACCACGCTGCTGGAAGGCTGGGTTCACCGGCTGCCGGTCTTCTTCTCCCTCTATTTCTTTATTTACCTGCTGCTGTGGACCTTTATCGTTGCGGCTGCGCTGATTGCCGCCACCGGGCTGGCCGCCCATGCACTGGTCCCGTCTCTCTCCGTGCAGGCGTGGGGTGTCATACACTCGCTGCTGGCCCTGGTGCTGGTAATGACCGGCCGCTATGCGCTGCTGGAGCGACTGATGAAGACCTTCATGGCGCTGATGATGGTGGTCGTCATTCTCTGCGCCATACTCGTGATACCCGAGGCAGAGGGAGTGCTAGATGGGCTGCTGCGGCCGTCCATACCGGACGGATCGGCCCTGTTCATCTTCGGTGTCATCGGCGGTGTCGGCGGCAGTGTCACTCTGATGTGCTACGGCTACTGGATCCGCGAACGCAACTGGATATCACGCGAGGACCTGACGCGGTCGAGAACGGACCTGGCCGTCGCCTACATCCTGACCGGCCTGTTCGGCATGGCAATCATGATCGTTTCGGCCGGGGTGTCGCCCGAACAGGTCATCGGACCGGAGATGGCCCTCAGTGTGGCAAAACGACTCGAACTGGTTGTCGGACCGGTGGGGATGTCATTTTTTCTGGTTGGCTTCTGGTGCGCGGTGTTCAGCTCCATGCTCGGCGTCTGGCAGGGTGTGCCTTACCTGTTTGCGGATTTCGTGCAACAGTACACCTTGCGTGGCAAAACGCCCCGTGCGGTCAACACCCGCTCCATGGAGTACCGTGCTTACCTTGTCTATATCGCCATACCGCCAATGGCGCTGCTGCTGGCCGGAAAACCGGTGTGGCTGGTTATCATTTACGCCGTCGCGGGGGCCTTCTTCATGCCCCTGCTCGGCATTATTCTGCTGTTCCTGAATAACCGCCGCCAGTGGCTGGGTGATCTGCGCAACGGCATCGTCAGCAACCTCCTGCTGCTGTCCTCCGTACTGGTGTTCGTCCTGGTGATGTACGACAAGATCGCAAAGCAGTTCGGCTGATACTTGGCAACAGGGAGGAGATGCATTCCACACCAATAGACACACCTGCAGGAGCGCAGCGCGTCCGCGAACAGGGTGCAGGGCGCGTAATATGCAACAGTTACGGTGCCGTGAAAAAATACCCCGTCATTCCCGCGAAGGCGGGAATCCAGTTCCAAAATGTCGTCCGCAATATATTTAATTACAAAATATTCAGCACACCGATGTCTCCTAGAGAAAATGGTTTCAGTCAGATTGTTATGCTAGGACTGGAATCCCGCCTTCGCTGGAATGACAAGAAAGAGATATCCGGTCGCTTCAAATTGATGGTCAGGGTGTTGCGCTCGGACTGGATTCCCGCCGGAGCCTGCCCTCGCGAAGGCGGGGGCGGGAATGACGAGAGAAATATATTCGGCCGCTTCAAATTGATGGTCAGGGTGTTGCGCTCGGACTGGATTCCCGCCGGAGCCTGCCCTCGCGAAG
>Ga0265303_10001528_pt1 | contig 14295 bp, 14 predicted proteins | sample Helome_2_FD_192494 | JGI IMG/M metagenome (GOLD analysis project Ga0265303, IMG submission 192494) | Marine sediment microbial communities from subtidal zone of North Sea - Hel_20160317 (Illumina Assembly) | ecosystem: Environmental > Aquatic > Marine > Subtidal zone > Sediment ... | reverse complement strand
GCTGACGCCGCAACTCCGGTGGAATTTCCGGCACCCGGGCGTGAATGATCTTCTGCTCCAGGTCGACGTCCGGGAACGGGATATACAGATGCAGACAGCGCCGCTTGAGTGCGTCGGATATCTCGCGGGTGTTGTTCGAGGTCAGAAACACCATTGGCGGTTCGGCAGTGGCTTTGACGGTGCCTATTTCAGGGATGGATACCTGAAAGTCCGACAGCATTTCCAGGAGCAGGCTTTCGAACTCGTGATCGGCCTTGTCGATCTCGTCAATCAGCAATACGCAGCCGTTTTCCTCTTTGAGTGCCTTCAGCAGCGGCCGCGGCTCGAGAAACTCCTCAGAGAAGAAAATGTCGCCGAACTCGTGCAGGCGGTTGACCGACTCGGCGAAGCCGCGCGCACCCTGCAGAACTTCGTCGAGGGTTTCTTTCAACACCTGCGTGTAGAGCAGCTGTTTGCCGTACTTCCACTCGTAGATGGCTTTGGCTTCATCGAGGCCTTCGTAACACTGCAGCCTGATCAGCGGCAGCTCGAACATTTCCGAAGCGGTTTTTGCCAGTTCAGTCTTGCCGACCCCGGGCGGACCCTCAATCAGGATGGGCTTGCGCAGGTGATATGCCAGATAAACTGCGGTGGCGATCTGGTCGCTGCAGATATAGCGGTGGTCCTCAAAGTCCGCTTTCAGCGCGTCCACGGATTCGGTAATCGCGGCGATGTGTGCGGAGCTGGCTGATGCCTCTGATTCGGACACGGATTCACTTCCCCTTCGGTTGCAGGCGCAAAACCGCTTATTATACGGATCAAAGCCGTGCTGGCCGCAAATTTCGTGAATTGGAATTCTGCCGTTCAGACACGGTTGAGAACTTAAAAAAGCACAATAAACATCAGAAAATGGTCACAAACCGCCGGTTTCGGGCGGGCGATGGGGGAAATATGAACATGAGTCGGATTCCGGGCGGACGCCTGGTGGGCGGCGTGATTGCGGCTGTGAGCCTGGTGCTCGCTGTCTCATCGGGTGCTGAGACGGTGATTCACGCGGGATCGCTGATCGATGTCGAACGCGGAGACGTGCTCGAGGCGCAATCGATTTTCGTGGACGGGGAGCGGATAATCCGCATCGAGCCCGGTTATCTCGAGGCTGATGAGGTGATTGATCTCAAAGACGCCACCGTGATGCCCGGCTGGCTGGACATGCACGTCCACATCACCAATGAGAACAATCCGAACCGCCGAGTCGAAGCGTTTACCCGGGATCCAGCAGATTTCGCATACAGATCAACAGCTTACGCCGAGCGAACGCTGATGGCCGGATTTACCACGGTGCGCGATCTGGGCACCAGTTCGGGGCTCGCCCAGGCGCTGCGCCGAGCGATCAACGAAGGCTGGGTGGTGGGTCCACGTCTGTTCGCAGCCGGGAAAGCGCTGGCTTCCACCGGTGGGCACGGAGATCCGAGCAATGGGGTCAATCAGCGGCTGGCGTCAGATCCCGGGCCGGCGGAAGGGGTCGTCAACGGTGTCACTGACGCCTACAAAGCAGTGCGAGCCAGATATAAAGAAGGCTCCGATCTGATCAAGATCACGGCGACCGGTGGCGTGCTGAGTCAGGCGAGCAGTGGTCAGAATCCGCAGTTCACGATTCCCGAGGTGGAAGCCATCGTGGCCGCGGCGAGGGACTACGGCTTCAAAGTCGCCGCGCACGCCCACGGCACGGAAGGGATGCGCCGGGCTGTGGTGGGCGGAGTCGACTCCATCGAGCACGGCACCTACATGTCTGACGAGGTGATGAAGCTGATGAAAAAGCGAGGCACCTACTATGTGCCAACCATCATCGCCGGCAAATTCGTTGCCGAAAAAGCCCAGATCCCAGGCTATTTCTCCGAACTGGTCCGTCCCAAAGCCATCGCGATCGGTCCGCTGATTCAGGATACCTTCGCCCGGGCGTATGAATTCGGTGTGCCGATCGCTTTTGGCACCGATACGGGCGTTTCTGCGCATGGCGACAACTGGAAAGAGTTCGGCTACATGATCGAGGTGGGTATGCCGCCGCTCGAAGCCATCCAGAGCGCCACGGTTGCGGCAGCCGACCTGCTCGGTCAGACAGCCGACCTGGGCAGCATCACGGCGGGCAAATATGCAGATATCATAGCCGTCCCGGGTGATCCGCTCACCGACACCTCTCAGTTCGGCAAAGTGCACTTTGTCATGAAGGGTGGCGTGGTCTATCTGAACGGGGCAGATTGAGCATACGCTCGCTGTTTACGGCTGGGTTCGGAGTGTTGAAGGTCAGGTTCTATTTTTCGTTCCGATCGCCGTTTGCGGGAATCGCTTTTTACCGTCTGCGGCGCTGCGCGCTGTTCAATGACTTCGATATAGAACTGATCCCCGTCTGGCCGGACATCATCTTCGGCGGTCATATGGACAATCCGTCGGACAATGTCTTCAAGCTTTCCTATGTTTTCGAGGATGCGACCAGGCAGGCAGAAGAGGCCGGACTGGCAACCGAGTATCTGCGCGAGCTGTCGAGCAGTCTGAAACTGCCTAAGGGCGTCGACTACCGGAAGCAGAAAGTCGGTCTGAACCTGCCGCCGGAACCCTGGGGCATTGCGCATCACGCTTTTCTCTATGCCCAGGAGCAGAATCTGGGCTGGATTTTTGGCGACGCGGTCTTTGCGCGACGGTTCAGCTTTGACGGTCAGGGCGGCGGCGATGTCCTGAATCTGGACGTGCTGGGGGACATCGCCGAGCAGGTAGGCCTGGATCCGGAGGCTGTGCGCAGTGCGCATCAGTCTGGCCGTTATCGCCAGCGCGAGCAGGAGATCATCGCGATGAGTGAGTCAGACGGTGTCTTTGGCGTTCCGTTCTTTGCCTATGACTTCCTGGGTGAAGACGATGTCAGCACTACCGAGGTCTTCTGGGGCAATGATCATCTGCCTTACCTGTACAAAGCTCTGACCGGCGCGGATACGATTCCGCTCATCACCGCCGACAGCCTGACGGAAGTCCAGCCGCCGCGACGCTAGCTCCAGCTGTTGATCCGCCCGCATCGCGGCGGAATCGATGCGCCTGTGTGTCAACCGATCATGGCGTAGGGCGTTGTATTGGTATCCGTAGCAGTAAATAAGGATACCCACGATGAAAATGACCATTGTTTTGACGTTGACTGGCGTTCTACTGGCCCCGGTGGCGCTGGCGGATCCAGGCGACCGGGCAGAGGAGCGCCTCGACAGAAAAGGCGACCGCATTGAAAACCGTATGGATAACCGGGGTGATCGCATTGATAACAAGCTCGATCGACGCGGCGACCGGGTCAACGACCGCCTGGATCGTGCGTCAGATCGTGCGGGGGCTCAGGGTAAAGACGGGCTCGCCCGGCGCCTGGATCGAAAGGGCGATCGTGTTGATCACCGTCTCGACCGACGCGGCAGTGGCATCGACAATCGCCTCGACCGGCGCGGCCAGCGAATAGACGGCAAGCTCGATCGTAAAGGTGATCGGATCAACCGCCGTCGCGGCTAGCCCGAAGTCACCAGTTCAGACACGCGGGCTCCGGTCAGGGGTCCGCAAACTGAAAGCAGGGCTGAAAAGGCCAACCCTTTCAAGGATCAGGCGTCCGCTTCATGTATGCGGATCAGCCCCTCCTGGGCGGCGGAAGCCACCAGTTCGCCTCGCTGATCGTAAATAAGGCCGCGGTTCAGGCCGCGCGCGCCGCCGGCGCTCGGGCTGTCCTGAACGTAGAGCAGCCATTCATCGGCGCGAAACGGTCGGTGAAACCACATCGCATGGTCGAGACTCGCCATCTGCATATTCACCTGGGTGAAGTTCACCGCATGAGGCAGCGTGGCGGTATCGAGCAGTGACCAGTCGGACAGATAAGCGAGCACACACTGGTGCAGTCGTGGATCATCCGGCAGCCGGTCCCGGGCTTTCATCCAGCAGAGCTGCTGTGGCGGGCGTTTCTCAGGTTTGAACATGTTCATCGGATCAATCGGCCGGACCTCGATCGGCCGCTCCCGGTTGAACGACTCCTGGAACTCCTCCGGAAGCTCAGTCGCCCATTCCTGACGCAGCTCATCTTCGCTCTGCAGATCGTCCGGGCGCGGACACTCCGGCATCGGCAGCTGGTGGCTGAAGCCTTCCTCTTCAATCTGAAACGAGATCGACATGTTGAAGATCGCCCGGCCGTGCTGGACGGCGACCACCCTTCGGGTCGTGAAGCTCCTGCCGTCGCGAATCCGGTCGACGGTGTACAGGATCGGCACGGTGGTATCGCCTGCACGCAGGAAGTAGCCGTGCAGCGAGTGAGCGGTTCGATCTTCGGGAACCGTGCGGGAAGCCGCGACCAGCGCCTGGCCAAGCACCTGCCCACCGTAAACCCGCTGCCAGCCTTCGTTCGGGCTGGTGGCGCGATAGTGGTTCTGCTCGATCTCCTCGAGATCGAGCAGGCCGATGAGATCGTTTACTGCGGTATCCATGGTGGTCCTTATGAGATCGTGAAGCGCTGGTGAAGCCTCAGGCCTCAATACTTCAGGTCGGATTTGAAGGCGGGCATTGTAGTCGCCTCTGCGGCTGGGGAAAATGCCGTTTTTCAGAAGCTTGAGAGAGTCACCATGCCGTCACGCCGGGAACTGATTCAACTGACCGATGAAGAGATGCGGTCTTATGCCGAAACGTCGAGAACGCTGATCATCGTCTCGAACGGCAAAGACGGCTTTCCGCATCCGATGCCGATGTGGTTTTACGCGGATGCGGATCTGAATTTCTACTGCACGACTTTCCGTAAGAGTCAGAAGGTGCTGAATTTCCGGCGGGATCCGCGGTCCACCCTGCTGATCGAGTCAGGTGAAGAATACGCTGAGCTGAAAAGCCTGATGGCGTATTGTCACACCGAAGTGATAGACAATCTGGATACGGTGACCGACACCCTGGTGCACATCAACAGCAAAGGCGTCGAGCTGGACGACGCGCAGCTGGCGCGGCTGCGGGGTGGAGTTGCCAAAACGGCCGAGAAACGCGTGGTGCTGAAGTTTACGCCTGAGCGATTTGTCAGCTGGGACCACGCCAAACTCGGCGGTCAGTACTGACCCGGTCAGAGACCCATCACGAACATCCAGACCGCACAGACCATGCCACCGCCGAAGACCAGCGATCGCAGCACTGCCAGGTCAGCAAGATAGAAGGCCGCGTGTAGCACCCGGAAGCCGACAAAGCCCATCGCCAGCGTGCCAGCCATTTCCGGGTCTGCCTGAGTGACGCTGGCGGCGACAACGGCCGCGGTAAACACGGCCAGCGCCTCCCAGGCGTTCTGCTGAGCCGCATACGCTCGGGAACCGACACCCGTGAGCTCCTTCGCCTGTTCGCGAGGATTGTTGTTGTCGAAGCTGCCTAGTTGGCTGTTGCGAAAATAGCCGCCCAACAACGCCAGCAGGATCGGCATGACGGCAACGATCAGAAGACACCAGAGCACCGTATGCATATTGCTTTTTCCCTACCTCAATACTTGTAGGATTCTGGCTTAAATGGACCTTCCTGTGCCACCCCGATGTAGTCGGCCTGGGTCGGGGTCATCTGCGTGACCACTCCGCCGAAACCTTCCACCATCAGCCGGGCAACTTCTTCGTCCAGCTTCTTCGGCAGCACTTCCACGGTGATGGGCGCCCGCTGATTTTCCGGCTGATCGGCCCAGCGCTGTTCGAACAGGTGCATCTGTGCGAGCACCTGGTTGGCGAAGGAGCCGTCCATGATGCGCGACGGGTGGCCCATGGCGTTGCCGAGATTCACCAGCCGGCCTTCCGACAGCAGGATCAGATAGTCCTGCGCATCGTCGGAACGGAAGATCTGATGCACCTGCTCTTTGACCTCGTCCCAGCGCCAGTTTTCCCGCATGAAGGCGGTATCGATTTCATTGTCGAAGTGGCCGATGTTGCAGACGACGGCGCCGCGTTTGATGGTTTGCAGCATGTTGGCGTCGCAGACGTCAGCGTTGCCGGTGCAGGTTACGATCAGATCGGTATCGTGCAGCAGTGCCGTGTTGACGTCCTCGAGGCGGGCGGTGTTGACACCATTGTTATACGCGGACACTACTTCGAAGCCGTCCATGCATGCCTGCATTGCGCAGATCGGATCGGTTTCGACGACGCGCACGATCATGCCTTCCTGGCGCAGACTCGCCGCGGAGCCTTTGCCGACGTCGCCATAGCCCACAACCAGTGCGCGTTTGCCGGCCAGCAGCATGTCCGTGCCGCGCTTGATCGCGTCGTTGAGGCTGTGGCGGCAGCCGTACTTGTTGTCGTTCTTCGATTTGGTGACAGAGTCGTTGACGTTGATGGCCGGCACTTTCAGCTCGTCCCGCTTCATCATTTCCAGCAACCGATGCACGCCTGTGGTGGTTTCTTCGGAAATACCGTGGATCGAATTGAGCATCTCCGGGTACTTTTCATGCAACAGCAGCGTCAGGTCGCCGCCGTCGTCGAGAAGCAGGTTGGCGTTCCAGGGGCTGCCGTCTTTGAGAACCGTCTGCTCGATACACCACTCATATTCTTCTTCCGTTTCACCTTTCCAGGCGAATACGGGTATGCCGCTGGCGGCCATCGCGGCCGCGGCGTGATCCTGGGTCGAAAAGATGTTGCACGAAGACCAGCGTACTTCGGCGCCCAGATCAACCAGGGTTTCGATCAGCACGGCGGTCTGAATGGTCATGTGAATGCAGCCGATGATGCGCGCACCAGCCAGCGGCTGGGTGTCGCGATGCTTCTTCCGTAACGCCATCAGTGCAGGCATTTCTGCTTCCGCAAGCTGGATTTCCTTGCGACCGAAGTCCGCCAGGCTGATATCGGCTACCTTGTAGTCAGTCATGTTGTTTCCTTGATTGTCGATTGTCAGGTTGCTATTACGTTGGTTGTTTTGTCAGGCGACTGCGCGGGCGTTTGAGTGTCCGTGACTGCGTAGCGTTGTATCTGGATCTGAAAGCCGTTCTTCTGGGCCAGGAATTGGGATTCCGCGCACTTGAGGCCTGCACTCATCGCCCAGCGTTCGAGCTCTGCCGGTTCGAATCCCAGCCACAGATCGCCGCAGACTTCGCTTGCCCAAAGCTGATCGTGGCGGGTCAATTCGGCGACGATCAGCGAGCCGCCTGGCTTCAACAGGCGACGGGCGCGATGAAAAAATCCGGCTGGCGAGGGCAGGTGGTGCACGGCCATTGCCGCGACGATCAGCTCGTAGTTCTCTTCGTTGGAGAATTCCAGGAAATCAGCGTGGATCAGCGAGATGTTCTTCTCTTTGCGGGTCGCCTGGGCGGTGTGGGCCAGCATTTCGGCTGAACTGTCTATTCCGGTGACCGCCTGGTAGATGCCTGCTAGTCCGACGATCAGCGCGCCGTCGCCTGGACCGATCTCGAGCGCTCGCCCGATGTTGCCATTTTCCGGGCGGTTGGCCATCGCCAGAACGGTTTCGGTATAGGTTTGCGGTTCGGCAATCTGCGTCTGCAGACTGGTGATGTCTGCCGCATTGCGGGCAAAAAACGCCCGGCAGCTGCGGCTTCTCTCCGCGTGCACACATTTGAGGCCGGTGTCCAGATCAGCATTCGGTGCAACGGCGTCGAGCGCGCTGAACAGTGCCTGCTTCAGGGGCGCATGCGCGTCATCGTCGCGCCGATAGAAAATGCTGGTGCCTTCGCGCCGCCGAGCGACCAGACCGGCGGTGTGAAGGATTTTCAGATGATGGCTGAGGGCCGGTTGCGCGACGTCAAAGACTCTACAGAGCTCGGAAACGGACAGTGAATCCGCCTTGAGCGCCCGCAGAATGGTCGCTCGCAGCGGATCGCCCACGGCTTTGCCCAGGCTGGTTATCGCTTCGAAGCTGGCAGCGTCGAGGTTGGTGGTGGTTTCGGCCATCGCGAGAAGTCGGCAATCTGAAAGCTGATCGGACGCGGATCCTAACAGTCTGATCACATATATCAAAATATTTTGATATTGGATTTTGTCAGTGGCATGTCACAATGCCGGGCTGTGAATTGATGCCGCCACCCTTCATGTCTGAACTACCCGCCGGGACGTCCGGTTTGAGCAGTCCTTCCGGTCTTGAGATAGCAAGCAAGTTGCCAGACATTGGCACAACCATTTTCACGGTGATGTCTGAGCTCGCCCGTGAAGAACGGGCGCTGAACCTGTCCCAGGGCTTTCCCGATTTTGATGGACCCGAGCGGTTGCTCGAGCGAGTGCAGTATTACCTGACACACAATCGCAATCAGTACGCGCCGATGATGGGCGTGCCCGAACTGCGAGCAGCGGTGGCGGGCAAAGTGGCGGACCTGTATGCCCTGCGGCTGGATCCGGATGCCGAAATCACTGTCACGTCCGGGGCAACCGAAGCGCTGTTCTGCGCAATAGCCGCCGTCGTCGGCCCAGGAGATGAAGTCATCGTCTTCGACCCGGCATATGACAGCTATGAGCCCGTCGTGCGCCTGCAGGGTGGGGTGACCCACCATGTGCCCATGCATCCGCCCGCGTACCAGGTGGACTGGGATAGGGTTGCCGATCTGATCAACGATCGCACCCGGCTGATCATTACCAACACGCCGCACAATCCCACTGGCAGTGCCTGGACCGGTGGAGATATAGACGCGTTGCGCGAGCTGGTGGCAGGGCGAAACCTGTATCTGCTTGCGGACGAGGTCTATGAGCACATGATCTTTGATGGCCGGCAGCATGAGAGTCTCTGCCGCTATCCGGACCTGTTTGAACGCAGCTTTGTGGTCTCATCGTTCGGTAAGACCTACCACACGACCGGCTGGAAAATCGGCTACTGCTGTGCGCCGGCAGCGCTGACCGAAGAGTTCCGGCGAATTCACCAGTACGTGACCTTTACATCGAATACCCCCGTTCAGCTGGGTCTCGCCGACTTTCTCAATGAGTGTCCCGAGCACCATCTGAATCTCAGCGAATTTTACCAGCGCAAGCGGGATCTTTTCTGCGAGCTGCTCGAGCCGTCCCGCTTCACTTTGCTGCCTAGCGCGGGCACCTACTTCCAGCTCCTCGACTACAGCGCGATCAGTGACGAACAGGATACTGAGCTGGCAATCCGCTGGACCAGGGAAGCAAAAATCGCCTCGATACCCGTGTCCCCGTTCTACGAGCAGGATCCGGGTCATCGGGTGCTGCGATTCTGTTTTGCCAAGGATGACGACACGCTGCGCCATGGGGCCGAGATCCTGTGCAGTCTCTGACGCTCGCGCTGATTCAGACCGCCACGCGCTGGCATGATCCCGAGGCGAATCAACGGCTTTTTCACGACTGGTTCGATAAGGTTCCGCCGGATTCAGACGTGGTCATGCTGCCGGAGATGTTTTCCACCGGTTTCACGATGAGTTCCCGCGAGGTGGCGGAGCCGATGACCGGGCCGACGGTCGAATGGCTGCAGGGTGAAGCCGCGCGGCTGAACAAAGTGCTCTGCGGCAGCGTGGTGATCAAGGAGAAAGGACGCTATTTCAATCGCTTCCTCTGGGTGACGCCGCAGGGAATTACGCAAAGCTACGACAAGCGGCATCGCTTCCGGATGGCCGGTGAACACGAACACTATGCTGCCGGTGAACGGCGCCTGGTCTTTGAGCATGCCGGTTGGCGGATCTGTCCGATGGTTTGTTATGACCTGCGTTTTCCGGTGTTTTTCCGCAGCCGTGGAGACTATGACCTGGTGCTCTGCGTCGCGAACTGGCCGGCGGCCCGGCAGCAGGCGTGGGATACGCTCGTCCGGGCGAGGGCAATTGAAAATCAGAGTTTCCTGGCGGCCGTCAACATTGTCGGGCGGGACGGCAACGGCGTGGATTACAGCGGCGGCAGTGTCGTCGTCGATCCAGAGGGCAGGACACTGACGGCAGCTGGTTCAGATGAAGGCGTGTTCACTGCCACGATTGAGAAAACCGCCCTGGATGCCTACCGGCAGCAGTTTCCGGCCTGGCAGGATGCAGATGACTTCACACTCAATGAGGATACGAGGAACGATGAGCAGGCAACGCGATAGACAACAGAAAACGGATCGATGCATGGTGCGCAGCGCCGGTGCGATTGTCGCGGCCGTGCTGCTGTCTGCGCTGGCCGGGTGTTCGGACAATGCCGGGACGCGTGGTGTTGCCGGGGTCGCGGACAAGCATCCGGGTGAAGAAACCTACAACCGCTTCTGCTTTTCCTGCCACGCGGCCGGTGTTGCGGGCGCGCCGAAGTTCGGTGACGTCGAAGCCTGGGCGCCGCGTCTCGCCAAAGGCAGAGAGCTGCTGCTGAAATCCACCCGCGAAGGGATTACACCTGGCATGCCGGCGATGGGTTTATGCACGTCGTGCACGGCGGAAGACCTCGAGAACGTGGTCGATTACATGATCGTGACCGCGACGGCCGCGGGAGAAGGGACGCCATGACCGCCTACTCGGAGCTCGAGGCAAGACAGCGGGATCTCAGCCGATTCCGGGAACTCGGCGCGATAGCTGGATGGGACGAAGCCTGCATGATGCCGCCGGGAGGTGGGTCGAGGCGGGCGGAAGCGCTGGCGGCGCTGAGCGGTCTGATCCACGAACGCAGTGCGGCGCCGGAGATCGGCGAACTGCTGACTCAGGCCCGGAACGAACCGCTTGATGCCTGGCAGGACGCCAACCTGGACGAGATCGATCGTCAGTGGCGAACCGCCACCGCGGTGCCGGCCGATCTGGTGAAAGCTCTGGCGCTGGCCACATCCCACTGTGAACAGGCCTGGCGGGAAGCGCGCGGCCGGAACGACTGGCAAGGCATACAGCCTCTCCTGGAAGAAGTCGTCAGGCTGAGTCGCGAACGCGCCAGCGCGCTTGCCGATGCGATGGCCCTCGACCCCTACGATGCGCTGCTCGAGACTTACGAACCCGAGCTGCGCAGCCGGGATGTCGAGAAAGAGTTCGATATTCTGAAAAGTTTTCTGCCGCCTCTGCTCGAGGAGGTGCTGGGCGCTCAGGCAACGCCTCTGCCGCTTGAAGGTCCGTTCGCGATAGCGGATCAGCGGTCGTTGTGTGAAGCGACGATGCGCACCCTCGGCTTCGATTTCAATCGCGGGCGCTTTGATGTCAGCCACCATCCGTTCTGCGGCGGCGTGCCGGACGATACCCGGATCACGACGCGTTATGACGAGGCGGGTTTTCTCGAATCGCTGATGGCCATCTGCCACGAAACCGGACATGCGCTCTATCAGCAGGGATTGCCCGTCGACTGGCGTGACCAGCCGGTGGGCGACGCGCTTGGCGCTGCGGTGCATGAAAGCCAGTCACTGCTGCTGGAGCTCCAGGTCTGCCGCAGTCGCGCGTTCATTGAGCACATCACCCCGGCGATCCAGAACGCTTTTTCGCGCGCCAGCGACGATCCTGCCTGGTCGGCGGAGAACCTGTATCAGCATGCCATCCGCGTTGAGCGCGGCCTGATACGCGTTCAGGCGGATGAGGTCACCTACCCGCTGCATGTGATTCTGCGCTTCGAGCTGGAGCGGGACATGATTGCCGGCCGTCTGGAAGTGGCCGATCTACCGGAAGCCTGGAACGACGCAATGCAGCGCTATCTCGGCCGCTCGACGGATGGCGATTATGCCAACGGCTGCATGCAGGACGTGCACTGGTTTGCGGGGCTGTTTGGCTACTTCCCGACCTATACGCTGGGTGCGTTGACGGCAGCCCAGTGGTTTGCCACGGCACGGGACTCGGACCCCGAAATCATGCCTGGGATTCAACGCGGCGACCTTGCGCCGCTGCTGCGCTGGCTGCGCCAGCATATACATGGGCAGGGTCGCAAACTGGTGATGCAGCCGCTGCTGCGTGAGGTCACCGGCAGCGAGCTGGATGCCGGCTATTTTCAACGCCATCTCAGCGAGCGCTATCTGGCCTGAATCCTCCGGCGTCGACGTGACTTTCAGCCGGCGACGTTAGCCAGCTGCGCCACTAATTGGCTCAGATGCCGAAGTGAACTGTCAGGAAAACGTGCAGACGGCCCGGGGGACCCTATTTTCACGTCGCCGTTAGTTGGCGCAGAAATTGCTGTATCTGGAGGTATTGATCGTCAGCTGATCGACAGCACGCGTGTGTGTGTCATTCTGTCTGGGCTGCGATCTGTGCCGCGAAAGGAGAGTTCCATGGCCCGACATCTTCCCGGAGACATCGTTTCCCGCCGCAAGGGTTTCGTCATGCACCGCGGTGTGGTCATGGCCGACGGCCGGATCCTGCACAATACGCCGTTCCGGGGTGAGCACATCTGCAGCGAAAGCGAGTTTCGCGATGGCAAACGCCTCCGGGTGAAACGCCAGACGCTGGAAAATCGCCGCCGGGCGTTGCGCGCGGCGGACAATCACGAGCCACGTGGCTACAACCTTCTGACCAATAACTGCGAACACACCGCCACGCGGACCGTGCACGGCGAGGCCGACAGCCCTCAGCTGAAGTCCTGGGCTGCCGGTGTTGTGATCGGCGCGGTGGCGTTTGCGGTGACCCGGCATCCGGCTATCACCGCGGCAGGCTACGCTCTGGGTCGGACCCTTGGCCGGAAGATCTAACTCAGCCAGTTGCCCATTGTCGGCGCGCTGAAGCTGCCAACTCCGGGAACCACCAGTCTGTGGCAATGCAGCTGCAGGCGCGGCGCCCTTTGTGCTGGCGCATCAGGCTGCCCGTAGAGGTGGTCGCCGAGAATGGGATGACCAATCCACGATAGATGGACGCGCAGCTGATGGGTCCTGCCGGTGCGCGGCTGCAGCAGCACGAGCGAGCGATCCCCGGCCGTATGCAGCGGCCGGACGCGTGTGAATGCGCTCACGCCCTCGGGGCCTGACGGCGTGCTGAGCCGCCACTGCCCGTTCTCGTGCACGATATCTGCGCGCTGTCCGGCGACCCGGTAGCGGCTTTTTCTGCCCTTGCGCAGCGGCAGATCAACCGAACACGGCGACTTCACCGTACCGCTCACCCAGGCCAGATAGTATTTTCGAACCTGTCGATCGCGAAACGCGGCGCTGAGGGTTTTCTGTGCCTGAGGCGTGCGGGCGACCAGCAGCACACCGCTGGTGCCTTTATCGATGCGGTGCACCTGATAGGGCTTGCCGCCAAGCAGATCCGGAAGCGCGTCCCAGAGACAGGATGAACCGGAGCGATCTTTGAGGACGGCGATTCCTGAAGGTTTGTCGAGCGCAACGAAATCAGCGCAGTCATACAGCAGTTCAGTGGCTGGCGAGCTCAGTGGCGACCTCCAGCACGAATTCACAAAGCCTGACGGTGTTATTCAGATCTATCGACCGCTCCAGGCGATCTGCAGGGTGATGGAACCACCGGTTGTTGCCGAGCAGGGAAACAAAGCGGCCACCGGCATCAAAGACGTTGCGGGCTTCGCCGAGAGGCCGACTGCCAACGGGCGTGGTTCTGATCTTCGTGCCGGTGGCTTCGGTGAGCATCCTGACGCCTCGATCCAGCCACCCGGAATCCGATGCCTGCCAGAGCAGCTGGCTGTCGCGCGCGGCGAAGTTGGCGCCGAGGTGCAGCCAGGCATGCGCGTCGCCGAGCAGCGATGGATTAGTCCGGGTGAAGTGATCCAGACCCAGGTGACTGAGTTCGTGGCCGCTGTTCGCGGTGAAAACGATGGATCTCGTCGGCCGGTGGCTGGCGAAATACCTCAGGCAGCTCAACCAGGCGCAGATACCGCCGCCGCGCTCGGCCGTACACGTCCACCAGGCGCTTTTCGGCGTCATGATGACAACGGGCGCAAGCGTGCTGTCGGCGCCGCTGATCAAAGCCTGAACATTGGTCGCCTTCGATTGGGCGACCGTGAGTTCGACCTGGACTGACAGGTTTTGTCCTGTCCGGGCAGCGGCAAGCAACCAGTCGGCGGCTTCGGAAGGCACCTGTAGAACGGGTGGTCCGAACGGCTTGCGGAACTGCTCGGCGTTCTGCACGGCAAGACCTGGCTCGATGCCTTCGGCCGCGGATATAGCAACAATCGCCTCGTGATCATCGTTTTGCCGGCTGTGTTCGAGTGCTTGTGAACCACCGGGGCCGAATCGGCAGACGCCGATCTTCGCCGCGCTGCCGAGTTCTCCGGCGCTGCCGACGATGGCTGTGGCGTCCCGGCCTGGTCCGTCGAAACACGGCAGGCCGGTGACGGACTTGCGGGTGTCATTTAATACGCTGCAGTCTGTTAATGAGACGCCGCAGTCTGTTAATGAGACGCCGCAGTCTGTTAATGAGACGCCGCAGGCGCTTGGCGTGCGTTTGTCGAATGGATAGGTGTTGATCTCGGCGGTTACGCCGGTTTTCTGTATCTC
>Ga0265303_10001527_pt1 | contig 14298 bp, 10 predicted proteins | sample Helome_2_FD_192494 | JGI IMG/M metagenome (GOLD analysis project Ga0265303, IMG submission 192494) | Marine sediment microbial communities from subtidal zone of North Sea - Hel_20160317 (Illumina Assembly) | ecosystem: Environmental > Aquatic > Marine > Subtidal zone > Sediment ... | reverse complement strand
CTGCCTCCTGGGAGAACGCTTTACGCGTAACCGGAAAATAAAGGGTGATTTCAGTTCCTTTACCTTCCGTGCTCCGGATATCAATGTATCCTCTATGATCCTTAACAGCTCCCCAGACAACCGCCATTCCCAGTCCGGTTCCACTTCTTCCCATGGTTTTTTTAGTATAAAACGGCTCAAATATCCTTTCCATGTCCTCCGTGGAAATTCCAATACCGGTATCCTTGATAGTTAGGATGGTGTAATCACCTTTGTCTATCTCGTCAAAGCCATTTTTTACTTTATCCATATGCCTGTTTTCAGTGGTGATGATAATTTTTCCCCCGTCGATCATTGCCTCAGCGGCATTTGATACTATATTCATCACCGTTTTGGATAGATGAACCGGAGATCCCAAAATGTTTAAAAGGTTTGGGTCCAGATTTTTTTTAACCTTTATGTTGGGATGGTTTAACTCTAATCGAGCATGCTCAGGGCTATAAAGATATTCCGACACGATCGAATTTAAATTAATCACCTCCGTGGCCTCAACGCCCCTGCGGGCAAGGGTTAACAGGTCCTGAACGATAGCAGCAGCCTTTTCGCCCGATTTTTGAATCGTTAATATCGGTTTTCTTAAGGGACTGTCTTCTTTGAGATCCATTAATAATAATTCAGGATAGCTGACGATACCGGATAGAATGTTGTTGAGATCGTGAGCCACACCGCCTGCAAGAGTTCCGATGGCCTCCATCTTTTGTGCTCTTTGCAGCTGGCTTTGCAGCTCTTCTCTTTCCCGGCTGGCCCATTTGAGCTTGGTGATGTCATTGCCGATACAAAGGATTTCGGTATAACGGCCGGCATCGTTGAAAATGGACTTATACGTCCAGGCGATCCAGACCTTTTCTCCTGCTCTTGTCCCGGCCTGGTTTTCACTTACAACCGGTCGCTCTGGGTCCTTTTGCAAAGAAGCACTGAGTTTATTGAAGCTCAAACGGTTTGGACCGGGTGGTGGCAGAATAATACGTTCGGCATTTTTCCCAAGGATTTCCTCCTCCGAATAACCTAAGAGCCGCTGTGCGAATTCGTTGAAAAAGATAATATTTCCATTTTTATCCAACCGTAGAATGATACTGTTGGCGTTTTCCACCAGTTCGCGATATTTCTTTTCACTGCTGTGGAGTTGTTCAAAAGATATGGCATTGGCAATGCTGATGGCCAATTGTGATGCCACGCCCATCAAAAGACTCATGTCGCTTTGTCTTAAGGGCCGGCTGGACTTGCTGTTGTCTACAGCTAAAAGTCCTAAAGATTCTTTTTCATAAATAATTGGCACACAGATCAATGATTGACCCCCAAGTTTGCTGGCGATCTCAGAACTTCGCCGGGAGAAAGTGTTTTGAATTTCACCAAGATTATCTATTAGAAACGGTTGCTGATCTCTAATGGCAACGACAAAGATCCCTTTTGATTCGGGATTATCCAGATGAAACTCAGTATTCCTCAATATTTCTTCTTCGGGCCGGTTTTGGCCATATCCGGCACTATATCGCAGCACGGTATTTTCTTTATTGACCAGCATAATCATCCCGCGGTCGAATTCCAGCCGTTTTTCCATAACGCCGGCCACTGTTTTCAGCAGGCGGTCAATATCAAGAATGCTGGCTGTTGCCTGACCGATTTCCTGAACCATCAGGGCGTTGTTATAGCGTATGTTGCTTTCAACAATATTGTCCTGGGCGGCTTCTTTCTGGGTTTCAATCATCCGGATCAAATCTTTTTTTTCATAGTGCTCACTGAAATATGACAACAGCATGGTAAAGAAAGCGCAGGCCAGTGCTGCAACTCCCCAGGTTAAATTCGGCAGTACGAAATACAATATGGGCAGAGCGATAGCGCTGATTAACAGGAGATAGTTGCGGGACAGGGTCCAATGAATCTTGGGGGACTTCGCCCATGTTATTATGTAGCGGCAGCAGCTATCCCCTTTATGAACGCAGGAGGGATGATCAATCTGGGCAAATTTTTCGGTAAATAATCGCGCTACTGACTCAAACTGACCGCTTCTGTTTTCACACTGGTAGGGTCTTTCGTTGACACCTGGTCGGGGGATGGCGGAAATTTCAACCTGATTCGCCCCGATTTTCTTGGCCGTGACATCAGCCCCCCGGCTCATCAAAACATATATTTTTTCGATAAACAGATAGGCGGCCGTCGGGCTCATTAAGCCCAGCGCATACTGCTTGGTGGCGCCTATTCCTTCGGATGATGTTGCATACCGTCCGGCTTCTCTGGCGATATTTAGATTGCCGGTGCGACTCACCAGGATGTCATGCAACCGATCCTGCTGTTCCTGGGTGAACCAATGGGCGGGGTCCTCAATTTCATAGTTGGCGATTCCTGCTTCATTAAGAACTAAATCTACATCGATATCCGGATAATTTTTTTTCAGATAATTGATATAGATCTTGGCTACGCGACTATTATATAAAGGCACCGATTTGTTCATCATTTTTTTTATCACGGGACCCAAATTGGTTATGAGGACACTAAAACCGTTTGACTGGTTTTCAATTGAATCTATTCTGACAACTCAATATCCAATCTTTAGACCTTCCATTGATTATCCCCACCCTGGTGGGTCCTTGCTACGAAAAGCATAAAAAACGCATTGCCTTATGTCAAGTCAGGATAAATTCAACCGATTATAATTAATTGTATTTTTTTCAATCGGTGGTTTGGATGAAATATCAATTTTGAGCGCCTGCCGGCTTCATCCAACGGGATGGACAATTTCGGATGCCGGAACCAGTTTGACCTTTTTTTCCAACTCGGGCATCATTTCCCGCAGAATCTCATAAGTTATGGTATGAGGATGTCCGATCCCCACAGCCTGGCCATTTCGCTGGGCCATTCGAATCAACTTTTTGATTTGTTTACGGATAAATTCCGGATCCTGGAAATGATCCAGGAAAACATCCCGTTGGGCAAATGGAATTTGAAACAGGCGCGCTGAAGGCTTGCATAGCGTTTTGCTTGAGGTGCGGCTGTCTATAAAATACAGGTCCCGTTTTTTTAGGATGGAAAAAATCTGGTACATTTGACCGGATTCCGCCGTCATTTTAGAGCCCATATGGTTATTGACACCTTTTATATACGGTACTGATGCCAGGTTTTTTTCTAATTGGCGGATTAGCTGATCCGGTGTCATCGTAGTCAGCAGGGTTCCCGGTCCCGGGTTGACGGCCGGATATTCGACTGGCTCCATCGGTAAATGCAGCATGGTGCCTAAGCCGTTGTCATGTGCCAGGCGGGCGATACTTTCTTGAAATGGGCTGTGGGGCAGGATAGAAAATGTAATCCTGCCATTTAGCTGACTCAGCTTTTTCGCTATCTTCCTGTCATAGCCCAGATCATCAATAATAATGGCAACCAGAGGCAACTGCTTTAAGTCTCTGGGCGGTTTTTTTTTAATCGGCGGTTTTTCCGGGGGGATCTCTTTGGATGGGTAGATCTCGAAAGGGGGGATTTTAGCTAGCGGTTTTTTGGTTTTCGGTACGGCCTTAGAAGGCAAATCGACTTTATCCGGTTTTTCAGGCGGAATCAAAAAATGAGCCAGCAAACCGGCAATCGCCACCACCAGCATCAAAATAGCCAGACCGCCCAAAACTTTAACGAGGGAGCTTTTTAATAATTTGTTTTTACGAGATTTTCTGCGGGTTTTCTTTTTAGGGGTTGATTTTTTTTTTACCATTTAATCAATATGCTAATTTAGCCGTTCAGGTTTTTAAAAATGTCATATCCCTCCAGCATTTCGAGGGCCCGCACCACCTGATTGTCCGATTCGAGCGCTTCTAATGTCAGCGGGCCAATTCGCAGTTCAGCTTCGCGCATGCTAGATTTTTTTTCGCTTTTTTCTTTCTCCTCTTCGCTGTCGTCGTCCGTGCTCTGATCTTTGGTCGGTTCGGCTTCAAGGTGGTTTTCAAGATCTCTTTCTTTTAGCAGCCCCTCTTCCCTGCCGGAAATCTCCCCGGGGTCCAGGCGGCGATGTTTCAAAAAAATATCCGGCTGGATGCCTTTGGCCTGAATTGAACGATCATTGGGGGTATAGTATCTGGCGATGGTCAATTTAAGGCCCGAACCGTCTCGCAAAGTTTCGACCGTTTGAACCGATCCCTTGCCGAAGGATGTGGTCCCCAGAATCAGGGCCCGCTTATGGTCCTGTAAAGCACCGGCAACAATTTCAGAAGCGCTGGCGCTGCCGCCGTTGATTAAGACCACCATAGGGTAGTTCCGTTCGACGCTGGAAGCTGTTGCGTTAAACACTTTGGTGTTTTTCTTGTTTCTGCCTTTGATGGAGAGAATAGCGCCCTCATCCAGAAAAAGGTCGGCAACTTTAATGGATTGATTCAGCAGTCCGCCGCCGTTGTTGCGAAGATCCATTACCAGGCCCTTTAGGGGGATCTCTGAGTTTTCCATTTTCTCCAGAGCCGTTAGCAACTCGTTGGTGGTGGTTCCTGTAAAATTTGATAACCGGATGTAGCCGTAACCCGGTTTCAAAATAAAGGATTTGACGCTTTGGATGGGGATCACATCCCTGACCAATTCGAATTCAAGGGGTTTTTTAACACCCTCCCGGAATATGGTGACCACGACCTTGGTTCCTTTAGGTCCCCGCATCATGTTTACAGCCTCTCTAAGGTCTTTGGTGGGTTTGCCATCGACTTTAATGATTCTGTCCCGGGCTAAAATTCCGGCTTTGTAGGCGGGGGTGTCTTCGATGGGTGAGATCACCGTTACAAAACCATCCTGCATGGTAATATGAATGCCGATACCGGTAAACTTGCCTTTGGTATCAATTTGCAAATCCTTAAAGGCATCCAAAGGCAGCAGAGAGGAGTGGGGATCGAGGCTGTGAACCATTCCCTGAATGGCATTTTGAATCAATTCCTTGGTGTCCACCTCATCAACATATTCTCTTTCAATCAATTCGATGACATCGGAAAATACTTTTAATTCTTCGTATGCTTCTTCGCTTTTGGCAGACAGATCGCGATAAAATCCGTTGCCTACCGTCCAGAAAACTACGGCGATTACCATCAGTAACCACAATTTTACGTGCCGCGTTTTTTTGCTGATCATTTATATACTCCTTGTTATCCTTTTTTAAACCACGGCATTGGATTTACCGGTTTACCGTGGTGGCGAACTTCAAAATAAAGCTTTGCCCCGGTCATTGATCCGGTATCGCCCACTGTGGCGATGACCTCTCCGGCTTCAACATCATCGCCTTTGGCTTTAAAGGCCTCTTCCAGGTGCGCATAAACCGTGTAATAACTTTTACCATGATCAATAATAATCATGTTACCGTAAGTTTTAAACCAGCTCGAATAAAGAACCGTGCCTTTAAAAACGGACCGGACGGGTTCCCCGGTATCGGCTTCGATATCAATGCCGCTGCGAAAGTTGGTAATATTGTACTTAGGATTCTTGTACGGTCCGTACAAAGAAATTATTCTACCGTTAACTGGCCGGTTTAGCAAGCCTTTATGAGCCGAAAATGGTAATCGTGAAACATTTATATCCGGGGCAGGACTGTTTATACTCGTATTCAGCAAATTGATTTTACGGTCCAGCTCGTTGGCAGCCTGGATTAAAGTGTCAATGGCAGCCAACTCCAGCGCCTTTTGGCTGCGGATGTCTACCAGCAGCTTGGCGCGAGTCGATCTTTCCTGCGACATCATCCGGGTTTGCTTTTTTAACGCTTGAACACGGATACTTTTCTGGTCTTTCAGGCCTTGCAGGCGGCTGAGCACTTTTTTTAATTCGGCCTGATCTGTTATCAAGTCACGGCGGACCTTCTCCTCAAAAGCCAGAATGCGCTCCAATGCCTCCTTGCGCTGTATAAATTCATGCATTGATTCTGCAGATGCCAGGATCTGAAATTTCCCCAGCCAGCTTATTTTGTAAAGGGCAACCAGGCGTCGGGCCACATATTTTTCATTGGTCCGGATTTGCTTTCGTAATTTATCAGAGGCCTTCGAGGCCTCACTGATGGAGCCTTCTATCTTTTTTATCTCTCTTCTCGTTGCAGCAGTGCGTTTTCTGCTTTGATCGAGCGCCTGCTCGACCTGCTCTAAGCGCTTAAGGGTATCGCTTTCTTTCTGGGTAAAGACGTCGACTTCCTGCTGCCCCTGCTTTATTTCCTGGCTGATATGCTTTTTGCGTTTTTCATATTCGTCCAGCTGGTGTTGCTTACCCGAAGGCTTTTTTGAAGCCTCACGGGCAGTTTCGGTTTTCTTTCTTTGAACAATTTTTATAAGTTGGTCCTGATCTTTGATGAAACCCACCTCACCGTCATGAAGAACCTGGATCCATCCTTGACGGCGCTTAATTATTGTTATTCTGGATCCGCGTTTGAGAGTTTTTTGTAATAAGCCGTGCTGGCCGGGTTCAGACTGCACTCTAATTTCATCTGCGGTCACAATGCCAACGGAATGTCCAATAGAAACGTCTCCGGCTGCCACGCTGACAAGCAGAAACATTCCGGCCATCAATAAGTTAGAGGTTATGATTGTCTTCTTGAATTGAGTTACCATTATTGCTTCAAAAATTGTTTTAACGAAATAAAACATCCCAGCCATCCCACCAGCATGCTGACCAGCAGAATCGCCGATATAACGGTCGGGGACAGAAAATGAAAACGAAAAAGGCCTGGAAAAAACTCTTTCTCAACACTGGATGAGATAAATATATATGCGATGTAGAGCATGACAAGTCCGATAATAGCGCCTAACGCTCCCTGAATGAGACCCTCGAAATAAAAAGGGATTCTTATAAAATTGTCGGTAGCGCCAACCAGACGCATTATTTCAACTTCCTCGCGCCTTGAATAGATAACGAGACGGATGGTATTGGCAACGATAAATATGGTGGCCATGAAAAAGAGCGTACCCATGGCATATCCCGCCAGTCGAAACAAAGAAAGGATGTGGGCAAACCGGCCCACCCATTGCTGACCGTACTCTACCTCTTCAATTTGAGGCAGCGCTTCAAGTCGGGCGGCCAGAGAATCGATTTTTTGCCAGCTTTCATTGGTGGCGGTCATGCGGATTTCTATACTGTCGGGCAATGGATTTTGGGTGAGGTTCTCAAAAAGGGATGATTGATGCTCCATCTGTGCTTTAAGGCGGCCTAGCGCCTCTTGCTTTGATATAAACTGTAAATTGTCGACATCATCCAGGGCTTGGATCGCCAGTTTTAATTCTTTCAGCCCGTCATTGTTAATTCCCGGTTTAAGATAGGCCATTATGCGCAAGCCCTTTTTCCAGGAATTTATTATGTCGCTGGTATTGACAAAAAAAAGGGTAAAGGCGCTGGCGATTAAAATTGATAGAGAAATGGTGATGATGGTGATCATATTCAAAAATCTGTTTTTGAATATGTCGTCTAAGGCGCGTTTAAAAAATAGCGTTATCATATTGTTTATCTATAAACGTGGATGTTTCAAGCCTACCCTGCTGCAGGTCCAGAACATGTCCGCCTGTCTTTTTTATCAGCGCTTTGTCGTGGGTTGCAATAATGACGGTTGCTCCCCGGATATGTACTCCTCTGAGAAGTTCAAGAATCACTGCGGCTGACTCATCATCCAGGCTTCCGGTGGGCTCGTCCGCAAGAATTATCTTCGGGTCGCCGATGATGGCCCGCGCCACAGCGATCCGCTGCTGTTCGCCTCCGGACAGACTGGGTGGAAAAGATTTCAGTCTGTCTTCCATGCCCACCATCCGCAGGATGCTTTTGACTTTTTTTTGAATCAGACGCTTTTTAGCACCGGCAGCCTCAAGGACCAGCGCCACATTATCGTAGACACTTTTGGTCGGGATCAACTTGTAATCCTGAAATATAATGCCGAATTTTCGTCTCAAATGGGGGATGCGTTTGCGGGGAATACGAGCCAGATTTATTCCGTCAATCAGGACCTGTCCTTCGGATACCGGCTCTCCCAAATAAAAAAGCTTGAGCAGGGTGGACTTGCCTGCACCGCTGGGGCCTCTGATGAAAACGAACTCATTTTTGGCAATGTCCAGGGTAATATCGATCAGTGCTTTTTTGGGGCCGTAATTGTGGTGAACGTGAAACATCCGGATGATGGAGCTTTTTTCATGGGCATCAATCATTCCAGTATTTCCTGGCCAAGTGCCCGGTAGAGGATGGCTTTGGCAATTTTAAAATCATATAAGGCGTTATAATAATTTGTCATCGTTTCAGTGAGCAGTGTTTGGGCCACCAATACATCAGTTGTGGTCGATACCTGTTCTTTGTAACGTTCCTCGGTTATCCGCAAGTTCTCCTTGGCCTGTTCAATGGCCTTTTCAATGGTGGTAATATTTTTTTGCGACTCCTGGGTTTTGAGATAGGCTTGTTTCACCTCCAGGTCGATGTTATCCAAAATCTCCTGTTTACGAAGTTTGGCCTGGGAAAGTCGGCTCAGCCTTTCCTTGACACCGTATCGTGTCCGACCCCATTGCCAGAAATCCCAGGTTGCCGTGGCCCGTATATCCCAGAAATCCTTATCACTGATACCTTTACCGCCATCTACATCCCATTCGGTGCCTCGCTTGGACCAGGTGCCTGTCAGGTTAACGGATGGGAAAAAATCTCTTTGCGACAGCTTGTAATCTTTTTCCGCGATTTGAACTTCCAGGTCGGCCACTTGAATTTCCAGCCGAAGCTCTTCGGCCAGAGCAAGGCAATAATCGATGTCGTATTCCCAGGGCGTGTAATCCAAAATGTCAATAACGCTTACTGGAGAGTTTATCGGCCGGCGCAGCAAGGTGTTAAACTGGGATTCGGTGAGCTCCAAATTGTTTTTAGCTGTTATTAGCACCTGTTTGGCATTGGCCAGTTGAACCTGGCTTTGCAGCAAATCATTTAACGGGCTCATGCCGACCTGGTACATATTTTCGGCTACATCCTTTTGGGCGGTTATTTGTTTAACGGTCTCATCGGCCACCTCCATCAGCTTTTGGGCCTTTAGGATTAAATAATAGGCATTTTTGGCGTCTAAAATGACATCCTGACGCGTGAGCCTTTCTGCAAATGCGGCAATATCGAGTCCCAGGTCGGCAATTTTATACTGGTTGTATAGCGCAAACCCGGTAAAAATAGGCTGGGAAAAGGAGGTTACAAAGTTATATTCGTCTTCCGGGTTGATCAGGACATCAACAATCTGACCGCCCTGGGTTCCCAGAGCCTGCCGGGTTGGGTTGTCACGCTTTATATAGCCATATCTGGCATTCAAGGTCGGAAAAAATTCAGTGGTACGTGCACTTTTGGCTGCGGTGGCGGCATCGATTTCATCTTTTGATCTTTGAAGTTCAAGGTTGGCTTTGAGGGCGGCTTCAATGGTCTGACTCAGGTTAAACGCGCCATCGGCCGCTTCAGCGGACACAAAACCCGGTAGAAAAAACAGATATCCAAAGGCAATAATAAAAATCAGGCGGCTCCATTTATTATGGTTCATATTGAATTCTAAGCTCGCTATATTACTCTGTTTGATGTTTATAGATTGACCCTTGTCACATTTGCTGGTATGAATTCTTTGAGTTCAGGGAGTGCCGCTGCCGGTTTTCCTTGCTCAAGCCTCCACTGATCCCATTAAACTGGCTTCTTCCAATTAAGTGGAGGCTTTTTTATATCGAATCAACATTTTGAAATCAACAGTTTCTTAGCCATTATTCCGTGATTGAGGCTAAAACGCAAGCCTCAAAAAATATGCTGTATTTTCATTCAGTTGTAGAAATTTCAAAACATTAAAACAATTGGACCAGATGCCATGAAACAAGAACTAATTGATATCCTCTGCCGCCAGTCGTTTAAATTCAGCGAAGAACCCAGTTTTAAGCTGGTGTCTGGCCGAATGAGCCGCTTTTATGTGAACTGTAAACCAACAACTTTAAGCGCCCGGGGGATGTATCTGGTGGGCCATTTGATGTTCCATGAAATTAAAGACATCTCTGTATCCGCAGTCGGGGGGCTGACCTTTGGGGCCGATCCCATAGCTGTGGCGACGGCGTTTGCATCCGAAATAAATGCAAAACCGGTTAATGCGTTTTCGATCCGCAAAACCCGCAAAGATCACGGTATCATCCGCTGGGTAGAAGGTGATGTGCAACCGGGGCAACCGGTGGTGATCATCGATGATGTGGCCACTACCGGCGGATCCACCATTAAAGCCATTGAACGGGCCCAATCCGAGGGGCTGGAGGTCGTCAAGTCGGTAATACTGGTCGATCGTCAGGAGGGAGGACTCGGAAATATTCGCGAGCATGTTGATGATGTGACTGCTATTATTACACGAGATGATCTACTGAAAAGGTGGGAAGAGTTGAGTGGTTAGTTGTCTTCTTAGGTCTGATCCCTATCGGTTTTCAAAATTTCAATTTTCATTTCTCATCAAGAGCGGGTAGGTGTCAGTTGACAGATGTGACAGGCCATAACAACAGCCAGAGACCGAAACCTTGAAACATAATTTCCTGTCTTTGCCCCTATTAAATTATTTGAACCTTGGGGCTCCCATGCCTCATCTATTCACTCCTTATTCTGTGACCATCAGGCTTTTCCTGACACCTGACACCAATAATTTCCATAACAATTAAGTTTTTGATAGATAAGGTTTACTTGACAATATACGTTGCGCTGGCGTCATCCGACTCCCAGGCCGTGACCCGGCTGACCCGGACTGATAGGTTGTCAATTTTTTGCTGCAGTTCGCCAGCGACAAAACAGGCGATGTTTTCAGATGACGGCTGGCTTTGCTGAAAGAATTCCAGCTCATTGAGATACTTGTGGTCCAGCATTGACATGATTTCGGCGACGTGCTTTTTGATTTCACCGAAATCCAATACAACCCCCCCGTCGTCCAGTTTTTCACCGGTGACACAGACTTCGACTTTCCAGTTGTGTCCGTGCATATTTTCACATTTGGAGCCCACCATGGTGAGCTGATGGGCGGCAGCAAATTTAGTGACGACTTTTAACTCATACATGTTAAAGATTCCTATAGCGGTTGTCAAAAAGACGTTCCGTTTGTCGAACGATTTTTTCTGCAACCACTTATACCACCCTTCCGTATTTCGGAACTTATTTTTGAAAAGCGGTATAAATCCGAAGCCCGAAAAGTTTGACTTGATTTTACTGAAGTTTAGTTAGCTGCTTGAGATACTCCCCCTTTGAGGATATTCTTTAGCTTCTTGGAAAGCTTGCCAGATTCGAGTTCTGCGAATTCCCTCAGCAGGGCTTCCTGCTTTTTGGACAAATGGGTTGGTGTTTTGATTTCGACCTGGATGATCTGGTCACCGCGCCGACCAGTTCTCAATGAAGGGATCCCTTCTCCCTTAAAATATAAAACATCACCGGGTTGAGAGCCTTTGGGAATTTGCAGCTTTTTATCACCGTTCAGGGTCGGCACTTTGATCTTATCACCCAGAGCCGCTTGAACAAATGATATCGGCATGATGCAGATAATGTTATTGTCGTGCCGCTGAAAAAATTCATGGTCCTCAACATATAAGAAGACATACAGATCGCCCTGGGGGCCGCCCAGCCGGCCGGGTTCTCCTTCACCGGTCAGCCTTAGCCGCGATCCCTTGTCAACTCCGGCCGGGATCTTAACCGATACTTTTTTGGCGACCGCCACCTGACCGGTTCCCCGGCATTTAGTGCAGGGGTGGGGTATGGCCTGGCCTTCACCCCGGCAAACCGGACAGGTCGATCGTACGGTAAAAAAACCCTGATTTCTGGCAACTTGCCCCATACCGCCGCATTGCCGGCAAGTCTCCGGACTTGTCCCCGGTTCGCATCGATCCCCATTGCATGCCGGGCAACTTTCCATTTTTTCAATATTGATCTCCGTTTCAGTCCCAAAGGCGGCTTCCATAAAACCGAGGGTGAGATCATAGCGAAGATCAGCTCCCCGCTGTGCTCTGGAACCGGAACGTCGCCGGCCACCGAACCCAAAAAAATCCTCAAATATATCACCGAAACTTGAAAAAATGTCCTCGAATCCGCCAAAACCGGAGAATCCGGATCCTTCCAAACCGGCATGACCAAATTGATCATAAAGTCTCCGCTTTTCAGGATCCCGCAGAACTTCATAGGCTTCGGCGGATTCTTTAAATTTGTCTTCGGCGTCTGTATCGCCGGGATTCCGATCGGGATGGTATTTTAAGGCGAGTTTGCGGTAGGATGCTTTTAAGCCATCATTGGTGGCGTCGCGCTGGACACCCAAAATTTCGTAGTAATCCCGTTTGGTACTCATTTGCACTCGTGATTGTTTCTGGATCGACTGATCCGTCCAATAATTTTTGTTTTTGAAACATTATCCTCATTATTTATTGTTTCTAAGTTAATGCAATAAAATTAGTTGTCAATTTGTATGCGTTCACGGGTGTTACGATCCTTCAGTTTTTCCCGGGATGTGTGCCTGCCAGAAACAGACCAGTGCAGATCAGCATAATCCACCCGCCCAAGGGAAAGGCGGTTTGCAGCTGGAAAAAATCCATCATCATTCCCCCCATCAGGGCACCGCTAAACATTCCCAGACTGTGGGCCATCGTCATCAGGGCCATAATACTCCCCATGGCCTTGATCCGGTGGCCCTTTATAACCACCATCGCCGTCAGGGCCGGCATCGAGATTCCTCCGCCCAGACCAAAAAGCACGGTGGCCCTAATTAAATCCTCCAGCTGGCCTGCCCACCCAAACGAAATGATGGCATAGCATACAGTCAGCCCGCCGGCGATCACCATCAGCTTTTTGCTGATCTTGTCGGCCAGGTAACCCATCGGTATATGAATCAAACCGCTGACGAATACCCCCAGCATGATCAGTATCCCGATCAAAGAACTGGAGGCCGCAAATTGCAGGTCCGCATACAGGGGGATGAATCCCCAGATGATGCCCACACAGAATACATAGGCAAATCTAAACGAAAAAAGTCCGGCCACATGCCAGTCATAAACGAGTGTTTTCCATGAAAAGGGTTGTTCTGAGGGAACGATGCCTTTTTCGGATCGTGTGGGCGGGAGTAGCAAAAGGCACAAAAAAAAGCCGATCAAGGCCAGCAGTCCCATACAGATAAATGAGGTCTGGAGATTGAAATGATCTTTGATGATTCCGCCGATTAGCGGGCCAAGGCTTAATCCCATGAACAACGACATGTTAAACGCACCCATGGTGATGCCTTCGCGTCCTTTCGGAGTAATATCCCCAATATAGGCCTGGATTACCGGCATCAGCATGGCCGAGGAGATCCCGTGAATAAAACGGATGACGATCAAGGTGCTGACCGCGTTTGAATAGATAAATGCGATGGAGATCAGGGCATAGGCGAGAAAGCCCGGGACAATAAACGGCTTGCGTCCCTTTACATCTGAAAGTCGGCCGAACCACGGCAAAAATAATGTTCGTGATATTGAAAAAGCACCAAAAATAAGTCCGATGTACAAACCCGAAGCCCCCAAATCATGAGCGTAGATCGGAAGCAGCGGAACTACGACGCCGACTCCAGTTACGGCAGCAAATATAGAAAAGAACAGGGTGCCGAATATTTTTTTGTCCAGTCTCTCCATATGATAAACTCCAAACAAAATACCATATCATTTGGATAGACCGTGGACAAGATTCATTATATTAAAATTTCACCCGTTTTTTTGGTATTGTAGCCGCCTAACGCTTCCACCCGATCCCTGAATTCCCCGGTATTGATGGTTTCAAGCAGCAGTTGAATATTTTGCGATTCGAAGTGCGTTGATGGAATGATCAGATCGTATTGCTCGGTGACAACCGGAATAAAATCAAGATCCAGTGCCGCCGCTGCGGCATAGATGCCCAGTCCGGTATCTGCCGTTCCGCTGAGTACTGCCACTGCCACAGCCATGTGGGTGAACTCTTCATGCTGGTAACCGTTGATTTGGGCCGGATTGATTCCGATCTGGTTTAAACGGTAGTCCAGTAAAATCCTTGTGCCGGAACCCGCCTGCCGGTTGATAAAGGAGATATCCTCACGGGCCAGGTCATCGATTCCCTTAATACCTTTGGGGTTGCCGCGCTTGACGATCAGGCCCTGATCGCGGAATACTAGATTGACCAGTTTGACATCCAGTTGCGCTAAAAATTTTTTGATATAAGACAGATTGTAAGAACCATCTTCAGGATCGAGCAGATGTGATCCGGCCAGGTGGCAGACACCCCTTTTAATCGCCATCAGCCCGCCCATGCTTCCCACGTGACTGGATGAAAGGGTCAGGTGGCTGTGTT
>Ga0265303_10001526_pt1 | contig 14306 bp, 14 predicted proteins | sample Helome_2_FD_192494 | JGI IMG/M metagenome (GOLD analysis project Ga0265303, IMG submission 192494) | Marine sediment microbial communities from subtidal zone of North Sea - Hel_20160317 (Illumina Assembly) | ecosystem: Environmental > Aquatic > Marine > Subtidal zone > Sediment ... | reverse complement strand
CCTGGCCCTTGGCATCCGAAATGACAGTATTGAGCTCCAGGTGAAAATGAAAACCAAAGGTGACAGAGAAACGGTCACCATTAAATTTCCCGGATAAGATAGGCAACTTTTCTATAATAGCGCTAGACAAAAAAAATGTTCCGCGGTTCCAGCGTTTTTCTCTACAACCACTTATACCGCTATTCAGTATTTCGGAACATATTCGGGGAAAACGGAGTAAATATAAGGATCCATAGAGCCTGGCAGTTGTTCAGGTTTCAGGTTTCGGGTGTCAGGTTTCAGCAACTGAATTTGACCCGCTGTAAATGAAGGAAATTATCTGCGCTCATCGAGCAACCTTTCATGAGGTGGAAATCTTGGTGCAACTAAGAAAAAAGGAGTTGTATGAGACTACCGTCGACAACCTGGCCCCTCCCTATGAAGTCAATGAATTTTTTAAGGATTGCGACCAACTCCCTTATCTGGAACCATATTCCGGAAGTCGGCTAATGGCTATTTGAATTGACTGCGGAGAAAGGAGCTGGCGCCGATCATTAAAATAGTCTGTGTGTCCTGATAAATTGTTTGACAATCCGGATTGCTTCGATATATCAAATTTTTATTTCAGCTTTAATTGGGTCAGCTATGCTAAGAAAAGGAGGATCAAAATATGGGCAAAGGGGATAAAAAAACAAAGCGCGGAAAAATAGCTCGGGGGACCAGCGGCACACGCCGACCCAAAAAAAAGAAAAAAAAGAAGTCTGAATAATTACCTGAATTTTACATGCAAATAGAAGATATTATTCTCCAACATGATCAACGTGGTATGCACCTGGTTCGTCCGGCTCTGTCGTCGGGTTATTGCGATCGGGCTGCCCGGATGATTCTGAATAACAAAGGGACAGTGCTGATTGGAACCGGATTTCCGGTTTCCGGAAGCTTTGAAAGCGACGGGCCCATTGGGGCCATTGCCCTTTATCAGGTCCTTGCCAGGCTTAACTGTGAACCGGTCTTTGTCTGCGCCCCGCCAATATCGAAGATTTTAGCAAAACGCTTTATGACCTACGAACTGCCGCTTGTCGATTGGGAGAAGAGCAAACCGGTAGTCATTCAGGCTTTAAAGGATTTGGGTCCGAGCCTGGTCGTTTCCATCGAACGGCCGGGGGTTACGGCGGACGGGCGCTATTATAATATGCACAAAAAGGATATTACCGAACTCACCGCCAAATTTGACCTTTTTTTGCAGGATAGTAAATGCCCCAGTATCGCGTTTGGCGATGGTGGCAATGAAATCGGCATGGGCAATGTGCGTGATATACTGGCCTCACTGGATATTATACCGGCCATCACCACCTGCGATGAGCTGGTAATTGCCTCCGTATCAAACTGGGGCGTGTACGGTGTCATCGCTGCCCTGTGCCGGCTGTTAAACCAGGATTTATTTGAAAATTTTGACCCGGAAACCGTTGCCAAATACCTGGTCGCCAATGGCTGTGTCGACGGGGTTACCAACCGCAAGGAGTCCAGTGAAGACGGATTCCCGATCAGTGTCGGCATTTCTATTATTGAACAACTTCGGGAGCTGGTGTTTCCACGAAAATCTGCCGGGTCTGCTTAAAAAAGGATTTTAATATTGAATGGATTCTATTCTTATAGCTACTGGGGACTGGATATAAATGATTATCATGATAAATATAGGCTAAGCACTTTCCAGAAGAACGTGCTTAAATTCAGAATAAGGAGGGGATATGGACGGCAAGCCGCCCAATGATCGGAGAGCGGAGTGTGAGGTCGACAGCATCTTTACGGACCGCTGGTCGCCGCGTGCTTTTTTATCCGAACCACTGCCTGAGCACCAAATAAATTCTCTGTTTGAAGCCGCCCGTTGGGCGCCCTCGTGCTTTAACGAACAGCCCTGGCTATTTATATACGCAACCGAGCCCGAACAACGCCAAAAACTTGTCTCCGTTCTTGTGGAAAAAAATCAACGCTGGGCAGGCAGGTGCCCGCTGCTGATGTTCGTTCTGGCACGCCGCCAGTTTAAAGAAGGCGGAAGAGAAAATCGCCATGCACCCTTTGATGCCGGTTCGGCCTGGCTGTCGCTGGCCCTGCAGGCTCGCCGACTGGGGCTTTACGCCCATGCAATGGCTGGCTTCAGCATCAAAAAAGCCTATGCGGTCCTGGGCGTGTCCGAGGAAGAATATCTGGTAATGGCGGCCATTGCAGTGGGGCGCAAAGGTGACGCCGATCAACTGCCTGAAGATATACGCGCTATGGAATCACCCAACACCCGTAAACCGACGGCAGAGGTCGCAACGGATAAGTTTCCGTTGTAAAAAGTGCTTGATAATGGCTGCGCCTAAGATTGTAGATACCCACACCCACATCTGTGATTCCTCTTTTGACGCAGATCGCGGTGAAGTGCTTAAAAAAGCAAGTGCAGCTGGAGTTGGTGCTATTATCGCCGTGGGAGAAAACATTGCCGATGCCCGGCGAAATATTGAGCTGGCCGACAGGTATTCGATGATTCGACCGGCCGCCGGACTTTATCCAACCATCCTTGACCAAAACCAGGCAGAACAGATGCGTTCGTTTATTCGTAATGAGCGCGCAAGACTGGTTGCTATCGGTGAAGTCGGGCTTGATTTCTGGGTCGTTAAAGAAGAGCCCCAAAAGGAGCTTCAAAAAGAAATCTTAAAAGGCTTTATCAACCTTTCCAAAGAACTGGATCTGCCGCTCAATATCCATTCCCGCTCGGCCGGCCGGCATGCAGTGGCGTTGCTGCTGGAAAACGGTGCAACCCGGGTCCAGATGCACGCCTTTGACGGCAAAGCCTCGGCGGCTTTAACGGCCGTGGAAGCAGGATTCTTTTTTTCAATCCCGCCCTCGGTGGTCCGTTCAAGGCAAAAGCAAAAGCTCGTCAAACATCTCCCCCTGACATGCCTTCTGGTCGAGACCGACAGTCCCGTACTGGGGCCCGACCCCAAGCAGCGCAACGAACCTGCCAACGTCACCATCGCAATTAAAACCATCGCTGAGTTGAAAGGCATTGCTGAGGAAGCCGTGATAGATGCGGTTAGCAAAAATACTATTTGTTTGTATGGTAATATAGTGAATGAAGATAAATAGGGTATTATAGAGATTGGCACCCGGCGGAAGACCATTAAGTGGTGCCTGAACCACAACTTATTGTCTTTTGAAACATGCAATCGCTTCCCGGCACATATACATTGATTTTTTCAAGTTCACGAAAAGAACAAATTTCAATCGGTAAACTTGGAACCCTGCAACTCAAACCGGGTTTTTATGTATATATTGGCAGCGCATTTGGCCCTGGAGGATTGAAAGCTCGAATAGCGCACCATTGCCGGAGGGCCGTTCGTCCCCACTGGCATATTGATTACCTGAGTCCTTTCTTAGAATTAAACTCGATATGGTATACCTACGATCCTGCGGGCCGTGAACATCATTGGGCCAACATACTCTTTAAGATGAGGCTGGCATCGGTTCCATTGACCGGATTCGGATCCTCAGACTGCCGCTGCAGATCACATCTTCTCTTCTTTAACTCAAAACCGGCAATCAAAACCTTCCGACGGAAAATATATGAGAGTATTGAAAACCATGGCAAGGTATTTATTGCGAGAATGGTACCGCCCAAAATCATACCGACAAGATGCTTGAATGAGTAAAATAAAGGCAGAGCCCTGTATAGCCCTGCCTTGGGAACAACCATTTATATTTATTGCTCGGGTGGCTGCCAGAAAGAACCCCTTCCTTTTAAAGCTCCAGTCATCTCCATTAGATAATCCTGCATATGGGAAAGGTACTCAGGGCCTAACCGCCTGGCAAAAAAGTTTGAGGAAAACAATTTTAGAATATCAGGGAGTTGGATAATTCCTTCTTCGCATACAAACAAAATATTTCTTGACAAATATATAATAAGTGATATTCACTAACCCTATACTGTCTATATAATATAACATTTTTACAGAATATTCGAAAATTGGGTGAATATCACTAACCCAATATTTTTATGCCTTACCTCTAGACGAACCAAATTAAATGACTCAAAAACACCGCTGAATCAAAATTAACTATCTGGAAAAAGGAATTCGAAATTATGTCATCAGAACCAGTTATCGTTCAAAAAAAAGATAAAATTGCCACCCTGACGTTAAATCGCCCCGAAGTGATGAACGCCATGAGCAAAGAAATGATTGAGGGCCTGTGGGATGCGGTAAAAGATCTGGCAGCAGACGAAAGCGTTGGTGTGGTGATCCTCAGGGGAGCCGGTGATCATTTTTGTTCGGGAGCAGATATCCATCTCTTTGGCGAAAGCATCCCTTCGGATGAATGGGTTGTTGCCATGAAGGGCGTCGGCAAACTCGTGAGGACATTGCGGGAAATGCCCCAACCGGTGATTGCCATGCTAAAAGGGGTTGCTGTCGGCGGCGGCGCGAACCTGGCGCTGGCAGCAGATTTCGTAGTGGCGGCTGAAAATACCAGATTCTGCGAAATTTTTATCAATATAGGCGCCATTTTGGATTACGGAGGGCATTATTTTCTGCCCCGGCTGGTCGGTCTTGCCAAAGCCAGAGAGCTTGCCATGCTCGGAGATGAAATTGACGGCGACACGGCAGCATCTATCGGTCTGATATACAAATCAGTGCCTGAAGAACAGCTAACGACGGAAGTAGAGTCCCTGGCCAAGACCCTGGCCCAAAAACCACCGCTCGCCTTGCGATTAATCAAGGAGGGGCTTGAAAATAGCTTCGACATGTCCCTGAAACAGGTACTGGATTGGGAAGCCGCCCATCAATCAATTGCCCTGCAAACACCGGAGCATAAGGAAATCGTAAATCTATTTTTGGCGGCTAAAAAGGGCAAAAGTTGATTGGTTGATTAGGTCTTCAAATCAATCAACTACCCGGAGGGTACAGACCGGAGGGTACTAAATGGCCGTAAAATCAAAATCCGCAACACAGATATATTTCAATAAAGACCATGAGATGGTCCGCAAGGCAGTTCGAGAATTTGTGGGTAAAGAAATCAATCCAAACATGGACGAGTGGGAGGAAAAAGGAGAAGCGCCGCTCCATGATCTTTTTAAAAAGATGGGCGATCTCGGATTTCTCGGTATTCGTTATGATCCCAAATATGGCGGCCAGGGACTGGATTACTGGTACGATACCGTCTTTTTGGAAGAACTCGGGCGCATTCACGGCTCCGGTATTCCGATGGCAATCGCAGTTCAATCCCACATGGCTACCCCCGCCATCGAAGAATTCGGCAGCGATCATTTAAAAGAAACCTATCTGAGACCGGCCATAGCCGGTGAGATGGTTGCATCAATCGCCGTTACCGAGCCCGGGGCCGGATCGGACGTCAGTGCACTTCAAACAACTGCAAAAAAAGACGGCGATTCCTATGTCCTCAACGGTTCCAAAACCTATATCACCAACGGCACCCAGGCCGACTTTTTGACCTTGCTCGCCAGAACCAGCGATGACCCGGGCTATCATTCCTTCAGCCTTCTAGTGGTTCCCACAAATCTCCCCGGATTCCAGGTCAGCCGTAAGCTGAATAAGATGGGATGTCGCAGCAGTGATACGGCCGAACTGTTTTTTGACGACATGCGAATCCCGGCTGAAAATCGCATCGGCAAAGAAGGCGAGGGGTTTATCTACCAGATGCAGCAATTTCAACATGAGCGCTTTTCGGCCATCCCGATGTCTTATATTTCGGCCGAAGAGGTCATCGCCATGACGGTTGAACACATCCGCCAGCGAATGGTTTTTGGAAAACCGTTAATCAGCAAACAGGTGTTACGGCACCGGCTGGCAGACTGGCAGACCGAAATCGAATGTTTGCGGCAGTTGACCTACCATATCGTCAGAATGAAAGAAGCCGGCCTGGATGTGACGCGGGAAATTTCCATGGGCAAACTATATGCTGCCCGGGTCATTCAGAAAGTAGTTGATGGGTGTTTGCAGATGTATGGCGGCCTGGGATTTATGGAGGAAATGCTGATCTCGCGCTGCTATCGGGATGCCAAGCTCATATCCATCGGCGGCGGTGCAGATGAAGTAATGCGGGAGATCATCGCCAAGATGGAATTGGGATGATTAAGGTGTCGGGTGTCAGGTGTCAGGTGTCAGGCGAACCTCAGAGTGTCCACAATGTAGGGCAGGCCTCCGTGCCGCCGGGTGCAGATCATCGTGTAATTTTGAGTAAGGTCGGCACAGTGGCCGCCCCTGCTGTATTGCTGCTGTTCAGCCTGAAACCTGAAACCCGACACCTGACACCCATATAACTGAGTAAAAAGCACTTATATAGAGAACCGAAAGAAGCCAATATGAAAAGTGGGAATCGAATCTACTTTAATAAAGACCACGACATGGTGCGGCGGGCTGTCAGTGATTTTATAAAAAAGGAAATCAATCCCAATGCGGATCAGTGGGAAGAAGACGGAATCGCGCCGCTCAGGGACATATTTAAAAAAATGGGGGATCTCGGATTTCTGGGGATTCGCTATGACCCCCAATACGGCGGCCAGGGCCTTGATTATTGGTATGATACCGTTTTTTTAGAAGAACTGGGGCATATTAAGGCCCTCGGATTATCCACCGCCATTACCGTCCAGACCCATATGGCAACGCCTGCCATCGCTGAATTCGGCAACGATTTCCTGAAGGATACCTATTTAAAGGCCGCTATTGCCGGTGACATGGTCGGCGCTATTGCCGTAACAGAACCGGGCGCCGGATCCGATGTGGCCGCCATCCAAACCACTGCCAAAAAAGACGGTGGAGAGTACCTGATCAACGGCTCCAAAATGTATATCACCAACGGCACCCAGGCCGATTTTTTAACACTTCTGGCGAGGACCAGTGATGACCCGGGATATCATTCTTTCAGCCTGTTTGTGGTTCCGACGGACTTGGCCGGATTCACCGTTAGCAGAAAGCTGGACAAACTGGGAATTCGTATCAGTGACACGGCCGAACTGTTTTTTGACAATCTCAGGGTGCCGGCAGATAACCTGATCGGAAAAGAAAACGAAGGCTTCATCTATCAGATGATGCAGTTTCAGCACGAACGCTTCTCATTGCTCCCCTTTGCCTGCACCGCTGCCAGGGATATCATAGACATGACTTTGGATCATATCAGGCAGCGCGTGGTTTTTGGTAAGCCGTTGATTACCAGGCAGGTGTTAAGGCACAGGTTGGCTGACTGGTTGACCGAAATCGAATGCCTGCAACAGCTGATCTATCATATCGTCAGAATGAAGGAAGCCGGTCAGGACGCCACCCGCGAAATCTCAATGGGCAAGCTCATTGCCAGTCAGGTGCTGATGAAAGTGGCCGACGGATGTCTGCAGATGTATGGCGGTTTGGGATTTATGAATGAGATGCTTATTTCCAGATACTACCGGGATGCCCGCGGATTGGCCATCGGCGGCGGTGCCGACGAGGTGATGAGGGATGTGATTGCCAAGCTCGAAGGCTACTAGCTGGAAGGCGGAATTGGGAATGCGGAATGCGGAATTTTGAAATTGAAGGGAATTAATATGCGACTGCCGTTAGCAAAAGCAGCGAATAACGTAAAAGAAAAACCATTGCCGCCGGGGCGGATAAAAATTTCTCAGGCGCTGAAATCCTTGCTCGAAAAAAAGGATTTCAGTGCAATCACGACCGCCGAAATAGCCAAAACGGCCGGTGTGACCGAGGCGCTTATCTACAAATATTTTAAAGACAAGCGTGATCTGCTTCATCAGATATTAAGCGGGTACCTGGAGCAATACCGCGCACAGATGGGCCAGGATTTAAAAGGAATTAAAGGGAGCCTCAACAAACTTCGCAAGCTGATCTGGTCCCATATCAACGTTTACGCCACCAACAGGGTTTTTGCCAAAATACTTTTAATCGAGGTCAGGAACTATCCGGATTACTATAAAAGTGAGACCTATTCGCGGGTAAAGGAATACAGCAACATCGTTTTGCAGATTGTTGAAGAAGGCATTCGCGACGGGGAGATACGCGACGATGTGCCCGCCAGGCTGATCAGGCACAGTATTCTCGGCAGCATCGAGCAGGTCTGCTTATCCGGCATCACCTTTGGAAAAGAAATCAATCCGGATGATCTTACAGAGCAAATTTGCGAAATTATTTTCCGGGGAATTGAACGCAAGGATATTAGTTGACTAGTTAACTGGTTTACGCGTTGAATAGATTTGTTGAATAGTTTAAGAGAATTTTAATCCTTCAGACTATGAGCTATCAGCTATGAACTATCAGCTATTATAAGACCGGAGGTCTGCAACATGGGAAAATGGATGAACGGCTATCTAGAAAAACTGGCCGCAAATCAAAAAGAAAATCGCGCGGCCGGTGGTAAGGACCGCATTAACCTGCAGCATAAATTAGGTAAGCGCACCGCCCGGGAGAGAATCGAGCTCTTAGCAGATCCTGGCAGTTTTGAAGAGATCGGCTCCGTGGTCAGAGAATTTCGCATGGGCCTGGAAACCGAGGTTAAGCCAAGTCCGTCCGATGGGGTTGTGATGGGGCCGGTCAATATAAATGGGAACCCGGCGATGGCTTATTCCCTGGACTTTACCGTTATGTCAGGCTCCATCGGGGATCAGGGCGTCTGGAAGATTGCCGAACTGGTCCAGATGGCCGGACAGGAGCGTATCCCCGTCATCGGCATGTTCGACTCCGCCGGTTCCAGGATCAGCTTCAAAAATGGATACGTCGGACTAAATGGATTGGGTCGCCTGCTGAGAAACTACTGCCTTTATTCCGGTGTTATCCCTCAAATAGCCATGGTTTTAGGGCCCTGCACGGGTCCTATTGCCCAGGTACCGGTCTTATCCGACTTTTTAATATTTAATCAAAACACGGGCTTTATGTGGTTTGGCGGTGAAATCAATTCGGATGGTGCCGGATCAGCCGAATTTCATATGGAAAAAAGCGGTCAATGCGACCTATTGGCCGACAGCGACGAAGAGGCTATCCAACTGGCCCGACAATTGCTTGAGTTCGCCCCTCAGAATTGCTGGAAGAGGCCGACGATTATTGAATCCACCGATGACCCCGCAAGGCAGGAGGAAGCCTTGCTCGATGTTATGCCCGATGACCCGAAATTCACTTACGATATTCACGAAATCATCGACCTGATAGTGGACAATGGGAAATTCTTCGAGTTAAAGGAAGATTTCGCGCCCAATATGGTCGTCGGCTTTGCACGCTTTGACGGCATACCTGCGGGAATAGCCGCCAGCAATCCGGATGAGCTCAGCGGTATCATGGAGCCCAACTCATCCGACAAATATGACCGCTTCTTAATGTTCCTGGATGCCTTTAACATCCCCCTGGTCAACCTGTCGGATACACCAGCGTTTCCACCCGGGGATAAGTGGGAGCGCATGGGCGTCATCAGGCATGGTGCCAAGAATCTGCATGGTTACTCTCACCTGACCAATCCGAAGGTAACCATCGTGCTGAGGCGCTCCTATGGTGGGTCGAACATTGTTATGGGCTGCAGCAAGATGGGGCCAGATTTTATTTACGGCTGGCCGTCGGCTGAATTTGCCCCCACCGGACCGGAGTCCATCGTCCAGGCGGTATTTCACAAGGAACTGGCCAAGGCCAAGGATGAAGGCAATTATGACGACGTTTATAACTTTTTTCTAAATATTTTAAAGGAACATTTCAGCGTCATGACCATGGGCAAATCCTTTACGACGTACTACACGGTTCACGAAGTGATTGACCCCCGAGAAACCCGCTCCAGAATTGTGAAGGCGCTGAGGACCAGTTTAAATAAACACGAAGAAGTTCCCGTGAAACGAAGGTTCATAAAGCCAGCTTAGTTGGAGGGCATGTAGATAGGACTGTCGCATTGACTAAATCTGATTATATCGGCATGCGGATTAATTGAGAAGCTTTAATTTCGAAATTCGAAATTCGAATTTAGTAAATCTCTATTTGCATTCAATTGGATAAAAGAATGCATTATACAAAAGATAAAGCGCAAAACAAAGGATTTTGTTATGGGTAAACGAATGGATGAAGCAATTAAGCGCTATGAGGAGATTCAAAAAAAGAACCTTTTAGGTGGTGGTGTCAAACATATCGAACGGCAGCACGGCCGCGGCAAATTAACGGCCCGGGAAAGAATCGATATCCTGGCCGACCCTGGCAGCTTCAAAGAACTGGGTTCGTTTGTCGGGACTACCAGCAAGCGTATCGACGGGCGTATACCCGAAGCACCTTGCGACGGGGCCGTGATCGGCACAGCCCGCGTAAACAGTCGTTTGATTATGATTCACGCCAGCGACTTCACCGTGCTGGGTGGGTCCATCGGCGCCCAGCACATCATCAAGTTTGCCAAGCCGCTTGAAATGGCCGCCCAGTGGGGGATTCCCATGGTCAATCTCCTGGATTCCTCCGGTGGCAGGCTGGGCTACGAAGAGGTCGCCATGGCAGGCTTTGACTGGTATTTCCGACTCCAGTCTTTGTATTCCGGAGTCATTCCTCAAATTACTGTACTCATGGGGCCTTGCATCGCCGGCGGTGCCTACCTTCCGACCCTTTGTGATTTTCTCTTCATGAGCCGTATATCCGGCTTTATGTGGCTCGGCGGCCCGCGCCAAACCCAGGCAGCGACTTCGGAAAAAATCGACCGCAACGTCGGCGGGGCCGACTACCACATGCAATTTAGCGGAAGCTGCGATGTTGTGGGCGACGACGATGAAAAAACTATCAAACAATGCCGCCGATTGCTGGGCTACCTGCCCCAGAACTTCAGGGAATCACCTCCTGCATTGGAGAATACCGATGCCCCCCTGCGGGAGGTAGGCAATTTAGCCGCTATCGTGCCCGATGAATATGATCAGACCTACGATATGCACGATGTCATTGAACAACTGGTCGACAATGGTGACTATTTTGAGGTCAAAGATGCGTATGCCAAAAATCTGATCACCTGTTTTGCCGGCTTTAACGGTGAAGTTGTCGGCATTGTGGCCAATAATCCCCAGCATCCCGGAAGTATCCTGGAGATAAACGCCTGCGATAAATACTACCGCTTTCTGCAAATCCTGGATGCCTATAATATCCCCCTGGTCAACCTGGTCGATACGCCGCCGGTGGTCCCCGGCGAGTCAGAGGAGGCCAGAGGGTTGATCCGGCACATGGGTAAAATCGTGGATGTCTATGCCTCTACTACCGTTCCAAAAATATCCATTGTTTTACGCGAAGCTTACGCTGATGCGGGCAGCATCATAATGGGAGGCATCAAAAGCATGGGGGCTGATTTGACCTATGCCTGGCCCATTGCCAGGTTTGGGGTCGAAGCTTCTGAACTTGACTACTATAAAGTATACGGGAATGGTATCGAAAAAGATGCCTACGAATCCTATCTTGACCGTTCAAGGGAAACGGTCGATGTCTACGACACTGCCCATAGTTGGACCGCTCAAATAGTGGATGAAATTATTTTGCCGGCCGACACGCGTAGAAAAATAATTGAAGCTCTTCAGTTGACCAGAAATAAACACGAAAAGTTACCGCCCCGGGCGAAGGGGCATAGTACGCCGCCTGTGTAAGTTGGAAAGAAAATTATCCACGAAATTGCACGAATGGCCACGAATTAATATTATTGTCAAAGACGGGTCGAATTATTTCAAAAGGATTTTTTGTGCAGATTTGTGTTAATTTGTGGCTTCTTTCAAATATCTATATCGTTAATAAAATTTTGCTCAGGAGAAAAAAATGACCCCAAAACGCGTCGAAGTCAGAGCACCGATGTCGGGAATATTTTATCGCAAGCCTGCGCCGGACCAGCCGTCCTATGTAGAAATCGGTGATACCGTTAAAAAGAAACAGGTGTTGGGATTGTTGGAGACGATGAAGGTCTTTCAAAAGATAAAGAGCCCGGCCAACGGCAAAGTAATCGAAATTTTGCCGGAAAGCGAGAGCCCCTTAAAAGATGATGAACTGGTATTCGTCATTGAAGTCAGTTGAAATGGATACTTTTATTATTCAAACAGTTGGATATCTCCAGCTTCCATTTACAGGATAGTCGCTATAGGATGCCGGCAAAATGATGAAAAAAATATTGGTAGCGAATCGCGGTGAAATTGCGCTGCGGGTCATTCGGGCCTGCGATGAGCTTGACATCAAAAGTGTGGCGGTTTATTCCGAGGCCGATGAGAAATCATTGCATCTTAAACCGGCCGATGAAAAAATCTGTATCGGCCCTGCTATGAGCGCCAAAAGCTACCTGAATATCGACAGCATTATAGCAGCTGCTAAATCATGCGGTGCCGATGCCATCCATCCCGGTTACGGCTATCTGGCTGAAAAGGAAGACTTTGCAAAAGCCTGCGAAGAAAACGGCATCATATTTATCGGGCCAAAACCAGAGAACCTCAAGCTGGCGGGCGATAAAATCACGGCAAAAAAACTAATGGAAGAAGCCGGTGTACCGGTAATTCCCAGCAGCCCGGGACCTGTCGGCACTCTTGAGGAAGCCCTTACGGTTTGTGAAAAAATCGGCTACCCGGCAATGGTTAAGGCTTCCGGTGGTGGTGGCGGTCGCGGAATCCGCATTTGCCAAAACGAGGAAACGCTGCGTGAGGATTTCTTGATAGCCAAAGCTGAAGCCGGCGCATCTTTTGGCAATGATGAGCTGTACATTGAAAAATATATCCTCAAGCCCCGGCACATTGAATTCCAGGTTCTTGCAGATGGCTTCGGCAATATTTCCCATCTGGGGGAAAGGGAGTGCACCATACAGAGACGGTACCAGAAACTCATCGAGGAGTCCCCTTCTCCCATACTTACCGCTGACCTGAGAAAAGCCATGGGAGAAGGCGCCATACAGGCGGCCAGGGCGGTAAAGTATTTCAATGCCGGTACGGTAGAATTTCTGTTGGATTCGGATGACAATTTTTATTTCATGGAAATTAATGCCCGCATTCAGGTGGAACACCCGGTAACCGAATTAACCACCGGTATCGATCTGGTCAAAGAACAAATACGCCTTTCGTCCGGTGGCAAGCTTGAATATTCATTCAACGATTTACCAAAACGCGGTTGGGCCATTGAATGCCGTATTAACGCCGAAGATCCGGACCGTAATTTTTTGCCCTCCCCGGGAGTAATCGAAACCTACCTGCCTCCCGGCGGATTTGGTGTGCGCCTGGACACCCATCTGTACCAGGGCTATGAGCTGCCGATATATTATGATTCGCTCATCGCCAAACTCGTCGCTTTCGATCTCAACCGTTTAGGAGCGATTGCGATTATGAAAAGGGCACTTAAAGAGTTTATCATTGCCCCGATCAAGACCACCATACCGCTTTATCTCCAAATTATGGATGATCCCTTCTTTCGCAAGGGTGATTTTGATACCGGATTTATAAATGGATTTGTGCTGGAGGAAGATGACGATGATTTTTTCTAACAAACCATTTTACCATACAAACAGGTAACCAAGGAGCGCCCGCCCATGTCCGAAGACCACCTGCTTTACAGTGTTGAGAGCAATGTTGCCCGCTTGACCATCAATCGCGAAGCGCAGCGCAATGCGATTAGTTTGGAGGCCATTGAACTTTTTTTGAATTATCTGGATGAAGCTCAAAAGGATGAAAATATCAGGGTTATTTTGATTACCGGATCCGGGGAAAAAGCCTTTTGTTCAGGCGCTGATCTTGGCGGGGCAGCGGACGGCAAGATTCAACAGGGATTTAAAAGCTACGCCGAACTTCTAACCAGACTGTCCGGCTATCCCAAACCGGTGGTTGCCCGTGTCAACGGGGCCTGCATGGCCGGCGGTATGGGACTGATGCTGGCCTCTGACATTGTAGTCGCTAAAAATGATGCCAAATTCGGAACCCCGGAAGTCAACGTGGGGTTGTGGCCCATGATGATCGGCGCTTTGATTTTCCGCAATGTGCTACGCAAAAAAGCCATGGAAATGATTCTGCTGGGTGAAAGACTCTCAGCCGACCAGGCCCTGAATATGGGTTTGATTACCCGCGTCGTTTTACCGGAATCTCTGGACGAAGAAGTCACCCAAATTTTAAAAACCTTGGCGGCTAAAAGTCCCATCGGAATGAAAATCGGCAAGAAGGCCTTTTATGCCATGGCTGATATGCCTTTGGAAGAGGCGGTGGACTTTCTTTCGGGAAAAATAGCCGAGGTTGCTGCCACCGAAGACGCCAGGGAGGGCATCACGGCGTTTATCGAAAAGCGGAAACCGAAGTTTACGGGAAGATAACCAAAGGGAGAGTGTGTAAGGTATAAAGGCTCTTT
>Ga0265303_10001525_pt1 | contig 14311 bp, 8 predicted proteins | sample Helome_2_FD_192494 | JGI IMG/M metagenome (GOLD analysis project Ga0265303, IMG submission 192494) | Marine sediment microbial communities from subtidal zone of North Sea - Hel_20160317 (Illumina Assembly) | ecosystem: Environmental > Aquatic > Marine > Subtidal zone > Sediment ... | reverse complement strand
TGCGAACGCGTTGCGCACCGTCGTCAAGAAATGATCGTACTGATTGATGCCGGCGCCTTCGGAAAAGTCCGGGTGCCAATTGCCGTAACCGACGCCATCGGCAAGGCCCGACCCGCCGAGCGCGTACTTGACGATAGCAATCTTCGTACCGGGCTCGCGTTCCGCCATTGTCTGGCCAAATAACAACTCGGGCCCGAATCGATCCGATAGCTGATTCGTCTCGCCATCCGTTTTGAATCCTGTGCCATGACCCGGCTGCAACGCTTGCCAGATTCCAACACCCCCGTGAGTTTCGTTATCGAGCGCCATCTGGCCCGTGAAGATCATTACATCTTGCGACTGAATCAGAGCCGCAGCGGGAAGCTCATCGATAAAGCCGAAGCCTTCCATGTTCGACTGGCCGCCAAGGTAATAGAGTTTGTACACTGTCGGTTGCTGGACGTGATTCGTGCATGCGACTTGCAATAGGGCAATTCCGGCCAGCAAGAGCCACTCAGTGAGTTTTTTCATTTGCTCTCTGTCTTTCGAACCAGTCGTCGCTGGAAGCCGAAATCGGTTTGTAGTTGAAGAAGTCGAAATCCGCAAATTGATCGGTTTGCACACCATTCGATGTCGCGTAAAGGCCAACGTAGACACCAGTGTAGTTATACCCATCGATCGCCGCCGGCGACAGTGCCGTGCCATCAACGTCACCGAGCGTCGTCCAGGTCGTGCCATCTTCCGAGTACTGGAAACGGTAAGCCAGGTAGTCTCCGGTCACTTTCAAAAAGACGGCGTCACGATCGTAGGGCGCGGCGGCCAGCGGTTTCGACTCGCCGTGCAGTAATTGCGCAAGCTTCAACGTGCGGCCATCCGATCCACCGCTCATCGTCATCGAAAATGCCGATCGGTCGTTCTGAATAGCCATGAGCCCGGCTTCTTCCTGCCCGATCGGGGCGAACTCCAACTTTGTAACCGCATCGAACCGAAAATGCCGCTGGCGAATACCGACGAAACTGTATTGCTCGCGCTCGCCGATTGCGCCTGCCTGCAAGGCAAGCCTGAGCCATCCGGGATTGTCCATCAGGTCATAGAAACGCTTTGTGGGCGCGCGCCTGAAGTTCCACTGTAGATCGAGCTCGCCATTATCGAACTCATCCGTAAACGCGACACTATTTTCTTCCGCCTCGCCGTCGAACGGCAACGGGTAGCGCAGCTCGATCTTGCCGGTTGTCGGGCTGAACACCGGAAACGTCAGCTTGTCCTCCTTCCAGGCGTACGGTTCCGTTTCCCAGGTGACCGGCAGCAGGAAGGTCTCTCGACCGAGGATCCCGTGGATACCGTCGACGAGGCGCCACCCCAGTGCGACCGCGTACCAGCGTCCATCCTGCAATTCGACCAGGTCCGCATGACCGACCCCCGTGATCGGGTGGTCATAGCTCAACTGGCGATGGCTCAGCACCGGGTTTCGGGGATTGTTTTCGTACGGGCCGGTAATGTCCCTGCTGATCGCGACCGCGAGCGCGTGCTCGTAGGCCGTGCCACCCTCGGAAATCATCAGGTAGTAGTAGCCATTCTTCTTGTAAATGTGAGGACCCTCGGCCCATACCCCACCGCAGCACCCGCGCCAGAGGTAATGGCGTTCACCGATGAGCTTCATAGCGTCAATATCGACTTCCTGCAACCAGATCTCGGCCTGTCCGGGGAACTCGGGATCGGATGGGATGTGATTGCCGACGTACCAGCCCCGGCCATCGTCGTCGAAGAACAATGACGGGTCGATCCCTGGCGCACCTTCAAGTACTTGAGGTGCCGACCACGGTCCGCGTGGATCCGTCGCCGTGACAATGAAGTTCACCATGTTCCCATCGACGTTATTCGTCGTGACGATGTAGAACGTGCCATCGTGATAACGAATGGTCGACGCGTGAATGCCGTCGCTCGACTTGATTCGGCTGAGTTCGATTTGCTCTGGATCGTTCAGCGCATAGCTGATGAGCTCCCAGTTCACCAGGTCTTTGCTGTGATAGATCGGGATGCCGGGAAAATACTCGAAAGTCGAGTTGATCAGGTAGAAATCATCGTCAACTCGAACAATGGATGGATCCGGTGCAAAACCCGGAATGATCGGGTTGCTGAACGAGGTCTGAGTCAAGCGATGATTGCTTGCGTCCTCTTCCGTACAGGCAACAGTGACGAGCAAAACGACAATAACCAGTACAGCCCGGCCGTTCCTTTTTATGTCAGCGCTCGTCGACACGTTTCAAGTGCGCATGTTTTCCAGATTGTTCGCATGTGTACTGAAATTCAGCGCACAGCCTTCGAGAAATTGTTGCACGTCTTTTTCCTTGTACAGATCGCCTTGATTCGGCTGGTTCGGAGCTAACGGCGGAAACGCTCCGTACCCGGACAGGAGACAATGCCAGGAAAGCGTTCCGAAATGCGACTCGATATTTTGCCGTTCTATTTCCTCGCCCAAATCTCCACGCCGATACCACACGTCCAGAATGTGGCGCAGTGAATCGGAGAGTTCCATATTGTCACGATTCGCCTTCCAATAGTCGCTGTCTTGCCGCGTATTCAATTTGTAGTGAGCGACGATGTAGTCGCGCACGCGTTCAAAGCGATCGTGGATCTTCTTGTTGAACCCGTCTCTGTGTTGTGCGCCGAAATCACCTTTTTCATAATCGGCGATAAAGAGCTCAATTGATATTTGCACCAGCAAGAGTGCTGTTGCCTCCAACGGCTCGATAAAACCCTGCGACAGACCGATGGCCAGGCAGTTCCGATGCCAGTGCTTTTTGACCTGGCCCACTCTCATTTTGAGATGCCGCGCAGGTTCATCACTTTCCGACAGGCCAAGGAACGCCCGCAACTCGGTCTCCGCATCGTCGTCGGAGATAAAGTCGGAGCTATAGACATAGCCATTGCCAAAACGATTGGTTAGCGGGATTTTCCAGCACCAACCATTGGACATTGCATACGAAACAGTCTCGACGGGAACCGAGTCATTCCTGGGCGTTGGCATCACGACCGCCGAGTCGTTAAACAGGTTCGCCTTGAAGCTATCGAATTCAACGCCAAGGGTTTTCTGCATCAATACCGAAGCAAAGCCTGTGCAATCGACGAATATGTCCCCCTCGACTCGCTCGCCACTTTCGCTCAGCAGCGCCGCAATGTCACCGTCAGGCTGTTGCTCGACATCAACAATCTTTGTCTGCAAATGGATAACGCCTCGCGAGACAGCGAGTTCGCCCAAATACTCACCGAGCAGCCCGGCATCAAAGTGATAACCGTAATCGACGACAAACGGGAAACTCTCCGGGGCCTGGGGGCCCTTTTTCTGCGCTGCAAGCAGGCCATTGAGAAAGAAGTCGCCAGGTCGGGTATGAACGTCCAGTCCGAGACGACGCGTTTTGCAGTTGACGACAAAGGGCCTCTGCGTGAAGGCATCGACTTGTGAAACGAACGGGTGGCTATAGCTTTCAACTCCGGACTCCGGACTCCAGCCTGCAAAACGGATGTTCACCTTGTAGGTGGCATTGCAGCGCGGCATCCAATCGGCGTCGGGCACTTCGACGATCTCAAAGAACCGCTTCAGCGTGGGAGTAGAGCCTTCGCCGACGCCGATAATCCCGATGTCCGGGGATTCGATCAGGGTGACGGAGGCTTGCTCCGCCGTCCAACGCTTTGCGAACAGGTTGGCGGCCATCCAGCCTGCCGTGCCTCCCCCGAGAATGACGATTTTCTTCGGCATCGTGGTCAGCTGGCCTTGCAGATCATCTCCAGGAACTCGTCGTGACTGGGCATCTGCGGTAATGGCTGGAGCTTGGTTTCGCGCGTCTTCGCCAGCTTGTCCTCGAGTTGTGCATCGGTCAGTGTGTCGGCCAGCGGGTGATAGTCCTCCGGCATGATGCCCTGTCCCAGCATGACTTGTAGCCACGACGACTCGAGGAAAATATCCATATTGTCCTTCGTCAGGGTGCCGCTCGTGCGGAACAGTTCCATCTTTTCAACAATGCGGTCCGGTACGTCCATGGCACGAAGATCGCGCCAGAACTGAGTGTCGTCACGCTCGTTAAGATGGTAGTGCAGGATGATGAAGTCCCGGATGTACTCGATCTCGAATTGCGACTGACGGTTGTACTCGTTTGTTAGTTCGGCGGTCACACCGGCATGCGGGAATAACGTGATCAGGCGCACGATTGCAGACTGGATCAGGTGAATACTGGTCGATTCCAGCGGTTCCAGGAATCCGCTCGACAATCCTACAGCGACAACATTACGATTCCATTGTTTTCGCGCACGTCCGGCACGAAACGGGATGATCTTGGGATCTGCGAGCGCTTTCGAATCGAGATGATTCAGTAGGATGTCGGCCGCTTCATCGTCGCTGTAGTGGTTGCTGCTGTACACGAGACCGTTGCCGTTGCGATGCTGCAGCGGTATACGCCACTGCCAGCCGGCCGAGTGCGCAATCGAGCGCGTGTAAGGCAACGTCTTCTCGAATCTCTCCGATGGCACAGCCATCGCACGATCGCACGGCAACCAATGGCTCCAATCGTCGTACCCTGTGTCGAGATGCTGCTGAATCAGCAAACCCCGCGTCCCGGAACAATCGACGAAGAAATCGCCCACCACTTCCTTACCGCCCTTGAGAGTCAATGTTTCGACATGTCCGCTTTCGGCATTAATGCCGACATCCTCGATGAGTCCTTCCGTGCGAGTGACACCCAGTCTTTCGCTGTAACGACGCAGATACTGGCCGTACAGCGAGGCGTCGAAATGATACGCGTACTGCATCTCCCAGACCGGGTCGTTCGCCTGCAACTTGGCGAATCTCCCTTCCTCGGCGGCGATGTAGTTGAGGTCGTAGTCCCACAGGGAGGAAGTGTCGCCCGCCTGCTGTGCACGCACCCAGAAGTGGTGAAAATGGCAAAACGCCTGGCTCCTGCCCGGCGCGCCAAAGGTGTGGAAGTAGCCCTCGCCCTGCTTGCGCCAGTTCTCGAACTTGATGGCGAGCTTGATACTCGCCTTCGTTTCGCGAAGGAACTCGGCCTCATCCAGTCCGAGCACCCTGTTGACGAGCTGAATCGGAGGAATGGTCGCCTCCCCGACTCCGACGATGCCGATCGCGTCCGACTCGACCAACTCGATGTCGACCTGGTCCGCGAGGACACGTTTCAGCAGCGCAGCCGACATCCATCCTGCCGTACCGCCACCGATAACGACTACCTTCCTGATTTTATCTTTCATGATCGAATTGCCCGGAGCTTGACAGGTCCATGGATTTTACCGGAAAAAAAACCCTGCCAGCGGCGCTGGCAGGGTTTTCAGCCGATCTTGCAACGGCTTATTGGAACTTGTAGTTGATACCTAACAGGTAGTTCGAGCCAAAGGTCTGGTACTTGGTCACCTGCCGAGCATCCGAGTCCGTCTGAAGTGTGTCCTCGTCGCCCAGGTTCTGGCCTTGCAGCGAGATGGTAAGTCCATCGAGACTGTCGAAGCCACCCAGCCCGAAATCATAGGCAATCTGGGCATCGATCAACTCGGCCCCCTGATCGCGAGTCGGCGTCAGCGCCAGGCTCAACTGAGGAGTTTCGGTGTCGAAACTGTCACGCTTGGTCCAGGATACGCGCGCCTGGAAGCCGCCTCGCTCCCAGTAGACTGTCGACCCGAAGGTCTCCTCGGACAAGCCCGGCACGCCGGCACCGTTGTCGAGTTTGCCACTGTAGAACGCCGCCGAGCCTTGCACACCGAAGCCGTCGAGGGCATCCGAGAAAACATGGAAAGGCAGGTTTATCTGAAATTCCCAGCCCTCGACGTTGCCTTCCAACCCGTCGGCTTTGGCGGACACGACACCGAGGAACGTTGCCGGCGTGATGACCTCACCGGTGTTGGGATCTACCGACTCGTGATAGCCCGGGACGTAAAAGGGCGAGAAATCGGCGATAAACGATCCGTCACCGTGCCAGTTGGTCAGGTCCTTGTAGAAGAAGGCTCCTGAGAAAAAGCCGTCCTCAGCGAAGTACCAGTCGTAGGCCAGATCGAACTGGTTAGCCTCCAGCGGCTTCAATCTCGCATTGCCCGCACTGCCGCTCCACGGCCCGGCTGCAGGATTCGGGTTCGATACGTTGCCGGCATTGAAGTTGAAATTCACCTGGTTGTTCGGCTTCATGTAATCCAGTCGCGGTCGGCTCTGCGTCTTTGACGCCGCTAAACGGAGTATGTGCCCATCGGCAAGTTCGAAGTTGACGTTCACGCTCGGCAACACGTCCGTGTAATCGTCGCCGTCCGTGATCGGTGTCGCCTCCACGAAACCCGATGGACCAATCAAGGAACCGAAGCCATCGCCCGTCTGGTCAGCATTGATAATCTGCAGGCCGAAGTTGCCGTTGATAGGGATATCGCCCGCCACGGTATCGAATTCGAACTTGACGTAACCGGTAGTCAATTCCTCGTCGATCGTGTAGGTGTCGCCCAAACGGTCCGGCTGCAGCATTGAGGCGTCGCTCGCCGCGTAGTAGCCGCTGTCGTACATTCCCATGCCGTCGTAAGCAACAATGCCGCCGAGACCAAAGGAATCCAGGCTGGTTCTGCCGATGGTGAAATCCTCCGGGATAGGACCATCGTCCGGCCAGCTTGGCGCGGTCAGATAGAAGCCGTCATTATCTTTCGATTTTGAACGATCCGAGTAGTAAACGCCGAACTCGACGTTGCTCAAGATTCCGAAGTTCAGCTCACGCGCGGCTGCGAGTTTTATGGTTGTCAGGTCTTCGTCGTAGGAAGGCTCGTTGACGAATCCATCCTGTGCCTGGAACGCGCCGATGGTCGAGCCGTCCGACGCCGTTGTGTCGGCGTAGTCCGGCAGATTCTGCATACCACCGCCCCAGGCCTGAGGGCCTGCCAGACGGACCAAATTGACGTCGCTCAGGTCGACCGGCGCCAGCGTCGGATGGTCACCGTAAATGGCGCCAGTGGATCCCATCGTCCAGGAGCGCGGCGTCGCAGGACCCTGCGTCCCCAGGCCGGCACGGCCAACGCCGGAGTAGCTTTCGATATTGCTGATCGTCTTATCCACCTCGCCGTATGCCGCATCGAACTCGAGGCTCCAATCGTCATTGAGAGCGTATTCGATGTTCAGGCCGAACTGCGTCATATCCGCGTCTTTGCGCTCGCCGTCATTACGAACTACTGACAGGAAGCCGTCGTAGTAGCCGCTCGTCACCAGCCCGTCTTCCAGTCCCGTGACGGTATACGCGGTTCCGCCCCATTCGGGACCGCCGTCTTCGATACCGCGGAACGCCTTGTCCTCGCTGAAATCGATATAGAGAGCATCCAGCGTTACGGTCAGGTCATCATTTGGCGCATATTGCAGCACGCCGGTGACGGTGTCTCGCTCCAATGTGGCCGAACGCACAAACGAGTCCTGGCCACCGAGGATTTTCTCGCCGCCCGCCAACGTGATGCCGGGACCCTCGGTCGCATTGGAGAGGTTAAGGTCCGCGTAACCCCAGCCTCGGAATTGCTCTTCCTGGCTGGGTGATTCCGTCGTCGCAACCGCCAGCGCGATGCCGATCGTATCGTCGGCGAAAACGTCCGACCAGGCCAGCGCAAGGCGATAGCCGGTATCGTCGTAGTCCGGGTTTGCCGAGTCGAGGTCATTCTGCTCGTAGTTACCGTTGAAAACTAGGTATGGCGTCGCGTCCAGCGGCCGGGTCGTGCGCAGGTCGATGATGCCGCCGATTCCCTGGGTCGTCATCGTTGCATCGGGTGTCTTGTAGACGACTACGCCGCTAATGATCTCCGATGGATAGAGGTCGTACTCCACGCCGCGGTTGTCGCCCATGCCCAGCAATTCACGACCATTCATCGTAGTACCAATGTATTCCTCGCGGAATCCGCGGACCGACAGGCCGCTGGTACGGCCATTTCGCCGCTCACCGGCTAATCCGGGCAGGCGAGACAGGGATTCCGCAATACTCGAGTCCGGCAGCTTGCCGATGTCCTCGGCCGAGATGGCCTCGACAATCGTGGATGAGGTACGCTTTGTGTCAATCGCGTCGACCAGGCTCCGTCGGTACGAACCGTAAGTGACGATCTCCTCCATCACCTCACCATGCAGGGCCGCTTCTTCCGCGGCATCTTGCGCGTGCGCCGCCATCGGCATCGTCATTGCGCCAGGCAGAGCAGCGGCAACGGCCAGCGACAACGCCGTTCGGCGAATGTTTGAACTCAGGTAATTCGATTCGTCTGAAACAGACTGCGCACTCTGGCGGCACTTCTTGACCATTTGGTTTCCCCCGCAAGGTCTTATCGTTGATACAGCAGTGCTGGCCATCTTAATGAAGCGGCCCAATAGCGAGCAACCGAATGCAAACGTATTCATTGCCTGAATACGTATGCATTGCATTGCAGCCCGCATCCACGGTGATTAGTTTCTCATCTAAATAAGAGGCGTTCTCATATGTTGCCGATGACAAACACTGCGGAATCCCAAACCTTGCCGGCCGCAAGGCAGGCCGGCGTGTGCCTTCATATCGCCTCATTGCCCGGTCCCTATGGCATTGGCGAGATTGGTGCTGAGGCTCGCGCGTTCATCGACACAATGCGCGCCATGCAGCTGGGCGTCTGGCAGTTTTTGCCAACTGGGCCAACAGCTTATGGCGACTCACCGTATCAGCCGCTGTCCACATTTGCGGGCAACGAGATGCTCATCAGCATAGGCGAATTATTGAAGATGGGGCTGCTGGTCGACGCGGAGGTCGAGGAGCTGACCACGTTACCGACGCACTACGTGGACTATGGCGCGTTGATTCCGATCAAGAATCGCGTGCTCGACATTGCAGCGCAGCGATTCCTTTTTAAAGCCAGTAGTGACGTCCAGAACCGTTATGTCGAATTCATGGAGGCCAACAATGATGCCTGGCTTCATGACTACGCCCTGTTTCGCATTCTCAAGACTCGTCACGGCGAGCGCCCGTGGCCCGAATGGCGGCCGGAATACGTCCGCCGTGACGAAACCGCGTTGCAGGACCTCGAGACCATCGCGGCACCGCAGATCAAGGCGATCAAGATAATCCAGTTCCTTTTTCACGACCAATGGCGGCAACTCCGCGACTATGCGCACGCAAACGGTGTCTCCCTGTTTGGCGATATGCCGATCTGCATCGCACTGGACAGCTCTGACGCCTGGGCGAATCGGGAAATCCTTTGCATTGATGAGGACGGTCATCCGGACAGTGTTGCCGGAGTCCCGCCCGATTACTTCAGCGAAGACGGGCAACTCTGGGGCAACCCACTGTATGACTGGGCCCGACATGAGGCAGATGGCTACCAGTGGTGGGTAGATCGCCTCCGATCATCCGCTGAACTCGCGGATATAGTCCGAATTGACCATTTTAGAGGCTTTGAGTCCTATTGGTCGGTGCCGGCGGACGCCGAAACCGCGCGTGTCGGCGCCTGGGAACCCGGTCCAGGGGATGCAATTTTCGACGCGATGCGGGAGGCACTCGGCCAATTGCCGATTGTGGCCGAAGACCTGGGCGTCATTACGCCGGAAGTAGAAGGGCTGCGCGACAGGCACAACATTCCGGGCATGCGCGTGCTGCAGTTTGACGTTTGCGATGCCGATTTTGAGCTATCCGACGTTGGCGAGAACAGCGTCTGCTATACCGGCACACACGACAACGACACGACCATTGGCTGGTTTCGCGGCAGCCCCGACGACATTCGCAGCGCTGAGGAAATCGAGTCGGCACAGCAGGCGGCACTCAATATCACCGGCGGCAAAGCCGAGACGATTCACACCGACCTCATAAAGGCCGCTTTCTCGACCAGGGCCAAAATCGCGATCGCCCCCCTGCAGGATTACCTCGGGCTGGGATCCGAAGCGCGACTGAATACGCCCGGCATGCCGGGCGGCAACTGGCGCTGGCGCGTACTTGAAACACAATTGACGCCAGAAGTTTGCGACAATGTCGCCGACATGGTGCGTGCATCGGGTCGCGAGCTAACCCACTGAGGCAACTCAATGGCTGAGATCGTATCCGGAGCCTGCCCGAATACTCCGAGCCGTCGAAGAAGAGTCGCCGAATGAACGATGTAAACCCCAAGGAAGATGCCAGATTTGTCAGTCGCCTGACGCGGGAGACACTGTCGCTGATACTCGCTGGCGGGCAAGGCTCGCGATTGTATGAACTGACGACCTGGCGCGCCAAGCCCGGGCTGCATTTCGGCGGCAAGTACCGCATCATCGATTTCCCGCTATCGAACTGCATCAATTCGGGCATTCGGCGCATCGGCGTGTTGACGCAATACAAGGCACATTCGCTGATTAGCCACCTGCTGCATGGCTGGTCCTGGCTCCAGGCAGGCGCAGGCGAACGCGAGTTCGTCGAAATCCTGCCCGCATCGCAGCGCGTCGGCGGTGAGTGGTACCGCGGCACCGCCGACGCGGTGTATCAAAATCTCGACATCATCCGTACGCACAACCCTCGGTTCGTGCTCATCCTTGCCGGCGATCACATCTACAAAATGGACTATGGCCCCTTCCTCGCCTTTCACGTCGAAACCAACGCGGATATGTCAATCTGCTGTATCGAGGTGCCACTGGCCGAAGCCGCCGGCGAATTCGGCGTCATGACCGTGGACGAGAGCGGCCGCATTATTGCATTCCACGAAAAACCCGAAGAACCGAATCCAATTCCTGGCAAGCCGGACCTGTGTCTCGCGTCCATGGGTAACTACCTGTTCAACACCGAGTTTCTGTACGAACAGGTCATCAAGGATGCCGACACACCGGGCACCCAGCATGACTTCGGCCGCAACGTCATCCCCAGGATCATCAAAGACTACCAGGTGTATGCCTACCCGTTGCGAGACCCGGAAACGAACGAGCAGGCCTATTGGCGTGACGTCGGTACGCTCGACGCCTTCTGGGAAGCCAACATGGAGCTGGTGTCCGTAACACCGCAGCTCAATCTTTACGACCAGGTCTGGCCGATCTGGACACACCAGCTGCAGGTGCCACCGGCGAAATTCGTCTTTGACGATCCCGACCGGCGCGGCGAGGCGATCCAATCGATGGTTTCGGGCGGCTGCGTGGTTTCGGGCGCTTCCGTCAAGCGTTCGCTGCTTTTCTCAAACTGCTACGTGCATTCACACAGCGAAATCAGCGACTCAGTCGTGCTCCCCAACGTTAACATTGGCGAGCGTTGCAGGATCCATCGCACAATCATCGATCGCGGCGCCATCGTTCCGGCAGACACTGAAATCGGTGTAGACCACGACGCCGACAGGGAAAGAGGTTTTCGGGTTACAAAAAGCGGCCTGACCCTGGTTACCCCCGACATGCTCGGTCAACAACTGCACTTCACGCGGTAGGCAGGCAGGTATCAAGACCCGTTCAGTGATTTTTCTGGCGTCGGAAAACGGCGCCCTGCCCGGCGGCAAAGTCGGCGGTGTGGGTGACGTTACGCGTGACCTGCCGCTCGCACTGGCGGCCGCGGGCTGGCAGGTATCGGTCGCAACGCCATCGTACGGCAGCCTGCATGAGTTACCCGGCGCAGAGCATGTCGCTACAATCGACGTTGAGTTTCGAGGCAGCACGCACGCAGTGAATGTCTGGAATGTCTCCACTGACTCTGCAGGCGTACAGAACGTGGTCTTCGACCATGCCCTGTTCGCACAATACGGCCGTGGCCGTATCTACCATCAGGACGAGGACAGCCGTCCGTTTGCGAGCGATGCGAACACGTTTTCGTTTTTTTCTGCAGCGGCCGCCCAATGGATACACGCCAGCGAGCGACGACCGGACGTCGTGCACCTGCATGACTGGCACGCGGCGTTTTATCTACTGCTCACGCATTACAGTGAACGATACACACATCTCGATGACATCCACACGGTATTCACCATTCACAACCTGTCTTACCAGGGCACGCGCCCGTTTCGAGGTGATGAGTCATCGCTCGAGGCCTGGTTTCCAGACCTGCACCCGGACCACAACACGATCGTCGATCCGCGCTACGGCGATTGCGTGAACCCGATGGCCAGCGCTATCCGGCTTGCAGATCGGATCCACGCAGTATCGCCGACCTACGCTACTGAAATTTGCAAGCCAAGCGATCCCCCAACAGCCTTCATCGGTGGTGAAGGTCTGGAAGACGATCTGATCAAGGCGCGTGAAGAGGGGCGTCTTCATGGCGTACTGAATGGCTGCTACTACGACCAGTCGATCGGTCGTAAACCGGGTTGGCAACGGCTACTGAACGCGATTGCTCAGCAGCTTCACGTCTGGCAGGAAAAGCAGCCTGACAATGAAGCGCACAGCGTGGCATTGAAGCACCTGGCTGCGCTACCAAAGCGCCGGCCCGCCCATTTGCTGACGAGTATCGGCAGGCTGGTCGCGCAAAAAGCCGCCCTGCTGCTGCATGAATTTGACGACGGGACCGTGGCGCTCGGCCGCATCGCGGATGCCATTGGCAAACAAGGTGTGATCATTGTGCTGGGCAGTGGCGATATGGACTTCGAGGAACGCATGCTGACACTGGCGCGACAAACACCGAACCTGATCTATCTCAACGGGTACGCGGAAAAGCTGTCCGCTCCGCTGTATCGTGGCGGCGACCTTTTCCTGATGCCGTCGAGCTTTGAGCCTTGTGGCATTAGCCAGATGCTGGCGATGCGAGGTGCCCAGCCGTGTGTAGTACACGGTGTCGGCGGTCTCAAGGACACAGTTGACGATGGCGTTACCGGTTTCGTATTCGACGGCGACAGCCCGGCTTCCCAGGCTGAAGCCTTCATCAACACGACGATACGCGCGATGGATCTTCGATCCGATGACCCGCTGGGCTGGAAGAAAATCTGTCAAGCGGCGGCCGCTTGCCGATTTGACTGGACCTCGTCCGCCGATGCCACTATCAAGTTCTTATATGGCCACCAAGATGACCGCTAAAGAAAAAAAGAACGATGAATACGAGGCACTCGTCGCAGGTTGTCATAACAATCCGTTCGCCGTACTGGGTCCGCATGCGGGACCCAGAGGCCGAGTGGTACGCACGCTGCAGCCGCATGCCACGAAAGTAGACCTCGTCGACGGAACCGGCAAACTTCTGAAGAAGATGAAAAGGATCCACGCCGGCGGGCTTTTCGAGGCGCCGTTGCCACCGCGCAAACGTCGCTACGCCCTGCGCGTCACCGACGGCGGAGGTCACTCTTATGTCACCGAAGATCCGTATCGATTTCCCTCGACACTGGGCGAGATGGATCTATACCTGCTGGGTGAAGGATCTGACCGGTATATATACAGGAAACTGGGCGCACATCGCTGCGAGATCAAAGGCGTCGCCGGCACCCGTTTCGCCGTGTGGGCACCCAATGCATCGCGCGTGAGCGTACTTGGCGACTTCAATGGCTGGGACGGCCGACAACATGTCATGCGCCTGCACCCGGGCAATGGCATCTGGGAAATCTTCATACCGACGGTCGGCAACAACGCGATGTACAAGTATGAAATTCAGGATAGCGACGGCAAGCTCCTGCCCCTGAAGCGGACCCTTACGGGAGTCACCACGAACCGCCGCCGGGAAATTCGTCAATCGTGTTCGACAGCAACTACGACTGGCAAGACGGCGACTGGATGAACCGCCAGACCATGGAGCCAGACCTCGGTCGGCCCGTCAGCATCTACGAGGTGCATCTCGGATCCTGGCGTCGCAAAGACGATGGCCGTTATCTGGCCTACCGGGATCTCGCCGTCGAACTTGTAGATTACGTATCCGACATGGGCTACACGCATATCGAACTGATGCCCGTGTCGGAGCACCCGTTCGATGGCTCGTGGGGATACCAGCCGGTCGGTATGTTTGCCCCCACCCAGCGTTTCGGCTCTCCCGATGACTTTCGGTTCTTCATCGATCGCTGCCATGCCAGCGGCATCGGCGTCATCATGGACTGGGTGCCGGCGCACTTTCCGAATGACGATCACGGTCTGAGACGATTCGACGGCACCGCATTGTACGAACACGAGGACCCGCGCAAAGGCGCACATGCGGACTGGGGCACGCTGATATTCAATTACGGTCGGCGTGAGGTCATGAATTACCTGATCGGCAGCGCACTCTACTGGATCAGTGAATTTCACATCGATGGCCTGCGCGTCGACGCCGTCGCCTCGATGCTGTATCTCGATTACTCGCGCGAAGACGGCGAATGGCTGCCGAATGAGTTCGGCGGTAACGAAAATCTCGAAGCCGTTGCATTTCTGCAGCGACTCAACGCGGACGTTCACGCGCATCACGCGACGTCGTTCGCCGAGGAATCCACGGCA
>Ga0265303_10001521_pt1 | contig 14322 bp, 11 predicted proteins | sample Helome_2_FD_192494 | JGI IMG/M metagenome (GOLD analysis project Ga0265303, IMG submission 192494) | Marine sediment microbial communities from subtidal zone of North Sea - Hel_20160317 (Illumina Assembly) | ecosystem: Environmental > Aquatic > Marine > Subtidal zone > Sediment ... | reverse complement strand
GTGATGAGTGACCAACCGAGCGAGTTGGAATAACCGTAGGCCAGCGGTCTATCGGGCTGGAACGATTGCATTTATCTATGGCCGAAGATTGCAGCTGATTTTTGATATTTGGAGGTCCGGTTTGGGTCGGTTTTCGCCTCTCATCGAAAATTTCTGGGTGTCCGCTATGTGCTGTCAGCGGATTTTTTTCGAGTTAAATGATTGCCTTTTGACGGCTGGTCGCATCTATAGAAAAAAAAGCCACCCCTGAGAGGTGGCTTAATCTTTTCGAGCTGGTTATTGCTTAAGTCACATTATTATCGCTGGTCATCGACGATGACAACATTGTCGGTTTGATAGTTGGGGACTTCACAGGTGCCATTCATGCCCACTGTCTGACCGGCCTCCAGTGTACCGCCAGGTGCAATTACGCTGCTGAAATCGGTTATGGTTACCGTCAAAATATCTACATCGCTGGTCAAATCAACCATCAACTGGCTGGTTTCAATACCGCAAACCGTATCCGCGTCCGGCGCCAATACCAGGGTATTAGTACCGACCGACAGAATAACGCCAGTGACCTGTTCGACACCCAGGGCGGCTTTGTCGATGATCACCAGCGCGGCCCTTAGCATTGGATCGGCGTCCTGAATCAATTCCAGAGTACCGTCGACCTGAATCGACAGGGGCTCTTTGACATCCAGGGGAAGTAGTAAAACCCCCGATTTGGATACTATCCGGGTGCCGTTAATTCCAGGCTGGTCCGGGTATAACAGAGGCTGGTACATTACGGTCAGCGCGCTATCGCTTATCACTGGGCCGCCTGATGACACGTTCATTGCAAACCCGGTCATATCCGCATTGACTGCTACTGTGCCTTCGACCTGCAGGAAGTTGCCCAATTCTGCGGCCAGTGCATCAAGTTGCAGCAGTGGATAATACTCGACCGGTTTGTCATCGTCGTAGTCTGCTTTGGTCGAGGATCTTGCCCAGCCCACGACAGTAAGATCCATGCTCAGTTTATCATCTGCCAGCAATTCGCTAATAGCTCTTGGCGCACCCTCGTAGCTGACATTATCAAAGAAGGCTGAGTTTTCACCGAAATGAATCTTGACACAACCCTGGTTATCCATGTCTTTGCTGGGAATGGCATCGCAAAGTAGGAGGGTTTCACTGTCATTATCTACCTCGGTGATTTCTCCACTCAGGCGAACCAGCTTGCTGTCGAAATCGTGGCTGAGTACGTCGACGAAGATGACCGGGCGGAAATTAAAACCCTTTTTATTTTCAACGACATGAATCGATTTGCCCGCATCGATATCCAGTTGCAGGGTTAGCACCTCACCATCGACGACGGTGAAACAATCACGCACCACCAGGTCCAGTTTGCCGTTACCCGGCAGCTTGGGGTGGTCGGTTGTATTGTCGGTCAGAACCAGTTCAAGATCGCTTAAGGTGAGTCGAATCTTGCAGTATTTGCCGACCGGGACGTCATCTTTAAACGCCAGCGGAACGGATTCATTTCTGAGTCTTAACAAATCGATTTCTTTAACCGGACCCGAGTAAAGCGTAATGCGTCCGTTTTCTTCCGAACCCATGAGTTCAACCTTCTCGACCGAGGCGATAATGGAAGAAAATAGCGCCGGATCTGCCGGTTTATCGGTTATCAGAATGCCGACAGTACCTTTACCTTGCGCCTGACTGGTATCAGTTGAACCTCCGCCACCACCGCCGCAGGAAACCAGCGCGGCTGCCAGCGCAATAACAGAAAAAGCGACGGTTAATCTTTGTATGAATGAGTGCATCACGAATGTCCTTTATAGTATTTTGGAACTATCGTAACAGGATCAAATTGGGATTAATATCCCTCAATAGAGTGAATTTTAATCATTTTTGTTAACTGGTTCTCACAAGTAGTGGTTGTACGTGGTTTTCGCAGATTTCTGGCAGTCCGAATTTCGCGCATACTGAAAGTATTCACCAACCTATTCACAGCCAGCAGCTGTAAATACCCAGAGCGTACAGCTATCGATACTCGGCAATCAGGCCGTGATGTTCAACTGCTGCAAGCGATTCCAGGACAGATTTTTGCCAGGTTTATATATCTTCGTTCGGGGAGTGGTTTTCGGCACCGCGGTCAGCGCGCATTTTGATGTCGTCCATGAAGTCCTTGTGTTTACCGGACAGGCGGTAGGCGAAGGTCAGGATCTCTGCGATGACGACATATAGCGCTTCCGGAATATGATCACCGAGGTCGATCTGGTCGAGCACCAGCGCCAGTTCGTTGTCTTTTTGAATCGGCACATTGGCGTCGTGTGCCAGTTGCAGAATTCGATTGGCGATTTCATCATGACCCTTGGCGGTTACCAGCGGAGCCTGTTTACCATCATATTCAAGGGCGATTGCGAACCTGGGCAGTTTGTTCATGACTACACCTCGATATCGATTAACGATTCAACATAGCTGGACGTCGTCGAGGTCTGGGGCTGGCCCGATTTTCCCGGAAAACTATGAAACTCACCCGCGCTAAAGCCGGCAACCGACAGCTGCTGTTTTAATTCTGGCAGCGCCTGCTCGACGCGAATGCGCGTCGGTGATTTCTCACAGTAAAAACTCGCGGCTACTGCCGCGCCCTGAAGAAATATATGACAGGCGACAGGCCCCAGGTCGGCAAGTTCGAAGCTCAGTCGAATATCCCAGCTTTTCTCTTTTTCTTCCTGCGGCTGGTCACGTTGCTCGAGTTCTATATGCAGCGCTTTGACTTCTTGCTGATCAAGAAACGGCAGCGCAAAATTCAGTGACGGGGATTGTTGAGTCTCCTGTTGCATGCCCAGTGAAGCACGTTGTAACAGGTTTTGTGACAGGGCCTGCTCGATCAGTTTCATACCGTCCCTGAGCAGCGCCAGGAGGAGTTCCTGGGGCATGGTTTTCGTTTGCGGCGCGTCGTCGGTGGTGGCCGATTTTGTCCCGGGTTGCAGCGTCAGATCCAGTTCACGACTGAGCGCTTCTTTGCCGACCAGTTGTTTTAGCGTCTGCAACGCGTCGCTCGGCGCTGTGCTACTGGATTTGCCTTCCGCTGATCGGATCAAGCTGGAAAACTCAAACCATTGTTTTATTCGGGCCGCATCAATATCGGGAATCCTGGATACCATTTGCAACAGCAATTGCAGCAGGGTCGGGGTTGCACTGGCCTGGGGTGGCAGCTGGGTCGAGTTCAATTCCCGGGCTGTATTGCCATGCGCCGGGTGTATCTGATGATGGGGCGATGTTGGCTGCGGTTGCTTTGGCGAGCCGGGGTTTGCCCGGTCGACGCCGATGGATGCTGCCTGGTTAGTATGGGCGATTCCGCTATCAGTTTTTTCAATGCCGGACAAGGCCAGTTTTTGCGCAGCATTTGATGCGTTGCTGGCTGTAGTTTGCGGCACTGATCCAGAGCGGGAGACAGCGGGCTTGTCCAGTTTGGCCGGCGCGTCGGGCCCTGTATCCGCCTTATTTACCTGGCGTAGCAGGTTGCCCAGCAGACGATTGTTGGCGCTTGGCGTTGCTTCGTTGCGGGTCGATGTTTCCCGGGATGACAGACCTGCTGCCCTGGCAACCGCCAGCGATGCCCGGGTATCGGCATTCGATGTTACCCGGGGTTTGTCAGTGAGCGGCGCAGACCAGTCTTTTGGTTGCATGGCTGCGGGCCGCGATGCCTGTGACTGGAGTTTGTTTGCGATCACTCCAATGGGTAATTGCCGGGAAGAATCAACTGCGGCTGAGGCCTTCGATTGTGTTGCATCTACCGCCTTGTTAACCAGGTCAAGTAATCGTACCAGGCTCGTTGAATTCGATTTGGGCTGGTCTGGTACCAGTTGCTTTAATAGTCCTTTGTAAATCAGTTTGCGATCGAGCGGGGTGATTTCTATGTTTCGCCCGGCATCGTTGCGTTGCAGGCTAAGCAATTGATTTCTGGTTATTCCCGGCTGTCGAGGCAGTGTCAGGATCTGGTCAGCGAGCCTGATTTCGATGCGTTGTGCCGTAATCCTGTTGACTACAGCGAGTACCGACTGGCCCGGGGGCAGGGCCCGACTCAAGCGTGGATTTTGAGCGCTGTCCAGTATTACCGGGCTGGGTATTCTCGGACTGGCCTTGAGTACCGGGTTTTGTGCATCACCGCTAAGCCGCAGATTGATCTGGTCGCCGGGTTTGTAGTTCAGTGTATTAGTGGTCAGTATTTCTCCAAAGCGGCTGCTTAACAACAATTTGCCCTGTAAAACCTTGATTACCTCAGCCTCTATCGTGCCTGCAGCCTTGAGTTGCGAAAGCAGGTCGCCGGTTTGGGAAACGGCGGGCTTGCCGGTTAAAAGTTCGCTCAGGATTTTGATGTCCATACTGGCAATTGTTGTCCGCCCTGGGTAAAAAACTGCCGTTTACACGATCGGTATCTGGTCCTTGATATCAGGCCTGAATCCAGATCGCTGTAGCGAGCGTTAGAAATATGTCACTTGCAACAGTGTTCGGCCACGCCAGCGAGTTCTTGAGGCCGTTTAGGCGCTTCAATGGTTATTTCGCTCACATAATTCGACAAAAAATTGCCATTTTAACGCCTGGAATGAAAGCTTTCTCTTTAACCTGCTGATAAGTAAAGGGTTTATAATTTGGCACGTATTTAGCATGTATTTACGGGTAAGCAGCAGTCAAGACACAGGTGAGTGATTAAATGGCGCAAACAATACAGTTAACTAGCAGTGAAAAGTTGCCGGCGAAGGTTCCTGCGCAGGTGATCGCGCTGGACCCACGGCCGGGTGATGCGGCGCAAACCGATCAAAAACATTTACGTATCCTGCAATTATCGGATTTGCTGTCACGTAATCTCGAGATCGATCAGGTTATCGAAGCGTTCATGGCTGAAATCGTTACCGAGGTAAACTACTGCGGATATCAATTTAGCTGCGAGGATATCGATACCAGTATTGAACAGGGTGTTATCTCGGGTTTCAATGCCAGGTACCGGCTCAAAATGCAGAACCGATTGCTGGGCGAACTGACCCTGTTCAAGCGCGCCAGTTTTAATAGCTACGAACTTTGCGAACTGGAAGATCTGATGTGTTCTTTGCTGTATCCGATCAAGAACGCACTGATGTATCAGATCGCGCTTAAGTCAGCTTATCGTGACCCACTGACCGGGTTGAACAATCGCCTGGCGATGGAAAAGAATTTACCTCGCGAAATCGATCTGGCTAAACGCCATAGTCAATCGATGGCGATACTGATGATGGATCTCGATGGATTTAAGCAGATCAACGACAGTTGCGGCCACGATGCTGGCGACCAGGTGTTGCGCGAAGTGGCGCAGGTAATCAGCCAGGTGGTGCGTAACACCGACCTCGTCTATCGCTATGGCGGAGACGAGTTCGTTGGTGGTCTGGCACAAACCGATATCCACGGAGCAATTGATGTTAGCGAGCGCATTCGCAGCAGTATCGAAGAACTCGAGCTAAATGCCTGCGGTACGGATAATCGTGTTCAGGTTAGCATCGGAATTACCCTGGTGCGTCATGGCGATAGTTTTCTAGGCGCATTCAAGCGTGCTGATAAAGCCCTGTACCAGGCAAAGATAAACGGCAAGAACCAGATTATTATCTGCTGATAAACCTGCTCCTGGCTTAAGAATCCCGTACCCCCCTCATCTGCCTCAACCACTGTTACCACCTCGATCGGGTGAACTGCAGTGTTGTTCCTGCCACTGTTAAATCGATGCGAAAAAATGTTGCGTGAACTGATTCACAGGCTTTACGGGGAGGCGCTGAAAAAGGCGCTAATATGGTCTATAACATTAGATGTTGTCGCGCTATAGATATAACTATAGATTCGTAACTTGCGGGATGTAGTATCGAAACTAGTAGTGTACAGTTACGCCAACGCAACCAGGCGATAAAATATCCTGCTGGACCGTGGCTATATTTGAATGTTTTAATCGCACTAGATTTGAATCAGTAAAGTTAACCGCTTCAGATTTGAGTTAGTTAAATGAGGTAATAATAATGAGCATTAATTTGACGACTTCCGATGAGGGTAACAAGGTAACCATCGCTGTCGCCGGCAAGTTTGATTTTCAATTGTATGACGAGTTTCGTGCTTCCTATGCCGATACCGCGGGTAGTGGTGTCGAGTATGTGGTTGATCTGGCGAATACCGAGTACCTGGATAGTTCAGCTCTGGGTATGCTGCTGCTGTTGCGTGAACACGCCGGTGGTGAAACCTCGAGTATTGAAATTACGCAAGCCACGCCCGAAGTCCGTAAGATATTAGACGTCGCAAATTTCGGTAAATTGTTCAAACTTTGACAGGATTCCTAAATGATCGATTATGCGGAAAAACGTGATTTCCTGCGCATGCCTATCGATTGCGAGTTGAGCTTTTCGATAGAGGGCAGCACCAAGCAGCATCAGGGCAACGTGATCAACCTGAGCAGCAAGGGAATCCTGTTTACCTCAACTGAAAAATTCGAGCCAGGCACCACGCTGCAGATCGTTTTAACTGCGAGTAACTCGACCACGGCACCGATGGAAGCGGATGTGGTCGTCGCCCGGGTATCCAGTAACGAAGTTTTATTCGAAGTTGCCTGCGAAATCAGGGAGATTAAAAGTTAACCCGCAGCATAGTGGGTTTTAACGTAGTTTTTCACCAGTCCGATAAATTCCCGGGCAATGTCGTCGCCTTTAAGCGTAACCGTTTTAAATCCATCTTCGTAAACCGGCGCTACCGGTTGTTCCCCGGTCCCCGGCAAGCTGATACCGATATTGGCGTGTTTACTTTCACCCGGGCCATTGACTACGCATCCCATGACCGCCACTTTCAAGGCTTCCACGCCGGGATAGTCGTGTTTCCAGGTGGGCATTGATGCATCCAGTTCTTGCTGGATCTGTTTGGCAAGTACCTGGAAATATTCGCTGGTCGTGCGTCCGCAACCGGGGCATGCGGTCACGCTTGGTGTAAATGAACGTATCCCCAGTGACTGCAATACCTGCTGTGCCACTTTAACTTCGCGTTCCCGGGTTGCGCCCGGTTCCGGCGTCAGTGAAACACGGATCGTATCGCCGATACCCTGGTTAAGCAGGATTGCCAGTGCGGCACTGGAGGCGATAATGCCCGGATCTCCCATACCGGCCTCTGTCAGACCCAGGTGCAGCGCATAGCGACATTTTTGCGCCAGGGTTTGATACACATCGACCAGGTCCGGCACCCGGCTCATTTTACAACTGATGATGATGTGATCAGCAGGGAGACCGATTTCCTCGGCAAATGCGGCGCTGTTGAGCGCCGATTCAATAACTGCCTGGCGGTTGATTGCTGCAAGCGACAACGGATCGGCGAGGTTGGCATTGCGCGTCAGCAGACCGGCCAGCAACTGTTGGTCGAGGCTGCCCCAATTCACGCCAATACGTACCGGTTTATCATGGCGACATGCAATTTCAATCATTTCGCTGAATTGTTGATCGCGTTTCTTACCCCGCCCGACATTACCCGGATTGATGCGGAACTTGGCCAGCGCGCGTGCACAGGCAGTGTGCTGAGCGAGCAGCTTATGGCCATTGAAATGGAAATCGCCGATCAGGGGTACCTGGCAATTCTGGGCATCCAGCTGATCGACAATATGCGGTACTGCGCTGGCCGCTGCATCATTGTTCACGGTTATGCGCACCAGTTCCGAGCCGGTTTCATGTAGCAACTTTACCTGCGCGACCGTGGCGGCGATATCAGCGGTATCGGTGTTGGTCATCGATTGCACCACTATGGGTGCGTTACCGCCGATGATGACTCCGGAAACGTTGACGCTATGTCGATTGCTGGTCTGCTTCATGAAATACTGTTTGCACACTGATGGCGGTTAATAGTAAAGAACATTCGTCGACAGGGAAAGAAATATGCCCTCGAGACGCTGTATTCGCGTTGTATCCGAAAGCGGCGGCTACCGTATCATCTGTTTTCCGGTTGCGTCAATCTATCGCAATGCGCCCAAAACGCTTAGAATTCGCGGCTACGCTGACTGGAACTGCCATGTTCGAACAAGTAACCGTAATTGCCTTTGACCTTGATGATACCCTGTGGCCCTGCATGCCGACGATTCATCGCGCCGAGGAAGCTCTATATGGATGGATCGAGGAGCATTATCCGCGTGTCACCGAACGCTACAATCCCATGCAAATGGTCGAGTATCGCCGGGAATTCAGTGCAAAGGAGCAACGCTATGCGGTGGATATGACCGCCATGCGTTGCGACTTCCTGCAACATCTTGGCGATATCCACGATTACGACGGCGAACAGCTATCCAGAAACGGGTTTGAGGTATTTTTCGAAGCGCGCCAACAGGTTGAGTTTTACGACGACGTTTTACCCTGCCTGCAGCGCTTGAAGCAGAAATTTCGCCTCGGCGCGATCAGTAATGGCAATGCCAGCATCAAACATGTCGGCCTGGCAGATTTGATCGAGCACTCGGTGTGTGCAGCGGATCTCATGGTGGCCAAACCGGACCGTTTGATATACGAGTATCTGGCGGAGCGTTTTGACGTGTCCCCCGCAGAGATTGTCTATGTTGGCGATCATCCGGCATATGATGTGGCAGGTGCGCTTGCAGCCGGTTATCAGGCGGTCTGGATCAATCGCGAGAGCGTCACATGGCCTGATCATTTGCCTGAGCCGGATCACCAGGTAACGGATTTGCACCAGCTTGAGACATTGCTCGATGAGTAAGGATTTGCCGCATCAGATGCTCGACCTTTTGTGCCAGTATCGGTTGTGCCAGTGCGGTTGGATGGATGCCGTCGGCCTGCATTAATGCAGGGTCTCCGGCCGCGACCCCTTCGAGGAACCTGGGCAGGTAGTAAACAGGAAATTCATCGGCGATACGCTCAAAAACCTGCTGAAAGCGTTCATTATAGGCGGCGCCGAAATTGGGAGGCATACGCACGCCAATCAGTATAACCGCTATTTTCTCAGCCTCCGCGAGCTGCACCATTTGCCGCAGGTTGTCGGTACTCTGGTCGAAGCCGAGTCCCCTGAGCCCATCGTTGCCACCCAGCTCGATTATTAGATGGGTCGGCTGATGATCAGCCAGTAGCCCCGGCAGGCGTTGCAAACCACCAAAGGTTGTCTCCCCGCTGATACTCGCGTTAATAACGCTTGTTTGTGAAAAACTTGACCTTATATTGGAGCTGAAGAGATATGCCCAGCCCTTGTCTACCGGTATATTGTGGGCGGCGCTTAAACTGTCGCCTAAAATCAGGATATTCGTTGCGGAGGGATTCGCATAACCGTAGTTGTGGAAACCCAGCAACAAGAACAGAGCCATGGCAGAAAATAATCTTTGCATTGCATTAAACCAGGTCGGCAAGACCGTCGATACTCCCGAAGGCAAGCTCGACATCCTAAATAATATTTCGCTGGATGTTAAGTACCAGGAAGCTGTCATTATCAAGGGAGCTTCGGGTTCCGGCAAGACCACGCTGCTGGGTTTGATGGCTGGCCTCGATCAGTCTAGCTCGGGAGAAGTGGTTCTGCTGGGTCAGAATCTGGCTGATAAAGACGAAGAGCAGCGCTCATCTATCCGTGCCGGCAAGGTTGGATTCGTGTTCCAGTCGTTTCACCTGGTGCAGGGTGCCAACGCGCTGCAAAATGTCATGTTACCGCTTGAATTGAGCGCTACCGAGAATGCCAGCCAGCTTGCCGAGACCAGCCTGCAACAGGTAGGTCTTGAGGCAAAAGCCCATACCCTGGTAGATCATCTATCCGGTGGTGAACAACAGCGTGTCGCGATAGCGCGTGCTTTTGCCACCAGGCCGGTCGTGTTGTTCGCTGACGAACCCACTGGTAATCTCGATGCAGCTACCGGACGGCAGATCGCCGACCTGATGTTTCATTTACGTGACCAGTCAGGTACCACACTGGTGCTGGTTACGCATGAAGAAGAGTTGCTGGAACGTGGCGATCGTCAAATTCTGATGGAATCGGGGCGTCTGTTGGCGAACTAAACGACGATGAAGGTAAAACACGCAACGATCCATTCATACTGGCTGATGTTTGTCGCCACGGTAATAACGGTCGCTATTGTCACCTCGAGTCAACTCGTTACCAAACGTATCAGCCTGTTGCTGGATCGCCAGGCGAGCGAGCTTTTAGCCGCCGATCTGGTAATTTTGTCAGGCAAGAAATTCGATGCTGAGTACCTGGCTGTTGCCCGCGAGCGAGGCCTGCAGGTCAGCGAGAGCGTGAGCCTGCGCACCGCGGTATTTATCGACGACGAGCCACAGTTGGTGGAGTTAAAGGCGGTCGATGCGGCCTATCCGCTGCGCGGTAAACTGGAGCGGGCGCAAGAAGTGACCGCGCAGCGAAGCTATGCCGAACAGGGGCCGTCAGCCGGGGAGGTCTGGCTGGATTCAAAGCTGGCGCCAATCGTTGGCCAGGATTTGACCCTCGGCGAAAAGGCATTTGCCGCCAGTTGGCTGCTAACCTACGAGCCCGATCGCGGTGGCGCTATTTTCAACCTGGCGCCCAGGGTGTTGATGAATATCGAAGATCTAGCGCAAACGGGTCTCGTGGTGCCGGGCAGCAGGGTTAGATACCGCTTGATGTTTGCCGGTGATCAGGCCGATATTGCCAGTTTCAAAACCTGGCTCATGACTAATCTGAAACCGGGTGAAGAAATCCAGGATCTGGAAAACGCCCGTCCGGAAATGCGCAGTGCGCTCGAGCGCACGCGCAAGTTCTTCGCGCTCGCAATCGTATTGACGCTGGTAATTGCGATGGCTGCAATTGCGATTACTGCGCGTTACACCGCGAACCGTGAAGCCCCCAAGATCGCGATGCTACGCGCATTTGGAATCTCTCAGCGGAGTCTGTTCAAGTATTACCTGGGTCAGTTGGGGAGGCTATGGATTGCCGCGACGGTAGCTGGTGTGATACTTGGCTGGGCAACCCAGTTTCCGCTGCAGTGGACACTGGACGGCTGGTTTGGTAAGACCTTGCCGCAGGTTTACAGTTTGCGGCCCTATTTGACCGCAGCACTTGTGGGCCTGCTCGCGCTGGCCGGATTTTCGCTGCCATATCTGCTCAATGCAACCGCGACCCCGCCGATGCAGGTTCTGCGTACGGTGGTCAATCGTCGTTCCTGGTCGCGTGGTCTACTGATGACTGGCAGTGCCATTACAGCCGTATTTTGCGTGCTCGTGATATTGATGCAAAGTTCGCTGCTGGCAATCGCGGTTCTGGGTATCGTGCTGGCCTGCGCTTTCATCCTGCCTTTGATTCTGGGCTGGATGGTAAAATTGCTACTGGTTTCGTCGCGACGCCGTTTCTGGCTACGCCAGTATCTGCTGAGCCGGTTACAGGCAAGTTCGCGCGGGGCGATTTACGTGATGTCGGGATTTAGCCTGGTACTGATCGCGATACTGTTAATCGCGGTGGTCAAGGATGAACTGATGGGTGAATGGCAGGCGCAGTTACCCGCCGACATACCGAATTATTTCCTGATCAATATTCGCAGCAGTGATGTTGCCGGGATCGAGGAATTTCTGCGCCAGCGCCAGATTGAAGCTTCGGCGCCCTATGCGCTGGTGCGCGCCCGCATGGCGCAGATCAACGCGGTAGATGTCGATAAAATCAGCTTTTCACATCCGCGCGGATCCCACAGTGCGACCCATACCTTCAATATTACCTATGCCGACGCGTTACCCGAGCAGAATAAAATCATCGCTGGCCGATGGCTCAACGAAAACCGGGACCCGGCACAATTTTCAGTCGAGGAAGGCATGGCTGAGAGGTTGGGGCTGAAGCTGGGTGATCAGCTCACCATGACGGTGGGTAGCAAAACCCTGCAGGCCTCGGTGACCAGTATTCGTTCCGTATTATGGGAAAACTTCAAACCTAATTTTTTCCTCATCGCGAATTCGGAATTGATCGCAGACATGCCGCAGACCTGGTTGCTGAGTGCATTGATCAAAGACCGGCACAAGGCCGATTTAAAACAACTGCTGCAGCGCTATCCTTCAATCACGCTGCTCGACATCAGCGAGTTGATGGCGCGGGTGCAGGCTATTGTCGACAAGGCCACCGTGGCTTTACAGTTCTTTTTCCTGTTTGCGCTCGCCGCGGCGACGATTGTCCTGTTGGCGGCGATCCAGACCGGCAGGCATGAACGGGAAGTCGAGTCGTCACTGCTACGTGCATTGGGTGCTCATACCAGCCAGTTGTATCGCGTGCATGTGCTCGAATTCACTCTGATGGGCCTGCTGATCGGGTTCTTTGCGGCTGCTATTGCCAGCCTTGCAGGCTGGGCGGTCAGCGTTTACTTTTTCGATATCGAATATCATTTCTCGGTATCACTGTGGGGCTATAGCCTGGTATCGGCCTGCCTGGTGTTGACACTTGCCGGCACTCTGGTGAGTCGCAGGGTCTACAATATCTCACCGATGAAGATACTACGTTCCTGATTCGCATGATCATGAATTCCGCCAACAGCAAACCGTTTATTGCGGCAGTCACCCGCCAGTTTGGCTGGAATGATCGGTTTGCCAGCGCACTCGACTATGCAATCAGTACCGCGCAGCCCGACAAAAGCCGGCCGCGCAGTGTCGATGTTGCCCAACGTGTTCTCGAAATGGGTAGTGACAGTGATACGGTCATTGCGACCCTGTTAAGTGATCCCGGATTGCGCGATCTACTTGACAGCAAACGCATTGAGGCCGAGTTCGGTAGTAAAATTGCTCAGTTGGTCCAGGGCGTGAATCAGTTGAACACTCTCAAGGAGGGTACGCAGACGCGAATCGATAGCCCTGAGCAGGCGGAAAAACTGCGCCGCCTGTTGATGGCTATTATCAGTGACGTACGCGTCATGTTGATCAAGCTGTGCTACCGGGTCGAACGCCTGCGCCTGTTGAAATATGGTGAGTATGAACAACGGCGCCGGGTCGCTCAGGAAACCCTGGATATATATGCGCCACTGGCCAATCGACTTGGCATGGGTTTGCTTAAATGGGAACTCGAAGATCTGGCTTTTCGAGTGCTGGAGCCGCAGGGTTACAAGCGCATCGCGAAGTTACTGGAAGAAAAGCGCAGTGAGCGGGAAGCTTTCATCGAGCAGTTCACTACCCGGCTCGAACAGCTACTGGCGGATCAGGAACTGACTGCGAGCGTGCAGGGCAGGGTCAAGCATATTGTCAGCATCTGGCGCAAGATGCAGCGTAAAAACCTGGAATTTCATGAACTCTTCGATGTTCGCGCGGTGCGCATCCTGGTTGATTCGGTAGCCGACTGTTACGCCGTTCTCGGCGTGGTGCATACCACCTGGCAGCATATTCCGAGTGAGTTCGACGATTACATAGCCAATCCCAAGAATAATGGCTATCAGTCGCTGCATACCGCGGTAGTTGCCGAGGACGGCAAGATTGTCGAGGTGCAGATCAGGAGTTTCGAGATGCATGAAAATTCCGAACTCGGGGTTGCTTCGCACTGGCGCTACAAGGAGGGCGCTAAACTGGATCAGCGGATGGAATCCAACATTGCGCAGATGCGAGATCTGCTGCAGGGTTCCGCAGAGGAAGTCTCGGATGCGATGTCGGAAATTTCCACCGAATTGTCCAATGATCGCGTATATGTGTTTACGCCAACCGGGCAGATAATTGACATTCCCCAGGGCGGAACACCACTCGATTTTGCCTACAGTATTCATTCCGAAGTTGGCCATCGCTGTCGCGGCGCCAAGCTTAATGGCCGAATTGTTAACCTGACCACGGTATTAAAGACTGGAGACGAAGTCGAAATCCTGACTACCAGGGAAAGCCGCCCCAGCCGTGACTGGATGAATAAAAATTTAGGCTTTATCAAATCCGCGGGAACCCGTTCCAAGGTACGCAACTGGTTTAATCATCAGGATTTCGAACATAACCTGCTGGATGGCAAATCAATCTATGATCGCATTTTGAGCAAGTATTCGATTCACGATGCGAATCTGAAACAGTTGGTGGCGCATTTTAAACGCAAGGAGAGCGATCAATTTTTCGCTGATATTGGTCGTGGCCTGATCACCTCGGCGCAAATTCTGGGCTTCCTGCAATCCACGCCTGAACAGGACCCGTTCAAAAAAATTAAAAAGGAAAGCAGGCCGCCGACGTCTAAAGATGATGTCAGCGTGCAGGGCGTCGGCAACCTGATGACCCAGTTTGCGCGTTGCTGCAAGCCTGTGCCTGGCGATGAGATCATTGGATTCATTACGATCAATAGTGGCATTACGATCCACAAGTGCAGCTGTTCGAATATCCTGTCCTTGCCTGAAGCAAAGCGTCAGCGCTTGATAGAAGTTGAATG
>Ga0265303_10001519_pt1 | contig 14326 bp, 10 predicted proteins | sample Helome_2_FD_192494 | JGI IMG/M metagenome (GOLD analysis project Ga0265303, IMG submission 192494) | Marine sediment microbial communities from subtidal zone of North Sea - Hel_20160317 (Illumina Assembly) | ecosystem: Environmental > Aquatic > Marine > Subtidal zone > Sediment ... | reverse complement strand
GCCCTGACGGCCCCTTGTACCGGTTCAACCACTGGCTGTATCACGAGCGCAGGTCGACATCGCGCCGCAAGGCCGAAAGCCTGGCGGTTGCAAATCGCATGTTCGCGTATTTCACACATAACACGTTCCGCTTCCGGTCCTCGGTGGCTTTCGATCCGCCCGGTTTCGACCCGAACACGTACATCACGACCGTGTGCAAAGGCGTTGCACAGTACCTGATGGGTGCGGACAACACGGCTGTTCCGATTGCCGGCAGCCGCCACCCGAGATCCCGCAAGGACCTGCTGTGGGCGTTCCGGCAGGAGCACGGCAACCTGTTTGTGCGGACTGCCGCCTATCTCGTCGTGAAGAAACTGCGGCAATGTATGGATTGCGTGACCTTCGACCTGAACTCGTTTGAAGCCGCGCTCAAGGCCGTCCCGAAAGGGGCGCGACTCGTGCTCGTGCCGTCACACCGCAGTTATCTCGACTTCGTATTGTGCTCAGTGTTGATGTTTGCGCGGCCGGACCTCGGCATCGCGATTCCGCACATTGCGGCCACGTCGGATTTCGCGCGCATCCCGTTGCTGAGCTGGTTGTTCCTGCGAATGCACGCGTTCTACCTGGAGCGCGGACTCGGTAAGGAGGACACCAAGCTAACCGAGAAGGTGCGTGCGCTGGTCACATCCGGTCGGGTGATCGAATTCTTTATCGAGGGTCGCCGCAGTCGCACAAGACAGTTCCTGCCGCCGCGGCGCGGGCTGTTGCGTTGTCTGCAGTCGACCGGCGAGACGTTTGCCGTATTGCCGGTTGCTTTCAGTTACGAACGCCTGCCCGAAGAAGCCCCGTTCACCGAGGAGCTCGAAGGGGGCGACCGACCGCCAATGCAGCTGCGCGGCCTGTTGCGCTGGTCCAAAAAGGTGAAGCAGGACAAGGTGAAACTGGGGCGAGCACATATTGCCTGCGGTCACCCCGTTGTCTACGGGCCCGATTCCGACATCCACCAGGTAAGTCGCGACATCATGGCCGAACTGCAGTACGAAACGGTAGCGACGAAATACCATTTGCAGGCGTTCCTCGATCGGGAAAAGGATGCGCTTGGGGATATCGATCTTGCCTGGGCCGCGGAGGCGATCGAGCGGCGGGGCGGCAGCATATTGCGTACCTATCTCAATGACGATGGCGTATCGCCATTGCATGAACGCTGTATGCGCTACCAGTTCGAACACTTGTTCTACGCTGAGGCAGAGCACGTCTTCGCCGGAAATCCCGCGATTGAGAATCACATTCGTCTGAATCGTTTCGGTAATTTCGTGCCACCGGATGGTGAAGTAGAGCCGAAAGATCCGCAGGACCTGCAGTTCCTGCGCGCGTTGTTCGGCCAGGTTGTACGGAACTACAGGGTTGTGACCGCAGCGCTGGGTGATCCGGCCTCGTCGTTAAAACTGAAAACGCCGCTGGCCGTTATCCGGGCCCATCCAGACGATCAGCTGCATATCCCGGACGTTGAGGCTGCGTTTGACGATCTGACCGGGCGCAATATCCTGACATATGACGAAACGGACAAGACCTATAGCTGGGGCACTGACGCCGCCGCGCTCAAGGCGTACTGTGAATGCCTGCACCGTTTCTGATAACGGGCGCTACCGGCTTTGCCGGCCGCCACCTGCTACAGGCACGCGGTCCCCACACTAGCGCCATCGCGCTGGTTCGCGACAGGATGACCTGGACGGAGCAGGACTGGACCGCTGAGCTCGACGATGTCGATCTCGTGCAGGGATCGGTTACCGGTAGTCAAAGCTGGACGGGTGGCCTTCCGCCGCTCGCCGGGATTTTTCATTTCGCCGCGCTGGTGCGTCACAGCCGTTTGCACGCTGAAGAGGTCTATGACACCAACGTCGAGGGCACGCTCAACGTTGTGCGTCTCGCTGCAGAACACCAATGCCGGGTCGTGATGCTGTCGACGTCGGGCACGGTAGGCTGTTTTGCCACCGCAGAAGAGACAGCGGATGAGAACGCGGAGTATTGCGAGGAGACAGTCGCGAACTGGCCGTACTATCACTCGAAGATAGTTGCTGAGAAACAGGCGCGGAAACTGGCGGAAGGTCTCGGCGTCGAGCTGGTCTTTATTCGACCACCCATGCTGTTGGGTCCCGGCGACCACCGGTTTCGTTCGACATCGAACATACTTCGCATGTTGCGCGGCCGGTTGCCAGCCTTGCTGCGCGGGGGCATCCACTTCACCGATATACGCGATGCGATCCGGGCAACGTGGCGGGCCATGGAGTTGCCTCAAGCCCGACCGGTTTATCATCTCGCCGGCACGAGCTCGAGCATCGGCGAGTTCTTCGCGCTGGTCGAGAAGGTCTCGGGTGTGCGTGCGCCTCGCCTGTTCCTGCCTTATCGACTTGCCCGCTTCATTGCGGCAGCGGATCAGTGGCTCGGCCTGCGCTTGCGCGGGGAACCCTTGCACCTGTTCCTGGACCCCGTCGTCGTGGAGATGGCATCGCACTACTGGGGGCTCACGTCACTGTATGCGGAGTCCGATCTTGACTACGAACCCCGCGATCCCGTGGTTACGCTACGTGACACCGTCGATTGGTTACGCGCCAATCACGAGAGCTTTCGCTAGCCCCATAAATGGAAGATTGCTGTTCCGGTAAAGGTGCCGAGCGCATAGCCGAGTACCCCAACCAGCACGCCAGGCGTAACCAGGTCATGCCAGCCGCGAGCCGCTGCCAACGCAGGCGCCGTGGTCGCGCCGAGTACGGCCGCGTTTGATGCGGTAACGAGTTCGGGCAGAGTCAGCTTGAACAGGCGCCCGACCGTCAGCAATACCACCAGGTGGATGCTGAGCAGAATGATGACGAGGACGATCAGCAGCGGCGCGATCCTGACCATGGCCTCGAGGTTTGCCCCGGCCGCGATTGCGGCGAAGAACACGAACGCCAGGCCCACGCCAACTTCGAAGCCACCGTGCAGACGATCCATCCAGTGTGGAAACGCAGTCGCCGCTATAAGGGCGAGTCCCGTGATAATCGCGTAGCGAAGACTGGGCATGCCGATGGCCGCGGTAATGGCGTCGCCGACAGCAACGAAACTTATAGCTACGGCCAAAGCCAGTGTCAGGCTCATGGCGGAAATCTTCTCGTCGGTGACTTCCCTGGCGGCTTCCTCGCCGTGCTCGTGTTGCGTGAAGTGCCGGGCCAGCCAGTTCAGGCCCGGCAGCAGCGCGAGCACGCTCAGGAAGACGGCGCTGAACAGGTTGTCAGTAGCGGTCGCTGCCGAAAAGAACGAGGCGTCACTGCTCAGCCCGGTGATTTCACCGAGGGCGGCGTAGTTAACAGAGCCACCGATGTACGTCGAAGCAAACAAGCCGGCAATCCCTGCCTCGCGAAGGGCCGGGTCGATATCGGCAGCCGGTGCCAGCGAGCCCAGGTCCAGCAAGCTGACTGCCACCAGTACACCAATCACGGTGCCGACGCTTGCGATCAGGAACGCGCCGGTCATGCGTGTTGTCTCGAACAACATGTGCCGCAGGTTTGCCTTGAACAGAAACAGGGGGATGAGCACGGGAACGAAGTAGCTGAACACGAAATCGAAAGCAGGGGCCGAGTGCGGAATGATGCGCAGGTTGGCGGCGGCAATCGCTGCCAGGATCGCGATCACGGCACCGGTCAGGTGCGCACCGATGCGCGTCTTCTCGGCGAGGAATGATGCACCTGCGATCGCGAAAAGTGCAGCCATCAGGGCCAGGTCATTGTCCGGGCTAATCAGTGTCATAGGTTTGGCACCTTGTCAGGGTGGGAATTGTCAGCCGGTGTTCTGCAGACCGTGGGCGATGCCGTTAACCGTGGAGAGCAGGGCATCGAAGACTTCGTCATCTTCGTGGTTCGATTCGCGCCAGCGCGACAGCAGGTCAACCTGCATCAGGCTGATCGGATCGACATAAGGATTGCGCAGCATGATCGCACGCTGCAGCGTCACGTCACCTTCAAGGATGGACTCGTGGCTGGAGTATTTCAGGATCAGGTCACGAGTGCGGTCGAACTCCGCCCGAATATCCGGGAAGAACTTGTTGTGCAGGTCATCGCCAGCGAGCTGTGAATACAGTTCGGCAATACCGAGATCGGATTTTGCCAGCACCATTTCGGCATCCGCGATCAGAGAGCGCAGGAAGAACCACTCGTTGAACATGTTGCGGAAGGCATCCTCGCCGCACTGGTCTACGGCTTTTTCGAGTCCGGCGCCCAGTCCGTACCAGCCCGGAAGTATGAACCGCGCCTGTGTCCATGCGAATACCCATGGAATCGCACGCAGGTCTTCGATACCGGATTGCGAGCGCCTCGACGAGGGTCGCGAGCCGATGCGCATGCGCTCGATGACGTCGATCGGTGTCGCCAACCGGAAGTACTCGTAGAACTCGGGGGTTTGGTATACGAGTTTGCGATAGGCCTTGCGGCTTTCGTTCGCGACGACATCCATGATTTCGTGCCAATCGGGCATGTCGTTGCCGTGATGTCTGGGCATGGCCGTCGCCAGGGCGACCGACCCGGTAGTCTGTTCGAGCGTACGCAGCGCGATGCCGCGCAGACCGAACTTCTCATTGATGATTTCGCCCTGCTCGGTGACTCGCAGACGCCCGTTGACGGTTCCCGGTGGGGCGCCCAAAACACTGACGTGCGTCTTGCTGCCGCCACGACTGATCGTGCCGCCACGGCCGTGAAACAGGGTCAATTCGACCTCTTCAGAGGCCATCGCTTTAACCAGCATTTCCTGGGCGTTCTGGATTGCCCATCGAGAGGAGGCGAGGCCGCCATCCTTGTTGCTGTCCGAATAACCGATCATGACGGTCTGGCGGTTCTTGCGTCGCTCCAGGTGTGCCCGGTACAGGTCGGAACTCAACAACGACTCGAGAATGTCCGGTCCGGCATGCAGGTCGTCAACCGTTTCGAGCAACGGCGCGACATCGAGCGGCACTTCGCCACGACGATTGTGCAGCTCGCCCCACTGGGCCAGTAACAAGACCGACAGAACGTCGTCCGCGCCCTTGGCCATGCTGATGATGAACGGTCCAATCGAGCGTTCGCCGTACTTGCGGCGGCAGAATGCAATTGCCTGGAATACCGCGATCGTCTTGCGGGCCTGGGTGCTCAGGGTCATCGGCGCGTTTTCTCGCGTGACAATGGCATCGATAATCCGTTCGGTACGCTCCTCGACCGAGCGCTCGAGCCAATCCTCATCTTCCAGGCATTCGCCAATAACTTTGCGGTGTACCTCGGCATCCTGGCGAACGTCGAGCGTCACCATGTGGAAGCCAAACGTGTGAATGCGCCGCAGCAGTCGCTGCACAACGAACAAGCCGCCGTGGCGCCCCTTGTTGAACGCGAGGCTCTCGGCGACCAGCTCTATGTCCGCGATCAGCTGTTCGACTCTTTCGTACGGGTAAACGTCGTCGTCGTAGGTCGACTGCAGGCGTGCCTGGACGAGTCGCAGGAAGACGCGGTACGGCATCTCGCGGTGACGCGCCGGCACGGCGTGATACGCGTTGGGGAATATGCCGCGGTATTCCTCGATCTTGTCGAGCATGCCCTGGCCAAAGGTCGCGCAGTCCACCGACTGGCTGAGCTTCGCGGCGATGGAGGCACATTCGTTGTAGTAGAGATCCAGGATCAGCGAGCGTTGTCTCGCCAGCGTTGCCCGGATGGTCTTGGCGTTGACATTGGGGTTGCCATCCATGTCGCCACCGACCCAGGAGCCGAAGTTGACGATATTCGGAATCTCGACTCGCTTGGCTTCCTCGCCGTAGATCCTGTCGAGCGCGGAGCGGATGTCTTCGTAGAACGGTGGCATCGCGCGGTACAGCACGTCGGTGATAAAGAACAACACGTGTTCAAGTTCATCAGCAACGGTCATCTGTTCGGCGGGATGTTCGGCAGTTTGCCAGCCCGTCGTGGCGAGCAGGCGAATATTCTGCAGCGCCGCTGTCGTTTCCTGCGGCGTCATCGACGGGTTCAGGAGGTCGACCAGGTGTTTGACGATGTTCTGCTCTTTGCGAAGCATCGTACGTCGAGTCGACTCAGTCGGGTGTGCCGTGAACACGGGCTCGATCGACAGAGAATTGAGCAGATCCTGCACATCGTCGATGCTTTTGCCCGCGGCCTTCAGCTTGATCAGCGAGTCTTCAAGGCCCCCCGGCTGATACGCCCGGACATCGCGCAGGTAGTCACGGCGCCGGCGAATGCGGTGTACCTTCTCGGCCGTGTTAACCATCTGGAAATAGGTTGAGAAACTGCGGGTCAGCTGCGCGGCGGTTTCGGGATCGAGCTCTCTTACGAGAGCAGCGAGTTCTTCACGCGGCTTCTCGTTGCCTTCGCGGCGGCGAATCGCACGCAAGCGGGCGGTCTCGACCAACTCAAATGACTCAGCGCCGTTTTGTTCGCGAATAAGATCGCCAACCATGGCGCCCAGCGTCCGAACATCATCACGCAGGGACTGGTCTTTCTCCTCGAACGTAATGTCCTGGCGGCGTAGTAGTTTGTGTACTCCAGTACTCATTATTCTTGTGCCGAGCTTGTGCCTTGTTTTAGTCCCGGAAGTTCTCGTACTGCAGGGGCAGGCCGATGTCGCTCTTCTTGAGCATCGCGATTACGCTTTGTAGATCATCACGCTTCTTGCCGCTGATGCGCAGCTTGTCGCCCTGTATGGCCGCCTGGACCTTGAGCTTCGCCGCCTTGATCTGTTTCACGAGTTTGCGCGCGCGGTCTATATCGATGCCGCGACGCATGATGACTTTCTGACGAGCTTCGCTACCGGAAAACTCCGGTTCCTGCTCGTCAAGACAGCCGATGTCGATGCCGCGTTTTGAGAGCTTCTGGTGGAGAATATCCATCATCTGTTTGAGCTGAAAGTCCGACTGGGTCGTGAGTGAGATCAGCGCATCGTCGAGCTCGAACTTTGAGCCCGTTCCCTTGAAGTCAAAACGCGTTGTTACTTCGCGATTCGCCTGGTCAACGCCGTTGCGTGCTTCCTGTGTATCGAAGTCGCTCACTACATCAAAAGACGGCATGTTCGGATCCTTGTCGTACGAACGTGCAACCGTACACCCGGACAGCGGCAGGTACCAGTCTGCCACGACCCCGAAAATGGGTGTCCTGGCCACAATCGATTGCGGCGCGGGAGCGGGTTGGCACGGAAAATAGCGGGCATGTTCTTTGTTGTGGACCCGGACAAGGAGGTCTCTCCGCAGCACTCGGCAGAGGTGTGGGAGCACCTGTGGGCGATGCGGAACCTCGCGCCTGTTGGCACCATGTTACCCGCCATGGTGTCATCACCGTGCCCGCTGTTGCCGGACGAGCCGCCTGGCGGTGTGCTCGTGGCAACGCTGGCGTCGGTCCCGGAGGAGTCGGCCTGGGTGCCTATCGAGATCGACCTGCTGAACTACGTGGACCGTGATGGCCGAATTCGCATGTCGGTACTCGATCGCGCGTTGCGCGCAGCCGTCGAAGAGGGTGAGCAACACCACGACAGCACTCGTTGGGGAAGCACGGCCCAGCGGCGCGACAGCTGGCTGAATCGGCGACTTTCAATATTCGTCCGCGGATGGGGTGATGTGGTGGTGCAGAGTCGGGCCGACCCCGAGTCGCTCACAGCGCTGCGTGAGATGCAGAAACTCGCAGACCATATCGTCGCGGTCCTTACGCACGCGTCGCGCACCATCGCGGCCAGGGAAGGCCACTGTCCTGCGCTGGATGTTGCGGGCGCCCGGGTGCAGCAGCACGGTCATGAAATGAACACTCGCTGGCGGCGCGCAATAGCCGCCAATGCGGTGCGCCATCGCAACCTCCTGACACTGTCGCCGTGGGACGTATTTCCACGGCAGGAACCGGCCGATTTCCGCTATACCAACCTGCTGCCGTTACTTGCCAGCGCAAATTCTGTTTCGTTTTGCAGGGATGTCGACATAGGCCACTGGAACGTCAACGAATTCAAAGGCTTTCATGAAAGAACAAGCGCTATTCTGCGGCACTCAGGGGGTGTTTCCGGGATTGCGAAGCAGGTGTGAACTAGGATACCGTCTACCGTCCTTCAGCGGAGCAGCAAGGGGATGCTTTGCAACCCGTAACACCTGATGTACACGGCATAGCGGTTCTGTTACTTACGATAGTCGCGTTGTTCCTGTTTACACGCGATCGTATTCCGCTGGAGTCGTCGTCGCTGGCGATCCTGATAATCCTGACAGCAGGATTCACACTGTTTCCCTACGTCAAGGACGGGCAGGTTGCAGTCAGCCCCATCGATTTCTTCGAGGGGTTCGGTAACGAAGCGCTGGTCGCAATCTGTGCGCTCATGATGGTGGGCAAGGCGCTTGAGACGACCGGTGCGCTGCAACCGCTCGCCAATATCGTTGGCAAGGCATGGTCGTCGCAACCCGTGCTGGCATTGCTGGCGACGCTGGTCGCCGGCGCGATCCTCAGTGCATTCATGAACAACACGCCGATCGTGGTGTTGCTCATGCCGATTATCGTCGGTGCTTCTCTCCGCTCAAAATTCCCGGTATCGGGCGTCATGATGCCGATGGGGTTGGCGACGATTATTGGTGGTATGTCGACAACGATCGGCACGTCGACGAACCTGCTGGTTGTCGGTATTTCGCGCGACATGGGTATGCACGAGTTCTCGATGTTTGAGTGGGTCGTGCCGGTCGCGATCGTCGGTGGTGTTGGTGTGCTGTTCCTGTGGCTGGTCGCGCCGCGACTGTTGCCCGATCGCGCGCCACCCATGGCGGATACGACGCCGCGAATTTTCAGTGCACAGTTGCACGTCAAGGAAGGTGGCTTCGCCGACGGTAAGACGCTGTCCGAGGTCCTGGCAAAAGCAGACGGAAATCTGCGCATCGACAAGATCCAGCGATCGGAATCGCTGTTCCTGGCGAAGCTGCCGTCGGTCATCATTCAGCCGGGTGACCGCCTGTTTGTAAAAGACTCGCCCGAGAACCTGAAGCACTATGAAAACCTGCTCGGGACGACACTGTTCAACATGTCGGATAACGAGAATCCGGTAGATGACGACACGCCGCTCAAGGCCGAGGGTCAGCAGCTCGCCGAGGTTGTCATTACACGTGGTTCCCCGCTGCATTTACGTAGCCTCGCTGCCGCACGATTTACCAACAGTTACGGTCTGTTGCCGCTTGCCCTGCATCGGGCAAGGGCACCGAGTTCACAGGTCACAGGTGATCTGAACCTGATTCGTCTGCGCGCCGGTGACGTTCTTCTCGTGCAGGGTACGCGCGAGTCGATAGCGCAATTGAAAGACAGTGGCACGATGCTTGTACTCGATGGCACGACCGATTTGCCACACACACATCATGCAAAGCGAGCTCTTTCGGTTATGGGCTTCGTGGTGCTTGCGGCGGCGCTGGGAATCATGCCGATTTCCGTGAGCGCACTCGTTGGCCTTGGCTTGATGATCGCCACCGGCTGCCTGACCTGGCGGGACGCGGCGTCGGCACTGTCGATCCCCGTCGTCATGATCATTGTCGCGGCACTGGCGCTTGGTAAGGCGCTACTCGACACCGGCATGGTGAACTACATCGCCATGTCGTTCGTCGCGCTGACGTCGGCATTGCCAGCGCCAGTAATCCTCAGCGCGTTCCTGCTGCTCATGACGGTCATGACGAATATTGTCTCGAACAATGCGGCGGCGGTAATCGGTACGCCGATTGCGGTAGGTATTGCGACACAGCTTGGCGTTGCCCCGGAGCCCTTCATACTGGCAGTGCTGTTCGGCGCCAACATGAGTTTTGCGACGCCCTACGGTTACCAGACCAATCTGCTCGTCATGACGGCCGGTGGTTACAAGTTCGGTGACTTCCTGCGGGTGGGTATTCCGCTAACGATTATCATGTGGCTCGGCTTTTCGCTGGTCCTCGCGACCAAGCTGTAGGTGCCCGGGGTTGACGCATGCACCGCCAGCGGGAATACTCGGCCACATGAACGCTCACATGATCAACAACTGGTGGTGGCTGTCCTTCAATGAGGGGGCGGCTGGCTGACGTTTAGCTGAGCAAAGCAAATACCAAAAGCCCATCTCTGCCGAAATCAGGGATGGGCTTTTTTTTCGGGCGGCTTAAGCCGCGAGAGGAAAAAGACAATGCAGGCACCATTCGATATTGCCGCGGATCTGGATACACCGGTCTCGGCCTATCTGAAGCTCAAGGCGCTACGCCCGCGTTTTTTGCTCGAGAGCGTGGAGGGCGGTGAGCGGCTGGCACGTTACTCATTCCTCGGCTTTGGCGATGCGCTCGAAGTGCGCATGGATGACACGTCACTGCGGGTCAATGGTGAGTCGCAGTCACGACCTCGCAACCAGCAGGAGTATCTCGGTGCATTGCGCGCGGCTCTGGAGCAGGCGCCGCGGCCGCAACCAGCAGAAAACCTGCCGTTCGCAGGCGGCCTGGTTGGAGTATCGGGTTACGACGTTGTGCGTCTGTTCGAGAAGCTGCCGCAGGACACAGTGAAGCAGACAACGGTGCCCGACGCGGCGTTTGTTGCGCCCGCGTCGCTCCTGGTCTTCGATCACGTAACCCGTCGTATTGCGTTGTTGCACGACGGGTCCGAGGAGGAGCGTCAGGCACTGCGCGCCGAGGTTATCGAACAGCTGCGCGGGGCGATACCGGCCAACGGGCACAAAGTGAGCATCTCCGCCGCCGAGGCCAGCTTCAGCGAAGAAGAGTTTGCGGAACGCGTGCAGGCCTGTAAGGAGTACATCGCCTCGGGAGATATCTACCAGATCGTCTTGTCGGTGTTGTTCCGCGGCAAGACAGATGTTGCTCCATTCGAGGTGTACCGGGCGCTGCGTTTGCTGAATCCGTCGCCGTACATGTTCTTTTTCGACTTCGACGATATGCAGGTTGTGGGCTCGTCACCCGAGGCGCTTGTGAAACTCAATCACAACACGGCGTCACTGCGGCCGATTGCGGGAACGCTGCCGCGCGGTGAGACGCAGGAAGAGGACGTCGCCAATGAGAAAGCGCTGCTGGCAGACCCCAAAGAGGCGGCCGAGCACGTGATGCTGGTTGATCTCGCACGGAATGACCTGGGGCGCGTTGCCACGGCGGGCACGGTCAAGGTCGATCCATACCGGGCGATCGAACGGTACAGCCACGTAATGCACATCGTCAGCGGTGTGCAGGGTGAGCTGAGTCCCGACCACGACCAGTTCGACCTGTTTGCAGCGAGCTTTCCGGCCGGCACGCTGGTCGGCGCACCGAAAGTCCGTGCGATGCAGATCATCGAGGAAATGGAAGGTGTCGGCCGAGGCTTGTATGCCGGGACGGCCGGCTATTTCGGCCTGAGCGGCGACATGGATCAGGCGATCACTATTCGGACGCTCGTTTTTTCGGGCGATGAGTACAGTTTTCAAGCGGGTGCCGGTATCGTTGCGGATTCGGTACCTGAACGGGAATACCAGGAAGTCATGGCGAAAAGTGCGATCCTGCGGCGCGCTCTCGAAATCGCCGGAGAGGGTTTGTAATGAAAAGGGATTTCGAGCACGTGCGCATGCTGCTGATCGATAACTACGATTCATTCACCTACAACCTGGTGCAGGCGTTTGCCGCGATGGGCGCCAATGTCATGGTCTATCGCAACGATGCGATCACGATCGAAGAGGGGCTCGCGAAGGAACCGACGCACCTTGTGATCTCGCCGGGCCCCGGCCGCCCCGAGGATGCCGGAGTGTCACTGGCAATGATCGAGGCGTTCGCGGGCCGCGTGCCGATACTCGGTGTTTGCTTGGGCCACCAGAGCATCGTGCAACAACATGGCGGCAGGATCGTGCGCGCAGAGCGACTGATGCACGGCAAGACATCGATGGTCAAACACGATGGCGAGACGATCTTCGTGGGGCTGTCGAACCCGCTCGAGGTGGGTCGTTATCATTCTCTGTGCGCGGAACAGGAAACGCTCCCCGACGACCTTATTGTCACGGCGCAAACTGAGCGCGGCGAAATCATGGGCGTGCGCCACAAGACGCTGCAGATCGAGGGCGTCCAGTTTCATCCCGAGAGTGTGCTGACACCTGAAGGTGACAATCTGATGGCGAGCTTCATGAGGCAGGAGGCACCGTGAGTAACAGCCAGTTACTCGATCGCCTGCTCGATGGCAACGATCTTGAAGAGCAGCAGGCCTATGACCTGATGCAGCAATTCGCGGCGGGCGATCTCGACCCCGCATTTGCCGGGGCGCTGCTCGCTGGCCTGCGAGCAAAGGGAGAGACAGCGGATGAAATTCGGGGGTTTGCACGCGCAATGCGCGAGCTGGCCGTTCACCCGGACATCCCTGAGGGTGCGCCGACCGTCGATACGGTCGGTACGGGTGGTGACGGCTCGGGCAGCCTGAACCTGTCGACGGGCACGGGCCTGCTTGCCGCGGCCTGTGGATCGCGCGTCGTTAAGCATGGCAATCGATCGGTATCGAGCAAATCGGGAAGTGCCGACATGCTCGAGTGCCTCGGCATGCCACTACCACTGCACGAGAAAGAAGCCGTGGAATGTCTGAATGCGACAAGTTTCACATTCTTGTTCGCGCCCGCCTATCATCCGGCCATGAAGGCCGTCGTCCCGGTCCGTGCTGCGCTCGGCGTGCGGACCGTGTTCAATATCCTCGGGCCACTGACCAACCCGGCATCCACACCGTTCCAGCTGATAGGTGCGTTCAGTCGCGACATGGCGAAGCTCATGGCAGATGCGCTGGCAGGCCTGCCGATCGAGCGTGCTTTCGTCGTCCACGGTGAACCAGGCTGGGATGAGGCGACACCCGCCGGCGACTTCTGGCTTTACGATGTGACGCCCGGAAATGTGGTTGAGACAATCCGTGCGCCTGAAGACTATGGCATCAATCGCTGTGCTCCAGAGGACCTCGCCGGCGGCGACGCCGAACACAATGCAAACGAACTGGTCCGCGTGTTTACCGGCGAAGACAAGGGCGCACATCGGGACGCATTGCTGATGGGGACCTCCCTTGTCCTGGAAGTACAGGGCGTGGTGGCGAATGCGACGGACGGTGTGAAACTCGCGGCGGCGGCAATCGACGACGGCCGGGCTGAGACATTTCTTACCGGCTTACGGACACACTTCGAAAACGAATGAGCGACTTCCTCAAAGATATGGCTGAGAGCAGCGCGGCAAGAGCGGCGCTGGCAGGGCCGTTCACCGACGCGGATTTCGACAAGCCGGTGATCCCTCTGTCGCTGGGCAAGTTCGACGTGATCGCGGAGATCAAACGCCGTTCACCGGCAGAAGGCCAACTCTCCCCAAATGGGGACAGTGACCCTCAAAAGGGGGACAGTGACCTTTTATCCCGCGCTCAGGCGTATGCGGCTGGCGGCGCTGCTGCCATTTCGGTCCTGACGGAACCCAGTCGTTTCGACGGGGAGCTCGCACATCTTGAGTCAGCCGCTGAGGCAGTGCCGGGAACCCCGGTCATGCGCAAGGACTTCCTGGTCGACCCCGTACAGGTCCTCGAAGCGCGTAAGGCGGGTGCGAGCGGTGTGCTGCTAATCACGACAATGCTCAACGAAGAAAAGCTCAGGGCGATGCTCGACTGCGCCTCGGAGCACGGCATGTTCGTTTTGCTCGAGTCATTTGATGAAGAGGATCTCTTCAGGTCTGCTCAATGTCTCGATGCTACCGGCCAGGTACTTATCGGCGTGAATACGCGCAACTTGCGAACACTTGAAGTGGATCCTGATCGTCTGCAAAACCTGGCGCCCGGACTGCCCAATGCGGTGTGCGTGGCCGAGAGTGGATTGCACACTCCGGAGGATGCGGCCCGCGTTGCAGGCTGGGGCTACACAATGGCTTTGGTTGGCACCGCGCTCATGCGGAGTGAAGATCCGACGGGGCTGGTTGCCGCGATGTCACACGCGGGGGCCGCGGCATGTTCGTGAAGATCTGTGGCCTCAGCAACGAGGAGCACCTGCAGGTTGCCGTCGATGCCGGAGCGGATGCCGTCGGGTTTGTATTCGCTGATTCCGTACGACAGATAGATCCCAAGTGTGCCGCCGAGATTGCCAATAAGGTACCGGATACCGTAAAGAAAGTGGCCGTAATGCTGCACCCGTCAAACCACGCGTGGCAGGAAGTGCTGCGCGAGTTTTCGCCGGACGTATTGCAGACCGATGCCGAGGATTTTGACAGCCTCGACGTGCCGGAGGAGGTCGATTGCTGGCCGGTCTATCGAGAGAACAATAGGGTCACTGTCCCCCTTTTGAGGGTCACTGTCCCCTTTGTGTATGAGGGTGCGCGGAGTGGTAGTGGCGAGGCGGTTGATTGGGCTGCCGCAGC
>Ga0265303_10001518_pt1 | contig 14330 bp, 11 predicted proteins | sample Helome_2_FD_192494 | JGI IMG/M metagenome (GOLD analysis project Ga0265303, IMG submission 192494) | Marine sediment microbial communities from subtidal zone of North Sea - Hel_20160317 (Illumina Assembly) | ecosystem: Environmental > Aquatic > Marine > Subtidal zone > Sediment ... | reverse complement strand
GTGATGCGTGATCATTAACGTCAGGAACAGCCGGTCGAAGGTCGTGCCTTCGGACGCGGCGAGCTCCGCCATCTGTTCGGGTGTCGCCATGCCGGCCATCGTGTGGTGCGTGTGCATCGCATCGTGTGCGGTCGGGTCCGGCACGCGTTCGCCGCGCTCGCGCAGCCAGTTTTGCATGAACTCGATCTCGTCTCCCTGCGACGCGTTGATGCGCCCCGCCACGTCGATCAGCTCCGGTCGATTGGTACGATCGGCAACCAGCGCCGCCATCTCGAGAGCCTGGTGATGATGCGGGATCATGTCCCGCATAAACTGTGCGTCGGCCGGCGAGTAACTCGTATTCGCAATCTTGATCGCCTCTTCGGCGCTGAGCTCCCGCAGCGGTTCGCCCGGCGCGCCCGGCTGAATGATCGGTGCCTGGGCCATCGCGACGGTCGCGCAGCCCAGAAAAATAACGCTCAAGGAAGCACGGGAAATCAGTCGCGCCAGGGAATCAGTGGATGCAGTCAATGGATTCACTCCTAAATTAGTATTCTTGTTTTAGACAAATCGGCGCTTGCCAGAATGTCAGGTTTTCGAATCAGATGCCTCAAGATAGCAGAAGTTCTCGAGCTGAAAGCGCCGTCGTGTTTTTTCCGGCAACTTCAATTTTCCCAGCGTAATAGCGCCCAGGAAATCCTGGTCATAGGCAAGGCCCGCCCTGTGCTCGCTAAAGTCGACGCTGCGCGGATCCACGTAGGTTCCGAAAACCCGGTCCCAGAGCGTTGTGAAATTTCCGTAGTTGCACTCGAGGTCAGCCGTGTGGTGCAACCAGTGTTCCTGCGGCGTGGCAATACCAAGAGGACGCAGCATGTCGTGCAGCCACCAGCGTCGCCTGAGGAAAGCGGAGTGCGTGATGCCGAGAATGCTCGTTTGCACGATTACGATTGAGTACAGTACGGGCATCAGATTCCAGCCGTTGTGGCCGGAGAGCCCTAACGCGAGTTGCACCGAAAATATCGTGATTACCATGGTCGGGAATACGACGATGACCGCAAACGGACGGACGGAAAGACCGGGCATATAGACGGACACGTCGGTCGTCAGGTGGTGATTCTCGTGAGAAAACCACAAGGGCCGGCTATGGCTGGCAAATCGATGAAACAAATAATCACAGAGTCCCGCGAAGTAGAAACTCGCGATCCCAACAAGCACGATCGCCCACATATCGAGACCCGCACCGTTGCGATGCCCCAGCGATTCATCGATGAACGCCTGGGACGCGACTAGTACTTGCTCCGCATTGGGAACCAGTGCCAAGCCACCGAACTGCATCCCCCCGTACACAATGATCGTGCCCACGAGGAACAACAGAGCAGCCGGCCTTAGCTTCTGGGTTCGGGTATGCCGCGTCCGGTAGCGCTCCCCGAGATCCAGCGCAAGCAGCAACAGCTGCCCGATCACAAGTACAAACAGGTAGGCCTGTTTGTCCAAACTCAGGCGGCAGATCCGGCTGATTTACTCGCCGCGCGGAATAACCACACCAGGGCAGCTGCCATCAGCAGGAAGAATACGGCGTTAGCCATATTGCGCCCGCTTTCGATGCTCAAGGCTGTCGCGATCTCTTCCTGGGCTATCAAGCGCTGCAAACCTCGCAACACGAACAGCACAACGAAGCCGTAGACGATCGAGCGATGACCCAGCGGATCGCGTGCGGCGGCCCCTGCCATTACGCCCAGCGCGAGCATAAATGCACCAATAGGCTTGACGAGATACAGCAGTTCCGGAGTCCAGTTAACCTGTGCTCCGTAATATCCTGCCATGACCTGGGGGAATGCCGGTGAGATGTTGAGTCCGAGCCCGACGATGACATGAAAGGCGCATACGAACCACAGGAAAGCCTGCAGCACGCCCGTAATTTTGGAATTCATGGCGTCCTCCTCGAAACCTCATTATGCGCCCTTTTCGCGCTCGATAATATCGATGTAGGACTTAAGTCCCGACTCGCGGTGACGGTGTTTATGCACCAGCAGGTAAAGCCCGACGGGCACGACAATCATTGACAGCCCGCCCACTATCGCAATCGACCAGTACAGCGCCAGGCTGTGCTCCGGCATTAGCAGGTTTTCTGCCGTTTTCACGAAGCCGCCGTAACAGCCGCCCATGCTGCCGAAAAATATGGGTGCGTAATCGGTCACGGCTTCTTCCGCCGTTGCGCCTTCGGCGGCTCGCTTCGTGTAGAGGGAAATGAAGCCGGACTTGATGGCGTAGGTCTCGTACCACCAGTTCCAGAAGCCAAATACGGACGCCCCGAGAAACATTGCTGTCAGCACGCTTAAGGGCCCCGTGTGATCGACCGGCACCATGCGGAGACAAATGTAGAAGAACAATGCCGACGCCGTCGCAATGACAAAACCGTGGTGTGGCCGCACGCCGCCAATGGTGGGTCGCGTGTTCATGCGCCAGAGCTTGAGTTTCAGGACGCCGACCAGGACGAACACGTAATACGAAACGACGGGAACGAACATGACCAGCAACGTGACGTCGTGCCTGTGTTCAAAGCGCTCCCACCACAGCCAGTAGGCAAGCGGAAAAAATAGCAGCGGCGCTACAAACTGGTAGATGTTGTAGAAGCTTCTCATCGTCAGCTCGCCTGCCGCTCGGGCCTGACGCTGTCGTGATGATTGCCGAAAAACATACCGTGCTTCGTCAGGGTTTCATGCGCATATAGCTTGTTGTAGACCAGGTAGGTGCCTAGCCGGTACGGCGAGTTCAGATGCGTCTGGAGGTCCCATATGCGCTTCACTATGGACTTGGGCGAATTCCAGCGATCGCGACATTGCCACACAGCCTCGGTCAATTCATCGGGCGTCATGTTTTTCGGTACAAACGCGGCGTGGTTGAAACGATAGTCGGGATGCAGCCACCATTTACCGTCCCACAACAGCCGCCCCTCCGATTTGAGGCGTTTGTAAAGCGGCGTACTCGGGTACGGCATCAGGATATTGAAGGCTGCAAAACAGAACTTGTTTTCCTCGGCAAAGTGAAACGTCTCGTCAATCGACTCGACCGTATCGTTGTCGTGACCCAACGTGAACGCAGCCCAGGTTTGCAGGTGGTGCTTTCTCAGGATTTCGACCTGCCTCGCGTAAACGTCCCAACCCTTGAACTTCTTGCTCAGGTTGGAGGCCTTGCGCATGCCGCGGATGGTTGCCGGCTGCACAGACTCGAAGCCAATAACAAATCCCTGGCAACCGCTCGCCTCGATGAGCTCCATGAGTTCGGGGTCCTCGGTCATGTCGATAGAGCCCTGTGATACCCAGCGAATCTTCAGAGGTATCAGTGCACGCAACAGCCGTTTCGCGGCCTCGTGGTCCGAGACCAGGTTGTCGTCGACAAAAAAGATGAGCCTCCTATCCTGATCATTTAATTCAGCAATCACGTCCTCTACGGGTCGCACAACCTGGGTGCGTTGGAAAAAAGTCGTGATGGCGCAAAAGTCGCAGGCAAAGCGACAGCCCCTGCCGTATTGCACGAGGCTAATTGGCAAATAGCCTTTACCCTTGAACAGGTCCCGGCGCGGTTGCACGCCACCCGGTTGAGGATAATCCGTTCCTCCGCTGTAAATGCGCTGCAAGCGACCGTTACGGGCATCATTGACAACTGTTGGCCAGATCGTCTCGGCATCGCCGGTCAGGATCGCATCCGCGTGTTCGAGACACTCGTCGGGCACCAGCGTCGGGTGGAAACCGCCCATAACCACGGGCACGCCACGCTTCTGGTATTCAGCCGCGATCTCGTAAGCACGGCGCGCGTTGTAGAGTTCGACCGTTATAGCGGCGAGATCGGTGGGTTCGTCAAACGGAATCTCTTCCATGCGATCGTCATACAGCACGCATTCGACGTCGGCGGGGGTGTACGCGGCTACGACCCCGAGAGTTAGCGGCTCCATGCGGCCTTCATCGATGTATGGCCCGTTCGCGAGGCGACCGATATTCGGACGAAGAAATGTAACTTTCACGCAGCACGCTCCGTGAGGCGATCCTCCGGCGCCGACCCCAGGTGTCTGCTCTGCTTGCTGTGGATCTCGCGCCTCGAGATCAGGTTTGCCAACATGTATATGCCGGCCCGGTACGGCGAACGGAAGTTCGAATGTGAATCAAACAGGCGATACATGATCGACTTTGCGTTGTTGAATTTTCTGCGCGCTGCGAAACAACCTTCCGTCAGCTGTTTCGCCGTCATGTTCTTCGGCAACATCGTTGCGTCGCCGTAACTGAAGTCGTCGTCCAGCCACCAACGCTCGTGCAACAGGCGGCCTTCCCGCTGTATACGCTCGAACAACGGCGCGCCCGGCGTCGGCGTCAATGGATTGAAATTGGCGAGCATAAACTTGTTACGCGTCGCAAATTCGACGGACCTGTCAAATGACTCGACCGTATCGTTGTCGCAGCCAAAGACGAAGGTACCGTACAACATGATCCCGGCTTGGCGGAAAACGTCGATCGCATCGTCATACGACTGCCACTTGACGTTCCAGCCTTTCTTGATTTCTTTGAGGCTTTGCGGGTCGAGTGACTCGAAGCCGATCAGCGCACTGATACAACCGCTTTGCGCCATCAACCCGACAAGTTCTGCGTCTCGCGCAATGTCGATGGACACCTGGCATGACCATGTGACTTTCAATGGTATTAGGGCTTCGAATAGCTCACGTGCCTTTTCTGCGTTGACGAACAGGTTGTCGTCGACGATGAATATGTGGTGCCGCCCGGAACGGCGGATGTCCTCGACCACCTCGTCGACAGGCCGCTGCCTTAAATGGTTGCCATAAAAAGCGCGTATTGAGCAAAACGAACAGTTGAACTTGCAGCCACGGCTGTATTGCACGAGTCCCATCGGCGCATAATTCTTGCCTTTGAAAATCGAGCGGTCCGGCATGTGCCCGGCAAGTTCAGGGAATTTCGGGCTTTCGTAGATGGACTGCAGCGAAGCGCATTCTGCGTCGCAGAGCACCTGCTCCCAAACGCCCTCAGCATCCCCTTTTACGATCGCGTCAGCGTGCTGCAGCGTTTCTTCGGGCAGGAACGTCGGGTGATAACCGCCCATCACGACGGGAATATCGCGATGTCGATATCGATCCGCAATCTGGTAGGCACGACGCGCCGTGTAGGTTTCGACCGTCAGCGCTACTAGATCGGTGGGTTCGTCGAACGGAATCGGCTCCAGGCGCTCGTCATAAAAGCGAACATCGTGCTCGTCCGAGGTCAGCGATTTCAGTATTGCGAAACACAGCGGTTCCATCGCGTCAGACGAACGATCGTCGTACATGTTCGGTCGAATGAAAGTGATTCTCACTGTTCTTCCGCTGCTATACTGAACCGACTGTACCAATACTAACAGGTATCAGTGAAATGCTTAGAATAGCCTTGCTGTCGCCGAAAGGACCGCTGTACCGCCATCGTGGCGGTATCTTCAAAAAGTCCCTGCGTTACCCCCCGCTTACGCTACCGACACTCGCCGCGCTCGTACCCGAAGACGTCGAACACGAGCTGCAAATATTTGACGAAGGCATCGAGGACATCCCCGAGGATCTTGATGTCGACCTCGTTGGCATCACCGTCATTACTGGCAATGCCAAACGCTCCTACGAACTCGCCAAACGGTTTCGCGCACGCGGTGTCACGGTCGTACTTGGCGGCCCTCATGTCACGCTCGTGCCGGACGACGCGGCGCCACATGCCGACGCGATCGTCGTCGGCTACGCCGAGGACACGTGGCCTGAATTGTTGCGCGACGCGGTCAGCGGCAATATCAAAGCGCGTTACGATCAATCTCCCGACCTGAGCCTTGCCGGCCGGCCGCGTCCGAAGCGGGATTTGATCAACGCCGGACGCTATGCCAAGACACACGTATTCGAAGCGACGCGGGGATGCGTGCATCGCTGCGATTTTTGCGTCGTGCCGTTCGCCTGGGGACGAAAACCGTATCAGAAACCGGTTGCCGAAGTCGTCGACGAAATTCGTTCGACCGGCGCAAAACGCGCCATCTTCATCGATCTGAACCTGGTGGCCGACCCCGAGTATGCCGCAGAGCTGTTCGAAGCAATGATCCCCTTGAGAATCAAGTGGGGCGGCCTCGCTACAAGCCTGCTGGCGCGCGATGAGAAGCTGCTGGACCTGTGTGCACGCAGCGGCTGTATAGGTTTGCTCGTCGGCTTCGAGTCGATATCGCACTCGGCGCTCAAAGACATCCACAAGGGTTTCAATACGCCCGACAACTACGCAGAGTGGATACGGCGCTTCCATGAACACGGCATAGCGATCAACGGTACTTTCGTATTCGGCCTCGACGGCGATACGACCGATGTTTTCGAAGAAACGAAGCAGTTCGTTATCGACACCGGCATCGACCTGCCGCGCTTCGCAATTTTGACGCCGTTCCCTGGCACAGCGCTGCATGAACGCCTCGACGGCGAGGGCCGCGTGTTCACCAAGGACTGGGAGCTTTACGACGGTCAGCACGTCGTATTTCAGCCCAAACAAATGTCCGTTACTGAACTCGAACAAGGCAGCGCGAAAGTCTGGCGCGAAGTCTACAGCTATGGATCCATCGCACGGCGCATGCGCTACACGCCGATTTCCAAGCTGCTCTATCTCGGCGCCAACTTCGGCTATCGCTTTTATGCCAATCGCCTGGATCAGTTTTACACCTGTGACTGGCGACTGCTGAATCCTGACCCTCCCCGTTTACGTCCGCAGAAGAGCCTGTGAACACGGCTGCAAAAAAGTTTCGGCTGACGCTTATCCATCCCTGCGTCGGTCGTTGGGCGGGTGACAGGAAATACATCCGCAGCTGGCAAATGGAGCCGCTCGCGCCGGCTGTGCTGGCGGGACTCACGCCTGCAGACATCGATGTCCGTTTCTACGACGACAGGCTGGAAGACATTCCGTTTGACGAGACCACCGACCTCGTAGCGATAAGCATTGAAACCTACACCGCGAGACGCGCGTACCAGATTGCAACCGAGTACCGACAGCGCGGCGTCGCGGTCGTGCTGGGCGGCTTCCACGCGACGCTTTGTCCCGATGAAGCGTCGCTGTACGCCGACGCCGTGATCATCGGTGAGGCTGAAGAGCAATGGCAGGCGGTCCTCGACGACGCGCGTCACAACACACTGCAACAGTTCTATCGACAGCCACAGCGGCCCGACCTTTCTTTGACACGCCTCGATCGCGGCATATTCGAAGGCAAACGCTATCTGCCGATCACCCTTATCGAAGCCGGCCGGGGCTGCCATTTCCGCTGCGAATTCTGCGCCGTGCAAACTTATTTCGATGCGACCCAGACGCGCCGCCCGGTCGAACATATCCTCGACGAAGTGCAGCGCACCAGAAAACGCGGCAGCTTCTATTTCTTCGTCGACGACAACATCACGTCAAATTTCGATGAAGGGAAGGAGCTGTATCGGCAGCTGGCAAAGCACAGGATTCGCTGGGTATCGCAGGCCAGCATCAACGCTGCACACGACGAAGAGTTTCTCGACCTGATTTCGACGAGTGGCTGCGAAGGCCTGCTGATTGGCTTCGAGAGTCTTGAACGCGAAACGCTGCGTTTAATGAAGAAGAAATTCAACACGATGGGGGGCGGCTACGACGTCGCGCTCGCAAACCTGCGAAAATACAATATCCGCCTGTACGCTACATTTGTCTTCGGCTACGACCGCGACACGGCGGAGACCTTCGAACATACCGTCGAGTTTGCCAACAAGCACAAGTTCTACATGGCGGCGTTCAATCACCTGACGCCGTTCCCCGGCACGCCGCTGTACCAACGGCTCCAGGACAACGGCCAGCTGCTTTACGATGCCTGGTGGATGGACCCCAGCTACTCTTACAACAAGATCCCGTTCAAGCCGGCATTACTCGAGCCCGAAGAACTGCAGCAACTGTGTATCGATGCCCGCGCCGATTTTTACTCGGTGCCCAACATGCTGCGACGATTCGCGGATCCTGTTAACCGCTCGAACTTCTTTATGGCCCGCCATTTCCCGCTGATCAACTTCATGATGCGCCGCGAAGTGTATCAGCGTAACGACCTGCCGCTCGGCGATGAGGGATGGTCTGGCCAGCTGACGCCATTGCACGGACATATTTGACGAAATCGTGAGCAAGACCTCCGAACTCAAGTTCCTGCTGGCTGGTGCAGAGAACGAGCCGGAACTCAGAGCGCTGCTCAGGGACAATCCGCTACACGGCAACATCCAGGTCGCCCTCGAACGCGAGCCGAACGCGTTTCACGCCGCCGCGATTTCGGGCGACAAGTACGAGTTGATCATGGGTTACGGTGACAACGGTCACACGTTCCTGGGCGCCGGCGCACGCTTCGAACTGGACGCCTGGATCAACGGCACGGTGCGGCGTCTCGGCTATCTCGGCGAGTTTCGCATCCACGGTGGCCTCAAACAGCGCCGTCAGCTGCTGCTGCACTCTTACCGGGCATTGCGCCGTTTCCATGAGGCCGGCAGTACGCCGTTCTACCTGACTACGATAATCGCGGACAACACAACCACCCGCCGGCTGCTCGAGAGGAAGCTGGCTGATATGCCCACTTACGAACCCCTCGAAACCATGACCACGTTTACGATACCGGCGCGCCTCGCCGCAAGACGCTCCGGGAAAAAGGTCGAACGCGGCCACGATTACGCCGAGATATCGGGGTTACTCGCGCAGCACGGTGGCAAGCACCAGTTTCACCCGGCCTGGACCGCGGACACGCTGCGGTCGCCGGAGCGATGCAGAGACCTTGCGTTGCAGGATTTTTTTCTCACCCGGGACGATGACCAGCTGACTGGCTGCCTCGCACTGTGGGACCAGCGGTCGTTCAAACAAACCGTTGTTTGTGGCTATGCGAAGCCGCTCGCCCGGGCCCGGCCGTTCTTCAACCTCGTTGCGCCATTCATGAGTCGGCCACGCCTGCCGGCACCCGGAGCGCGCCTCGAAAGCGCGTTTCTCTCGCATGTTGCCGTCGCGCCGGATGACGAAGAAGCGCTGGTCGCACTCATTGCTGACGCAAGCCGCGAAGCACTGCGACGTGGTATCGACTACGTCATGATCGCATTGGTCGACAGAAACCCGCTGGCTGCAGTCGTACGAAGACGGTTTCCCTGCCACAGTTACGTCAGCATGATTTATGTGGTCTATTGGGAAGATGGCGCGGCTTCTGTCGCCGAACTTGACGGCCGCATGCCACACCCGGAGATGGCAATTCTGTGAAAGGTACGGTCGTAAGACAGAGCGACGTTGGCGAAGACACGCGCCGCTCGATGTACGAGCTGTTTTTAACCCAGTTCGAGCAGGTATCGTATAGACAATTCATCAACGACCTCGAAGAAAAGAACTGGGTATTGCTGCTGCGTCGCGACGACGATTCGCTGGGCGGCTTCTCTTGCATGCACTTCTACGACGTCACGATCGATGGTAAAGACCTGACCGTTGTCTACTCGGGAGACACGGTGGTCAGCAACGATACCTGGGGCGACTCGGCCTTAAGTTATTACTGGATGGGCGCCATCGACTACCTCAGACGCCTGCACAAGAAAGAAAGCGTGTACTGGTTTCTGCTCGTCTCGGGCTACCGCACCTATCGCTTCCTGCCGGTCTACAGCGACTATTATTTCCCTCGCTGCGACCACCCCACGCCGCCCGATGTCCAGTCAATCATGCACGCGGTGGCGCGCGATCGATTCGGCGACCGCTACGATTCGGAGACGGGTATCGTGCAGCTCAAAGCTCCACCGGTATTAAAGGAAGAGTATCGCGGCATACCGGAAAACCGGTTGGCCGACTCTCATATTGCGTTTTTCGCTGATCGCAATCCGCGCCACGAACAGGGTGACGAACTCGTGTGTTTCGCAGTCCTCAGCGAGGACAGGTTGACGCGTCTCGGGCGCAGGATGTGGGCCCGCGGTCGCAAGCTTTATCCTGAAATCGTCGAGTCGTGAACGCGGGCGCTGCCTTCGCCAATGTCAGCTGGCTGGCTGCCAGCATTCCCGAGTGGCGTCGCTTTCGTCGCGCCGCATCCAACGTCGAGGCCGTGCAACGCCGCCTTCTGAACAACTACCTCTCTCGCAACGCGGCGACGGAGTTTGGCCGCGCTCACGATTTTTCCCGGCTGAGCTCCTGGGAAGACTACAGCGCGCGGGTCCCGATCGGGACGTACGACGATTTCCATCCCTGGATCGCTCGCATAGCAGAGGGGGAAGACAACGTTCTGACGTCCGAAAAAGTCGACATGCTCGAGCCATCGAGTGGTTCGTCGGGACCCGAGAAATGGGTGCCCTATACCCGGACATTGCAGGCCGAGTATCGCAGGGCCGTTGCCGCCTGGATGGCGCAGAATTTTATTGAATCGCCCGGGCTACTGGGCGGCCGGGCTTATTGGAGCCTGACGCCACAGCCGCCAAAGCAGGAACGCATTCATACCCGCGTGCCCGTTGGTTTCGACGACGACAGCGCCTACCTCGGCGGGCTGGCGCAACGACTTGTCAACCTGACGCTAGTGACGCGACCCGAGCTTAAGAAAATTTATGACATGGAGCGCTTCCGGCATGTCACTTTGCTGCTGCTGCTCCGCTGCCCGGACCTGCGGCTTGTGTCGGTATGGCACCCGTCTTACCTGCTGCTGTTGCTGGCGCACCTGCGCCGCCACTGGTCGAGCCTGCTCGAGGACCTGCATGCCGGGCTCGATTTGTCGAAACCGCAACTGCGGGTCAGCGCCGACCCTGCCCGGGCCCGCGAACTCGATCGCCTCGGACCGGATGACCCGACCGCCATCTGGCCATCATTACGCCTGATCAGTTGCTGGGGTGACGCCCACGCGGCAGGGCCTCTCGAGGATGTTCGTTCGTCTTTTCCGGGCGTTGCCGTGCAACCGAAGGGACTCGTTGCGACCGAAGCTTTTGCAACGCTGCCGTTCGGCGGGCACCGCCCGCTGGCTGTGCGCAGTCACTTTTTTGAGTTCATGGACCAGAACGGCGTCGTGCATCCGAGCTGGTCTTTGCAGCAGGGCGAAAGCTACTCGATCGTCGTCACGACAGGTGGCGGACTCTACCGCTACCGCTTGCAGGACCGCGTCGAAGTTACCGGCTTCATGCGTAATGTTCCGAGCCTTTGTTTCAGTGGCAAGGAAGACAATATCTCGGACCATTTTGGAGAGAAACTGGACGAGACTTTTGTCGCGAAGTGTCTCGAGACGGCATTCGACAAGTACAAGCTCACTCCGCTGTTCGCGATGCTTGCAATCGATATGCCAGGCGAGCCACCGGGTTACTCGCTATACCTGCAGTGTGAGAGTGCCGCCCCGGAAGAACTGGCCGGTCAACTCGAACTCGAGCTTTGCCGCAACCCGCATTACGAACTTTGTGTGCGCCTGGGACAGCTCCGGACTGTTCGCGTCGTCCACATCGCGGAGCGCGCTTACGAGATTTACTCGCAGTCGCTGGTCCAGCGCGGCATGCGACTCGGCGACATCAAGCCAACGCCGCTCAGCCGTCTGTGCGACTGGTCGAAAACGTTTCCCTGAGGATGGCCGGCAGGATCACAAGGTCCGTCGCCAGGGCCGCAACGACGATGACCGCGATAACACCGCCAATCTGACGGCTCGGCAGGAAGCTGCCGAACACGAGCAGCGCAAAGCCGGCGGCAAGCAAAACGCTCGTAACGAAAACCGGACGGCCTACCTCCATGATGGTCGTGCGAATCGCGTCGGGTGTGCGCTTACCTGCGCGAACTTCGCGATCAAACACGGTCATCATGTGCACCGTGTCGTCCACGACGATGCCGAGGGCCACAGCAGCAATCATGACGGTCGCAGGGTTGAACGAAATGTCGGCAAGTGCCATTGCACCGAGGCCAACCACGATGGGCAACAGGTTTGGAACAACCGCCAGCATCCCGAGCGGCGCGGATCTCAGCAGCAGGATCATCATCAGCGAAACGACCGCCAACGCAACTGAGAAACTATAAAGCTGGCTGTCGATCATGTTGGTCTGCATGATGCCGGCCAGCACGGCTTGACCCGTGATCTGCACGCTCAGGTCGGAGTGTGCGAAATCGTCGCGCATATGCTCCCGAATCAAGGGTATCTCATCGACAATGTCCTGCGCCGACGTCAGCGGGATGCGCGCAAAGATCCTTGCGCTCCTGCGGTCCGCCGTTAGCCAGTGCGCGAGTTCGCCATCGCGCGCCATGCTGTCCAGCAGCGCGTTCGTAACCACCGATGATCTTGGCAATGTGTAGCCAGCTTCGTCTGCTTCGCGCGCGATCCTGGCCGCCTCTTTGACGAGATCGGCAATCGACGTCGCATTCACGACCGTCGTGTTCTCGACGAGCCACGCCTGGAACGCTTCGAGTTCTCGTAACGCGGCCGGCGTACCGAGCTTTGCCTCCGGGGACGACACGAGAAATTCCAGTGACAGCCCGCCGCCGAACGATTCGTCGATGCGTTCTGCGTCGGTCCGAATTTTGTCACCGTGCGGTATCCAGAGCATCGGGTCGAGGCCGACACCGACTCGCGTTGCCAGCCAGAGAAACAGCGCTGCTGCAATGCCTGCCGTCGCGAGGATCCTGCGTGGATACCTGCATCCGATATCGTGTATTGCGCCGAGCAGCGGCATTACGAATTTGCTGACGAGTGCCCCGCCACTTTTTTCGGACACAGGCAGCAGTTGCAGCATTATCGGCAGGAACGCAATGCTGATCACAAACGCGGCGAGTACGCCCGCGGCAGCGACAACCGCGAACTGCTTGATGGGTGCCAGGTCGCTGACCAGCAGGGACAATAGGCCGATCGCCGTCGTCAGGCTGGCGAAGAAACAGGGCTTGAGAAGCCGCGTCAGGCTACGCTGCACAGCCTCGTCAGCGGCTATCCCGCGTTCAAGGTTCCTGCGGTATCCCGAGATAATGTGAATTGAGTGAGCGACGCCGACGGCCAGGATTAGCGGAATGAGGATGGCGGATATCATCGTCATGTTCCAGCCGAGCAGACCCATGAGGCCGAATGACCAGGTCAAGGCGATCGCCACGACGCCGAGTGGCAGCAGCGTCAGGGGTACCTTGCGGAAAACCACGAACGTGATGACGACGATGAGAAAAATCATGAGCGGGAAGATCGTTGCCATGTCGTCGGCATTCCTGCCTTTTGCCGCCTCTCCGATCACGGGCCCACCCGTGATGGCAGCACTGGCATCGCGGTTGCTTGTAGCGTCTTTGACAATCTCCCTGAGCCCGCTCACGAACTCGTGCTTCTGCCGGTCCGTTTTACCGTCTCGCGAGTAGTAAATCACGATGGCTGTCGCGCCGGCATCCGCCGACAAGAGTGTCGCGCGCTGCAAAGGGCTTGCGAGAACCCGCTCCCGAAAGCCGGCGGACTCGATGCCACCGACACGGCGAACGATCACGGAGTTCGTGATCGACTGCACACGCTCGACGAATTGCAGCTCGCCCGCCTGGTCCGAGACCTGCTGCACGGCGCGAAGTATCCCGCCGTCGAATACGTCTTCGGCGAAAACTCCGACGACAACGATCTGGTCAGCTCCGAAAGTTTCGGTGAACGTGTTGTAGGTCGCCAGGCTGGGGTCTGATTCGATGAACCAGGACTCGAGCGTGCTATCGAAATTAACGCGGCTGGCCGTGGCAGCCGAGAGCAGCGTGATGGCCGTGATGACAACCAGTATCATCCAGCGCTGGCTGAGCAGCCATTGAATGAATCGTTCTGACATCGGTCGTCCGCTTAGTCGAGCCTGGCCGCGTTAAGCATACGCCGAAAAAGGTGTCAGAGAGCCTTTCTCACTCGTGACGAAAAAGGGTCAGCACCGATTCTCTAGGTCGGCGCTGACCCTGCTGGTTTAGAACGTCCAGCCGACGGACAGCATGATGCTGTTGACATCGTGTTCGGCGCGGACCGGATCGGTCGGGTCGTCAAAGACATCGCCGAGGCCCAGATCAACGTTGAGCATCGTGTACTCAAGACCCATATAGAGCTTGTCGCTGAATCTGTATTGACCGCCAACGCCGTAATACAGGTCTGAGCCACTGTCACTCAGCTCGGCCACGACACCGGGAAAGTCGCTATCGGTCAGATCGGCATCAAAGTCCCACGACGACAGTCCGAGGCGGCCGACCAGGGAGAAGCCGCCTTGCAGCGGTAGCGTACCCTTGACGCCGACATTGATTTGCCGCGTTTCGAACTCGGTACCGATGGTCGCATCGAACTCGTCAACGAAAGACTCCTTGCCTTCACCCGATTCCTGGTACCCGAGTTCAACGCCAAAATAATCGTTGAACTGGTACACG
>Ga0265303_10001516_pt1 | contig 14338 bp, 15 predicted proteins | sample Helome_2_FD_192494 | JGI IMG/M metagenome (GOLD analysis project Ga0265303, IMG submission 192494) | Marine sediment microbial communities from subtidal zone of North Sea - Hel_20160317 (Illumina Assembly) | ecosystem: Environmental > Aquatic > Marine > Subtidal zone > Sediment ... | reverse complement strand
GAGATTCGATCTCCGGGCCGGCGTATTGTCGTTAACTGCCTGTCGCTGGTTGATTTCCCGACTGGCAGAGCGTCCGCCTGTTGCCGGAAGGCGACGGTGGCCTGGCCTGAGGTAGAATGACGGCGCCAGACCCGGAACAGACGGTCGCCAGGAAAATAAATAACCACCCTGCACCTGGAAGCGGCCGCAAGAGGATCCTCAATTGCCAAACAGAATATTCAAATTAAGAATCGTCGTATTCGTTACAGTCTTGCTTGTACTTGCCCTGCTCGCGTATTTCTACGGTGCCAGGCCATTGTAAGGTACGCCAGCGGACGATCTGCGCGATCGAATACCAGGCGCTGTTTAGCCGACGGTCAGGCAGGGACCCGGCGTCTCTAGACTATCCCCCTTGTCTCTAAGAGGAGGCTCGAAAAATGTTCGCCGAACTGGCAATAAATCTGTTGGCGTCCGCCGTATTAGTCGTCGGAGGTTATTCAGTCGTTACGGAGGCGACAAGATTCGTGGTGATACCGAGAAGTTCCTTGAAAATTTTCGGCGGACCGTAAGACTTGTCGGAGACAGTTTTCCAGACACTGGCATCGAACCGAGACATTGGATCACCGGCCACAAACCTGGTTTTTGATTTGAAGACCCGCAGGGAACTGGGCCAGGCCAGACTCAATTACGAACTCAATATTGGCGCCCGAAAATTCAAGTGCACGACGATCCCGATTTTTCGGGATCCCGGTGGACTCGTTGGAGCGATCTGCATAAATGTCGATGTAAATTTTCTTACGGATGAAGTGTTAAGCCAGGCGGATAATATGAAGATGTTCATAAACTCGCTTTGCAAGACCGACATGAGTCTGGACGAGAATATTCTGAGCAAAGACGAGTACCAGAAAGCGCTTGCCGGCAAACGGCATTTCCGCGATTTCTCGCCCGTGGTTTCATGACGATCGACCCATAAGGGACCGCAACTTCAGTGACTAATTCTGGCCGTAGGGCGACTCTCGCCCAGTTCGAGCAGTAAATTCCGCTACTGACCCAAAGCGGACATCGCGTCTTAGGCCAGACAACACCGTAGGAGCGCGTTTCTCCCTACGAATATAGATTGAATTGGCTGGTTTCTGCTGTAACTTTTTGATTTTTTATTGATAATCTAAATCATTCTCATTTCGCTCGACTCTATCTGCACAAAGGTGCACAGTAGCTCAGGCGAAAAAGGCAAAACTGGCCAAAGCCAGTGACGCAAAGCCACGGGTCCTCGCTTCCTCCGAGAAGCCATGGATGACTCCCCGAAGGACCCAGGACCGCCGGGCTGCCGACTTGGTAAGTCAATAATGAAGAAGAAGGTTATAAACTTCAGGGGAGTTTCTAATGCGTAAGATATCCAGTTTGCTCAGCTTAGGCGTACTTTCGGCAGTGCTGTTAATTGCAATTAGTGGCCCGGCACAGGCGAAGAAGTCTAAAGCAGATGTATTCACTTTCTTCAACGCCGACGGTACGCCGGCCGCAGGCGATGTAGTCGGTAAGGCGACTTTGAAACGGTCCAAGGAGGGTGTGAACTTAAAAGTTCATACTACTAACCTGGATCCTGGTAACGCCTATACAATCTGGTGGGTCATTTTTAACAATCCTGGCGCCTGTAGTCCTGATGGCTGCAGTGACGCTGACTTTGGGACAGCAGACGTCGAGGCCTCAGTAATGCATGCGACGGGGCGAGTTGCTGACTCCGACGGCAACTCCAGGCTCAGTGCATTCCTCCCTGTTGGATATATGCACACGAACCCTTCCAGCGGCAATGGACGACAACTCTTCGGTCCAGGCCTGCAGAACCTGAAAGGAGCGGAAATTCACATAGTCATTCGATGTCATGGGCCCTCGACCGGACCGTTCGGAGACACCGAGCAACTTTCTACGTTCTTTGGTGATTGCATCAACGATGAGGGTGACAATATCTGCTACGACATCCAAGCTGCAGTCTTCCCGCTGCCGCGAGACAATGATGACGATAGCGACTCGGACTGATAGTTAGTCAAAGGTATGCCGCAGAAACCCCGCCTAGTGCGGGGTTTTTTTGAGTCTGGGAAAGTCTCCTTCTGGCCGGACCCAGCCATCCAGCTATATCGAGGTAGAATAACGGCTTCTGACCCATTGAGGACATATCAGGTTGAGACGGATATCGAGGTTTTTCGGCGGTATTGTTCGTTGTATTGAAGAAGCGGGGTCGAGACGTTGAAGCCATTGCAATCGAGTCGACGCGTTCCTTGGGCGAGATTTGGTTTCGAGGGTGTTCTTATTGTCGCAAGTATTTTGGCTGCATTTAGCATTGATGCCTGGTGGGATGGTCGGCAGGAAGCCCGCACCCGAATGGAACTAGTGTCGACGCTCAAGCTGGATTTTGAGACTACGCGAAAACGACTTTCGAAAAGTATTGCACTCGCCGACGCGCTAAATGAACGTGCGGCTGGTTTTCTAAAGGCAGTGGGGAGCAAGGAACCGGTCGAACTAGACAAACTAAGGTACTCAATAGCGGGAGCGTTCACTAAGATCGACTTCGAGCCGGCATTGTCAGCCTACAACAGTGCGGTCGCCACAGGAAAGATTGGGCTGGTTGAGACCCCAGCGCTGGTGGAGTCGATCGCGGAGTTTAACCAGGCATTGGACTACTACGAAATGCACGATCGAATTGCGGCAGACATCTTCTATCTTGGGCCCATATGGGAGTTACGGAGGGAGATTGGGAGTTTGCGTATTCTGTTCCGAGATCCGATTACTTACCCTGATCGATTCCGGCGCACGGATGAAGAATATCGCCAATTCCTTGCTCGTCCGATGGTATATGCAGCAGTCGAAGCAATGCTGACCGCGCAACGGAATAACGCCAATGGGTTGCGGAGCATGGATGAGGCAGCCAGAAACGTTCTCGAGGAACTCGAGCGGTTACATTAAGCTACCGTGCAATTTGTTCGTCGCTTGGCGGTTCCAGATTGCTGTTTCCCCCGCTAACCTTGTAGAGGAACGGCGCTTGCAGCATGTCGCCTAGTTGATAACAGAACGCATTCATAACCCCTGAAGGAGATTCCGATGATTGGATATGTTGTTCTTGGCACCAATGACCTCGCTCGCGCCGCGTCATTCTATGACGAATTGCTAGCGGAAATGGGCGTTACTCGCATGATGGATTTTGGCGAGCGAGGCTATGCATGGGCCGCAGCAATGGACAAACCGATGCTCTGCGTAATGACGCCCTACGATGGTCAACCGGCAACGGTAGGTAATGGCGTGATGGCGGGCATTGCGGCCGATTCCCACGACCAGGTCGATCGAATCTATAAGAAGGCAATTGACCTCGGCGGCACCGATGAAGGCCCTCCTGGCTTGCGCGCCGAAGGTGGCGACGGTTTCTACGCAGCCTACTTCCGTGACTTGGATGGCAACAAACTCGACGTTTTCAGCTACGGCTAAGATATTGCGTATCCCGACTTGCCGGGAAGCACACGCTTAGGCGCTGCCGTTGAAGAAACCGCTCGAGAGCTAGACGACTGAGCGACCGCTTCTGGCCGTAAGTGGCCCTTCAATAATCCGGGAATCTGAAGACTTAAACGATGTCCATGAATCCAACCTATGAAATTGTTTCAATCAAGCGAGCGGAGCCGCCGCCGAATGCCGAAGGTGCCAACTGGTACCAATACGTAATCGCGTCTGATGACACGAACACTATTCACGGCTGCCGACGAGGGAGCCTCAAGGCCGTAACGAGTGCGGTCGAGGCAATCGTTGCCCAGCTGAATGAACGGCACGCCAAAAAGCGCAAAAAAGAGAAGAACTCCTAGACGTTGTGATGTCCGCTCTTGGCCGTTGGCGGAAGATCGCCACTTCCCTGGAGCAGACACTCAGGCGGCCGGTATTGGGAAAAGAGGACGCTCAAACCGGGCCGCGAGTACGGGTCCGGGCTTTCCCCTTACGCTGCAATCAAACGACGTTTTTCTCGTAGACGGGTAAGCCATCGTCAAACGTCACCCATGGCTGTGCATCTTCGGTCCAGATGTGGGCCTTGAGCACGGGCGCAGTCGGGTCGTCGAGGCAATTGAGGGTCAGGTCTACCTCATCGGGCCGCTTTTCGTTCTCGTAGGTCAATGAGGTGCCGCAGTTTTGGCAAATGCCGCGCGTGATGCCGGGCGACGACTTGTGCCGATGCATTTCGCCGTGGGTCACTGCGAACGAGCTTCGCACATAGGTGGCCCAGGCAACGACCGGCGCACCGGCGGCGCGCTGGCAGCTCTCACAGTGGCAGAAGCAGGCAAATTTCTCGGGGGCCTTGACCTCGACGCGAACCTGGCCGCAGAAACAACCGCCCGTGACGATGCTCAAAGTTGCGGTCCGTCGAAAAATTCTACGGCGCCTGTTTCTACAGAATACTCGGCGCCGACAACGACGAGTTCGCCGCCATCAATCAGCTGTTCGAGTATGCGCGAGCCATGCGACAGTCGCTTTACCGATTCCCTGATGTTCGCTCGCACCGAGTCCCGCAACACCTCGTCGCCTTCGCTCATCTCGTGGTGTGCGATTACGGGCTCGATCGCGGGGCGAACTCGGTCGACAATTGCGCGCAGGTTTGGCGATCGATGTGACTCGCGCTTCGCCAGCTCGTTAAGCGTCGCGATGACAGCACCGCAGTTGCTATGACCCAGGACAAGTACGAGTTTGGTGCCGAACTGCTGGGCCGCGTATTCGACGCTGCCGACCTGCGACGGGGCAACAATATTGCCCGCGACGCGTATGACGAACAGGTCGCCAATGCCCTGGTCGAATACGAGTTCGATGGGAACGCGCGAATCGGAACAGGCGAGGACGATTGCGAAAGGGCTCTGGCTATCGACCGATTCGCCGCGATGGATACGATCAACGGCCTCGACATGGCTGGTCTGCCCTTTTACGAAGCGTTCGTTACCCTCTTTCAGGCGCTGGAGTGCTGTATCTGCCGAATCCATGGCAGGGAGTCTAGCGTATCTACCAGCGATGCAGGAAGACGGCAGTATCCGCCGCGAAGTGGCTCTGCTCCCTCGCGAGTTCCACGTAACCGTCAGTTCCCGACAAGGCCGTGAAATCGCCAGAGGTATTGGTTTTTACGGGTATGGCCAGGACCTGGCCTGCGGCGCTGGAAACGAGCTTCACGGGCTGAAAGCAGGTCAGGTCGGGCTTGAACGTGACATCGGTAGCAAGCGATGCGAATTCGGGGGCGCTGGCCGTCGCCAGCGACGCTTTGTCCATTGCCGGAATGACGTACTGACGGCAGCATACGAGCGCCGAGACCGGGTTGCCCGGCAGCGCGAAAACGGCCTGTTTCCTGGGACCCATGCCGAACCACATGGGTTTGCCGGGACGCTGGCTGATCTTGTGAAACACGACCTCGACACCCAGTTCAGCCAGCACTTCGGGCACGTAATCGGCTTTACCCATCGAAACCCCACCGCTCAGGATTAGAACGTCGGCCTCATCGAGATGGGCCGCAATTCGCGATCGCAACTGTTCGCGCTCGTCGACGATGTGGTCCTGGGAGCAGTCGGCGTAGCCGTGCTGCCCAAGCAGCGCCTGGATCGCGGGACCGTTCGACAGGCGAATCTGGTGCGGCGCCACTGGCTCGCCTGCCGCCACGAGCTCGTTGCCCGTCGATACGATGCGCACGCTCGGCAAGCGACTGACCTCGATACCGGTCAGGCCGCAAGAGGCAATCACCGCAATGTCCATCGGTGAGATGCGTTTGCCCGGCGACAACAGTTCGACGCCCTTTGCGTGATCGGACGCACGTGGATGAATGAATTGCCGATGCTTTGCTGAGTAGCCGGCTTCGAGGGTCGCGACATTGTCTTCAACGGAGATTCTCTCGACCGGGACAATGCAGTCCGCATTCCCGGGCAGGGATGCGCCCGTCATAATCTCGATGCAGCGACCTTCGTCAAGCGCCAGCGCCTCGTCGCCCGCGGCCTGCATAGCCTGGACGGGAAATTCGCTGATGCCGCCCGACAGGTCTGAATAACGCACGGCAATGCCGTCCATCATGACCCGGTCAAACGGTGGCTGGTCTCTCTCGGCGAGCACGGCCTGCCGGAGTATCGAACCCGTGGCATCGGCAGTCGCCGTGCCGATCGCCGGAAACTGCGGCATCGCGTCGAGGATCGCCGAAGTCGCCTCAGCCGTCGTCAGCATGGCTCAGGCCGATTCCCGGGCGATCGCGCGGTGGCCGATATCCCGACGTCTGTAGACGTCCTGCCAGTCGATCTGGCCGGCTGCTTGGTAGGCCTCGTGCGCCGCTTTGGCGACAGTTTCGCCGAGCCCGACAACGCAGAGCACGCGGCCGCCACTGGTTACCACGTTGTCACCGTCCATTGTGGTGCCCGCGTGGAAGACCTTCTGCGTGTCGCTGTCCGCGTCTTCGAGGCCGGCGATGACATGGCCCTTATCGTACCCCGCCGGATAGCCACCGGCCGCAAGCACGACGCCGAGCGCCGCACGCGCGTCCCAGTCTGCATCGACGTCGCCGAGCGAACCACCGAGCGTCGCGTTACAGATTCCGACGAGATCCGATTGCAGGCGCATCAGGATTGGCTGGGTTTCCGGATCACCCATTCGGCAGTTGAATTCGATGACCTTGGGCGTACCGTCGCTCATTATCATGAGACCGGCATACAGGAACCCGAGGTAGTTGTTGCCGTCAGCCTTCATACCGGCGAGCGTTGGGCGGATCACCTCTTCCATGATGCGCCGCTCGATTTCCAGGGTTACCACGGGTGCGGGCGAATAGGCACCCATGCCGCCCGTATTGGGGCCGACATCGCCTTCGTCGCGGGCTTTGTGATCCTGCGACGTTGCGAGCGGCAGCACGGTTTCGCCGTCCGTTATTACGATGAAGCTCGCTTCTTCCCCGTCGAGAAATTCCTCGACAACGACTCTCGCGCCGGCCTCGCCGAAGCTGCCGCCGGCCAGCATGTCGGTTGCCGCCTGTTCGGCCTCTTCGAGCGTCATCGCCACGATGACGCCCTTTCCAGCCGCAAGGCCGTCCGCCTTGATGACGATCGGGGCGCCCTGTTCACGGATGTAGTCGAGCGCCGGCGGCAGGTCCGAAAAGTTCCGGTACGCGGCAGTCGGAATGCCGTGGCGTGCCAGGAAGTCCTTCGTGAACGCTTTCGAACCTTCGAGTTGCGCCGCGACAGCCGTCGGGCCGAAGCACGGCAGGCCGAGACCCATGAAGCGATCAACGACTCCCGCGACGAGCGGTGCCTCCGGGCCCACGATGGTCAGGCCGACGCTTTCGTCCTGAGCGAGTTTCGCCAGCGCGTCGATATCGTCCGACGACACGGCGACGTTGCGCACTTTGCGTTCCAGCGCTGTGCCGGCATTGCCGGGCGCGACGAGCACGTCGGAAACCTGTTCGGACTGCGCGCACTTCCAGGCGAGGGCGTGTTCGCGTCCGCCATTGCCGATAATCAGTATCTTCATCAGTGGCGAAAGTGTCGCATGCCGGTAAAGACCATGGCCAGTCCATGCTCGTTGGCCGCCTGGATGACCTCTTCATCACGCATCGAGCCGCCCGGCTGGATGATTGACGAGATGCCATACTCCGCCGCCGCGTCGATACCGTCGCGAAACGGGAAAAACGCATCGGAGGCCATTACCGAGCCTTTTACCTCGAGCCCCTCGTCGGCCGCCTTGATTGCCGCGATTTTCGTCGAGTAGACACGGCTCATTTGCCCGGCGCCGACGCCGATCGTCATATTGTCCTTGCAGAAAATAATCGCATTGGATTTGACGTACTTGACCACGGTCCAGGCGAACAGCATGTCCTGGACCTGCTCGGGCGTGGGTGCGGTCTCGGTAACGACCTTGAGATCGTCCGCGCTAACGACTCCCATGTCGCTGTTCTGCACAAGCAGTCCGCCGCCGACCTTCTTGAATTCGAAACCGGCGCTATCCGTGGCGGCGAGCGCGCCAGTCTCGAGCACCCGCACGTTCTCCTTCGCCGAGATGATCTCGGCTGCCTCGGCGTTGACGGCCGGTGCCACGATCACTTCGACGAATTGGCGGTCGATAATTGTGCCGGCCGTTTTCGCATCGAGCGGACGATTGAACGCGATGATCCCGCCGAATGCAGAGGTGGGATCGGTCTTGAACGCCTTGTCGTAGGCTTCGAGAATGCCGCCTGCAACCGCTACGCCGCAGGGATTGGCGTGCTTGACGATGACGCAGGCCGGTTCCGCGAATTGCTTAACGCACTCGAGTGCCGCGTCGCTGTCGGCGATGTTGTTGTAGGAAAGTGCCTTGCCCTGCAACTGCCGCGCCGCGGCCAGCGACCCCGTCGGAGCCTGCTGATCGACATAGAAGGCGGCATCCTGGTGCGGGTTCTCGCCGTAGCGGAGTTTCTCGGAGAGGGCGCCGGAATAGAGGAAGCGTTCGCCGAGTGCGTCGTCGCCGAGCGATCGCGACAGGTATTTGGTTATCGCCGTGTCATAGCTCGCGGTATGGGCGTAGGCCTTGGCTGCCAGGCGTCGGCGTGCGTCGAGAGACAGAGTCTCGTTACTAAGGCTCTCCAGCACGCTGTCGTAGTCGTCGGGGCTAACGACGACGGCGACGCCGTCGTGGTTTTTTGACGCGGCCCTGATCATTGCGGGGCCGCCGATGTCGATATTCTCAATGGCATCGTCGATCGTTGCGTCTGCCCGGGCAATGGTCTGCTCGAACGGGTAGAGGTTGACGACCAGCAGGTCGATTGGTTCGATGCCGTGCTCCTCCATAGTGGTCTCATCGGTACCGCGACGTCCCAACAACCCGCCGTGAATGACCGGATGCAGGGTTTTGACGCGGCCATCCATGATCTCGGGGAAGCCGGTTTTTTCCGAGACTTCGATAACATCCAGTCCGGCTTCGCGCAGCTGGCGGCAGGTACCGCCCGTTGACAGCACTTCGACACCGAGTTTGGTCAGGCCGGTCACAAATGGAATAAGTCCACGCTTGTCAGAGACACTGACGAGCGCACGTCTTACATTTAGCATGGGTGCACCTGGTAGAGAAGCGGGGCTGCCGAGGCGGCTCCTACTGAATTAGCGAATAAGTCCTGAGCTTCTTGCGTAATGTGCCGCGGTTAATGCCCAGTATCCCCGCAGCCAGGCTCTGGTTGCCGTCCGTGTAGTCCAAAACCGCCTTGAACAGCGGCCGTTCTACCTCGCCAATGACGAGGTCATAGAGATCGCCGGGGCGATCACCGTTCAAGGTCGAAAAATACTGGTCGAGTGCTTCTTCAGTGTGCTTGCAGAGCGGTTTCTTGCTTTTCCTGGACTTAAGAGATTTGTTCTTCTTGTTTTTTTTCTGGGCCACGTTGCTCAATTCCTGAAGAATTCTTCCGTTAATCTGATTTGCTCCGAGGCACTGCCAACGCGAACAACCTGGTGACGAAATTCGTCAGAGTTTTCCAGGCTGTTGCAGTACCAGGTCAGATGTTTACGAGCCACTCGAACGCCGGTTATTTCCCCATAAAACCGGTGCAGATCGTCCAGGTGGTCGAGCATAATATCACGCAAATTGTTTTTTTCTAGCGGCCATTTTTTGGCGTCAGAATTTAGAAGAGTTCCAAGGTCATGGAAGATCCACGGGCGCCCCTGCGCGCCTCTGCCGATCATCAAGCCATCTGCTTTAGTTAGGCGCACAACTTCAAGCGACTTCTTCAAAGTGCTTATGTCACCGTTCGCGATTACCGGGATACTGACGGCTGCTTTGACGTCGCGAATCGTCGAGTATTCTGCCTCACCTTTGTAGCGACATGCGCGAGTTCGCCCGTGAAGCGCAAGTGCCCGCACACCCGAGTCCTCGGCAATATGGGCTATTTCGACTGCATTTCGGTGCTCGGCGTCCCAGCCCGTGCGGTATTTCAGCGTGACCGGGACATTGACGGCGTTGACGACGCTCCCGAGAATGGACGCTACAAGCTTCTCGTCTCGCAGCAACGCCGAACCGGCTTGTTTTTTCAGTACTTTCTTGGCCGGGCAACCCATGTTGATGTCGATGATCTGTGCGCCCCGGTCGACACAGGCCTGCGCGGCTGTCGCGAGTTGCAGAGGATCGGAGCCCGCGATCTGCACAGCGACAGGTTCGGTATCGAGGTCCAGGTCGAGGCGATGACGGGATTTCGGCGTCTGCCAGAGGCTCGTATCCGCGGTCGTCATTTCCGACGTTGTCATGCCTGCGCCGAATTGTCGGCAGATGCGCCGAAAAGGTGCATCGGTGACGCCCGCCATCGGGGCGAGCACAAACGGGCTCGACAGTGTATAGGGGCCGATCTTTAACGGCTGCATCTGCATGGGTCGATTCTAGCGCGTGCGGCGGGCCGCGAAGGCTTACTTGAAGTCAGCGATGGCGCAGCGCAGCTGTCCGGCAGATACCCTGTAACAGACGTCGAGTTCGTAGCCCGACGCATCGGCGGAGGGTGACTGGATCGAGATTACCGCATTGAAGTTCTTGCCGGGCTGAACGAGCTTGCTGGGATCGAGATTGTCGGGCAAGTACTCGACCGGGTCGAGTTGCCGACTTCCGAGTGTTTCCTCGAATCTGTCCGTCAACGAAATATTGATGATTGGGTAGGGCAGCGGCTTGTCAGACTTGTTGCCAATGCGTGAGTAGACGACGAGCTTCTCGTCGTTCTCTTCTATGCTTCCTTTGGTCGCTTCGATACGCCAACCCGAAATGTCCCAGGCAGGCGACAGCGGCTTGCCGATCGCCCGGTAGACCGGGCCGACGATGTCGTTAAACAGCGGATTGGTGGCGAGTGCTTCGCGAGACTGGTGCAGCACCTGCACAACAAGCACGAGCAGGAGCGCCACGGCGCCGCCGATCATTCGCAGTCGCTTGTTGCCGCCAACTGCTGCATGGGCGGCTTCCTCGGCTTTTGCCGCGGCGACAGGTTCCGCGGCCGCCGCCGCGTCGGCCTCGAGCTTCTCTTCATCACCGGAGCTGCGAACATGCTCGCCCTCCATGATGATGGTCTCGAAGCCTTGTGCCTCGTCAAAAGGCGAGACGTTCTTCTTGTCTTTCTTTTTGCCTTTCTTGCTTTTCCTGTCTTTCCTGCCGGACTTGCTTTTCTTCCTGTCCTTTTTCCCGCTCGTTTCTTTGCAGTCCTTTTCAGGAATGATGATGGTCGACGCAAAACCGTCACCGTCCTCGACGGCCAGGCTCATGAGGTCCTGGTCGATCATCATATTGATTGTCTGTTCTTCTTCGCTCAGCGGTGGAACGATCTGCTCATCGGAATCGCCACTATCTGCGGGTGACTCGGCCGCCGCGCGCTCTTCGAGGTCAGCCTCTTCGTGGGCAGTTTCGTCGAGATCCAGCTCGTCTTCCGGATAGGGCTCGGCCGTCAGCTCCAGCTCTTCCTTCAGGTCCGGCTGCGCTTCGAGGTCGATGTCTTCCTCGAGTTCGAGTTCACCCGCCAGTTCAGTGGCTTCTGCTTCGTCGCCCGTGGCTTCGTCCGCCGCGTCGTCGGACGGTTCGTCGAGTTGCAGCTCTTCTTCCTCGATCTCAGCGGCAACCTCGTCGGCGGCGACGAAGAAACTCGAGTCGAACACGTCGGACTGGTCTTCGAGTTCCGCAAGCTCTTTCTCGACGGCCCCGAATTCGAGTGGCACTTCTTCAGGTTCTTCTTCGATGAGGTCGAGCTGTGTGGCATCTTCGGCTTCGCGCTCGCTATCCGCCGCCGCTTCCGGAGCGACGGCAATGGCCTCTTCGTCTTCGGCAGGCGCTTCGTCGACCTCGGCTTCAGGTTCGTCGTCTATCTCGACTTCGATGTCCTTTCGCGTTCCCGTCAGATCGATGCCCATGGCCTCGGCCTGCAACGCAAATTGCGTATCCACGTCGAGCAGTTCCTGGTTTACGCCCGTTGATCCAGGTTCATGCGCTGGCTCGGTTTCCTCGGCCTCAGCTGGAGTGTCGTCATCAGCCTTCTCGAGCGCGGCAAGCTCGGCTTCGAGCGGCGCAGGTGCGGGCTCGCCCCGCATGTCCTCGAACTCGTCGAGGATGTCCTCCCATTCATCGGGTTCGCTGAGATCGAGGTCGGCTTGCGGCTCCTCGTTTTCCGCGATCGGCTCGGGTTCCTCGACGGCTTCGGGTTCGTCGGCAGTTTCGGGAAGATAGGTCGACTCATCGTCGAGATCGAAGTCGTCGGGCAGCGGTGTATTGTCGTCAAAGCGCAGTTCTTCGACGGGGGTCTTCCCGGGTTCATTGGCCGATTCTTCGAACACTTCAGCCGCATCGACATCGCTCGGAGTTGCCGTCAGGAACTGGTCAACGGGTGTCGGCGAATCCTCGAGGAATTCGTCGACCGAGGCGTCCCGGGTATCGACAATCTCGCCGATGTCGGCGCCATCCTCGGCGTCATCGACGACCCGCCATTCGACGCCAGTGTCCTCAATACGGATATCGGAGCCGGCAAGCTCATCGAGGGTCTTCAGGAGGGCCGCACTTTGCTCAGCCGAGATGGACTTGGGCAGGCTGCCCTCTTCTGCGGGCAACTCGGGTGTCAGTTCCGGCACGGACGGCTCCGGTTCCTGCGCGGCCTCCGGCGTCTCCGGCTTCTGTTCCGACAGGTAATCGAGCGCATTAAATGCGTTGGCACAGCCGCCACAACGGACTTTGCCGGCGGCCTGTTTCAGGACCTCCGCCGTTACTCGAAATGATGTGCCGCAATCAGGGCATTGCGTAAACATTGCCTGGCCCTATCTCCTCGTACCCGTCAATCTCGACCACGTCTGGCCGTCCTGCCCCTGGAAGACCGGTTTCCCGAAGTCGATCCAGGGTTCATACGCTTTCATCACGTCGTCCGCTTGTTCACATAATACGCCCGACAGTGCAAGCATACCGCGGCTTCTGAGCGTTGATGTGATGGACTCGGCAAACTCGACAAGTGGTGCCGCGAGGATATTGGCGATTACGACGTCGAATTTGCCCCTGATATCGTCCGCAGAGCCGAGAACGGTGAGTTTCCCGGCGACCTCGTTGATGCTCGCGTTGTCCGCCGTGGCAATAAGTGCCTGTGGATCGATATCCATAGCGGTCACGGCGTCACAGCCGAGCCTGAGCGCCGCGATCGCGAGGATACCCGAGCCGCAGCCATAATCGAGAACGGTTTTTCCCTGAAGCTGCAGGCCATCGAGCCATTCGAGGCACATTGCCGTAGTGGGGTGAGTACCGGTGCCGAACGCCAGGCCGGGGTCGAGGCGGACGACAACGGCGTCCTGCTGCTCGACAACGCTGTCGCCGGGCGCGATCCACAATCGGTAGCCGAAGCGCATCGGGCCGAAGTCCCTGAGCCACTCGCGCTCCCAGGGCCGGTCCGCCAGCGACTCGACACGATGCGCTGGCAGTGCCCCGAACGCCTGGCTCAATGCGGCTTCGAGTTCCGCGAAATCCGTATCGCCTTCGAACAGACCCGTGATTCTCGTTTCCGTCCAGAGTGGCGTTTCGCCCGGGCCAGGCTCCAGGACTGGCGTGTCGGCGGCATCACTCAGCGACACTGAACAGGCGCCATGGCGCACGAAGACTTCTTCGACGGCCGCCGCGTCCAGTGAGTCGAGGTTCATGACAAATTGCTGCCAATCCACTCCTTACAGGCTCCGCCTAGACCAGTCCGAGACGTTTCTCGAGGTAGTGGATATCTGTCCCGCCTGCCTGGAAAGCAGCATGCTGGAAAATCTCCTGGTGGAGCGGCACGTTGGTCTTGATGCCCTCGATGACGATTTCGCTAAGGGCGCTCTTCATGCGCGCGAATGCCGCGTCGCGATCGGCTCCGTGGGCGATGAGCTTGCCTATCATTGAGTCGTAATAGGGCGGCACCCTGTAACCGCTGTAGATATGACTCTCGACACGTATGCCGGGCCCGCCCGGTGAATGCCACAGGGTGACAAGACCCGGCGACGGCATGAAGTTCTTGGGATCCTCGGCATTGATGCGGCATTCGATAGCATGCCCCTGGACGTGAATATCGTCCTGGACGATTTCAAGAGCTTCGCCACTGGCAATACGCAATTGTTCGCGCACGATGTCCACGCCGGTGATCATCTCGGTAACGGGATGTTCGACCTGCAAGCGAGTGTTCATTTCGATGAAGTAGAATTCACCATCTTCGTACAGGAACTCGAACGTACCCGCACTACGGTAACCGATTTCCTTGCACGCATTGACGCAACGTTCGCCGATTCGCTGGCGTTGTTCCTCGGTGATCCCGGGTGCCGGTGCTTCCTCGACAACCTTCTGGTGGCGGCGTTGCATCGAACAGTCACGCTCAGCCAGGTGTATGGCATTTCCGTGCGTG
>Ga0265303_10001515_pt1 | contig 14338 bp, 13 predicted proteins | sample Helome_2_FD_192494 | JGI IMG/M metagenome (GOLD analysis project Ga0265303, IMG submission 192494) | Marine sediment microbial communities from subtidal zone of North Sea - Hel_20160317 (Illumina Assembly) | ecosystem: Environmental > Aquatic > Marine > Subtidal zone > Sediment ... | reverse complement strand
GCGTGCCGTCGTCGACTACCTGGCCGGTTCGCACGGGGAGCTGATGACCGTCTATTTCAGCGACGACCGCTGGCACCGGGCAGCAAGCCTGCCGTTTACGAGAGAGGTATCGAAAGTCAGCGGTGACAGCGAAGATTTCACGCGCGAGCGGGCACAACAGATCGATGAGGACACCGTTGGTCGCACGCATCGCGAGCTTGAGAAACTCGCGTCCGAGGCGAAACTGCCGTTCGCCTTCGAAGTGCTGCCCGAACATGATGCGACCAGGCTCCGGGAAATCGTGAGCGTGCAGCATGATGTGCTGATCCTGCCGACTTTCCTCAAGAACCGGCCGATCTATGCGGAACTGACGCGTCTGAAATGCCGGGTCTATTACGTCGATGCCGAGGAAGACAAAACGGCCGATTCGGAGAAATGACAAACAGAGATGGTGCGCCTATGAATACGAGTACGCCAACCCAACCGCCGGTCAGGCACGATCGCCTGATCAGGGAGGAGATCCACGATACTTATAAATTGCGTGGCAAGCTCTCGGAGCCGACGCGGTGCCCGCAATGTGGCGCCGTTTACCATAAGGGCCGCTGGAGCTGGACTGCGGCTACCGATGCCGATGCGGACGAACAGCTTTGCAGCGCCTGTCATCGCGAGAACGACCATTATCCGGCCGGAGAGGTAACGATTTCGGGCAGCTTCGCGAGCGCTCACAAGGACGAGATCCTGCGACTCGCACACAACATCGAGACAACGGAGAGGAGAGAGCATCCCATGAATAGAATCATCGAGATCCGCGATCTCGGTGACGAGATCCAGATAACCACTACGGATGTCCACTTGCCGCGTCGCATCGGCAAGGCCATCCAGAATGCGTGGGACGGCAGCCTCGATATACACTTCGACGCCGGTGGTTACTTCACAAGTATTGTCTGGCAGCGCGACGTCTAACGGCTGCGAAGGTACAATAGGAAGCTATGATCTTCTCTGCAACCAAGCGCCTGCAGGCGGACATGGATGCTGCCGAAAGCTATGAAGAGTGGAAGGCTGCAGCAATAGCGCACGACAAGGCATCAGGTGTCATGCGCTGGGTCGAGTCGGATGAGTCCAAGCACTTCGACCATGCTTCGATCAGGCGTCGCCTCGAGCGCCTGCGCAAATTGCGCAGGACCAAAGATAATGCCGGCGTTCTGTTTGCGCTCAACGAGGGCATTCACGGCAACATCGACGGAATGGGTCGCCGGCCACTTTATGGCAAGGCGAAATTCAGCACCAAGAAGTTGATCGTCGAATACGTCGAGGAGGTGACCAGCGCCCTGGAAATGCTGGCGAGCGACGAGGCGGACGACATACCGCTCGACGAGCGGCTCGATCTTTTCCGTCGTGCACATCATTGCTATGGCAGCTCGGCACTGATGATGAGCGGTGCAGGATCCCTGCTGTTCTTCCACATCGGCGCCGTGAAGGCGATGTGGCTGGAAAGCATCTTGCCGAACATTCTCTCGGGCAGCAGCGGTGGAGCGATCGTCGGCGCGATCGTGAGTACGCAGAGTGATGAAGATCTCGAAGAGATGTTCGAGCCCGAGAATCTCGTCCATGAAATAGAACGAGATCAGGGCATATTACGACACCTTAGCGTTTTCAAACCCGAAGTCGCGACAGCCGACGATGTGAGTGAAGCGCTCGAGCGCATGATACCGGACCTGACGTTCCTCGAGGCCCTGAAACGGACGGGCCGCCACCTGAATATTTCGATCGCGGCCGCCGAGAAGCATCAGACATCGAGACTTCTCAATTCGATCACGACGCCTAACGTGTACGTTCGCGAAGCTGTCAGGGCATCGGCGGCGGTTCCGGGGTTCTTCCCGCCCGTCGCACTGGCCGCAAAGAATTTCAAAGGTGAGCGGCAGGCCTACCTGCCGTCACGCAAGTGGGTTGACGGGTCGCTGAGCGACGATCTGCCGGCAAAACGGCTGTCGCGAATATACGGCGTCAATCACTTCATCGTCAGCCAGGTGAACCCCCATGTATTCCCGTTCGTCTCCGACACGCGCCGTGACACGGGGCTGGTTTCGACCGTCAAGAATGTCAGTGGCAGGACCGCGCGCGAATGGCTGAATGCCGGTGCGTCGTTGTTCGAAAAGCCTTTGGCGTGGAATCCGACGATCAACCGGCTGACGAACGTTGGACTCAGCATCATCAACCAGGACTACGTCGGCGACATCAACATCCTGCCGGATACACGTGTCTTCAATCCGCTGAAGCTGCTGGCCCACCGATCGGTCGAGGAGATCGTCGAACTCATCGACATGGGCGAGAGAGCGACGTGGCCAAAGATCGAGATGATCAGGATCCAGACCAAGATTGGCCGTAAACTGAACCACATACTGCGCGACCTCGATCACGTCGTGTCGCACGCGCGCAGTGCCGCCGAACGCCGAACTGGCTGACAACAGGTTCAGACGGCCCGCAGTTTTTTCTTCGTGCTGCTCTTCTTGGCGGTGCTGCGTTTGCGTGTTTTTTTCTTCTCGGGCCTGGTGGCCTTCTTCAGATCGTTGACTGATCGTTCAATGCACTCAACGAAGAAATCGATGTCGGGCAGGACTTCGCGCGTTGAGGTCACGCTGAACGTGATCTCGCCGTTGTAGCTCGGCGTCGCAATGAACAGGCCCATGCCGTTGACCAGCGGCGCCAGGCCGTAGGCGCCGACCTGTTTTGCGCCGTTCATGTACAAAGGCACCTGCGGTCCAGGCACGTTGGAGATGAACAGGTTGCACATGCTGGAGGTCATTCCGGCGCGCAGCACCAGCCGACTGGCCACGACCTGAGTCGCGGCAGGTACGTGCTTGCTGAGGTCCGTCATCAGTCTTGCCGATACGCCCGACTTGGCTTCCTTGCTTTTCTGCGTGACCTGTTGAATCAGCCCGAGCCGCTCAACGGGGTCCTCGACGTCGGTGCGGATGGGCACGGTCATCGACGTGACATTGTTGCGGGGAGCATCGGCATCGGACCCGCCACCCTGGCGCGCATTGATGGGGACCCATGCGATCAGGGAGTCGTGCGGAAGCTCGTCATGGTGCTCGAGGTAATGTCGCAACGCGCCTGCACAGATCGCCAGTACCACGTCGTTGATCGTGCTGCCAGGCACGGCTTTGCGGATGGCCTTGAGGTCATCGAGCCTGAACGCCTGGGCGCCGAACATCTTCTGCGGCGATACCTGGGCATTGAAGCGCGTATTGGGCACGTCACGCTTGTCATCTTTCTGCGAAGACAACGCGTTCTGCGCCATGTAATAGACGTTGGGCAATGACCGCATCACTGCGTCAGTCATGCCGATTGGCGAGCGGATCGTGTGCCAGGTCGCCCGCAGCGCCATGTCGATGAGGCCCGGCTTGGGGCTGCGCCGCAGCGTCGCCATGTTTAGCGGAACAGCCGGCGTGCCCTTGTTGTCGATATCGGCCAGCGCACCGAAAAAATCCACGATCGCTTTGCCGTCGACGGCCGCGTGATGGATTTTGGTGGCCAGGGCGTAGCTGCCTTTCGGCAGCCAGTCGACATGGTCGAGTCCCTCGACCACGAACATTTCCCAGAGCGGTCGGTTCATGTCCAGCGGCCGCGAATGGTAGCGAGCCATGTGGATGCAGAACTGGCGCCAGTCGCCGGGCTCCGGCAGGCGGCCATGACGGATGTGGTACTCGAGGTCGAAATGCTCGTCGTCAACCCAGTACGGGAAGTCGAGCTCCAGGGGGACGTGCACGAGTCGGCGCTTGAAAATCGGACTCATGTGCAGGCGGCTTTCGACGTGCGCGAGGATGTCCTTGAAGCGAACGACGTCGCCGCCGGGCACCGTCGACGGATCGAATAACGATATGGTAGTGAGGTGCGTCAGGTTGTCGCTTGATTCGAGGTACAGGAACTGGGCGTCTTGCGGGTTCAGTTGATCCATGACGAGGGTTTCCTATTCGGCCTTGCGCAGCTTCGCGGGCTTGGGCTGCTGATCGAGGGCCTCGAGATACAGGTTGCGAACATCGGCGACGTGCTTGTCGATCGTATCGGCCGACCAGTCGCTCGTGTCGACAGGCGCCAGAACTTCGACCTCAACCGTGCCCGGGTGGTAGAGGATGTCGCCCTTGGGCTGCACGTCGCCCGAGTTGTGAATGACAATCGGCACCATGGGCACACCGGCCTGCATGGCGAGATGGAAGGCGCCTTTCTTGAATTCGGCGAGCTTCGGTGTGATTGCGCGGGTCCCCTCCGGGGACAGGCAGACCGATTTCCCCTCGACACGCATCGCATCGACGAGCGGTTTCATAGCCTCGATCGCGCTGGCCGTATTTCGGCGATCGATAAGCACGACACCCGAGGCTTCGAATATGCGACCGATGACCGGCATGTCACGAATCTCCCGCTTGCCCACGCCCGTGATGTCGCGCCGCAGCAGTCGCGCGACGATGACCATGTCGACATTACTCTGGTGATTGAACACAAACACGGCCGGCCGGTGCGACCACAGGTGGTGTTCACCGTTGATCTTGAGATTCAGACCGATCAACGCGCTCGCCGTATCGGCAAACACGGACAGCGAGAAATTCAGCGCGTCGCGCCGCGAGCCTGTAAGTGCCCAGATCGGGAGGCCGGCGAGGAACGAGCCGACGAAGCTCGCGGGCATCATCAGGGAGCGCAGCCAGTCCGTCGGCCGTGCATAACCACGGCTGCCGAAGCGACGCACGGGCCAGCCCCGGCGATCGGCGATCATCGTGAGCCGGTTGTTAGGGTTTAACGGCCGTGGGTTTCCGACCCGCTCCAGCAGCTGGATGTCGTCGTCGCTGTCGGAGTAGAAGAATGACCGGTCGAGGTCGGCGCCATACTGTTCGGCCAGTGATTCTGCTGCCGTCACCTTGCCCTGGCCAAAGCATGTGGGTTGGATGACCGCACCCGTAAAGTTGCCTTTTTCGTCGACTTCTAGTCTCGTGCACAGGACCTTGTCGATGCCCAGTTCATTCGCGGCAGGTTCGACCTGGTATGGAGTGGCCGACGAGATAATCGCCACGGTGTGCCCCTTCTTGAGGTGCGCCTGTACAAGGGCCCGCGACTCAGGATAGATCAGTCGTGCGATGTGCGACTCAAATAACTCGCGCCCAAAATTGATGTAGGCGTCTTCGCGAATACCGCGCAGGAATTGCGAGGTCGCGATCATCATGGCCGAGAAACCCATGTTTCCCATGCCGAAGCTGGCCATCGCACCGAACAGTTCCACGAGTTCCCTGACAGAGAGGGTGCCGCGCCGAACCTGTTCCTGCATGAAGGCGGTCGCCGAATAGCCCGATATGACGGTGCCGTCGAAATCGAAAAACGCACCGATCTCCGGCCCATCGGGCAGGTCCATAACTTCGGCGATAACGTCCTGGTGCGGTAACATGCGGGCTCTCCAGCGGGCCGGTAATTATAGCGCCGAAGGATCGGGGACAGCCTACTAATTTGCGAAATTAGTGAACTGTCCGCCTAAATCAGGGACGGGATTGACCAATCGGCCGCAAGCGCCCCCTGGTCGAAGATGATCTCGCGATGACCGCTCCAGGTCGTGATGATGGCCTCGGGCGTGCCGATGCCCGCCGCGCGCGGGTCGCCGCTCGGCCCGAACCAGTGATTCTGTGGGGCGCCGGTTGTGCGAGCGCGCATACCGCAGTAGGTCGTGCCGTTGACGGTCGCTGACAGGACGCGCTGCTGGAACTCGACATCGGCGCTGACGACGGCTGCCGTGAGGTGATGCGACATCCGCTCGAGCATGCCGAGCACTGTATCGATATCCTCGTCCCCATAATTGACAATGACCTGGAATGGGCCAAAAAGCTCGGTTGTTACGAGGTCGAAGTGTTTCTCGAGCGTCGCCAGTGGCACCTCGATCGCCGTGGCCTCGTAGGCGCCATAACAGTCCGGGATCGCGTGTCCCTCGAGCGGAGCGCCGCCGAATAACAGCTCTGCCCCCGGCAAGGCATGAATCGAGTCGATGTGCTCCTTGATTGCCGTATTCGTCCAGGTCAGGACAGGACCAATCGACAGGTCGTCGAGCCTGCGGCGAGACGCAAGCTCCCTGAGCCGGGGCCTCAGTGCATCCGTCCAGTTCTCATGCACGAACAGGATGCTTTGGGCCGAACATTTCTGTCCCGTCGCGTTATACGCGTCTTCGTCGGCCTGCCACGCGACGTAGTCTGCCCAGTGATCATCGAAATCGGGGCCAATGACTTTCCAGTCGAAGCCTGCGTCCTCGATGCGTACGCGGCCATTGACAGTGGCCGCGACTATTTCCGCAACCGAGCTGGAACCCGTGAACTGCACCATGCGAATTTGCTCAGCGCACGAGCTGATGAGATCGCCCATGCGTTCGCCGCGGCAGTGCAGCAAATCCATATCGGATGGCGACAACCCGCATTCGATCAGCATTCGCACGAACTGCTCGAATACGACACTGACCTTGGAGTCCACTTTAACGAGCGGACGGTTGCCCATGAACAGTGCGCCCATCGTCTGCAATGCCGGGATTTCGAGCGGGAAGTTGAATGGCGCCACGACGACGACCGGGCCGAACGGCCATCGGTAACCGCGTGATTCCTGTCCGGTACGATCGCCGGGATTGGAGAAGCCGCGCCCCAGGAAACGCACGCCGTCGCCGGCGAAGTTCTCGAGAAACACACGCGTAACGACGACTTCGTTGAGACATTGTTGCCAGCTCTTGGGCATGACACGCTGCGTAAGCCTTGTGAAGTAGCTTTCAACCTCGGGCGTTGCGAGCATTGCGGCTGCCCTGGCGCACACGTTGCCGAGATGCACGTAGCGTTCCGTGTTCTTGAGCGGATTGTGCAGGCCGGTCTTCGGGCAGCGGCGCAACCCCGCCATGAATGGCTTCAGGTCACTTGTATCGGGCACGTCGAGGAATCGACCGCCGTACAGAGGGTCGGGGATGTCCTTGCGGACCGTGGGCGCGGTGCCCCACTTGCCATCAACGAGGTTGTGAAGGATGCCGGGACTGCCCGGGTTCATGCCATTGTAGGGGTCAACTGTCGCGAACGACGGAAGGGAATTCTCGGTCGACATGTGTTGTTGCTCTTGGAGATTCTGAGATGCGGACATTTTAACCTCATTCTGGGTTTACAATACCGAATCGTTTAAGGGGGGACTGATTCTATGACGGAAGTTACGAGCGGACACGGTAAGACCTGGTCGTCCGGACTCACGTTTATCCTGGCGGCGGTCGGTGCGGCAGTCGGGCTCGGCAACATCTGGAAGTTCCCTTACATTGTCGGCATCAGCGGCGGCGGCGCGTTTGTGCTGATCTACCTCGGCTGTGTCGTGTTTGTCGCCGTACCGATCCTGATTACCGAGCTTTGGCTCGGCCGCACGGGCGGCGCCAGCCCGCCGGTCGCCATGCGCAACGTGGCAGTCGGTTCGGGTCGGTCCCCGCACTGGTCGATCGTCGGCTACATCGGCATGATCGTCGGTTACCTCATCGCCACCTACTACAGCGTTATTGCAGGCTGGACACTGGCCTACATTTTCAAGGCGGGTAATGATTTCGGCGGCGCAGCACCGGCGGAGGTGGGGCAGCAGTTCGACGCACTGCTGGCGGACCCGGGCGCGCTCGTGATGTGGCACACGGCTTTTATGATCATAGCGATGCTCATCGTCGGACGCGGACTGCGCGGCGGCATCGAGAAGGCCGTCAAGTTCCTGATGCCGGCGCTGTTCGTCATGTTGATCGTGATGATCGGCTACGCGGCCACCGAAGGCGACTTCGGGGCCGCCATCGACTTCCTGTTCAGCACCGACGCATCCAAGATCGACGGGCGCACGGTGCTGGTCGCTATCGGCCAGGCGTTCTTTTCAATCAGCGTGGCGATGGGTCTGATCATGACCTACGGCTCTTACGTGCCCAAGGATGTGTCGCTGACGAAATCGGCGCTGATTATCGCGGGCGCCGATACCCTCGTCGCGCTGCTGGCCGGTCTTATGATTTTCCCGCTGGTGTTCGCGAACAATCTCGATCCCGCGGAGGGCCCGGGGCTCATATTCCAGACGCTGCCAGGGGCTTTCGCAGGCATGAAGGGCGGCGCCCTGTTCGGCGTCGTGTTCTTCGTCCTGCTGGCGTTTGCAGCCGTCACGTCGATCATTGCCATCATCGAGCCTATCGTCCGTTACGGCCAGGGCAAGTGGGGCCTGAGCCGGCGGAACGGCTGCATCGTGTTCGGCATTCTTGCGTGGCTGATCGGCCTGCTCACGGCGTTCTCGTTCAACCTGTGGTCTGACGTTGCGCCGCTCGGCTTCATCTCGACCTTTGCTGGCATGAGTCCTTTCGACCTGATCGACTATTTCACAGCGAATCTGCTGATGCCGCTCGGTGCGATATTCATGGCCGTGTTCGTTGGCTGGTATATCAAGCCGGAGATGCTGGCCGAAGACCTGCCGTTTGCGAACAAGGCGTTGTTTGTCACCTGGCTGTGGATGATTCGCGTGGTCGTGCCCGTGGCGATTCTCGGGGTGCTCTACACGAGCCTTTGACCTGCCGGGAGGTTATCGGATCACGTCATCCCAGCTAATGTCATTTGCGGCGGCATAGCCTCGCAGTTGCGAGACAAGTCGTTCCTTCTCGGGCTCAGTCAGCCAGATTGCCCTGAAGGCGTTCCACATCAGCCGGGTCATCTCCGTGGCTGAGTAGCCGCTCGCGTCCTGGAACAGGACGAGCATGCTGGTCAGGTAACCGGTTTCGAATTCTTCCGGGTCGTCCGTGTTCAATGAGACGCAGACACCTGCGTTGTTCAGGGTCATAATCCTGTCAACATCCTGTGGCGCCGGATCCGTAGTTCGCTTGACGGGACTTCCCGTGAGACACATGTTGCGCCGCACCAGCTGCGCCATCAGTTCGGGATCATCACTGGCGTTCAGGCCATGATCGATCCGGTCCATACCGATAATTTCGAGCGACTGTCGAATGTGCTTCAGCGAGTCCCGTACGTCGACATCATGGTGCCCGGTCAGGAAATAGCCTTCCTTTCTAGCTCGAGCATAGACATCCGCGAATTTTACTGGCGGGTTGCCGTACTCGGGTCCCGAATCCATCCCGAGCCCGATAATCCGGTCGCGAAACGGATAAGCCTGGTCGAGCATTTCGAAGGCGCTTTCGACACTTCGTTCACGATTGATGCACATGATCAGATTTATCGTGATGCCAAACTCTTGTTCGGCATCCGCGCGGGCGGCATCAATTCCTTCGAACAACTCCTCGAACGAGATACCTCGAGATGTGTGGGCCTGTGGATCGAAGAACAGGTCCGCGTATACGATGTTGTTGTTGTGTAGATTCCTGGCCAGGCCAAAAGTGGCATCGTAAAAGTCCTGCCGGCGCTGCATGACATTCTGCAACTTGAAGTGGTGCTCGAGAAAACCCATGAGGCCTGGTGGGCGACTGGCCAGCGATTCCTCGATTTCGTCAACGCTCGTGAAGTACTCCAACCCGTTTCGGTTCGTGATTTCGACTACCGTCTCGGCGTCAATAGACCCCTCCAGGTGCAGATGCAATTCGACCTTTGGCATAGCGGCCAGAAACGCATGCATACTGTCTTGAGGCGAATCGACCTGGCCTGCATCGCCAACGGCAGCGGAAGTGGCGAAGAGTGCAAGTAGAGTCCACGGTTCTTTGTTTCGCATTTAAAACTGTCCTGCCATAGCAACCTGTTATTGCGAGTTACCCCAGATCCAGCCCAGAGATAATACGTAGCGAGTCCCGCTCTCGATTTTCGTGACACTGTGCGGCGAAAGATCCGGCCTGAATAGCTTTATTCTTCGCGTTTCGTAAATGGGTTGAGAGCAAATAAATTCTCCCCCTCGTTTCGCTTGCCGGACTACGATGTTCAATCGAAAGTGGCGTTTCTTACGAACCGGATCCGTATGCATCGGTATTTCAGCACCAGGCTTGAATCTCAGAATATAGAGGTCGAACGGGATCAGGAACGGGTTCACGAGAAGCAACATCTTCTCGTAGCCGGTGTTCTGCCGGCCGCGTTTCCAACGAAACAGGTTTTCGATGTAGCCTGTCTTGGCGCTCATGCAAAATAGAGTACTTGTCTGGCTCGGGCCGGCATCGGTCATTCTACCTCGAAACTTCTGGTTGGCCGTTCATTGCTACTATCCCCTTATGGCTATCGATTCATTTGAATCCGCCAGACTGACCGCTCGGCGTCCATCTGAGGGCGATTTCTCGACGTTCCGTCGAATTCATACTGACAAGGGAACGATGAAGGCACTTTCTGTTGACGGGTCGATATTGACCGAGCGGCAGAGTCGTGAAGTCCTCGACCGGCATCTCAAACACTGGGAGTCCAGCGGTTTTGGTATCTGGCTGTTCTCGACGAAGTCAAATGGTGCAAGTATCGGTTACTGCGGCCTCCGGAGATACGAATTGCACGGCCGCGAAGAAATAGAGCTTTTCTACGGGGTTCGATCGAGACATTTCCGAAGAGGATTCGGTTTCGAGATGGCAAGCACTGTAGTCGGTCAGGGCTTCAAGGAACTAGGATTGCCCAGCATCATCGCATTTACGCTTGAAGAAAATGCTGCCTCGCGAGGCTTAATGGTGAAACTGGGAATGAAGTATGAAGGCGTCATCGAGCATGCAGGCTTGCCGCACGTCTTGTACCGACTGACAAATCCGCACGGCTGGTTGTAATGGGATCTCCCGACTACCGAGAGAATGTCCGAAGCAGGCATTGAAACGGCTCGTTTCAGCGGCGCTCGTACGTGAGGTGGTGTTCGGTGATGTTGTCGCCGTTGCGCATCACGATGTAACCGTCGATGTTATCGGCATCGCGGCGGTAGAAGCTGATGCCGCCGAAATGCAGCGCGTCCTTCTCTTTCTTGACGAGCTGGAAATTGACGTAGTCGGCTTTCTCCTCCCACGCCGTGAAGTCGGGGTTGAAGTGCTTGACCTTGAGGCTCAGGGTGCCGTCCTCGACGCTGAGCAGCAAGATTTCGTAGAAAGTGACGCCTTCGTCACCCATTAGCTTGAAGAAGCCGACCATGGTGCCGGCCGACGGTGGATTCCAGACAGTCTCAAAGCGTCCGCCAAATGCTGTTCCAGCCCAGGATCCGACCAGCAAGCTCGCGTCTTCGATCGTCGCGGCAGGCCGTTCTTCACCCTCCGATAGCTGAAAAGTGTTTTCGGTTTTGGGTTCAGCCGCCAGCAAGGGCATGCAAAGAAGCAGCCCGGGCAATGCTGCGAGGAATCTGTTCATCGACACTCTCCTTACCTAAAGTTTAGACGGCTCTGGCCGACAAACCAGTTATGGACGACACGAACAAAATTGGCGATACGGTACGCATCCGCCGTCCACTGCGTGTTTACACCGATGAACTCGGCCGCACGACCTGGATGAAAGACGTGGAACCGGTCGAGCTCGAACTCGAGCTCGAACCGGCAATCAGCACAAATCCCTACGATTCGCTCTGCGGAGCCTAAGTCGCAGAAGCAGCCGCGATAGCGCCGATCGATTCATCGAGCATCGCGTCAAATTCGTCCTGCGTCTGCTGTGCCTTCAACCCTTCCGACAATGCCCGCGAGAAGCTCGCGACCATGCTGTTGTTGCGCGTGAGACGATCGTTGGCTTCTTCGCGTGAATAGCCACCCGACAATGCCACGACCCGAACCACGTTGGGATGCGCGATGCAGTCTGCGTACAGGTTGTCTTTCTCAGGCAGCGTCAGCTTGAGCATGACGAGATCGTCGCTTCCCAGGTTGTTGAGGTGCTCCATGATGGCGTCGTGCAACAGGCCCTCGGCATCGGCTTTGTTGGGACAGTGGATATCGATCTCGGGCTCGATAATCGGCACGAATCCCGCGGCGACAATCTGTTTGCCGATTTCGAACTGCTGATCGACCACGGCTTTAACGCCAGCCGGGTTGGCCTGCTTGATAACCGAGCGCATTTTCGTTCCGAAGATGCCATTCGCTTTGGCCTTGTCCAGCAGAGCTGCCAGGTCCGGCATCGGCTTCATGACCTGCGTGCCGTCAACCTCGTCGGCGAGGCCCTTGTCGACCTTGAGGAACGGGGCGACGTTCTTGACGTTCCAGAGATAGGACGCTGTCGGCTGACCTTCGATCTCGCGGTCCATCGTGTTCTCGAACAGGATTGCACCGAGAATGCGATCGCCGCCGAACGACGGGCTGGTGATAATGCGCGTGCGCATCTGGTGCACGACGTCGAACATCTCCTCGTCATTAGAGAAGGCATCCTCGCCCACGCCATACAGGCCGAGCGCCTTGGGCGTACTGCCGCCGCTCTGGTCGAGGGCCGCGATGAATCCGGGGGCTGTTTTCACTTTTTGCAATTGATCGTCGAAGTTGCTCACTGTGATATCCGTTGGTTGGGTGTTTAACTGGAGGCGAGCGATTGTACCCCAAGCGAACGGCCTTGGGAGCTAGTGAAAACCGCAGCTCAGCCGACCTGGCCCTGCCCGGCGAGCCAGCTGAGCACGATGGCGCCGAGAATGATTCCCGGGAGCGCTATAACGATCTGAGCGATATGCCATTTTCGGGGCGTGTTCTCGACGCCGCCGCGCAGGCCGAGCCAGGCCCAGGCAGACGCGACAAACGAGCCGATGCCGAGCCCGACCAGGTAAAACGCCGCAATCACGATGGCCAGGCCCAGTCCGTATCCCGTATCGCCCTGGTAGCTGCCGCCCTTCCCGCTGCCTACATAGAGGATGATTCCGACCAGGAACAGCCAGCCCAACAGGACGGCGATAAAGATCAGCGCATTGAATATTCGGCTCTGGAGCAGGAAATCAGGCACCACGGCAACCGCTTTTCGAGGAGCAATGAAGCAGATAGCGAAGAAAGCAATCGCGACCATCACGAGGAATATGATGAATGCTTCGTTACTGAGGGCGCCGCCCGCCAGTCCGCGAATCATCGAAGGCAGGAACCAGAAGATGACAGGCAGGGCCATTATCCAGGCCGCGCGCCGGCGCTCGTCGGGGTATTTCCAGTATGCCCACGCGGCGACCAGGAAGAAGATCGCGAACAGCGGATAAATGATGAATAACAGGTAAACGACGCCGAGCCCGCCTGCGCCTGTTGCCATCGATGCGAACAACGTCCATATGCCGCCGAGCACCAGCTCGGTGACAAGAATGATCTTCAGCGCCCGCGACATCGGGCCATAATCGTGGTTCGAAGTGCTTATTACCAGCCCTGGAAGAAGCTACCGTCAGCGAAGTCCCACAACAACGTGGCGTAGAAGCGTTCGTCCCAGTCCTGGCTCGACAACGGTACCTCGACACCGAGGTTCAACGCGACGTGACCGCCGCGTGTCAGGCCGATGCGCACCTGCGGCAATGCCGTCCATTCGAAGTCGCCGTTTCGTGAACGGTAGGGTTCCGTTGCGACAATTTCGAGCGCCGGAAAAACACGCCGGGGCCAGGGCGAGTGCACGTAGTGAACGATGCCGGCGAGTTCGACCTCGCCGTCGCTCATTTTCTCGAACGGGAACTTCAGGCGCAGGCTGCTTTGAAACGTCCAGCTCGGTGACAGTATGCGGCCGAACGCGAGATAGGTCTGCAGCTCGCCGTCACCGTCGTCCTCGATAGGGGCCGCGACGATTGCCGCACCAGACAGGATGTGTTTCTTGCTGTAGGACAGCGCTTGCTTATAGCCAAGCTGGATCTCCGAAAGCTCGCTGTCACCGCCCCGGGAATTGTGAACAACTTCGACGATGGCCTGACCACGTTTGCCAATGCGCTTCTCATACTCGATGACGTTCTTGATACCGTCCGAGCCGGGCTCATTGGTGTAACGACCTTTGTAAACAACCTCATCCTCGGGAAATGCTTTCTTGGTCCGCGTGGGCAGCATGAGGTTCATCTCGCCGGGCGGGTACTCGCTTGTGTCGACCATGGACTTGACGTAGCGCGTGACCTCGGCGACTTGCTCATCGCTGAGTGCCCCCTGGTGCGGCGGCATCTGTTCGGCGAGGCCCATTGCGCGACCGCCGTACTTGATGACCATCTCCCAGTCGCCGGCGGGTTCGCGGCTATTGAATAACGGGTCCGAAAAGTCAGCCGGAAGCACACCGAGCCCTTCGACGACAGGGCTTTGGGGATCCGGCCTGCCGTCCTGGCCATGGCAGACGACGCAGGTGGCCTGGTAGGTGGCCTGGCCAGTGTCAGCCGAGGCGGTATTGACGAAAAGCAGCGCTGTCGCAGCTGCGAGCAGAAGTCGATATTCGGTTCGCATATTCGATTCCATCGAGCGGACTGATTCTTAGACTGAGTCTATATAAGCTCATGAGGCCTGCGGGCA
>Ga0265303_10001514_pt1 | contig 14344 bp, 9 predicted proteins | sample Helome_2_FD_192494 | JGI IMG/M metagenome (GOLD analysis project Ga0265303, IMG submission 192494) | Marine sediment microbial communities from subtidal zone of North Sea - Hel_20160317 (Illumina Assembly) | ecosystem: Environmental > Aquatic > Marine > Subtidal zone > Sediment ... | reverse complement strand
TGCTGCCCCGTTGTTCAAACCACTTGCTTGCGGCGTCGTGCAGAGCACAAATCTCCTCGTGTGAACATACGTGCTTGAGTTCTTGCAGCAGCAAATCGCGGAACTGGTGGTGGTAGCGATACCACTCAGAATTGATGTCCAGAGGCACCACGAACAGATTGGATTGATCGATTAGCTCGACAAACCGCCGACCGTCAATCTCGTCATCGGTCGGGTCGGAATTCGGGTGCAGAGCATCAAGCAGTGCCGGGCAGAATCGATCCAGGACCGCGGTCTTGACCAGGTAGCCCGATAGCGCCGCGGGCAGAGCGGTTAACACCTCATCCATCAGGTAAGCTGTCGTATCGGGAAGATTGCCGCTTAGTTGATTGACGAAACTGTCGATGTTCGGGGCTCGACGACACGCCAGTGCAACGAGTTTGAGTCCCACGGCCCACCCTTCGACGTTCGACCGAATTGCCTCGACCTGCGCCGTGGTGAGTCTCTGATTTGCGTCGTTTGTTAGTAGCTCAGCGGCCTCATCAGTGACAAACCGCAGGTCCTGATGACGTACTTCAGCTATCTTGCCGCTGCCACGAAGGCTGGCGAGCGCCAGCGGCGGGTCCCTGCGCGTGAGCAGAACAAGATGTAAATCCTGCGGTGCATATTCCAACAAGAATCGAATCAGATCGTGCACGGGCGACGTGTCACCAATCAGGTGATAGTCGTCAAGAACAATGACGAGAGGCGCTGAGTCCTGATCGATTTCATTGATCAGGCATGTTGCGATTACTTCGACGGGTGGCAGCTCGGGACCGGATAGCAGCTCCGTTGTTGTCGGAATCTGGTCGGGTCGGGCACGACTCAGTGCGGCAATAAAGTAGTTCAGGAAACGCCGCAGATTGCTGTCGGAGTCATCGAGCGACAGCCATGCGTAAGGGAGGTCTCGGTCTTCGAGCCACGCAGCGACTATCACGCTCTTGCCGGTGCCGGCGCCCGCCGATACGAGAGTCAGCGGCACGTCCATTGCCTTGTCCATCTGATCGAGCAGCCGGTCGCGGCAAACGTAGTCCGATGGTAGCGGCGGTCGATGGAGCTTGGTGCGAATCAGCGGACTGGCCGAATCATGATCTGGCACGAGCCGCGCCGCGTCAGGCACCATTCGGGTGCTCGCTGAAGGCTCCTGCGTTGAAGTGGTGCTGGATTCGCTCAATTCGTTTCGCCCGAATTCTGGCCAAGTGTCCGCCTGGCCATTTTGGGCAGTTTCGACCTGATCGACCCGTATTCTACACAAGGTCGGCGCCGAATTTATGCTGGTTGTTGCCGTAATCAGTAGGTATTGTGCCGGCCGCGCTGGATTTCGGTCGAATATGCTTTCAACTATCAGGCCGGCTGTCTTTCAGCAGCCCTGTACGCCTCGCTCTGGAAACCGCATCACGCCGGTTGCTGACCTCGAGTTTCTGGTAAGCGTGCTTGAGGTGATCCTTGACCGTGTGCGTGGAGATATTCAGGCGAGCCGCGATCTGCTTGTTTTGCAGGCGCTCCGCGAGTAGTCCAAGGATGTCCAGTTCCCGATTGGTCAGATCGGTCAGCCCGACATGATCGGGTACATGTTGCGTTGCAACACCGGTGCCCGTACCACGGCTAAAAGCTGCGACGTACTGGTCATAAGCAGTCAGCACAGAACGGATGAATTCGCGATGATGTCCAGCTTCGGAGATGCTTGTGAGCATGCCCATTAGCGGTTCACCGGCTTCTACGAAAGGCTGGACCCACTCACCCGGCTCGGCAAGACCTACGCATTCGAGCAGAGTGGCCTTGGCCTCGGTCGCGCGGCCCAGTCGTTCGAGTGCCAGCGACTGCAACACGGCAACCTGTATGACATGATTGACTGTGTTGCATGCTTCCAGCTGGGATCGAATACTGACAAGATCGTCGAGACTATTTTCGCGTTCAGCGGTAGTTCCAGCCGCTATCAAAATACGGCGCTGCGTGATCTCCGGAACTTCGAGCCACATAAACATTCCGGGTGGGTAGGATGCGATGCTGGCTAGGCGCGCCCAGCGCAAAGCTGTCTCGGAGTCGCCCTGGAGTAGCTGCACACGAGCCCGGCCGGATTCTATTACACCGGAACTCTCTGGATCTCGAAGTTCACCGATAATGGCGGCGGCTTTCTCCAACGTGGTCATCGCTTGCTGCGGGCTTCCTGTGAACTGCTCGCAGAAAGCGAGTCCCGCGAACGCATCAGCCGCAGCCCTTGTTTCGAAACCGTAAGGATTCTCCGCGCAGAAGGCAAAATGCTCTTTCGCCTGGTCAAATCGGGCGGCGTGGAATGCCGAAATCCCACTGGGGAGTTCGGTCCAGAACCTGGCGTATGGCAATCTAGCGCGAATGGCGACCGCGCCAAGCTGGCGAGCGCCTTCATAAGCCAGTTCCAGATTGCCATTCAGCAAATATACTAAGGACACTCCAGCGAGTACGCGGGTAACGAACAGCGCGGAGTCTTTGTCAGCACTTTTGACGTCTGATCTCAATTGTTGGAGTGCGAGCTGTGTATCGCTATTCATGTGTTGAGCAAACGCGCGATAGACGCGCACTTCGCCGGCGACCATCCGCGAATGACTCGGCCAGGCAGCGAGCGCTGCCTCACAGCAACGTTGGCACTCGGCGCCATTGCCGTCCCAATAGGCGAGCACCGCCGCGAAGCAGTTTCTCTCTGCAACTAATATCGGCTCTTCGACCTGGTCTGCCAACGAATCAAATTTCTGGACGATGAGCGACAGCGCGTCGAGCTGCAGGCGAAAGTACGCAAGCCAGCCGTGGCTCATGAGAATGGCTGGCCGCTTCTGTTTGACGCCAGCACCGAGCATGTCCAGCCAGTCCTGCAGCTCCCACCAGCGATCCGCGATTAACGGTTCGCTGCGGTGGCGCTCGATAATATCGGCGGCAGCCTCCTGGTCGTCGGCGGCCACTGCATGCTTGATCGCCTCATCAATATAGCCCTGTTGCTCGAACCACTTGCTTGCGTTGCGATGCAGAGCGTGAATCTCGTCCGGCGAACATACCTGCTTGAGTCCGTCCAGCAACAGCTGCTGGAACAGGTGGTGATAGCGGAACCACTCGAAATTCGCATCCAGTGGCACAGCGAAAAGATTTGAGCGGTTCAGAAGCTCGACGAAACGGGCGCCGTTCATTTCGGTCGTTGCCGGCTCGGCGTCCGGGTGTATGGCGTCAAGCAGGGCCGGACAGAATCGATCCAGCACCGCAGTCTTGATCAGGTAACCCGAAAAAGCGGCAGGAAGGGCGGTCAACACCTCGTCCATCAAATAGGCTGCTGTGTTGGGGAGATTGCCCCCAAGCTGAGCGACGAACGTATCAATATCGGGGGCCTGGCGACATGCCAGCGCGACCAGCCGCAGACCTGCAGCCCAGCCCTCGACCTTTAACTGAATCGCCTCGATCTGCTTTTCGCTTAGGTCCGATTGCACCGAGCGCGACAGCAGGTCAGCGGTCTCGGCAATGCTGAACGGCAAATCTTGCTGGCGAATTTCGCTAATTTTGCCGCCGCCGCGCAGGCTGGCAAGCGCAAGCGGCGGATCTTCACGGGCGACCAGAACCAGGTGACAGTTTCGCGGTGGATGATTCAGACAACAACGAATCAGTTCATGTACACGTGAGTCGCGGTTAATTAAGTGATAGTCATCGAGAACAAGTACCTGCGGCGTCGTGCCGCGATCGAGATCGTTGGTGAGATGAGTCGCAATCACGTGGACGGGCGGCAATTCGGGCGAACGCAATAAATCCGCCGTGTCTTTCAGCGTATCGGGATGTAGCGACTCCAGGCCCGCGACAAGGTAGCTCAGAAAGCGCCGCAGATTGCCGTCGGCGCCATCGAGCGACAGCCATGCGTAAGGGCGGCCTCGGTCTTCGAGCCAAGCAGCGACCATCACGCTCTTGCCGGTGCCGGCGCCCGCCGATACGAGAGTCAGCGGCACGTCCATTGCCTTGTCCATCTGATCGAGCAGCCGGTCGCGGCAAACGTAGTCCGATGGTAACGGCGATCGATGGAGCTTGGTGCGAATCAGCGGACGGGACGATTCATGATCTGGCACCGGCTGCGCCGCGTCAGGCACCATGCCGGCGCTCGCTGAAGGTTCCTGCGCTAAAGAGGTGCCGGATTCGTTCAAGTTGTTTCGCCCGAATTTCTGATGATTGTTGGCCCGGTTTTTGTTGGTCTTTTTGGCCCCATCCGAACCCATGCATATTACAGAGTGTTTATCTCAAATTTGTAACAATATGTATGTAGCTGATACGTAGTTTCCACCATACCTCAGGCCATGGAAGCTCAAACACACGGTCTCCCCCGGCCAGTCCGACATCGTTGCCTGACGTGAAATGGCCGGAATCTCGCCCGCTCAAGCTCCAGTATTGGTCCAACTGGACACGTTTGGACCGGCGGTTAGTTCCGTCTGGCACTTCCTGAATAGCCATGAAATAAGCGGTGTCGATGAATGAACGACAGCTCATAAGGAGCCTTGAAGACGAGGTGCGGACGCTGCTGCCGGCTGGACATCCAACGGTCGAGCAGGGCGCCCGGTGTGTGGGCGTTTCCGTGCGCACGCTGCAGCGGCGCCTGCATCGTAATGGATGTACTTATAGCGAGCTGGTTGAGCGTGTGCGACATGAAGAGGCGTGCGGTCTCCTGCAGGAGCACGGTAGGAGCATCGCGGAGATTGCGGTGCGATTGGGTTACTCGGACCCCAGCCATTTCAGCCGCGCTTTTCGTCGCTGGGAGGGCACCAGTCCGCGGGCCTATCGATTTCAGGGATCAGTTCAAGAGTCGACAACACAGGAGCATGTATAAGTCGGTGCCCGGCACCAAAATATGTCTTTTCAGAAGATAAACAGGTAAGGAGATGAGTGATGGGAATTTTTGGTGACGACAAATTACAGGATGAACGTATCGAGGCTCTCGAAGGCCACGTTCGTGCACTGACACAGACGGTTCAGGCCAACCTGGCAGACCTGGCGGAAGCGCATATTGCGATACTCCAGTTGCAGGCCGAAGTTGATGATAAAGTCTCAGTAGCGGACGTAGACCCGGCGGTTGTCAGCTTGAATGAGGATCTCGGTAGAGCGCGTGAGGAACTGGAGCGTTCGAAAGCCGCCGCGTCCGAAGGTTGGGCGACTCTGCAAGGTGGGGTCAACGACGCGTTTGAATCGCTGCGCACGAGCGTTCAAAAAGCGTACAGCAAAGCAAAACAAGGCTAACGAGTTCATCGCGAGCAAAGAGCGCGAGCAGAGAGTGATGGCAGATAAACATGGTCCCGGAGCGTTTCAAAAGTACTGACTCCGTACTCCGAACCAAGTTACATCGACCACCCCTGCCCGTCGATCTTGTCGAGCGCGAGGAGATCGTCGAGCTACTCGACAGGGAGAGAGCTCGTCCCCTGACATTGGTGTCAGCGCCGGCTGGTTACGGGAAAAGTGTGCTCGTTGCCAGCTGGCTGGAACACTGCGACTGGGTATCAACCTGGTTGTCGCTGGACGTCGATGACAGCGACCTGAGGATATTCCTGACCTACGTCGTGTTTGCCATGCGCGAGATCGTCCCCGGCGTGTGCGAACAATCGCTGGCCCTCACGAAAGCAGCTGACCTGCCGCCTCTGGATACAGTAGCGGCCGTGCTTGGCAATGAGCTTGACGCGATAGACGAGCCGTTCGTCCTGGTGCTCGATGACTATCACCGAATCGACGCGGCTTCCCCGGTCCACGAATTGATTGAAAAGCTGCTTGCGCATCCTCCCATTCCACTGCATATGATCCTGGTCTCCAGGCTGGATCCTCCATTGTCGCTGGTGAGGCAGCGGGCCCTGGGCCAGTTGACTGATGTGCGGGTGTTGGACCTGAGGCTCAGTGCCTCGGAAACCCGCTCGCTTCTGCAGAATAATCTGAACTGTGATGCGAGCAATGCGGCAGTTGCTAACCTGGATCGGCAACTGGAAGGCTGGGCTGTTGGACTCAAGCTGGTGGCACTGGCATTGCGAAATTCATCCGATCCTGAGGATCTGCTGCTGCGGTTTCGCGGCGGCACTCATGAAATGCAGTCGTACCTCGTCGGTGAGGTTCTGGCGACACTTCCGGAGAACGTTCGTGACTGCCTGACAAAAGCAGCATTGCTGGACCGGTTCTGTGCATCACTTTGCGATGCGGTTTGTGGAACGTCCGACGAAGAAAACAGCGAATACCTCAAAGGCAAGGAGTTTCTGCAATCCGTGTACAGCGCGAACCTGTTCCTGATTCCGCTGGATGGCCGGGGAGAGTGGTTTCGCTTTCACCACCTGTTCCAGGAGCTACTGCAACGCGAACTGTTCGCAAGCCTGAGTGCACAGGAGATCAGCGCGCTTCACATGACAGCCAGCCAGTGGTTTGAGGATCGCAATTTTATTGACGACGCCATCCGTCACGCCCTGGCGGCGGGTGATGAACTGGCGGCTGTCGAGATCATCGAGCGGCACCGACATGCCGAGTTGAACGCCGATAACTGGTACGTCATCGAGCGCTGGCTGAGGATGCTGCCCGCCAGCGTGGAAACCAGCCCCAATATCTTGCTCGCGAGGGCCTGGGTCGCCTATGAGCGATTTCAAATCGCGGCTTTGCCAGCGATCCTGGATCGAGTCGCCGAACAACTCGATGAAGAGGCGAAAGAAACTGCCCTGTGGGGGGAGCTTCGGCTGCTGCAGGGTGAAGTTTTCTACTGGTCGGGGAACGGCAAGCAGGCGCATACTTGCTTTGCCGAAGGACGGCCCAGGTTGAGCGAAGATCTGCCGTTGTATGCGGGGCTGCTTGAGTTGCAGGATGGCCTGAGCCTGCACATGTGCGGCCAAACAAAGCAGGCGATCGAGGCCCTCAACAGGCGGGTCCGGCGAATACCGCGCAATCAGCATTTGTATGTCAGTCGCCTGCACTCGGGTCTGTATTTCACCTACCTGATGTCCGGGGACCTCAACAGCGCGCGGACTGAATCGCACCGCGTCGAGTCGGCCGCGCGGAGCGGTGAGATGCAGTACACAGCCGCATGGAGCTCATACATGCGTGCGTGTACGAGACTCCATAGCTTCGATTTGCAGAGGGCTGTCAGCGATTTTACTGATGCGGCCAAACAACGCTACATTCTTCACAGGATAGCGGCGGTCGAAAGTCTTGCCGGCCTGGCGCTATGCCAGCAATTGCTGGGGCGACAGGACGACGCCGAGAAGACCATACAAGATTTGCTCGATTTCGCCCGGGAGCTGGGTGATCCGGTCTATGTCGATATCGCCCAGTCGTGTCGGGCGCGTTGCGACGTGTTGCGCGGCGATGCGACCAATGCCCTGGTATGGGCGGGCGGCACTAGCGCGCCTCCGGAATTTGCGGAGATGTTCATGTGGATGGAAGTGCCCGCGCTGACTCGTGCACGGGTGCAAATTGCTCTGGGCAGCGACGAAAGCCTGAACCTGGCCAGCGACTCGCTGGAAGAATCGATCGAGCGCATGCGGAAGTGGAACCTGGTCAATCAGTCGATAGAGGCACATGCGTTGCGCAGTCTTGCCTTGGACAAGCTCGGGCGGGAGCAGGAAGCCAGCCACTGTCTGGATGAGACGCTAACTCTGGCTGCACCCGGCGGCTGGGTGCGGCCCTTCCTCGAACTGGGACCACCGATGGCTGCGCTCATGGCCCGTGCGGAACAGCAGATTGGAGCAACTGATTTCAGCCAGCATGTGCTGTCCTTGTTTGATAGTGAGCCTGCGTCGCGATCGATTCCAACGGCACCTCGGTCACTGACCATGAACAGTGACGGCACCATTAGGGAGCCGCTGACTAACCGCGAAATGGCGATCCTGGAGCTACTCGCACAAAGACTGCAAAACAAAGAAATCGCGACACGACTGTTTGTTTCGCCCGAGACAGTGAAGAGTCACCTGAAGCGAATTTTTCAGAAGCTCGACGTTAACAATCGTCGCGACGCCGCGGCGATTGCCAGGCAGATGCTGGCGACACAAGAGCAAAAACTTTGACCCCCCCTTTTCCCCCCGCAATGGGGGGTTCACCAATCGTCATTCTGCGCGATCCTTGAGTGGGTTGTATTTCTTTCGATTCTCGGATGAAGGACCTGGTGGATCAAACTCATGACGAAAACCTGTGAATCCTCATTCTCTGCGCCCGGGTTTTACCGTATCGAAGTGCAAGGCCGACTTCGCAAAGACTGGTCGGATCGCCTTGGCGCGATGCAGGTATCCAGTTACGTGCCTGACGGCGATGCCGAGGTAACGGTGTTGCAGGGTCCTATCCAGGACCAGCCAGAGCTCGCGGGCATCATAAAGACCTTGTACGAACTGCACCTGACGCTCCGTTCGGTGCGCTACCTGGGCAAGGTTCCGACGGCAATATAGATCGCAGTCCCCCCCTCTCTCCCCCCAAATGCACCCGTTTCGGGTGCATCGCGTCCTTCGAGTGTCGATTAGCCTAAAGACTGTTGGCAAAGACACGAAGGATTTTTGAGATGAAAACCAAGCTACTCGCATCGCTTGCCGTAATCGCGGTCACAGCAATCTGTCAGGGCGCGTTCGCGGCAGAGCCACCGACAATGAAAATGACGACCGAGATACCGGCCCAGATAATGATCCCGGATCGGGTCGACAGTCGCATTGGTACGTTGACGTTCGAAGACGGTTTTCCGACCGAGGAGACCGCGAACAAGATCTACGACCAACTTGATTTCCAGCGTGCCGTCGAGAGCGTGATGATGACGACGCCGGCGGCATCGTTGACCGGGTTTCGCAATGGTATTCGGGAGTACGGACCCGACAACGAAACGGCAATTATCTGGCCACGGATGGATTCCAAGGTGCAGTTGCTCACACCGAATACCACGGTGATCTACCTGTTTCTCTGGCTCGACCTCAAAGATGGCCCGATGATCATGGAAGCGCCACCGAATGTACTGGGTCTCATTGACGACTTCTGGTTCCGCTACGTCACCGACTTCGGGCTCGCCGGGCCGGACAAGGGCAAGGGTGGCAAGTACGTGATTCTGCCGCCGGGCTATGAAGGCGAAGTTCCCGCTGGTCACCACGTGGCGCAGTCAGAAACCTACGGCAACTGGCTGCTCATCCGTGGCTTCCTGGAAGACGGCGATGCCGGACCGGGACTGCAGAACATCAAAGATAACTTCAAACTGTATCCGCTGGGCAAGACGGCCAGCGCGTCGAAAGTGAAGTACCACGATATTTCGATGAAATATCTGAACACGATTCACGCCTCAGACGTGTCCTACTTCGACGAGATCAACAACGTCGTTCAGGAAGAACCCAGCGAATCCCAGAGCCCAGAGATTCTGGGCCTGCTGGCGTCCATCGGTATTGAGAAAGGCAAACCGTTCAAGCCCGACGCTCGCATGCGGAAGATCCTCAAAGACGCAGCGAATGTTGGTTCGGCGGCGGCACGCGTTGTTCTGTATCGCAATCGCGATGCCGAGGCAAGAGTCTATCCAAACAGCGGGTGGGAACATCCGTGGATCGGCGGTAGCCATACCTTTACGCGCAATGGCGCACGTCTGATTGATGCGCGAGCGCGCTTCCACATGTATGCCACCGGTATTACCCCGGCGATGGTCACGCCCAAGGTGGGCAGCGGCACGCAGTACATCGCTGGCATGCGCGATTCAGACGGGAATCGACTGGACGGTGCCAAGACGTACAAAGTGCACTTGCCACCCAACGTGCCGGCCAACCAGTTCTGGGCATTCACGGTCTACAACGTGCAGACACGCTCAATGCTGCAGACCGACCAGCGGTTCCCGGAGATCACCAGTGCCGAGGGCACAGTGCAGAAGAACGCCGACGGATCCTTCGACGTCTACTTCGGCCCTGAAGCACCCAAAGGCAAAGAGAGCAACTGGGTACAGACCGTTCCAGGCAAGGGTTGGCACATGCTGTTCCGCCTCTATGGACCGGAGCAAGCCTGGTTCGACAAGACCTGGCGGCCGAGTGAAATCGAGCTGGTGAGGAACTAATCATGAAGACAGCGAATTTTTGGAACAGCCTGGTTGCGACGATGCTCGCAATCAGCCTCGCGCTGACAGCCTGCGCGAAAAGCCCGGACGAGAGCCAAACCGCAGCACCAGCACCAGCACCAGCACCAGCTGCCGATGGCGCATTGACCGCGGAAGCCATTCAGCAGTACTACGACGAACACGACTACCAGCGTGCGGTGCAAGCCTATCTCTGGTCAATCCCGGCCATGTACATGTACTCGCTGCGTCAATCCCTGGTCGACACGTTCGGCGCTACGCCGAACACGAATGTCCCGCTTTGGGCAGACCTGATGGACAACGAAACGGTCATGCTCACGCCTAACAGCCAAGTGGTGTACGTCTTCAATTACCTGGACCTGAAAAAGGACGGTCCGACGGTACTTGAAGCACCGCCCAAGCTGGCAGCGATGCTGGACAGCATGTGGGACCAGCCGATTGTCGACATTGGTGCAACAGGTCCCGACAAAGGGCAGGGCGGCAAATTCCTGGTGCTGCCACCTGGATATGAGGGTGAGGTGCCCGAAGGCTATTTTGTCGCCCAGTCCCCGACTTATGGCGTGATGGTGGTACTGCGCGGCTATATCGAAAATGGCTCGACCGACAATGCAGTAGCGCGCATGAAACAAACGCGCATCTATTCGCTTGCGGACAAAGACAATCCTCCAGAAACGACATTCCTGAACGTATCGGGCAAACCGGTTAATACGTTGTTCCCCACGGACGAACGCCTGTTCTACAACCTGGCAGAGCTGGTGCAGCAGGAGTCGATCGCGGACAAAGACAAGATCATGTACGGCATGCTCGCGACCATCGGCATCGAGAAAGGCAAAGCGTTCGAGCCCGACGCGCGTATGCAGGCGATCCTGAAGAAAGCAGCGAAAACGGGCCACGGCATTGTGCAGTCACTTTTCCTCGCTCCGCGTGAAGAGAAAGCCTGGTACTACCCTGGCAAGACCTGGACGCTGCCGTTCCAGACACCAAACGCGTTTTTCGAGGTGGAGGACCGCGTCTTGCTGGACGAGCGTTCGCAGTTTTTCTACAGCGCCTTCGGTACCTCGGCCGGCATGGTCAAGGCCTTTGTTGGCAAGGGCTCGAAGTACATCAACAGCTACACCGACAACAACCGCGAGTTCCTGCACGGCGGGAATACCTATCGCCTCGTCCTGCCACCCAACGTACCGGTCGCCGACTTTTGGTCGCTGACCATTTACGACAATGAAACCCGCGCGATGCTCAAGAACGGCACTCGATTCCCCAATATCGATTCCTACAAAGAGCTGAAGACCAATGCAGACGGTTCCATAGATCTGTATTTCGGCCCGGAAGCGCCGGCAGGGTATGAGTCCAACTGGGTGAGAACCGTCCCCGGCAAGGACTGGTTCGCGATGATGCGTTTCTACGGACCGGAGCAGGCGTACTTCGACAAGACCTGGCAGCTAAACGACTTTGAGAAAGTGAAATAGAGGATTTAACGATGAAGACAAAACTGATCACTATCGTCGCCTTGACCGGCCTGGTCGCTGCCGGACTGTCGGCACCGTCTCTTGCCGCTGACACCGACGAATCCAGAAACCTGTTCGAGACGCCCGGGACCAAGCAGTCAGCGACGGACTTCAAACCGGCGCCAGCCACGATGAAGACGAATTTTGGCACGCTGGAATTTGAAGGCGGCGCGTTCCCGAACGAAGATTCCACGCAGAAGATTTACGACGAGATGGATCGGCAGCGGGCGACGCAGGCCTACATGGATTTCTTTCCGGCACTGTCGCTCTATGGCATCGTCAAATCACAGGTTCGGGACTTCGGTTTCGGGTCGTCGTCAGATATCGCGGTTATGGCGGACTTCATGAAATCGAGTGAAAACTACCTGACGGGCAATGACGTGACCGTGTACGCCTTTGCTACCCTGGACCTGAAAGTCGATGGTCCCACTGTCATTGAAATCCCGCCGGGCATGTACGGCAACGCCAACGATGCGGCGTTCAAGTACCTGACTGACTTTGGCCCGACCGGGCCGGACAAAGGCGAAGGTGGCAAGTACCTGTTTGTACCGCCCGGGTATAACGGCAAGATCCCAAGTGGTTACCACGTGTTCCATTCACCGGGTTACCGGATCTGGGCCATGATGCGAGGCTTCGGTGAGGTCGGCGATGGCGACCAGGCTGTCGAGTGGTTCCAGGAACGGCTCAAAGTCTATCCGCTGGCGAGCGGACCGCGAAAACACAAAGCAATCAACACATCCGGAGTAGGTGCCAACACGCTGCCACCGGAAGACGGTTCAGTCTTCACGATGCTCAACGAGATTATCCAGTACGAACCGACCGAGTTGTTCAGTGCTGAATTGCTGGGCCGCCTGGCGACGCTGGGTATCGAGAAGGGCAAGCCGTTCATGCCCAATGCCCGCATGCAACGCATCTTCGACGAAGCCGCCAAACAGGGCGTCGCAATGTCCCGGGCGATCGTATACGCCTCCCGGGATCCTGAGATCAACTACTGGCCTAACCGCCACTGGGAGAAGATGTTCATTCGTAACACCGAGTTTACGAACAACGGTCATAACGATATCGACGCTCGCACGCTGTGGCACTACCAGGCGATTTGCGTATCTCCTAACCTGCTGTCCACGACTGCGGGCGTCGGTACTTCCTACCTGACTGCGTTCAGGGACAAGGTGGGTGCTTACCTGCTGGGCGACAAGACCTATCGCCTGCGCGTTCCACCCAATCCGCCCGTGAAGCGTTTCTGGGCAGTGACGGCCTATGACGCCATGAGTCGCAGCCTGCTCGACTCGGAAGGCGCCATCACGGTCAGTAGCCTGTGGGATCCCAAAGTCAACGCAGACGGTTCGGTCGATATCTACTTCGGGCCGACGGCGGCCCCGCAAGGCAAGGAGAAGAACTGGATCAGGACCGATCCTGAAAAGGGCTTCTTCGTTGTGTTCCGCTTCTATGGTCCGCTCGAGGGTTACATCGATAAGACCTGGGTGATGGGAGATTTCGAGGAGCTGTAAGTTATAAGTCGGTGCCCGGCACCATTAAGTTATGGCGCCAAATGGCCCGACGATGCCATTTCTATGCTTTAACTTGTATCCATGCCTTCCGTCCCGGTAGCCCGCGCACACCACCTGCTTCCCTTCCTGGGGGTGTTGCGCGGCATCGGCGCGCCGGTTGACCGAGAATTGGCGCGGGCGAAGCTGCCTGCCTGCGTCGAAGAGGCGCCAGACGCCTATATCAACCTGCACTTTGCCTATGACTTTTTGGCGACCTGTGCCGCACGCGAAGGGATCGACGATCTGGGCTTTGAAGCCGGCTGGATGTTGGAACTGGATGATCTTGGACCCGACCTGTTGCGGAGCCTGGATGCGGCGCCGACGACCAAGGCTCGCCTGGCGGCTTTAGTTCGCTTGTTCGGCCAGGAGGCGAGTACCCTGAGCTGCAAACTGGTGGCGCAAGGCAGCTCGATTCGTGTCTGTGTGATGGAAGACTTCCCAGCTGATGTGGATCCCCGCTTCTCCGAATGGCAGTCGCTCAAGGCCGTGATCGAGGTCGTGCGCAGTGCTGTCGGGCCAGAATGGCAACCATCGGAAATCTGCCTGACGTCAGCCCAAAAGGTGCATCCCTCGGTCCTGGATCGACTCGACGGTATCGATGTCCGTACGGGTCAGCTGTTGTGTTCGTTCCTGATGTCGGTGACGGACTTTGCGCGGCCAGCCAGGCAGCGCAGGTGGGCAAATCCGCGGCAACCGCAGTCTCCAGGGATGTGCGAGCATGCCCTTGAGGACTTCGTCGAAGTACTGCGTGCGGCAATGGCTCCCTATCTGCTGTCGGGCTACCCGAGTATCGGTATGGCGGCAGATATTGCGGGTATGAGTACCCGGACGCTGCAACGTGTACTAAGGGCGAATCGCACGTCGTACTCTGAATTGATCGAAAATCTTCGCTTCGATCTGGCGACACAGCTGCTGGCTGACTCCGACATGAAGGTCATCGATATCGCCCTGCAGCTTGGCTACGAACACAGTCAGAATTTCTCGCGGGCTTTTCATCGTGTCAGCGGCCTGACACCGCAGCAATACCGCCAAGCACAGCTCTCCTGCTAATCCTTCAGCGCATTGGCGCGAAATGAGCTGTTGCCCACCGTCCGGGGGCGCAGCATGGCATTGGGGAATGCGACGTGCATCCGACACGTGGTCGTTAAACAACAGAAGTGAGGCAACAATCATGAGAACTACTTCAATCGTCAGATCGTGCCTGGCTCTGCTCGTCACGATTGTGACAATGAGCAACGCTC
>Ga0265303_10001513_pt1 | contig 14347 bp, 16 predicted proteins | sample Helome_2_FD_192494 | JGI IMG/M metagenome (GOLD analysis project Ga0265303, IMG submission 192494) | Marine sediment microbial communities from subtidal zone of North Sea - Hel_20160317 (Illumina Assembly) | ecosystem: Environmental > Aquatic > Marine > Subtidal zone > Sediment ... | reverse complement strand
CTGCTCGAGAGCGAACTCTTCGGACATCGACGAGGTGCGTTTACGGGAGCGGCGACGAATCGGCGCGGCCTCTTCGAACACACCCATCTCGGCACGGTCTTCCTGGACGAGCTGGGGGAAATGCCTCTTTCGATGCAAGCGAAGCTTCTGCGTTTCCTGCAGACCGGAGAGGTTCGCCCCGTCGGGGGGGAGACGGCGCGATGCGTAGACGTTCGACTCGTGAGCGCGACGAATCGGGATCTCGAGAAGGAAGTCATTGCGGGACGCTTCCGCGAGGATCTCTACTACCGCCTCGCGGTCATTCCGATCACCGTTCCACCGCTCCGAGAGCGCGTCGAGGACATTCCGCTGCTTGCGAATCACTTCCTTCGCGCGCGACTCGCCGCCAATCCGGATTCACCTCGAGAGATCGATTCGGACGCAATGGAGGCTCTCGTCCGGCATTCCTGGCCTGGCAACGTGCGCGAACTCCAGAACGTAATCGAACGTGGGGTCGCGCTGTGCAGTGGAGACCGTATCCGGCACGCGGATCTGCCCAATCGAATCTTCGCTTCGGTCGCGCCCGAATCCCACGAGGGGATACAGAGCCTTCCGAAGATGGAACGCAAACACATCCTCGAAACGCTGGACACCGTCGGGTGGAATCGGAAGCAGGCCGCACGCCTGCTCCAGATCTCGACCACGACCTTGTGGAGGCGGCTCAAGGAATTCGGCATCGATGAAGCGGAACGTCGAGCATCGAACGGTCGTCACCATTCGAGCAGCTTCTAATCAGGCCATACGAGGAGTCATCCGATGACCGACGAAGTCAGTAGCGAGAACGAAGGCGGAGGAGGAAGCGGCGGAGCGAGCTGGCTGATCGTCCTGCTCGTGCTGGTCCTCGCCCTTGCGGCGGGCGCCGGAGGCACCTTCTTCTTTCTCTCACAAACACCGACCCCAAGCGAAGCTCCAACAGAAGTCGAAGCCGAAACGGTCGACCCGGGCGTCGAGTTCCAGGATCGACTGGTAAGCCTCGAGCCCTTTGTCGTGAACATCGCTGGAGAGGCCTATCCGCGCTTTCTCAAGCTGAAGATCGAACTCGAAGCCGACACACTTTCCACGAAGAAGGAGTTGGACGCAAGACGTCCCCAGGTACGCGACACAACGATCCTTCTGCTCGCCAGCAAGCGACTCCCGGAGGTCAGTGAGTTCGAGGGCCGAGCCCTCCTCAAAGACGATCTCAAGACTCGTATCACTGCGCTCCTTGGCGAAGGCAAGGTCACCTCGGTGATGTTCACGGAGTTCGTAGTCCAATGAGCGCCGACGGCAGCTTCGCCACGACCGTCTCACGCGAGGAACTCGGCGCGCTGCTCTCGAGTGCCCGCTCCGAGCAGGACGCTACGCATAACGCGCTGCGACCCGTTGGAATGATGAAGACGGGCGGAGGTGACCTCGTCGAGATCGCGAAACGCTTCGGACTCGAGCAGGGTCGCAGTCTTTCGACGCTCCACCAGACGCCGATCCGATTCAGCTTCTCCCATTGGGAAGAAATCAATCTTCGCCAGTTCGCGTCCGCAATGTTGGCGACCGACCGAGTCGCGAAAGTCGACCTCGACGATAGAGGCGAACACGTCTACTTCCTTCTGAGTCGACCCCTGGTTTTCGGGTGGATGATGCTCGCCTTTGGAGCACGGCCGGGTGGCGCAATCGACCCACTCCCGGCTAGAGCCTACACCCGCATCGAAGAGCGCTTCATCCAACGCGCGGCAGAGAACGTTGCGAGCGTCTTCGCGAAGACGTTCTCGCGCGAAGACGCCTATCGGCCCCGTGTGATCGCCATCGAAGACCCTGCCGTCCTCTACAACCGATCGAAGCAGCCACACCGATCGATCAGTCTGGATGTCGACGGCTTCGGTGAACCGGGCGTCCTTCGTGTCGCGATCCCTCTTTCTCTCATGAATGAAGAACGCACGGAACAGTCGACTCGGCAGCTCGGCCCACCTCCAGACGAACTCGCTGGCCAACTCTACGAGACGCCGGTCGATGTCCGCGTGGAGTTGGGATACGCGGAGGTCTCGCTCTCCGATGTGGCGCAACTCCGCGTCGGTGACGAGTTGAGACTTCACCGCTGCCACGGGGGTGGCCTCGTCGTGAACGTCGAGCAGAGCCCGAAGTTTCGAGCGGAAACCGGAAAGGTCGGAAATCAGCTCGCCGTGCGAATAACGGAAGTGATCCGGTCATGAGTGACGAATTCGAAATCGAGGAAACGATGACAGTCGAGAATCCCGAAGGCGCCGCATTGGACCATCAGCCCAAGGACGGTCGAGAACCGGCGCCGCCGGTAGAGGTCGAGAACCCGGGACTGGGGATTCCGGCCAGTGTCGAGGCAGGCGCACTCTCGCTCGCATCGGTCATCGACGTCCCCCTGCGTGTCACGGTCGAGATCGGCGCGACGAAGATGCTGGTGAGAGAAGTCCTGCAATTGAACAAGGGATCCGTGGTCCCGCTCGACCGATCCTCGGGCGAGCCTGCGGACATCCTCGTAAACGGACGCTTGATTGCGCGGGGAGAGGTCACTGCCCTCGATGAATCCCTCGCCGTGCGAATCGTCGAACTGGTCAGCCGGGAATCGAGTGACGGAAAGCGCTAGGGCGCACCGTCCCAACGAAAGCAAGAGATGGCACAGACACTCTCCGCACTCCTGATCGTGATCGCGATGATCGCCCTGTTGCGATACGTCGCCATCCGCAGCGGCCTTGCCGACAAGGCGGTCGGCGGGAAGCGTCTGCAGGTGCTGGATCAATGCGCACTTTCGACCCGCCAGCGAATCTGCATCGTAGAGGCCGACGAACGGCGATTCCTCGTCGGCGTCAGCGAAGCGGGGATCAATCTGCTCGATCGGCTTCCGGACCAAACTAAACCGGCGGACGAGGCGGCCGACGAACGCATTCCGATGACGACTGGGCACAGGATGCGTCTCTTGAGCCGCGCGCTCTTCTTCGGATGCCTGTTTCTCGCCCTGGCTCCTCTCGAAGCGATGGCACAGCTCGAAGACTCGGCGATGATTTCCCTCGGAATCAATGGCGCCACTGCACCCGAAGAAATATCGGGTGCCCTCGAGATCGTCGCGCTCTTGACCATCGTGTCGGTGGCTCCGTCGATCCTCTTGATGACGACATGCTTCACGCGCATAGTGATCGTCCTCGGCTTCTTGCGGCAGGCGATCGGCATCCAGAGCCTTCCCCCTAGCCAGGTGCTCGTCGGACTCGCCTTCTTCATCACGCTCTTCGTGATGGCCCCGGTCGGCCAGGAGATCAAGACCAACGCGTACGATCCCTATGTCGCGAAGGAGATCGATGCCGGAGTTGCGACCGAGCGCGCCATGGCACCGTTGCGCGCGTTCATGGCAAGTCATACACGCGAGACGGATCTCGATCTGTTCCTCGAACTCTCGGGTCACGAATCGATCGACGACTTCACGCAGGTGTCCATCACGAACCTGCTACCGGCGTTCATGCTGAGCGAGCTGCGGACGGCCTTCGAAATCGGCTTCATGATCTATCTGCCCTTCCTGGTGATCGACCTGATCGTTGCGTCGCTCCTGATCTCCATGGGCATGATCGTCCTTCCACCGATCGTCATCTCGTTGCCCTTCAAACTGATGCTCTTCGTCTTGATGGACGGATGGAATCGCGTCGTCGGCTCGCTCGTCGACGGTCTGATCTGAGGAGGCCGAAATGACGATCGATCAAGCGAGTGCTCTCATCCAAGATGCCATCCGGACAGCGCTATTGCTCTCGGCGCCGACGCTCGCCACCGCACTCTTCTCCGGTCTCATCATCTCGATCTTTCAGGCAGCCACACAGGTCAACGAGCAGACCCTCAGCTTCGTGCCCAAGGTCGTCCTGACACTCGGCGTCTTCGCCCTGCTCTTCCCTTGGATGATGGGAACGCTCGTCGACTTCTCTCATCAACTGCTCGAACAGATCGCAACGGGACCGATCCGATGAACGTCGACTTGCCGCTGGGCGCACTCTGGTCCCTGCCGCTCGCGAGCGTACGTACGCTGGCGATGTTCATGGCCGCGCCGATCTTCGGTCATAACGCGGTTCCGATTCGAATCCGCGTCGGGATCGGAATCGTCTTTGCCGTAGTGGCCGCTCCGCTCGCGCAATCAGCAGCCTGGGTCGGAGATGGGAACAGTCTCGCTATGGGTGCGCTGATCGCGAACGAGGCCATCATCGGAGTCAGTCTGGGCTTCGGACTGCGCCTCATCTTCATGGTTTTCGCGCCCTTGGGCGAAGTGATCTCGATCCAGGGTGGACTCGGAGCAGCCACGGTACTCGACCCGACCTACGGCACCTCGTCGCCCGTGATCGGAACGCTGCTCCAGGCCGGCGGCCTCGTTCTCTTCCTCGCGGTCGACGGACATCACGCGATCCTCCGAGGTCTCGCGAGTTCCTTCGACCGACTGCCACTCGGCGAATCGATGCTGGGGCCGGACCAGTTCTCGGCCATCGCCGCGTTGGGAAGCTCGGTCTTCGAAGTCGCGGCGCGTCTGGCCGCTCCCGTGATGGTCGTCATGCTCGTCACCAACGTCGGAGTCGGCATCCTCGGTCGCGCCATTCCGCAGCTCAATCTGATGGCCGTGCAGCTCCCCGCCCAGATCGCGATCACGCTCATCATGCTGACGCTGGCCGCCGCTCCGATATCGGAGGCAATCATTCGTGTGTTGAATCAAGGAACCGAAAGAGCCTTTGCGGCTGTGTTAGGAGGCTGATCGCTTGGCGACCGACGAAGCGGACAAGACCGAACCGGCCACGCCAAAACGCCGGGAGGATTCCAGGCGCAAGGGACAGGTCGCGCAGAGTCGCGAGCTGCAAAGCGTCGTTGTGCTCGTCATGGCCGCCTTCGTCTTCGGCTCCAGCCTCGCCGGAAAGCTCGTCGAGCAGACGGCCCGTCTCGCGGCGACTCTGTGGACGACCGAACGTCCCCAAGAGCTCGCTGACTTTCACGCTGCCTTGCTACACGCCATGGTGATCATCGCCGCTCCGATGATCACGATCATCGTCCTCTTCGCCGTCGCGGGCGCGAGCGCGGCCGTTCTTCAAACCGGTCCCATGTTCTCCCTCGAGGCATTGAAGCCCCAGGGCGCGCGACTCAGTCCGATCAAGGGGTTCAAACGATTGGTGGACCTCGACCGCCTCTTCGATCTCGGGAAGGCGCTGTTCAAAGTCGCCATTGTCGGGACGATCACCTGGGTCGTCGTCAGCAGCTCGATCGAACGCCTGGTCGGACTCTCGAACGAATCGATTGGAGCGAGCCTGCTGCAGGCAGGCGGCATGGCGCAAGAAGTGGCCATCGGGAGCCTCATCTTCCTCGGCATCATGGCCGCGATCGACGTTCTCTATCAGCGGTGGCGCTTCGAAAAGCGACTCCGGATGAGCAAGAAGGAGATCCGCGACGAGCTCAAGGATCGCGAGGGAAATCCTCAGCTCCGCGGGCGGGCTCGTGCCATGCAGAGGGAGATGAACCGATCGAGGATTCTGACCGCGGTTGCGGACGCCAGCGTCGTCGTCACGAATCCTACGCACTACGCAGTGGCCCTTCAGTACACCGGAGTCGACGGCGCGCCCCGCGTCGTCGCCAAGGGTCGCAACCACGTCGCGGCCCGCATTCGTGAGGTCGCCAGGAAGAATGGGATCCCGATCGTCGAGAACAAACCGCTCGCGCGGCTCCTACACCGCACCGCCAAGGTCGGCGAGGAGATCCCGGAGGCCCTCTACCAGGCGGTCGCTGAAATACTCGCCTACGTCTACCGGCTCGATCCGTCCCGCGGCTACGCGAGGAGCGCGACACGATGAGCGTCCAACGCAACGAAATCATGCTCGCGGGCGCGTTCTTTCTGATCCTGGGATTGCTGATCGTCCCGCTTCCGGCCGTCTTGATCGACCTGCTGCTCGCGTTGTCGATCACCGTCTCCATTCTGATCCTGCTCGTCACTCTCTATACCGAGAAGCCCCTCGACTTCTCGGTCTTCCCTTCGCTTCTTCTCATGGTGACGCTCCTCCGCCTCGGGCTGAACGTGGCCTCGACGCGACTGATTCTCGTGAGCGGATCGGACGGTCCCGGCGCTGCCGGAGCGGTCATCAACGCCTTCGGAAACATCACGGTCGGCGGCAACTATCTCGTCGGCCTGATCCTGTTCCTGATCTTCGTCGTCATCAACTTCGTCGTGATCGCGAAAGGTGCCGGTCGGATCGCTGAGGTCGCCGCGCGCTTCACCCTCGACGCGATGCCCGGCAAGCAGATGGCGATCGATGCGGACCTGAATCAGGGCCTTCTCGACGACTCCGAAGCCAAACGGCGTCGGCGGGAGGTTCAGCGCGAAGCCGACTTCTACGGCGCGATGGACGGTGCCAGCAAGTTCGTCAAGGGTGACGCAATCGCAGGCCTGCTCATCATGGGCGTGAACATCATCGGTGGCCTCGCCGTCGGCGTCGGCCAGGAAGGCATGCCGCTCTTCGACGCGCTCGAGACCTATACTGTACTCACCGTGGGCGACGGCCTCGTCGGCCAGATCCCCGCGCTCGTCGTGTCGACCGCCGCCGGTATGGTGGTGACAAGAGCAGCGGGCGGGGCGCCGCTGGCCGACGAAATCTTCGGTCAGGTGTTGCTGCAGCCGCGCGCTCTCTGGGGCGTGACCGTAATGTTGACGATCCTCGCGCTGATGCCCGGATTTCCTTTCACACCCTTCGCGCTGCTCGCAGCAGGAACGGCCGCGATGGCAATGTTCCTTGTTCCGCCCGACGAGGAGGTCCTGCCCGAGGAAGGATTGGCCGAGGCGATGCCCGGGGCGGGTGGCGAGCCCGAAGACATCGGGAGCGCGTTGGCCCTGGACGATTTGGAGCTCGAGATCGGCTACGGCTTGATTCCGCTGACGGATCCCGAGCGCGGCGGCGAACTCCTTTCCCGAATTCGCGCGACACGGCGTCAGCTCGCTTCGGAACTCGGCTTCGTCGTGCCCCTTGTCCACATACGCGACAACCTCCAGCTCGAACCCGGTGGCTACTCGATCGTGCTGAGAGGCAATCCGATCGCGGGATCCGAGATCCCGCCCGGACGCGCACTGGCGCTTCACGCGAGTGAGAATCCGCCTGCGATCGAGGGACTCGCGGGTCAGGATCCGAGCTATGGCCTGCCTGCGGTCTGGATCCAGGAACGTGACCGGGCACGCGCTGAGGCGCTCGGATACTCGGTCGTCGATCCCGCTGCGACCATCGCGACGCATCTCGCCGAGACCATCCGCATCCACGCATCGGAGCTGTTGACTCGGAAGCAAGTCAGGGAGCTTCTGGATCGTTATGCCGAGGATGCACCGCAGGTCGTGGACGAAATCGTTCCGTCGATCGTCACGATCTCCTCGCTCCAGCGAACGCTGAAGACCTTGCTCAAAGAAGGGGTTTCGATTCGCGACCTCGGGGCCATCCTAGAGGTGCTCGCAGAATATGCACCGAAGATCCAGGATCCGGACTTGATCACCGACCTCGTTCGCGAGCGGCTCGGTCGGACCCTCACCCGCGCACATGTTGGACAGGACGGTGCGCTCCATGTCATCACGCTCGACGCGAATCTCGAGGAGCAGCTGAGATCTTCGGTCCAGCGCACCGAGAGCGGGTCCTTCCTCGCCATGGACCCCGAGTCTCTCGACCAGTTGGTCAGGGGAATCGAAACCAGCACGCAGAAAACCAAACCGCGCGCCGGCGCTCGCGAACCGGTGCTCTTGATCTCCCAGACCGTTCGCGCGCCCCTCGCTCAATTGCTGGCACGAGTCGCCCCGCGTCTCTCCGTGATGAGTCATAACGAGATTCCGCCCGAAACGCAGATCGTCGCAGACGGTCGCGTGGAGCTTGCTCATGCACATTAAGCGCTTCGAGGGAAAGGACATGTCCGAAGCCTTGCGTCTCGTTCGCGAGGAGCTCGGCCCCGACGCTCTCGTGTTGTCCACACGCACGCACAAGAAGGGTCGGGGATATTTCGGTGGTTTCAGCCGCAGCATCGTCGAGGTCACCGCAGCGATCGATCGAGACGTTCGCGCGACACCCGCAGGCCTCGCGCCGACACAGCGGCCGGATGAAGGAAGGACGAAACCGGATGCTTCCTGGGACGAACTGCGCCTGACCCAGGCTTTGATTCATCCGCTCGAGGCGGAGATCCAGCAACTCCGCAGCTCGCTCGACCGGATCACCCTCGATCACGACGCCTCGGCGACTCGGGATCTACGTGACGAGGTCGCCGCGCTACGGCGTGTCGCGCTCGATCTCGGCGCTTCACGGCACACGAACGAAGAGAAAGAGTCTCCCAGCGAAGCCTCTCTTCGAAAACTCGGCCTTGCGGAGCGACACCGCCACGTTCTGGCCGCGAGCCATCCCGATCAGCAGGTCGAACTGCTTGCACGTATGCTCGATCGAGCGCTCAGCCCGCCGCGTCCCGAAAGTGACCTGATCACGCTCTACGTGGGACCCGCCGGCGTCGGAAAGACGACGACGCTCGCAAAGGTCGCGGGCCGCACGGAGAGCGACCGGATGGACCTCGCCGTCGTCTCGACGGACGTTCACCGACTCGCCGCAGAGGCGCCGCTGAAGGCCTGGGCCGAAAGCAAGGGCATCCCCTTCGAAACGGCCGCTTCCCCTACGAGCATTGCAGCCGCCGTTTCGAAGCTCGGAAGGCGTCCGATTCTGGTCGACACCGCCGGCCGCAGCCGAAACGACGCACGGGGAATACGTGAGCTGGCGGAACTTCGCGACGCACTCGGAGATCGCGCTCGAGCCTGCCTCGTGTTGCCGGCCACGCGCAAGGAATCCGACCTGCGAGAGGACATCGAACGCTTCGGCGCGATTTCGCCCGAGGCCATGGCCATTACGCGACTCGACGAGAGTTCCGAACTCGGAAACGTCGCGAACCTGCTGCTCGACGGAGTCTGTCCGCCGCTGCATTGGATCACCAACGGCCAGCGGGTGCCAACGGATCTCGACGTCGCAGACCCCCGCGACCTGGCCCATCGCATACTCGGAGACGCCGCATGATCTCGAATCCACTGCACACGACGGGCTCCAACGCAGCCTTCCTGGCCGATGCGCCGCGGATCGGTCACTTGATCGCTGTATTCGGAGGCAAGGGTGGCGTCGGCAAGACGAACATCGCAACTAACCTGGCGATCGCGGCCGCAGGGCTCGAAGCGCGCGTCCTCCTGGTGGACGGTGACCTCGGACTCGCCAACGTGGACGTTCTTCTCGGTCTGACGCCGCGCTGCACCGCAGCGGACATCCTGGCTGGTGAGAGCGACTTCGAGGATGCGCTTCTCACCGGGCCGCACGGAATACACGTGATCCCCGCTGCCTCGGCGCGCATGGACCTCGCGTCGTCGCGTCCCGCACAATTGACTCGACTGCTCGCGCCACTCCTCGCCGCTGGTCATCGTTACGACCTCGTCATCGTCGACATCGGCTCGGGTGTCAGCGCAGCCGCGCTCTCGCTCGCAAGCGTCTGCGATCGGGCGCTACTCGTGACGACACCCGAGCCGACGAGCATCACAGATGCATACGGAACGTTGAAAGTGGCTCGTGGAGTCGCCCCGCAATTGCCCGTCGAACTCCTCGTGAACATCGCGCGGGACGAGTTGCAGGCGCTCGCGGCGCACCGCCAGCTGGAACAGGTGGGAGAGCGCTTCCTCGGACACAAGATTCCGATGCGTGGTTTCTTGACGCGAGATTCCCGCCTCGTCGAAGCGGTGGCTGCCCAACGCGCCGTCGTCGAAGCGTTCCCGACGGCTGTGGTGTCTCGACAGCTGACCCAGCTCGCTGCCGGGCTCGTGAATGAAGTCAGAATCGCGATGCCATCGCCCCCGAGAAGCACGTTTTGGAGGAGAGTCTCGCCATGAACTCGAGAATCGAGAAGTACATCGCAACGGTTGGAGAACTTCCTTCCGTACCAGCGGTCGCCAGCGCTGTTCTGAGGGTCGCTGGTGATCCGAATTCGAGTGCCGATGATCTGAGAGCCGTCGTCAATCGAGATCCAGCGCTCTCCGCTCGGATTCTGAAGGTGGCGAATTCATCGCTGTACAGCTTCTCGAGAAAAATCGAGACGGTGCAGCATGCGATCGCGCTCTTGGGATTTCGCACGGTCACCAACATCTCGATGGCCACCTCGCTCCGGGAGGTCTTCTCACATTTTGGCCTCGCGGAAAAGCTCCTCTGGGAGCATTCGACCCTTGCGGGTACTGTCGCCGCGAGGCTTGCCGATTATGGACCGATCGACGTCGAGCGCGAAGAGGCCTTCACAGCCGGACTCCTCCACGACCTGGGCAAGATTGCCCTGAATAACACGTCTCGCAAAAAGTACACGGAAGTCCTGGAACTCGTCTACAACGATGGCATCTCCTTCATCGACGCCGAACAGAAGATATTCGGATTCGATCACGCAGAGCTCGGCGCCTGCGTCGTAGCCAAATGGAAGCTCTCGGAGGGCCTCGAGACAGCGATTCGTTTCCACCACGACGGCGGCGCGCTCGAGAATCTGACCCCGGAGCATCGACGTCTCACTGCACTCACGAATCTGACCACCGCGTGTTGTACGCGGCTGGGGGTAGGAAGACGAGCGCCGGTCGAAGAACTCGACATCAGGGATCTCTGGAGCTTCGCAGAACTCGGACTCGGAGAGGAGGACGTCGAGCCCATCCTCGAGCTCGCGACCGACGAGGTGAAACAAGCGGAGGGACTCTTCGGATGACTGAGCAACAAAGCGGAATCACACCCACCCGACCCGTTGCGGGATACGCCCCGGAGCCTTCCAGGTCATCCCGCGATCGCGACCCCGACGGCGCATCGATCCCGCCGGGCCAGCAGCCCGGCAAGCGCCGAAAGAGAAAGAAGAAGAAACCGGCGCCGCCCGTCGCGTCAGAGGAGACACCCGAGGAATCGGAGGGCGGCGACAAAGTCGACATTCTCGCCGGAAGCATTCGATTTGAAATCTTGGAACGAAACGACCCTGCAGAAGTTGCCGCCTTCTCGAACCTAACCCGACTCGGGACGGCACAGGGCGCGCAACGGCATGGCACGGCGATTGCTTAGTGAATATCAGGAGTGCGAAGGACATGAGAGACGCTGAACAGATGTGGCTGAACGATAGGAGTATTCGAGCACTCGAGGAGTCGAGCCCGCCGTTGAGATGGGTCCACGCAATCGATGGACCGGCGAGCAACGGAGCCGGACGAAAACCGAAGGAAGAGATACGACATGGGTAGCACCATCTATATCGCCGCATCCGGCGCTGAAGCTCGACTCCGCCAACTCGAACTCGTCGCGAACAACCTCGCAAATGCGAACACCGATGGATACAAGGCGGACCGATCGACGTTCCAGACCTTCTTCGAGGGCGCGCTCGCGGGCCCGGACGGCAGCACGACCGAGGGCGCAGCGGGCGGAGTCTACGTGTCGGCGAGCGACGCCGGCTTCGATCATTCAGCCGGACCGATTCGGCGAACGGGAGGAGCCCTCGACGTCGCCATCGCGGGCGATGGCTATTTCGTCGTCGAGACCCGTCAGGGCGAGCGCTATTCACGCGCGGGATCCTTCTCGGTGAACAACGAAGGCCAGCTCGTCGCCGCGAGCGGAGACCCGGTGCTCGGAGCCGGCGGGCCGATCGATATTTCTGGCGCGGACGCGCGCATTCTCGGCAACGGTGACGTCGTAGAGAACGATGTCGTCGTCGGGTCCCTGCGCGTCGTCGAGTTCGAAGACGAAGACTCGCTCATCAAGCAAGGCAATGGACTCTTCGCGTCGAAGGGAGGGGCAGAGCCGGATGATGTCGAAGGCCCGGCTCTCATCCAGGGAAGCGTCGAGGCATCGAACGTCCAACCGACGGCCGAATTGGCGAACCTCGTGGTGCTCCAACGCGCCTTCGAGGCTTCTCTGCAGGCAATGCAACGAGACGACGAGGCGACTCAACGCCTGATCCAGGAGATTTCACAATGAGAGCACTCTTTACGGCAGCGACAGGCATGGAAGCCCAACAGCTTCGCATCGACACCGTTGCGAATAATCTCGCGAATGTAACGACGACGGGTTTCAAGCGCGCCCGCGCCAATTTCCAGGATCTTTTCTACGACACTATTCAGGCTCCGGGCGCGGAGTCGGCCTCTGGTGCGACGCTGCCAACTGGAATCCAGGTCGGGCATGGCGTGCGCCTGGGATCGATGGGGCGCGTCTACACACAGGGCGACCGCACCAACACGGGACGCAACCTCGACTTCTCGGTCGATGGCGAAGGCTTCTTCCAGCTCCAACAGCCAGGCGGAGAGACCGTCTACACACGCGACGGTTCGTTCCAGGTCAATCGCGATGGCACGGTCGTCAACTCCCAGGGGCTCGAGATGGTTCCGGCCATCCAGATTCCATCCGACGCGATCCAGATCACGATTCTCGCAGACGGCACGGTCTCGGTCCTGACCGGACAATCGAGTGTCCCGACCGAAGTCGGTCAGATCGAGCTGGCGCGCTTCGTCAATCCAGCGGGTCTGCGCGCGGCGGGGGGGAATCTCCTGCTGGCGACCGAGGCCTCGGGTGACCCCGAAACCGGCGCCGCAGACGCAGATGGATTCGGCGGCATCAGCCAGGGATTCCTCGAATCCTCGAACGTCAATATCGCGGAGGAACTCGTCGAGATGATCCTCGCTCAACGCGCATTCGAAGTCAGTTCACGCGTCATCCAGGCCGGGGACGAAATGCTTCGTACCGCCTCGCAGTTGCAGCGATGATGATTTCGCATCGACCCATTGGCCTCCTCGTCGCTCTGCTCACCCTCACGGTCCTGGGCGCGCTCGGCGAACCCGCCGCGGCAGCGGGGCTCTCCGCCTCCTTGCGCGAACGGATCGAAGGCTTCATTGCCGAGCGCGCGGGTGCAGCGGTCGACTCGATCTCGGTGCCGCCACTCGGAGACTTCGAACTCGAAGGGGTCGATCCACGAGACGTTCGGATCGAGTTGTCGACGCGGGCTCGTGGGCCCCTCGATGGGGCTGTCGCGATCAGCGTGCTGATCGCGAACGACGAAAGAGTGCTCAAGCGCGGCGTCGTCACGGCGAGAGTAGAGACGACGACGCGCGTCTGGGTCGCTGCGCGAGAACTGCCCCGTGGCGCACGCGTCATGCAGAGCGACTTGCGGCTCGAACAGGTCCCCGCACGATCGGTGCCGAAGGGTGCGACCGGAAACCTCGATGAGATGGTCGGACTCGAGCTCCGCCGGTCGCTGCGAGAAGGTGCGGTCCTGCGCACGCGCTATCTGCAACCCGTCTCCCTGGTCGAACGCGGACAACTCGTGCGAATCGTCCTTCGAGGAGGCGGGATCGAGATCGTCGGCAAGGGTCGCGCGGTCACGGATGGTGCATTCGGGGAGCAGATCAAGGTCGTCAACACGGATTCGCGGCGCGAAGTCATCGGCCGTGTCGAGAAGGATGGGTCGGTCTATGTCGATTTGTAGTCGTCTGGTGGGAACACTCGTACTGAGCACCTTCTGTCTCATGACGGCAGGTTGCGTCGAACATGCGTACCTGAAGGAGAATCGACCGGGCGCCTACGACGCGCTGCCGGAATCGTACGCGGATCTTCCCAAGCCGGATGCTGGAGCGGTCTGGCGCGGTGATACCGCGTCGGGATCCTTTCTCTTCTTCGACCGAAAAGCTCGAGGTGTCGGTGACCTCATCACGGTTCTCGTCATCGAGGATTTCGCAGCCACCGGCTCCGCAGCCACGCGATTGGGCAGGGGCAGTTCGATCGACGCCTCGTTGAGTTCCGACATCGGCATCACCGATCTCTATCAGAAGGCCGCCCAATGGTTCTTCGGCCTCATGGGTGCGGACCCGGGGCCGACAATTCCAGCCGGCACGGAGGTCAACGCGTTGAGCTCCAACTATCAGAACGATTTCGACGGCGATGGCAGCACCAGCCGTGAAGGCAGCTTCCACGGCGTCGTCACGTGCCGCGTGCTGAAGGTCCTCCCACGAGGAATCTTCCATGTCCAGGGGCGGCGGTCGATCATCGTCAACCACGAAGAGCAGGTGCTGACCGTCGAGGGCCTCGTACGCCGTGAGGACATCGGAATCAACAACACGGTTCTGTCGAGCAATCTCGGAGAGGCGAAACTCGCCTTCGACGGGCGCGGCGTCATCGACGACAAACAACGACCTTCGCTGGTCGCGAGGATGATGGATTGGCTCTATCCCTTCTAGGCATTCTCGGCCGCACATCCGCGGCCCCTGTCCTACTCGCGCTCCTCCTTGTCATCGTCGCGGCCGACGTACAGGCCGCTCGGGTCA
>Ga0265303_10001512_pt1 | contig 14353 bp, 11 predicted proteins | sample Helome_2_FD_192494 | JGI IMG/M metagenome (GOLD analysis project Ga0265303, IMG submission 192494) | Marine sediment microbial communities from subtidal zone of North Sea - Hel_20160317 (Illumina Assembly) | ecosystem: Environmental > Aquatic > Marine > Subtidal zone > Sediment ... | reverse complement strand
TGGATGAACTGGCCGCCGACTTTCCGAAGCTGACCATCATCATGGCCCACCCGGGTTCACCCTGGATCGAAGAAACAACCGCCGTCGCGCTGCACAAGGGCAATGTCTTCTGGGAGATGTCGGGCTGGGCGCCAAAGTACCTTCCCGACAGTCTCAAGAAAGATATCCGCAGCCGGCTCAGCGACAAGGTCATGTTCGGCAGTGACTACCCCAGCATTGGCTATGAGCGGCTCTTTCGGGAATGGGATGCAATCGGCTACAGCGACGAGGTCCTGGAAAAGTTCTTTCACCGGAACGCGGAGATCGTGCTGGGCCTGTAGAGCCTGCGGGAGGCTGACCACCTATGGAATTCATTGATATCTCGGTGACGGATCGCGTGGCCCGTATCACCATCAACCGCCCAGAGGTCCGCAACGCACTGAATCCGCTGGCCTATTACGAGCTGAGCCAGGCCTGCGACCGGATCGAAGCGGATGACGACATCTGGCTGGCGGTGCTCACCGGGGCGGGCGACCGGGCGTTTTCCGCGGGGCGCGACCTGAAGCAGATGGCGGAGATCAACGCCGCTGGTGAAGACGAAAAGCGCCAGGAAGCGGAACTCTGGCAGAAGATCACCCGCCTGACGGATCGGCATTACTTCCCCAAGCCCATCATCGCCCGGCTGAACGGCAGCGCGTACGGGGGCGGTCTCGAGCTTGCCCTGGCCTGCGACATCATCGTGGCCGCAGACCATGCCCGGATTGGCCTGCCGGAACCTCGCCGCGGGCTCATTCCGTTCGCCGGTGGCGTGCACCGGCTGCCGCGCCAGATGCCCCTGAAAAAAGCCATGGGCTACCTGCTCACCGGCCGGGACATGAGCGCCACGGAGGCCTGCGAACTGGGCCTGATCAATGAGGTCGTGTCCGCCGACCAGCTCGATGACACCGTGGAGGCCTGGGTCGCGGACATTCTCAAGTGCGCGCCGCTGGCAATCCGCGCGATCAAGCAGTGTGTGATGGAAGGCCTGGACTACTCGCTGGCCGAAGCGATGTCGCGCGAATATCGCTGGGAGACGCGCCGGCAGGAGAGCGAAGACAGCAAGGAAGGCCCCCGAGCCTTCGCCGAGAAACGCGCACCGCGGTGGACGGGTTACTGACGCCCGATGCCGGCAGCGGGACTCACCTGACAGCAATGGCGACAGCCAGGGAGCGAACAACATGCGGCTTGATGCAATAGATCTGGACGACCTGGGTGACCTGGCAGACGCGCTGGTGAACACCCGCCGAATGCTGGGTTTCGTGCCCAATTCCCTGCTCATCATGGCCCAACGGCCTGACCTGGTCCGCGCCTTTGCGCGTTTGTCAGGTGAAGTGTTCATGGGTGCCTCGCTCGACAAAGAGCTGCTGAACCTGCTCGGCCACATGGCGAGTTCTGCCGCCGGTTGCACCTACTGCCAGGCGCATACGGCGTCCAACATCGCCGACGGCGGAATGGTGTCGAGAAAGCTGGCGGCGATCTGGGAGTTCGAGCAATCAGACCTGTTCAGCGAGGCCGAGCGCGCTGCGCTGCGACTCGCGCGCGATGGCGCGCTGGTGCCGAACGCTGTAACCGACGCGCACTTCGATGACCTGAAAGCCCATTACAGCCAGCGCGAGATTGTCGACATGGTGGCCGTGATCAGCCTGTTCGGTTTCCTGAACCGGTGGAACGACACCCTGGCAACACCGCTGGAGGACGAACCGCTGGAACTCGCGCAGACCCTGTTATCGGCGCGGGGCTGGGACGTGGGCAAACACGCCCCGCGTTGAACCGCCGGTGTGCGCGGTCAGATATTGGCAGCACCCGACCCTGATTGTTCCAGCAAGGCCTCGGCTTCCAGCATCTGGTCGATCACCTGCCTGATCTTGTGCACGTCTGCCCACTGGGACTTGAAGACGATATACCCTTCGCGGTCAACCACGAAGGCGGCGTTCGGCACGATTCCGTAGTCCTGAAGCGTACGTTCATCGACGGGATCTACCGCAATGGGGACATCGGTGATTTCAGCCATCATCCTGGCGTAAGCCATGCGTTCTTCGTTGGTGCTGGTGGGTTTGAAGTCGCGGTAACCCCGCTCACCCGGATGCCGTTCCCGGGAATAGACAAAGAACATCTCCACCTGTTCTGAGTCGAAGTTGTCGTGCAGCTCGGTCCAGAGATCGACCTGCGTGCGGGCCGGCGGGCAGGTCATCGCGACGAACATGAACACGGCAATACGACCGCGTTTGTCGGACAGCCGGATGGTGCCGCCGTCCGCGGTTTGCAGTTCGAAATCGGGCGCGGGGGTCCCCACGCGCGACTGGGTGCGGATGGTGGAGAACTCGGCAAAGCTTCGCTTCCGTTTCGCCGGGTCCGTCCGGACCATTTTCAGCACGTCTACCTTGGTGGCGATACCCAGCTTCTCGCTGAAGGAGTAGTGTCCCGGATGCATGCTGAAATGGGGTTCGAACACCGTGCGCCCCTCCAGCTGCTGCGGGGTGGGGTCCCAGGGAATATCGCCCCGCATGTACTGGCGACTCATATATATGAGCTCCTGGCCGCCAAGCGCCACCGCGGCGATCACGACCAGCACACCGCCGATAAACCACTTGCTCTTGAGCACTGAAAGAACTCGCGTTGCCATCTCAGCTTCCTCCTGTAGCGACGGTGTCTGACCCGCTCGCTACGCCTTATTAGAGTTCATTCCTCTCAGCCAAACCCCGAATGATGCCTAGCACCCGCCGGGCGTTTTGTTCCGTGGTCGGTGGAGGCTTGTCCGCCCCGGCCTTGCGTGCCGCCTCGGCCGGCGGCACGTAATCCGGGTGCTGTTTATGGCGAAGCGTCGTCAGTTGAAAACACACCTCGCCATCCTCTCGTTCTTCGATCCCGGCGATGGCCATGAACCAGGGCCCTGCCAGGTACTCGGTAATCATCAGGTTGTCGCCACGGAAGGACGTGCGCTGCAGGTTGGGCGAACCGTCGGCCATGCTGCTCTTGCCGTAGTGGAGGATGTCCTTGATGACCACGTCACCGGAAGCCTCGACGATTCGGGATTCCACGAACGAGGGAATGAAACGGGCATCTCCCCGGCCCCAGATTCGCAACGCCTGCCATAACTGTGAACGACTGATCTGCGTGGCACTGCCGGCCGGATTAACGGGTATGGAAGCCGTCTGGATTTCCAGGGCCGGCGTTTCCAGCTTTTCAATGATTGCCGCTGCGGATAGCTGTGACACTGTTCTACTCAATCACATATGCAAGAGACACGAACCTGCACGCGCCGTGATGTCGAGTTGCTGGATGATCAACCACGCAACTGCACTTCCACATCCCGGGAGGGAGCGGACAAAAGGGCCTTGGACAGGCGCTCGCGAATGATATTCATCCACTGTCTTGCCGCCGACTGGGCCTTCGGGGCATTGCCCGCTTCGATGCTGCTGTAGAGATCCAGGTAAACCTCGCGCAACTCGGCAATGTGGGCTGCCCATTCCTCCTGGGTCTCGGAACGCTCCGCACTCATGCGGAATATCCGCAGTTTCGCGTAAATGGCGAGTTTGTACAGATGCGCAAGGGTTTCGTTGTGGGTGGCTTCGCCAAGCGCCGTGTACAGATCGAAAATGGCGTCCACGCGTTTTTGCACTTCCTCGCGCCCGGTGGCGTTGAGCCGGTCCACTTGTTCCCTGATGGCTTCGAGATCAGCGTCCGTCCGTCGGAGCGCGGCCAGGTAACACACCGATGGCGTCAGGATGTCCATTATTTCGAGATGGTCGGTGACATCCGAGAAATTGAGGTTTGAGACCTTGGCGCCCCGGTTGGGGAGGTTGGTCACCAGCCCTTCCATCGACAGGCGAATGAGGGCCTCCCGGACGGGGGTGCGAGAGACCTCGAAGCGCTGCACCAGCTCGCTCTCGTCCAGGTCCGAGCCGGGCGCAAGCGCACCGGAGATAATGAGGGCCTTGAGTGCCTCGTAGGTGCGGACGCTGCCTGTAAGCCCTGTCTTTGGCGGGGTCCGACGGCGACTTGTACGACTTTTCACGCGAGCGATCATTCCCGTCTGCGTTGAGAACCAGCCTGCAGGCTACGTATACTTCAAGTATACGATATTCATGCATAGAATTGTCCGGGATCAGGTACCCGGCCAGGCTAATACCGTGGGGCGGTTGCCCGGCACCGGGCGTACGGACCTGTCTTTGCTTAGCCCCGAGTCTGCCGAACTCCTGGGCGGGGTCATTCGGGGAGAACATAGTCATTCCGGGGGATATGGGTGGTGACATGAACGCAGCCGTCAAGACCTTCGACGGGATCGTGGTACATGACGAAAGAATCATGATGCGCGACGGGATCGAACTCGCCGCCCGCGTCTATCTGCCAGACGCCCAAGGTGCGTTCCCGGTGCTCTACTGCGGTTCACCCTACCAATACGATACGGATCATTTGCCGGACAGTTCGCTGTTCCCGTGGCACGAGGTCGGGCCCCTTGAGTGGTACGTGAAGGAACAAGGCTACGCGTTCGTGCATCTGGACGTACGTGGCTCAGGTCATTCCCAGGGCGACTGGAATCCGTGGAGCACACTGGAGCGCGATGATCATCGAGCGGTGCTGGATTGGATCGCGGCAGCCGAATGGTGTAACGGAAAGATCGGCGGTTACGGTCAGTCTTACTACTGCATGTCGCAATGGCTAATGGCCGTCTGTGGCACCGACAAACTGGCCTGCCTTGGCGCCTTCGATGGCGCCTGTGATTTTTATCGGCAATTCACGTACCGAGGCGGCATCGCCAACACGTTTTTCAACTTCTGGGTGAACCTGGTCGCCGCGTCACACGCGACCCGCATGGATCCGCGCGCAATACCGAGACAGATCAGAAACCCCATGCCAGACGTCGTCAAACACAACACCGATGAAGAGTTCTGGCGCTCACGCTCGCCAATCTGGGATCTCGAAAACGTCAATGTTCCTTTGTACAGCATCGGCGCTTGGGGTAAGCGCGATCTTCATCTGCAGGGAAACCTCGATGGCTATCGCCTGGTGAAGGGCGAGAAAAAGCTGCTGATAGTCAATCCCGAGAATGTAGTTCAGGCTCATCATCTTTTCGCGACCAAGGAATTTCACCAGGATTTCTTGTTGCCTTTCTATGACTATTACCTGAAAGGCGCCTCAAACAACTGGCTGGAAGAGACCCCGGACGTCAAGTATTGGGTATATGGCCGAGAGGCTTACCGGGAAGATTCGGTCTGGCCGCCGAGCGCAATCACCTGTGAGACCGCACTGCATCTGGATGGCGGACGGAGCGGCTCCATTCACTCGATTAATGACGGACGTCTGACCTGCGAGGCGCCCGAGAGCGGCGGTAAAACCGAGTTCTCCTATCCCGATATCCACTGGCACATCGGCAATGTGTCCTTCGGCAAATATGGACCCGATGCGCAACGATACAATCTGACCTTCACCTCAGACATGCTTGAGAACGACCTCGAAGTCGTCGGTAATCCACTCCTCGTGCTGTATTTGTCATCAACGCAGATCGACACGGACATTGTTGTGAAACTGCAAGAGCAGCTGCCCCTTGCCGAGGACCTTCTATCTACTGGGAAGCAGCCTGATTCAACGATCGTCGCGAAAGGATGGCTGAAGGCGTCTCATCGTTCGATCGACGAGGAATGGAGCACAAAGCTGCGCCATCCGTTCCATAAACATCGGGACCCGGAGCCACTTGAGCCGGGGCAGATCTATGAGATTGTCGTCTGTCTCACTGCCTGCGGACATCTGTTCAAGAAGGGAAATCGGATCCGACTGGATTTGTCGAACACGGACTCCGGCCTCACAGACTCACAGTTCGCAACCATTTATCACTGGGAAAAGATTGGCACGGATACCTTCTATCACTCGCAGGAGCACCCGTCACGGCTGGTGCTGCCGACCATCGGTTCAGGGAGCGAGTTCTCATCACTTGCTCGAAACTCTCCAGCGACTCATCCGCCAGTAGTGAAAATATAGATATCAGGGTCGGACCATGGTAACTATTGAGAAAATCTGGAGTTTGGGCCGCTCAGGTGAGGCAATGACGGCTTAGACACCTGTTTTCGGGCCCAAAAACACTGCTCTAAGGAAAAGGACGGTAACGACCAGGCGGCTTAGCGGTGCGTTTTTGGCAAAGAAAAGCTGTGTTTAAGGCCCATATCGTGCCAATTTGGGGACGATATCCTCGGCAAACCAATCACTTGGCGTGGTCCGACCCCATTTCCGCAACCATCAGTCCCTGGCAATACATCGCGACCTGTCATTGCTACGATGATATGCCAGTCGTCTACACGGGTTTGTAGTCGATCCGCACAAGCTCTTGCAGGGTGTCCCGGCTCGGCCACGCACGCTGCGCCTGATAGCGTATAGAAGGTCTGCATGGTTTCCCAAGCAGCTCATCACGCGACCAGCCGTAAGCCGCCTCTGCCTAGCGGTTCATCTCGATCACCACGCCGGTCAGGTCTTCGATGATGATCGGATCCGCGGCGTCCATGAAGACCTTGGACATCCTGCGGAGCCGGTCCTCCTCCGCGGAGAGAGCGGCTTCTTGCGACGGGGTCGAAGTCGTGTCGCTCATGCTTCGGCACCGCGCAGCACGCGGCCAGCATTTTCGGACACGCTGCGGACGTGCAGATCGCGTTGCGGGAACGGGATCTGAATGCCCGCCTCTTCCAACGCATCGTAGACAGAAGAAAGGATATCGCTGGTCAGAGCGATGCCCTCTTCGAAATCCACCCACGCGTAAAGCGTGAAATTCAACGAACTATCTCCGAAGCCCCGAAAACGCGCAAAGGGCTCCGGATCCTTTTGTACAACCTCATTTTTAACCAGCGCGTCTTCGAGAACTCCCAGCACTTCTACAGGCCGATTGCCATAGGCTACGCCAACGTCAAGTTCAAGCCGGCGAAAACGATCCGACAGGGTCCAGTTGATTACCTGGTCTGAAACCAGGTTCCCGTTAGGCACAATCACCTCGGCCCCGCTGTAAGTCCGCACGTTGCTAGCGCGTATCCCGATCCTTTTTACGACGCCGAAGAGCTCACCGACCTGGATCGTGTCACCCAACTGTATCGGCCTCTCGAATAGCAAAATGATACCCGAGATGAAGTTGTTCACTACGTTCTGCAGACCGAACCCAATTCCAACACTGAGCGCGCCGACTATCAGTGTGATCTTGGTGATGTCCACACCAGCTATGGAAATGGCCAACAGCAGTCCAATGCCAACAATCAGATACTCAGTGGTCTTCGAAATTGTGCCGGCTACGCCGCGCCCTAGCCGCATGCGCGGCAAGACATCATTATCAAGAATGAACGTGGCAAAGCGCGCGGAGAGAAACGTAATCCAGACGGCCAGAACAAAAATCAGAATACTGCCAAGAGATATTTCATAGGCGCCTACTTGTACGGATGCCGTGAAAAGATTCGCGAAGAACCCAAAGATTGTGGGTCCGGCATCAAGAAAAGTGATTTCGAGCCACAGGTATGCACCTACTGCGGCCCATCGCATAAGCACGGAAAATCGCCGAATTAGCAACTCTTTATGGAAGACAACTGACCGAAGGTTCCTGACGGACCTTGCATACATCAATAGTCGAAAGAAATCCTCGACGACGAACACCGCCAGAATCAGCGCGAGCGCTGTATACGCAGGATCCACCACCCACAAGACCAAGAACTGAGACAGGGCCACCGCACCCACCAAATTGGCAGCAATAGCGCCCGTAAGCATAATAATGGCGAGCCACAGCACGAGTCGCACGAACCACGCCCCGCGCCATTGTTGGAAACTGTCCGCCTGAAGCAGCCCTCGCGCGCCAACGGTGGCTAACCAAATCGCCGCCGCGGACATACCCAGTATTATGAACCTGCTGGCCAGATGCCCTTCTGGCAGAAGCGCCAGGAGAATCACGAAAGCAAAGATGATCACGCTGAGATGGAACAGCCGTCGCCACGCGACTGGCGCAATCGTGGAAATCAGACGCCAGATCGGTACCAGGCTGAGGACTTGCACGCTGATTACGACGGCCTGTGGCAGACTCGGGTACAAAAAGGGAGTCACCAACAAAGCAATCAGTACGGCTGATGAGATCGGGCAATTCAGTACGCGCAGGGAACCCGAAATCTCCTCCAGGGCCTTTAGCGCCGAACTCCGACTGAGTGCCAGCATCCCAGCGAGTAACAGCACGAACAGCACGATCTGCACGACCATACGCTCGGTGTATGTTGCCCAGAATTGTTGCAAGCTGGCCCACAGCCGCCCACCACTGGTCCTCAGCAAATCCAGGGTCGTGGCGTCCGTGGCTGCGTCCGCGCTTTCCTCCGGCTCCTCGAACAGAAATTTCCAGAGGGGCGGCTGATCCAGCGCAAAGAATCGTCGCTTCGTTTCAATGAGCGCATTGTCAATACCTGCGATGACCGCTTCGAGCTGGTCGTTCAGAGAGATCAACCGGTCGTCCAACTCCAGGAAGCTTTCACTACGCTGACGCAGTGTGGCGCGGACTTCCTCCATCGAGGCGATGAGTGCGCGAATCCGCCCAAGCAACGCGTCCGGCGCGGCGGCGGCCTCCTCTGCGGCAAGGCGTTGCGACCAATCATTGGTCAGTTCTCGGAGTTCATCGCGAGCAGCACTCAACTGTGTGAGCTTTGTCGACGCCTGCTGGCGCCAGGAACGCACGTTCGTGAGGCTCAATAATGCCTGGGCGCGAGCTTCACGCAGTTCGAATTCGCCAAACGCAGCGAGGTCTTCAGCGTCCAGGTAAATCCGGAACTGCTCCTCGAACTTTCGTGCCTCTTCTTCCAGCGACACGCCGATCGTTTCGAGTGGCTTGTTGTCCCCGGCTGTTTCCGCAAGCCTCCGCACTTGCCGCAAGACTTGATTCACATCACCGGTCTCTGCCGGCGTGACAACACTAGTGGTTGCAGGATCGGGCGTATCCACAACACCCTGCCGTTCCTGACCGAATCCAGGTGCAGAGAAAGCGCAGGCCGACACGGTAATCAAGACGGCAAAGTATTGGATTCGCATGATGGTTCCTTACACGCTGGCCAATTTGCTTCAATAGGAAGATTTTTAGCATCCCGCGCCAAGCCAAACAGGCCATTTCGCGCCACATGCGCAGGCACATCGAGCCGGCAATTGCAGGCGGCGATCAATAATCTTCCAGACCATGAGTGCCGGGCTTGAACAAGCTTCCGCCGATGAACGCGGCAGCGATACGCATTGTCCGAGAGCCGAAGACGCCGTCGTCCTGGAGCGGCGTACAGGTTGGGGGATTGTGCTGGTAGGTGCCTGCCGCGTTGACTAGTAAGCAACAGGAGCTAGCGCACCTGATTGGCTTTGCCACCGAAAATTCCGCGGACTGACGCCCGCTATGCGGCGAAACGACCGGGCAAAGTGCGATGCATCATCGTAGCCGCATTCAAAGGCGACATTGATAATTTTTTCATCCGTCTCTCGCAGCAATCGCGCTGCTCGCACGAACTGAATTTCGCTCAGCAGGTCAGTGTAGGTCTTGCCCACTTTATTAAGCCGCCGCTGCAGTGTGCGGATACTCGTGTCAGTCAGCTCGGCCGCGAGTTCAATCGGTGGCTTACCGTCGCTGAGGTAGCTGGTGAGGACAGACTTGAGCGATTTCGTTAACTCTGGTTGCCGCAAGGAGTTGGCCGGATCGGCACCGCTGGCACGCTCTGCGTGATCCCCGGAAAAGCTGCAATACTCCGGCGGTAGACTCAGGCATTCGCTCGGTACCAGGATACTGGTTGCAGACTGATTCGTCAGAATAAGGGCGTCAGGAAATTCTTTCTGAGCGTGGCGCCCCACCTCCAGTGGGGAGCGCAAACTCAACTGTGCCGGCTGCCAATCTCGTCCTGCGAATCCGCGCACGATGGCAACCAGGACCATAATCTCGTTCCAGTCTTGAAAACGCTGATCTATCGGGTCCAGTGGTAACTGGTAGTGCAGGTTGAGCGCGGCGTGTCCATCCGCCGGGCTGGTCGAAAAGCTAATGTTGGAATCTTCGTGATGCACCAGTCTTTTGAAGTGAGACAAGGCGACTGTGAGTGTAGCGGACGCGGAGGCTGCAGCCACAAACTCTGGAGACAGGTTGGTGATGGACAGCCTGGCGAGCGCCCGCAGGGACAAGTCATCTATGCCTTGGGTGGTGGCCGCTTTGCGCAGAAAGCGGAACGTGGGAAACATGGGCAACACCATCTCAGGGTATTCACCCGCCGTGCTGGGCAACTTCGCGTCGCGCAATAAACCTTGTACCGGAGCACCAATCTGGCGAAGGGTTTCCAGGTAGGGCACCAGATGAGCACCCCGGAAGACGGGAACTGCTGCGTCTTCGGCATGTTGCCTTGAGTCCGATTTGAGAACGTTAGCCTGCATAATTCGCCATCTTCTTATTGAGCGACAACCCAATCAAGGCTTAAACAGCTAATTATATCCTCAACTATTTTCTCCCGCGCCTCGCTTGCGGGAATTGCCTAGTCATGTCCGTCATTCACCGCGTAACCCGGTTCTGGGGCGCCAGGCATGCGGCGATGTATTTCCTTGTCTGGACCACGGCCTGACGACTCAAGTATTAGCATCTTGCGCCAGTTTTCCGGCCATTTCGCGCCAAGCACACGCGCGGGCACCCTGCCCCGGCGGCCACCCGATTGATATTTTCTGGCACGACATGGCCGGAACTCAACTCCCAAGGGTGATTGAATGCTTGTCCTGAAAGGCTTTCAGGGCCGGGCAAAGATTTCCAACGTGCCACGAAACGCAAAACTGGGCCAGATCAGGCAAGTGATTCGGCGGCAGCTCCCACGCCAGGCGCCGACGATCGAGCGCACAGCTCGAGAACTGGGATTGCCTGTGCGTACACTGCAACGGCGCCTGCACGCTCTCGGGGTCAGCTATACCGGCGTGGTTGAAGCTGTCCGGTTTGACCTGGCCCGCCACCTGCTCCAAGAGCCGAACAGCCGGGTCTGCCAGGTCGCCAAAAGGCTGGGCTATGCAGACCCCAGCAGCTTCAGCCGCGCTTTTCGCCGCTGGTCGGGTGCCCCTCCAAAGAGCTTTCAGTCAGATCCGCGCTCACCTTCACAGCCGGCGGGCGGGTCGTCGCGTGACGACGGTGGCGCGAAATGGCCAGAAAGCTCAGCGGGCCACCAATAAGTTGATGCGATTGGTCGGCCACGGGAATCGGGCTCCAACCGAATTTCTAGACCCCGTTTCCGGCACTTTCGCCCCCGAAAACCACCGTCGGACCCGTCGGCCCGGACCGATGGTGCGCAGATTGCAGGACCCGTCGCTTGATGACCGAGAAATCGCCCGGAACGCTGGTTGCGCTGTTGGGGCCGGACCTGGATCCCAGTCTCCAGGTACGGTGGGCGCTGCGCCTGGCCACCGCGCGCCGGCTGGACCTCCTGCTTCTGCAACGTGTGCAGAGCAAAAACAATCGTATCGTGGAGCTGCCCCTCGACGAGCCAGTGCCCGCGGATGCTCCCGAGGCCCTGCGAGAAGCCTTTAAGTGCATCACGGAGACTCCTGCGCTGGCAGCCGGCACACGCCGGACCGCTGAAGAGAGTGGCGAAGGCCATAACGAACCGCCGGCAATCCATGCCCGGCTCAAGCGTGTCGACTTCACGAGTTTGGCCTCGCTCAGGACGCTCGTATTTGACGAGTTGCGTGAGAGTGAAGCCAAGCTTTTTACGCTCGCCCGAAAGAACCTTGCGGATATGTCCGACGCGGAACTGGTCAGCGAGCGACGACTTTTTCTTCGCTATCTCCCGTGCGAAACCGTGCTCTGCCATGGCCTCGAGGCCAGCAACCTACTATCGCGCGTCCTCGTGGCGGCGGCTGGTGATGAGAATGGCAGGACGGCATTACGCATCGGCGCAGACTTGGCCGCGCTCCCGAATGGCACCCTCACTGCACTATACGTAAACCCGGATGTGGGCTTCGATTCGCGGCGCGTCGGCGAGCGGCGACTGCAACGTGTGCTCACGCGGTCTTTCGGTAAGGACCTGCCGCCATTGGTCCGCCGGGTGTTAGTAGACGACAAGATCCACGACGGCATCCGCCGCGTTTGGGACGAGAGCACTCACGACCTGGTCGTAGTCGGAGCCCAGCGAGGGGAGTTCAAACCAAGTCTTGTGACGAAATACGGCAAAGGTGCCACCATTACCATCACCATTGCCGCCTCCCCGATCGCCAACCCGCTGAAGGAACTGATAGAGGAAAGCGTCCGGCGAGTCGTGCCGCAGATCGAGCGTGATGATCGGGTCGCGCTCGTGGACCGGGTTCAGTCCAGTGCGGCGTGGAATTTCGACTTCATCGCCCTGATGGTGCTGTCGACAACCATGGCGGCCGTTGGCCTGATGCAAAACTCCGCCGCGGTCGTCATTGGCGCGATGCTGGTCGCACCGCTGATGACGCCGCTGCTGGGCCTGGGGCTGGCGCTGATCCAGGGGAACCCGGTGCTGGCAGGCGTTTCGCTTCGCTCCCTGATCTACGGGGTGTGTGTTGCTCTGTTCAGCGGCTTCGTGGTCGGCGCGATAACACCGGGTCTGGAGGAGCCAACGCGCGAGATGCTCGGGCGTGGGGGGCCTAGTGTACTGGACCTGGTTGTCGCCTTTGCGGCGGGTCTGGCCGCAGCCTATGCTTCGTCTCGCCCCAGCCTGATCGCGGCTCTCCCGGGCGTTGCCATCGCCGCCGCCCTCGTTCCTCCTATCGCGACCTCGGGACTCGCGCTGTCCCTCGGCGACTTCGCGCTCGCGTTCAATGCTTTGCTGTTGTTTGGCATCAACATGGTCACCATCGTGCTGGCTGCCATGCTCAGCCTGTGGCTGGTGGGACTTCGCCAACTCAAGAAGACCTCGGGATGGACGGTGGCGTCCGGCACTGCGGTGATCGTGGCCTTCCTGGCGCTGGGCGTGTACCTGAGCTTGCGCCCCCAGGAGTTCGAGCTCACGGCGGATTTTCCCGAGGGCCTGGTGGACACGGTCGAGGAAAACCTCGGCACGAACTATCGCCTGGACAGCCTCGCGGTGGCTTACGACGAACTCGGTGTGCAGCTCAACGTCAGGGTGATCGGCAAAGCTCCCGCACCCGAAGAGCTGGCCACGGAGGTTCGCACCATTGCCAGCGACTTCTACGATCAACCAGTCCGGGTACGCATGTTGACCGAGATTGAAATCACGACTGATGAAGAGGCACGCGCAAATGGCGAACGCTGACAAGCCAGGAGCGCAGCTACCGCCATCGTCGAGTCAGGAGAATTTTTGCGCGAGACACGAATCTCAATCGATGGCTGAGCGTCTTTGTCCCGCCAACGCGGACCTGCCTGCGCGGCTCCGTGAAAAATCCACCGAGTGTGGGCGGCCAGTGGTTCAGTGCACGATGTCGAACATGGCACGAAATGGCCGGTTTTCGTTAGCGCCCTCGCCCAGACTTTGCCTCCACAGAATGCGCCACTTTCCTCAAGCAAATATAGATAAGGAGATATAGAGACATGAGTCTTCCCGGAAAAAAGATGAAGATCGGTGGTTGGAACTATCACGTAAGCGATCAAGGAGAAGGAACTGGAGATAAAGTAGTAATGCTAGTTCACGGCATGCCGGATGACGGTAGCTGCTGGAAGTATCAAGTACCGGCACTATTGAATGCAGGTTACCGCTGTATCGTTCCAGATACCCTGGGTTACGGTCGTACTGACCGTCCAACTGAAGTTGAGCATTACGAAGTTGGAAATGTTATTGATCATATGCTTGAAATTATCGATGAGCTGGGTCTTAAAGATATCAACTTAGTGGGCCATGACTGGGGCTCTTGCATTACACAGGGGATGCTCTTTAAGAAACCAGAGTTGTTCAGGAAATACTGCTCCTTGTCAGTTGGTCACTTGGGCTGTGTGTTTGGCCAGGCCCACGACATGACTCAGGAAAAAGGCACCCCCGAGCGCATGCTTGAATCCCTTAAGACCAACTGGTTTACCTTCCATCATACTCAAGAGGGTATGGAAGAACTTTATATGGCGAACGACTTCAAATACTTCGATCTTTTCTTCTGTTCGCATCCTGAAAAACAAGAGGTCAAGCGACTCATCAAAGAGACCGGCCGTATCGAATGGCTGAACTATGACATAGCCAACCCTATGGTCAAGGACTACCTGGCAACGGCCAAAGATCCGGACGTCTATCCGAACATCCAATGTCCGGTCATGGTGATTTACCCTGAGCAAGATATGTTCTTGTGGCCGACTCAGGCCATTGATACTCCTTCACGTGTGGATGCTGAGTGCCGTATTGAATTCATTCAAGGCGGCCATTGGTCCATGCTGGATCAC
>Ga0265303_10001511_pt1 | contig 14353 bp, 9 predicted proteins | sample Helome_2_FD_192494 | JGI IMG/M metagenome (GOLD analysis project Ga0265303, IMG submission 192494) | Marine sediment microbial communities from subtidal zone of North Sea - Hel_20160317 (Illumina Assembly) | ecosystem: Environmental > Aquatic > Marine > Subtidal zone > Sediment ... | reverse complement strand
CCGCCTTGCTGCCCGCGAAGCCGAAGGGCTGTATCGTGCATCGGAAGCGTGGGATGCAATGGCCCGCGCGCTTCTCAGCAATCGCTGGACGGACTGACCAGGTCGTCAACCATTGCTTCGAGCACCGCGACTGCCTGCTTTTTTGCCTCAGCGAGGTCATGGCTCAGTCGCAGCGGTGCGGCGGCGTAGAAGTAGTACTTGAGCTTCGGCTCGGTTCCACTCGGTCGCACCATGGCTCGGTGGCCGCCTTGCAGCTCGAAAACCAACAGATTGCTGGCGGCTCGCCCAACGAGTGGACTCACCGCGAGCGGTGTCCATTGCACCTGCCGCTCCAAATCTAGCATTCGAAGTACGGCTTGCCCCCCGATCGCCAGCGGCGGGCTTTCACGGCAGCGCTCGACGATGCGGTTCATCCGTGCCTGGGCGTCCACGCCCTCGAAGCGCACCGAAACCTGGCGGTCCGCAAAGAACCCATGCTTGCGCCAGAGCTGATCCCGCACGTCGAGCAGTGTCGCTTCGCGCGCTTTGAGGCGCGACGCGATGTCGGCGAGAATCAGGGCAGAGCTGATGCCGTCTTTGTCACGAACGGCCGAGGAGGGCGCATACCCAAGCGCCTCTTCGTAGCCGAAGAGGTAGACATAGCCTTCTTCTTCGAGCTCGAGCGCCCGGTTTTGGATCCACTTGTGCCCGGTGAGGGTCTGCTCCCACCGGGCACCGTAGCTGGCCGCGACGGGGCCGAGCATCGGACTGCTCACCAAGGTGGAAATCACTACCGGTTGGCCCGCGCCTAGATGCCTTTCGAGCAAATCGTTCGCCAAGAGGACACCGATGTCATTGCCCGATAGCGACTCGAACCCTCGCGGGCCACGAACTGCAACCGCGACGCGATCGCCATCAGGGTCGTTCGCAATCGCAAGGTCGGCGTCGACCTCGTTTCCGAGTGCGAGAACTAAGTCCATCGCACCGGGCTCTTCCGGGTTGGGAAACGCAACCGTCGGAAAGCTACCATCCGGACGGGCCTGCGCGCTCACGCTGTGCACATCGTCGAAGCCTGCTCGAGCCAGCACCTCTCGAAACGTGTCTTCGGCAACTCCGTGAAGCGCCGTGTAGGCAATGCGAAGGTTCGCGCCGGGGGCGGTGTCGTGGACCTCGGCGGCAATACGCTCGACGTAGCGCTGGCGCAGCCCGTCGGCATCGCGGAGCAACTCGCGGGCCCTCGCTTCCTCCACCGAGAGACGAGGAATCTGTTCGAGCGGAGGGCAACGCTCGATCTCATTGGTAATGCCTTGGTCGTTCGGAGGAATGATCTGCGCACCGTTTTCCCAATAGACCTTGTAGCCGTTGTATCCGGGCGGGTTGTGGCTCGCCGTGATCATCACGCCGGCGGCGGCGTGAGCCTCCAGCACTGCAAACGCGAGCACCGGCGTGGGCGCCAAGTCGCTGAAGCGCCAGACGGGAATGCCAGCGCCGGTGGCGATTTCAATGACGTCGCGCTCGAAGACGTCACTATTGGGACGCGCGTCGCGGCCCACGCAAATGCCGCGAGAGGCCGCATCGGGCACCTCTCGCTTCAGCCAGGAACACAGACCCACGGTCGCCTGTGCAACGGTCACTCGATTCATGCGAGACGGACCCGCGCCCAACAAGCCTCGAAGCCCGGCGGTGCCGAACTCCAACCTCCCGGCGAAGCGTTCTTCGAGCACGGCGACGTCCTTCCGGTCCACGAGGGCCTGGAGCTCGCGCCGCGTTTCGGGATCGGGGTCCATGGCGATCCAAGCTCGTGCTTTGTCGATGGTACTCACGCTGCGGCCTCGTTTGCCGATTCGTCCTGTATGTAAGTCCGTTCCTTGTACCAGATCGCAACTGGGACAAAGAGTACCGCAGTAATCGCCATCGCCGTCGCGAAGAAGAGATAGTACGACGGGCCATCGAGCTTGCTGGATCCGTCCGGGTTTTGAATGAAGAAGTTCACGGCCGCCGTGAAGAGGTTTCCTGCAGCGACGCTTGCGAAAAACGCGCCCATCACTACCGACTTCATTCGTCTGGGCGCTTGCGTGTAGGAGAACTCGAGTGCGGTGATCGAGATGAGGATTTCCGCAGCGGTCATGATGATGTAACAGCCGAGCTGCCAGACGATGTTGACCGTTTCCCCCGCATCCAGCCGTGCTTCGAGCCAGGCGGGAAGCAGAAACGCGGGAACCGTGAGGAAAAGCCCGATCGAGATCTTTCGGAGCGGTGTGAGGGGCCAAAATCCGTCAAACAACGGGTAAATCACGCGATTGAAGAGCGGAATGAAGATGAGCACGAGGGCGGGATTGAGCCACTGGGCCTGCGATGGATCCCAATCGACGATGAAGTGCAGGTCCATGCGCTGCGCTTGGAGCACCCAGGCCGAGCCCTGCTGATCGAAGAGCGCCCAGAACATCAGGATAAACGCGTAGATGATCAAAAGCCTGCCGAGCACCTTGAGACCCTCCGGGCTGAGGACCTCGCGAACGAATGCAAGACCCCCGGGCGGGATGTGGACGAACTTGTTCCGTCCGGTCCAGAAGACGAATGTGGCAAGCGCCATCAGCACACCCGGAACTCCGAACGCAATCGACGGCCCGAAGCGGTGAAGGAGAGGCTCTGCTAACAAGATGGACGCGAGCGCGCCCACGTTGATGGCGAAATAGAACCAGCCGAAGACTTTCGTTAGAAGGTAGGCGTTGGATTGACCGAACTGATCTCCGACATGCGCCGATACGCAAGGTTTGATGCCACCGGAACCGACTGCGATGAGGGCGAGGCCAAGGCCCAACCCGACTCTGCTGTCGTCGATTGCGAGAGTCAGATGCCCCAGGCAGTACACGATCGAAAGCACCATAATCGTCCGGTACTTCCCGAGAAAGCCATCGGATATCATTGCGCCGAGAATCGGGAACGTGTAGACCGCCATCACGAACACGTGAAACCAGGTCTTGGCCTGCTCGTCCGTCATCAGGTCGAGCTCGCCCTCGGTGTTCATCAAGTACTTGGTCATGAAGATGACCAAGATCGCCCGCATGCCGTAGAAGCTGTACCGCTCGGCCGCCTCGTTCACGACGATGTATGGAATCCCCGGTGGCATGCCTTTCGAAGGTGCCGGCGCGGTTCGGTAACGGGTCGTGGACATCGCTGTGATCCTAGCGGATTCTTTCTGTATCAGCGGCTTCCCGACCGTCTGTTCAGTCGATTTAACGCCGATTTTTTTTACCGAAGTGTTACTAGGGACAACACTTACGCGGAGATTTGGGGCGTTGGTCCCCGGCGGGGATGTGAATGGAGGACAGCGTGAATCAGAGCGATGACCTTAGGGGGTCCAACCGCGGTTGGGTTGGAACCACGCGGCTGGCGATGGTCGTGAGCTTGCTGGGAGTGATCATCGGCGGCTCGGCCCAAGCGCAGCAATCGCCAGATGGTCAGTTTACTTCGCAAATTGACCTGAACCAGTACCGACCAGCGGAGCTCGCGACCGATGGTTTTGCTTCGAGCACGGCGGACGGGCAGGGCCACAAGCGGTTCGGGATCATGGTCTTCATCGACTACAACGACGATGCCTTGGTTTTCGAGCAGTCCGGCGACGGCACGACGTCGTCGGTCGTTCACCGCCAGCTGACCGGCCACATCATGTGGAACTTGGGCCTCTGGGATCACCTCGTGATCTACATGGACATCCCCTACCACATCATCATCGACGCGGGGACGGGTGCCGCAGCGGGCTTGCCCGAGAATCCGGCACTCGACAACTACCGGTACCTACTTCCCAATGGCGGCCACTTCGGTGACGTGTACTTTGGGGCGCGCGGAAACATCCTGGGCACGCGGGATGATGTGTTCCAGCTTGCCTTGCAGGCGACCATGACGATCAACACCTCGTCCCTTTCCGACAATCAGCAGAAGTACGCCGGGCAACTCGACAAAACGCCGTACCTTGGCGGCTGGTTCGAGCTCTTGATGACTTTCAATGCCGGCGGCATCGTCCGTATTCCGATCCAGGTCGGCTACAAGCTCGGCAACATGAACGGGCGGGAAGTGGCCCCGAATCTTTTTGTCGGCAACGAGTTCACCTTTGGTGGGGGTGTGCTGATCATGCTGGCAGAGGACAAGTTCATGCTCTCCGCGGAAGCTTTTGGCCGCACGGCCGCGAATACCGGCGCCGGCTTCTGGACCCGAGAGCAGACGCCGGTCGAGGTTCTCGGCGGCTTCAAGTACCTCCATCCCAAGGGCTTCGTGGTGGGCGTATCGGGTAGCGCGGGCGTGACCGCGGGCTACGGCGCGCCCGATTGGCGCGGCATTGGCATGATTGGCTACACGATGCCCGGGGTCGAGCCCATCCTGGACATCGATGGCGACACCATTTTGGACGATGTCGACCAGTGTCCGACCGAGCCTGAGGATTTCGATGGCTTTCAGGACGAGGACGGTTGTCCCGACCTGGACAACGACGGCGACGGCGTGCTCGACGTCAATGACGGCTGTCCGAATGACGCCGAAGACATCGACGGCTTCGAGGATGAGGACGGTTGCCCGGATCCGGACAACGATGGCGACGGCATTTTGGATGTCGACGATCAGTGTCCGAACGAGCCCGGAAAGCTCGAGAACAACGGCTGCCCGGACCCCGATCGCGATGGCGACGGTGTCCCCGACCGCGTCGACAACTGTCCGGACGAGCCTGGCACCGTCGAGAACCAAGGCTGTCAGAACGCCCAGCTCGTGATCATCGGCCTAGGCCAGCTCGAAATTCTCGAGAAGGTGTACTTCAAGACCGGAAGTCACAAGCTTCAGAAGCGCTCCTTCGCGCTCCTGGACAACGTGGCCGAGGTCCTGAACGCGCACCCGGAAATCGAGCTCATCCGAGTCGAGGGACACACCGACTCGACCGGCAAGCTCAAGTACAATATGCGGCTCTCGAAGATGCGCGCGACGACGGTCGTTCGCTACCTGGTCGGCAGGGGTAACGTCGCCAAGGAGCGACTGATCCCGGAGGGCTTCGGTCCTACCCGGCCGTTGGTCGCTGACGCCAAGACGAGGGAAGAGCTCGCGCAAAACCGACGCGTCGAGTTCCACCTCGTCGACACCGGTCTCGAGGACAGCGCCGAGGACGCTGCTGATGCGACCGAATAGCCAGAGCTAGCGCACAGATTTGCGCACCTGCTGCGCGGCGGGTTTCAGGCTTTGGTCTGGGGCCCGCTTCGCGTTTAACCGTTCAGCTCAGCTCGCGATTCTCACGGGCCACTCCACGTCCTCGGCGCCGAGGCTCAGTTCGGCGAGGAACTGCCGTGTCTGGCGAATGGTGATTCGGTCGTTCGGGTCGCGCCGGAGGCAGCGCGCGATCAAGGCGCCGAGGTCGCGGGTTTCCGGCTGGTCGAGCAGCGCGCGCACGGCTTCGGGATCTCCGTCGTGGGCCATGTGCTGGCCCAGCAATTCGGCCTCGCTGACCGCATCGAACAAGGGCTTGCCGGTGTACGCCTCGAAGATGAGACAGCCAAACGCGTATACATCGGCCGGAATCGCGCGAGACCTGTCTCCCGAGCCCCAAATCTCCGGTGCCCCGTAGTTCGCAGTGCCGCAGCCCGGCCGGAGATGACGACCGGCGAGCCCGAAGTCGACCAGGACGGGATTGGGCGGTTGGCCCACACCAGTGTCGGCTTCGGCGTTGCACACGATGATGTTCGAGGGTTTGAGGTCCAAGTGACCGACGCCGACCTGATGCATCGCGTCCAGGCCCGCGCTGACGCCCAAGAGTAGCTCGCGAGCGCGTCCGACGGAGAGATCTCCCATTTCGAGCATGCGTTCGAGGCTCGGACCCTCGACCAGCTCCATCACGAGGATCGGCTTGGGGCTCGCGCCTGCATCGAAGGTGACGAAACGGGCAATGTTGGGATGGTCTGGAAGCGCAAGGAGCGCACCCGCCTCATCGCGGAACATCTTCAGGAACTGGTCCTCCGAGAGTGTGCGTGCAGCCGCAGCCGAATAGTCGGGGACCTTCAATGCAAAGGTCGGTGCGGTCTCGTCTTGTCGCTCTTCGGCGCGGCGGGCGACGAACACGGAACCGACGGTGCCCGTGCCGACCGTCCGCAGCAGGTAGAACCCGCCGACGATACGGCTTGGCGGCGCCCAGGCCGGCAACGGGGCGTCCGCGTCCAGCTCGAGTGGGATCAGGCTCGGCGCGCGTCGCGGGCCTTCGAGCGGCACTGAGCGGAGGTGATGAAGAACCGCCTCGGTGAGCTCCGCGAATGCGCCCGGCAAATCACGATCAATCGCGTTGACCGCGACGGTGAAGGCGTGGTCCATTTCGGAGATCGACGTGCGAATCGCGCGCTCGACTTCGAGCCCCATGGCCCAAATTGCCGCGGCTGCAGCCGGGGACTCCTCGCCAAGCGAAGTGCCGAGTCGCCGCCGAGATCCACTGACGAGCTGAGCGAGCGCGGCAACGCCGCGTTCGAGCGTGGAAAGCGGTGTGCCCGACGAGCGCTCCGCGACTTCGGAGAGCGAGCTGGACGCCGCCACGGAGCGAAGCCCGCGTGCGAGCAGGGAGAGGGCTTGGCGAAACGCTTCGATTCGAGCCGACCGCGCGACCGGCAGCTCGATGCCGATCGCCTTCATCGCATCGGTCGCACCGACCAAGCCCCGTCCATCCCTTTGTGCCAGGCGTGTCGCTTGTTGAAGCTTTGAATAGGCCCGGAGCGCGCTCTCGATCTCGGGGACCATCGAAGCCTCGGCCATCGTCTTGAGGTCGTCGACCTGAGAGACGTGCTCCGCCGCAGCCATCAGGATTTCGGAAACGTCTGCACTGTCCTCGCGAACGAGCGCATCACAGGTACGGGCAGCTGTAGCGCAGAGCGTGCGTCGAAGAGAGCCCTGCGCATCACGCTGGATGCGATTGAGCAGAACGCGTTGCGTCAAGAGCCGCCGTTGTCGGACGAGCTCTTTGCGCGGGTCGACATCGGGGCCATCCGCGTCGACGAGATGGAGCATCGTCCGGAGCTGACGCAAACGCGTGGTGAACTGCTCGACCTGGCTCGCGTCTTCGAGCGGGTCGCCCTCTCGAATCACGAGCCAGTTGGTGACTTGCTGGAAGAGATCGCCAAGTTGCTCGTCGTGGGGACCGCGTTGATCTTTGTCCCCGCCAACGAGCAGAAGGTCATTGAGGCTCGAGGTTTCGAAGAGCGCCGAGTTGAGCTCTCGAAGTGCGAGAAAGGCTTGAATCTCGGTCGAGGGGTCGCCGAGCGTCGGACCCTGAAGCAGCTCGGCTTTGCGAGCCGCCGCTTCGAGGATTGGCTGAGCTTCGCGTGCTGCTTCGTACGCGCCATGGGTCGCGAAAGTCTCGAGTGCATCGGATAGCCTGTCGCGAAGGGTCGGCTCGCCTTTGCTCGACGCGCCGCTCAGCTCCTCGGCAAGAGCCTTCATGAGCGCCTCGCGTCCAAGGTCCTCACTGCCGCCTTCGACGATGGCTTTACGGAGATGGGCCTCCGCCCGTCTTGCGGCCTTTTCCGCGAAGCCCGGCCGAATCCGTTCGGCCCGTAGCTCGACTAGAGCCTCCGCCGTCTCCAGGCCGCCGACGCGCATCAATTGTTCGAGCAGCGACTCGACGACCTGTGGGTGGCTTTCCGCTGCCCGTGGAAGCCCGGCGATCATCGCAGCGGCGATTCCGTGATCCTGCTCGAACACCAGCGATTCCAGCACTTCCTGGCATGCCCGCAGACCCTCTTCAGGATCTACCGCGATGCTTGCGGCAAGTGAAGCCGCGGCGCGGCGCCATTCGGTGATCGTGAACTCCGGGTCGAGGTGGCGCTGGATCTCCTCATGGAAGGTCGGCATCGACGCTGCGAGCAGACCGCGTGCGGATGCCACATGCCGCCATACCAGGGTCTCACGGTCTGCCAGCAAGCGGTCCCAGGCCTCGCGAACCTCCGGCGTGCAGAACACGCGCACGCCTGCGTCGTCGCCTTCGGTCGCACGCCGCGCAGCTTCGCGAGCCGCCCGTTCGAGCAGCCGAGCGGCCAATCGCCGAGACGGAAGCGACCCGGTTGCAGGTGTGAGCAGCCAATCACGACTCGTGTCCTGGCGGGAGATCAGCGCGAGTGCGAGAGCGTCGACGTTGTGTACGGTGCCGATGGGCAAGCTCAATGCGAGGGCGACACGCGCGCGGATGGCCTGGCCGCCGAGGGCCCGCTGCGACCCGAGCGCAAGCTGTGTCGCCACGGACACGAAGGTCGCTGCGTCACCGCTGCGAAGCCGTTTGAGGACCATCCGGCCCAGCTGACGTTTGATCGAGCTCGGGGGAAGGGCCGCCGCAACTTCGTAAAGCGCCGCTGCGGCAGCTGGACCGGACAGCCAGTCCAGCTTGTCGACCAACCCTCCCTCGACCGCGACCCGCAAACTTTCGAGCAAGATATCGGGGTCGAGGCCTTCGAGCGGCAAGGGTCGACGCTCGTCGATGACCGCGCGCGCGAGCGTCGCCATACCCTGACGCCATGCTGCTTCGCGCTGTTCAGCGCTATTCAGTCGGTGCAAGGCCGTCAGGCCTTCGAGGCGCTCCCGAGTCGCAGCACGCATCCCTGCTGATTCTAGCGTGCCGATCGCCTCTCGGAAAGCGCGGTTGACAAGGATGCGGCAAACCTCTAGCTCGGAGAGGGGTGCTCCAACTTTCCTTCGAGTTTGCCGGTGAGTCGCCGACGATCGCGGAGCGCGGCGTCATCGACCGTCGCCAGGACGATCTGGATCGGGCCTATGCCCGCGCCTCCGACTGGAGCCACGAGCTCGCGAAGCGCCTGGGTCAACCCATTCGACTCATCGTCACCGACAATCGAAGCACCATGCTGGTTGCCCGACCCAAAGGCGGACGCCTCGAGCTGCGCCTGCACCACATGTTCCTAACGGCCGATCAGAATATACTCGACGCCGTCGGCGACTACCTGAGCGGCAACGCATCGCAGGCGGCCGCCACCATCGATCAATTCGTCGAAGACCATCGCAGCCGTTTCGTTGCTCCGGGTCCCCCGCAGCAAGCATTGCGTTCCGAGGGGCGCTACCACGATCTTCGCGCGATCGCGGATGACCTCGCCAGCCGGCACTTTGGCGCAGGGGTCGATGTCCGGATCACCTGGGGCAAGCGCGTTCAGCCCAAACGCCGGCAGCGCTCACTCCAGCTCGGAACGTACCTTCCCGAAGAACGCCTGATCCGGATTCATCCCGTGCTCGATCAGTCCTGGGTCCCGCAGTTTTTCGTCGAAGCCGTGGTGTTTCACGAGATGCTGCACCACGACATGCCCGCGGTCGTGCGAAATGGGCGACGCCACTACCACACCCGGGCATTTCGAAAGCGAGAGCGAAGCTTCGAGTACCACTCGGCTGCGCAAAAGTGGGAGAAAGAAAACCTATGGCGCCTCCTGCGAGGGAAGTAGCCTCAGTCTGATTCATGGCACGTCGCCGGAAAATCCGCTCCTCGATCTCGATCCCCATTACCCTGGGCGCGATCACCGTCCTCCTGAGTCTGGCGCTCCTCGTCGGTTGGTCATTTCTCCTCGGTCAGAAGATCGCCCGCTCGGCGGAGATTGCGGGTGACGTCTGGCTTCTCGTGCTCGGCGCATTGTCTTTCGTGCTCATCATCGTCGTGCTGGTGTTGTTTGTCATCTCCCTGGCTCGCGGAATCATCGAAGTCCGGAAGCAAGACACGTTCATCGACTCTGTGACGCACGAGCTCAAGAGCCCGCTCGCCTCGCTGCAGCTCTGCCTCGAGACCCTGGGGCGCCAAGGGCTCGAAAACGATGCGAAGGAAAAGTTGCGGCAGATGATGCTCCAAGACGTCGACCGCCTGCGCGCGTTCATCGACGACGTACTCGAGGCGAACCGTCTGTCCTATGCGCGACCTGGCATGCTCAACCTCAGCGACGTGCCACTGTCGGAGCTCGCCGAAGAGTGCGCCGAAGCGGTTCGCAGCAGGCATGAGCTGGAGCCAGACGAAATTCGCGTTCGCGTCGACCCCGAGCTCCTGGTGACCACCGATCGCGCGGCGCTCGAGATTGTCGTCAACAATCTCATCGACAATGCGGCGAAGTATTCCAAGCGTCCAGCGCGGGTCGAAATCACAGCGCGCAGGGATTCGCACAACAGGGTGTTGATCGAGGTGAGCGACACCGGAATCGGAATCGAGCGGAAGAATCTAAAGCGGGTTTTTCAACGATTTTATCGAGTGGAAGATCAGGAGGTACGCCAACGCCGCGGCACGGGTCTCGGGCTCTTCGTCGTCTGGGCCCTGGTGAAGCAGCTTGGCGGCGATGTACAAGCACTTTCGAGCGGCCCAGGGCAGGGCACCACCATGCGCGTCGAGCTGCCCATGGCCCATGCGGTGAGCGGGTGATGACCAGCAACGAAGCGCAAAAGCTCCTCATCGTAGAGGACGAAGAGCACCTGGCTGCCGGTCTCAAGTTGAATCTCGAGCTCGAGGGGTATCGAGTCGACGTGGCCGCCAACGCCAAGGAGGCGGGTCAGCGCCTGCTCGATCCGAGCGGCTACGATGCGATCGTCTTGGACGTCATGTTACCAGACGTCAACGGCTTCGAGCTCTGCAAGAGGTTCCGGGACGCCGGGAATTTCGTGCCCGTCATCATGCTGACCGCGCGCTCGTCACCCGAAGATCGAGTTCTCGGTCTCGAGGCAGGCGCCGACGACTACATGGTCAAACCCTTCGAGCTAGTTGAGCTGCTTGCCAGAGTGCGTTCCGTGCTCCGGCGCCAACGCTGGGAGCAAGTGTCGGGTAGTAGCGTCAAGGCCAGCACGCTGTCGTTCGGCGACGCCCAAATCAACTTCGACACGCACGAAGTGCAAGTCGCAGGCGAAGAGGTCCAGCTGACCCAGCTAGAGCTAGACCTCCTTCGCTACTTTGCGGAGAACACCGGCCGCGTCCTGAGTCGTACCGAGCTTCTCGAGCGGGTTTGGAAGCTTCGCAACTACAGCAATACGCGGACGGTCGACAACTTCATCTCGCGGCTCCGCCGTCGCTTTGAAAAGGACCCTAGCTCCCCAGCCCACTTCCTCTCCGTCCGAGGCGCTGGCTACAAATTCACAGCCTAGAAAAAGGGGGACAGTCCCCTTTTTACAGAACTATGACAAATCGCGGCTGAACCGTGACGGTGCCCTTCGGGCGTCTGAGATAGCTTCGATAACATGGAGATGAACGTTGTGGAGGCCGAGCCTCCCGAGCGATCGTTGAGCCGCTCCGAGCAGTGGCGACGCGCTACGGCATTCGTGCTTTCGCATCTTGCGGTGCTTGGCGCATTCTGGTCGGGGGTGACATGGCAGGCGGTCGTCCTCTGCTTCGTGCTCTTGTTCGTTCGCGTTTGGGGCGTCACCGCGGGCTATCACCGGTACTTTGCTCACCGGACCTACAAGACGAGTCGCGTATTTCAGTTTATCCTCGCGGTCCTCGCGCAGAGCAGCTCGCAAAAAGGCGTGCTCTGGTGGGCTGCCCACCATCGGGTGCATCACAAGTTTTCGGACCAGCACGGCGACGTTCACTCACCGGTGCAGAACAGCTTCTTCTACGCTCACGTGGGATGGATCTTCGACGACACTGAAGAGACGCGTTGGGACAAGGTTCGCGACTTCGCCAAATACCCGGAGCTACGTTGGCTCAACAAGTATTGGGCCGTCCCTCCGACTGTCCTGGCTCTGGCCTGTTTGTTGATCGCAGGTTGGCCCGGCCTGTTCATCGGTTTCTTCTTGAGCACCGTGCTCCTTTGGCACAACACATTCCTAATCAACTCGGTCACGCACGTCTGGGGCAAGAAGCGCTTCGACACGAAGGACGAGAGCCGCAACAACATGGTGACCGCTTTGCTGACCCTCGGAGAGGGTTGGCACAACAATCACCACCACTACCAGTCGTCCTGCCGCAACGGCTTCTACTGGTGGGAAATCGACGTCACCTATTACGTGCTCAAGATGCTGAGCTGGGTTGGTTTGGTTTGGGACATTCGCGACGTGCCCGCGCGGGTCCTCGAAGAAGGACGACGCCGCGACGCGGGCGAGATAGAGGAGGAGAAAACCCGCGGCGAGCGCCCGAAGAAACTCCCCTTAGCCGCCTAGGCCAAGGCGAGCTGGCGGAGCTTCGCGGGTTTGGCTACAACCACCAACGTAGGATGTGCGCCCACCAAGGGGCGGGTTTCTTGCGGGGTTCCCAAGTTGTTTCGCTGGTATGCATCTGGGGGTCTCCGTCAGGCTACCGAATACCGTTCAGCGAGTATACAGGTGTAGGCCCTGTTGCGAAATTGTTTCGTAAACTTCGTAAGCACTGAAGATCAAAAGAGATTTCTGCCAACCATCCCCCGTCAGGAGCTCCGCTCATGCCTCAACTCCGCGTCGTTTCCCCTTCCTCTGAACAGCAGGATGACCCGGCATTTGCCGTGGCCCGCGCCCTGAGCGCCCATTTCGAAACCGGATCGACGAAGTCGCTGTCTTGGCGTCTCTCCCAACTCGACGCGCTCGAGCATTTCTTGATGGAACGGGAGCAGGACATCCTCGAGGCCCTGCATGCCGACCTTCGCAAGCCGGCGATGGAAGCGTTTTCCTCTGAAATCGCGTTTCCCATCTTGGAGCTCCGTCTGGCACGCAAGAAGCTCGCCGCATGGATGAAGCCGGAGCGGGTCCGGACCCCTCTGCTCGCGATGCCGGGTCGAAGCTACATTTACAGAGAGCCTCTGGGTGTAACGCTCATCATCGGAGCCTGGAACTATCCGTTTCAGTTGATCGTCTTGCCGCTAGTCGGCGCCATTGCGGCGGGGAACTGTGCGGCGCTCAAGCCGTCGGAGCTCGCTCCGCACGTGTCTGCGCTTCTCGCCAAGTGGATCCCCAAGTATCTCGATCCGAAAGCCATTCGGGTCGTCGAAGGGGGCCCGTCGGAAACGAGATCGCTGCTGCGCCAGAACTGGGACCATATCTTCTACACCGGCAACGGCAGGGTGGGTCGCATCGTCATGGAGGCGGCCGCAAAGCATCTGACACCCGTGACCCTCGAGCTTGGTGGCAAGAGCCCCTGCATCGTTGACGAGAGCGCCGACTTAGACACGGCGGCCAAGCGGATCGTATACGGCAAGTTCTTCAACGCCGGTCAGACTTGCGTCGCGCCTGACTATGTCTTGGTCCACGATCGCGTTCATGATGCGCTCGTCAATCGAATGGTCTCCACGATTCGTGAATTCTACGGGGAGGATCCCAAACAGAGCGCCGACTTGAGCCGCATCGTCAACGAGCGACACCACGCCCGGCTCACTCGACTTCTCGACGGTGCTGACATCGTCACCGGCGGCGAGACGGATCCATCGGAACGCTACGTCGCGCCCACGATTTTGAAGAACGTGAATGAAGACGACGCTGTGATGCAGGAGGAGATCTTCGGCCCCATTCTCCCGGTGATCTCCGTTTCAACCGTCGAATCGGCAATCGGCTTCGTCAATCGGCAAGCCAAGCCACTGGCCCTCTACCTCTTTTCACGCCAGCGGACAGTGCAAGACCGTGTCCTCGCTGGGACTAGTGCCGGGGGAACGGCCATCAACCACGTTTGGCTTCACGTCGGCGTTCCTCAACTGCCATTCGGTGGCGTGGGCGAGAGTGGCATGGGGGCCTACCACGGTCGCCACTCGTTCGAGACGTTCTCTCACCGCCGTTCGGTGTTGAAAAAGCCGACTCTCGCGGACCCTCCGCTCATCTTCCCACCGTACACCGCCCGGAAGATGCGCTGGTTCAAGAAGCTGTTCTAAAGGCCGTCGGTGCGAAGTGCGGCGACTTCCTCCTCGACGTGCCGTTTGAAGTAGAACGGAATCCGAAGCAGGTCCTTCCGAACGGCCGGGCGAATGATCGATACAAAGACCCCATCGCCGATGTCGACGAGCGCGCCGAAAGAAATTAACGTCCGGTTGCTTTTGTAGGGACGAACTCGCATGAAGCCCCAGCCGGCCCGGATGTCATGCGCCTGCGAATGGTCGACTCGAAAGACCATCGACCGACGGTCGGCCTCGAGCGTCGTCTGCAGCACGTATCGAACGTCGATGGGGCCCCACTCCTGGCGAATCGCCAAGTCGGCTTCCTCTCCAGCTTGATGCTTGATGTCGCTCTCGGTTACGAGCGGGATGAAATTCTTGTAGCCCGTTAGATTGGCCAGCGCCTCCCAGGCCACGTTGACCGGAACGTCGATGATTTGCCAACTCTGTCCGCCAATGAGCTTGTAAGCACCTCGCTGCTCGTTCTTGTGCTTCACGACGAGCTCGCCCGCAGCAAGGAGCTTCTTGTCTTCGGTGGTGAGTTGATCGCTCCTGGAAAAGGATCGGGA
>Ga0265303_10001510_pt1 | contig 14355 bp, 9 predicted proteins | sample Helome_2_FD_192494 | JGI IMG/M metagenome (GOLD analysis project Ga0265303, IMG submission 192494) | Marine sediment microbial communities from subtidal zone of North Sea - Hel_20160317 (Illumina Assembly) | ecosystem: Environmental > Aquatic > Marine > Subtidal zone > Sediment ... | reverse complement strand
GGCGTTCCAGTGATATGACCATTGTGCTTCAATCATTTGCTTACAAACAGGGAGTCCCGCAAGACGCTGACTTCATATTTGATGCCCGGACGTTGCCCAACCCCTATTGGCAGGCTGAACTCAAAGAACTGACCGGCATGGATGAATCCGTCCGCCTATGGCTGGGAGGTGATGAGCAGGTGATAAAAATGTCACGGGACATCGAGAACTTCATGCACACATGGCTGACTGCATTCCAGGAAGCACAACGCAGTTATGTAACGATCTGCATTGGCTGCACCGGTGGCAAGCACCGCTCGGTATACCTCGCCGAGAGACTGGCGGAGTCACTCGGCAAAGATCATGAGAATGTACTGGTTCATCACCGCGAAAAATCGTCATGGAACACCAGCTGACGACAAGAAAACAACAGTTTTATGATTTAAGCGTTAATTGTCAGAATCCTGTGCTGCAATATCCCCCCTAATTTCCACCTCCTTGTTACAATGTACCTGTTATCCGAACCGCCGAATCATGTTTGGCGGTTTTCTATAAATCTCACCTGGGGCTGATGGTAACGATGCGGGAAAATCAACACGAAGAAAAAACAGCCCGTCATTTGGATCGCTTGTCCGATGCGCTGGACAGTGGTGTTCAGTCAAAGGTAAAAAAACTGCTCAACAGCCTCAACGGCGCTGAGATTGGCGATTTACTCGAGTCCTTACCTCAATCCAGACGCCAAATTGTCTGGGATCTCGTAAAAGTCGATCTCGATGCTGATGTGCTGCTCGAGGTAAACGATGAAGTACGCGCCGGTCTGATTCGCGACACGTCACCCGGCGACCTGGTCCAGGCTGTTGGCGATCTGGACCTCGATGATCTTGCAGATATTCTGAATGATCTGCCGGACACTGTTGCTACCGAAGTCTTGCGCGCCATGGACAGGCAGGACCGTGAACGACTGGCACAGGTTATGTCCTATCCGGAAGATTCAGCCGGCGGATTGATGGACCCTGATGTCGTGACGGTGCGACCGGATGTCAGCCTGGACGTGGTTTTACGCTACTTGCGGGTCAGGGGTGAATTGCCAAAAGTCTTTGACCAGCTATTTGTAGTTAACCGGACCGGCAAGTACCTGGGACAACTCAAGCTTGCAGATTTATTAACCTCTGAACCCACCAGCCTGGTCAGTGATTTAATTGATACACTGGATGAAGCGATCCCGGTCTATATGCCGGCACGGCAGGTCGCAATAGAATTCGAACACGATGACTTGATATCTGCCCCGGTCATCGATCCGAATGGCTATTTGCTCGGTCGGATCACCATTGATGACATCGTTGACGTCATCCGTGAAGAAGGCGAACACATGGTCCTGACCGCCGCCGGCCTCGACGAGGAAGATGACATGTTTGCCCCCGTGATGCACTCTGCACGGCGGCGTTGGGTATGGCTGGGGGTCAACCTGATAACAACGCTGTTGGCTGCGGTTGTTTTGTATGCATTTCAGCCAACGCTGGATGAACTGGTTGAACTGGCCGTTCTGTTTCCGGTGGTCATGAGCATGGGTGGTATTGCAGGCACACAGACACTTACCCTGATGGTCAGGGGTATGGCAACCGGACAGGTCAGCGCCCGTAATTCAATGGCAATTCTCCGCAAAGAACTGGCCGTCGGCATACTCAACGGTATCTTGTTTTCGATTATCATCGCCGCCATCGCCTATCTATGGTATGGAAATGCAGGACTGGGAGTGGTGATGGCCATTGCCATCACTGTAAACCTGGTGGCTGGCGCTCTGGCCGGAGCATTGATTCCGGTCTTCTTAAAACGGATGTCAATTGATCCCGCCCTGGCTGGTGGCGTTGTATTGACTACAGTGACCGATGTCATTGGTATTTTGGCCTTCGTCGGTCTCGCCAGCTATCTGCTGGTTGCAAACTAGGACTGGCAGAGGGCAACGGGGAGTTTATTCCAATATGCAGATACTGCTCATTAGCCAGGAACCCCCATTAGCGCCAGACGCCGTCGCAACCGGCAATGCTATACGCACCGAGCAACTTGTAAACGCTTTGCAGCGCGCAGGGCATACGCTCTCCCAAACGTGGCTGGATATTTCACAAAACAGGCATCCGGATGCATTTCGTAGCCGTGACGAATTAAAGGCAACCATTATCAGGCGGCACCCGGATGCTATCCTGGTCTCGTACTGGGAATTGCTCGAACTACTGCCATTCGATTTACCACAACCGGTGATCCTGGATTTTGTAGCGCCCCGGCCACTGGAGGTTCTATTTGAGCGCCCCGAACGCGTCAGTGCAGATTTACAACGATTGCAGAGCAACCTGTCGAAGTGTGATGTGATGTTAACCGGCAACCAGTCGCAGCGTGACCTGCTCTGGTTTACGTTGTTACAGGCGGGGTTTGACCTGCGAGCTTGCGACCCGGTATTGGTAGTACCATTGTCAGCCGAACCAGCCGGCAGTCCGGCGTCTGACCCCAGCGTCGATGGCTGGACACTGGTGAGCGGTGGCGTGCATTGGCCATGGCGAAATTCTGACGACTATTGGCAGGCCATTCAGAATATGGCGCGTGATTCGGATGCCAATGCACCACGCCTCGTGCTTTTTGGTGGGCCTTACCGCTGGCAGGAAAAGAACCTTCAAAAAACAGGTGATGAGAGTGGCAATGAAGCAGATCCGAAATACGGCGCTGCTGATCAATATCAAACCAAGGGGTTGGCGCCCTACTCCCACTTCAGCCAATTCCTGTTGGACTCCGCCCACATCGGCCTCGAAGTTGCGCAAGCCAATATTGAAAGAACCTATAGCCAGTCTTTTCGTTCGCTGGAGTTTCTGCGTCATGGCTTACCGTTGATTTGCAATGACTATCTGCCGATAGCCCGTCTGGTCAAGCAATATGGAGCCGGCTGGACCGTCAAAGGACCAGATGAAATTGCGAATCTGCTTCGCGATATCATGAAGAATCCCGAGGAATGGAAAACCCGTTCTGAAAACGCATTGCGCATGGTTAAAGAGGAACTGAACCCTGACAAAACGGTCAGGCCATTGCTGAACTGGCTTGAAATGCCCGCAAAAGCACCTCAATTGCCCGTGGTGCCGGGACCTGTCGCGAGCGTGGTTCTGGGTAAGCCACCCTGGCCGGAACGGCTCAGACGGCAAGCCCATTTACTCAGACGTGTTTTTCTCAGCCGTCTGTTTCGAACAGGAAAGACCAACGACCCCGGTGACAATATTTTGATTGTGACCCGCAGTGATATATTTCCTGCCGACCACGGCGCGGCAGTCAAGATTGTTGAAACCGCGAGAGGCCTTTCACAACATGGCCGCAGGGTAGGCATTGTCAGCGATGACCGCCGTCATTGGTGGATATTTGAGAATGGTCAAAAACAACTTTACCGGCTACCCTTCTGGCTACGCTTGCTAAGCCCGCCACGGTCGCTGACCCGTCTTCTTCATTTCAGCAAGGAATTGCCAGAAAGCAACAGCTTTCTATATCTTCCGTTCACCGACACGAGCTTTTTCTGGCATTGCCTTTATGCTGCCAGAAAACTGAACGCGGGTATTCTTCAGGCTGAATTCCCGGCCTATGCAAAACCATGCATAGAAGCGAGGGAGATTCTGAACGCCGCGGTCGTTCTGGTCGAGCACAATGTTGAATATGCCCGGCTCAAGGCGCAGGTAGCCGAACTATCCGATAAACAATTCCGAAATTTGAGGGCGATTGAGATTGATCTGTGCAACCGGTCTGATGCAGTTGTGTGTGTATCGGACAACGACCGCCAGAGATTGCTCACCGATGGTGTTAAACCCGGGTTGCTTCATACCATTCCACACGGTTTTGACCCCGAACCCTACAAACTACCCGCAAATGATTCTCTTCGGGAAAGGTTTGGCTTGCCCCAAAGCGCGATACTAATTGCATTCCACGGGACATTCTCTTATCCGCCGAACCGTGATGCCTTGCAGGTTTTTGCTGAAATCCTGTTGCCACAGCTACTCAGAAGCCGGTATTTATTCCACATCATCGCAATAGGACGTAACCCGCCGGCTGAAAGCATTCACCCCAACATTCACTTCACCGGCAGTGTCGATGAAGTCGGTCCCTGGTTGAAAGCCTGCGACCTGGCGGTTATTCCACTACGTGAAGGTGGTGGTACCAGGATGAAGATTATTGACTGTTTCGCTGCCGGTCTGCCCGTTGTCAGTACATCAAAGGGAATTGAGGGTATTCCGGTCGTCAATGGGCGAGAGGCTTTTGTATGTCATGAGTGGTTGAGCATGACCAACAGAATCATTGAACTGGCCGAATCAGAAACACTCCGGGATCAACTGAGTTCGGCTGCCCTTGATTTTACTTCTGAGATGGACTGGAAGGGTCTGAGCACACGTTACATCGAAATATATTCCGCTATACGGCGCGTTCCTAAATGAAAATCCGGTTGTTTCATGGCATGCTTTGTAATGGCAAGTGGCGGGGCGGACAGCAATGATTGGAATTAAACCATGAATAACCTTTCCCATACTGTACTGGATATCAGGGAGGTTACCGGAAAAAAGGACTTGGGTGCTTTTATCCGCGTTCCCTGGATAATCTATAAAGACGACCCGAATTGGGTGCCGCCTCTGATGACCGAGCGTAGAAGCGCATTTTCATCCAAACATCCATACTTCAAACACGCAAAATGGCGTGCATGGATAGCCTGGCGCAATGGGAAGCCTGTCGGTCGTATTTCTGCTCAGATCGATGAATTACATCTGAAGCAACACGAGACACAAACCGGTTTTTTCGGGTTGATTGAAGCAATCGAGGATCCCGAGGTTTTCAGTGCCCTTTTTCAAACGGCCGAAAACTGGCTGCGTAGTGAAGGCATGCGGGAAATAATCGGTCCGTTCAACCTCAGCATTAACCAGGATCTGGGTGTCCTGATCGAAGGTTTTGACTCACCACCCTACGTCATGACGGGCCATGCACCTGCCTATTATGGTGCTGCAATAGAAGGTTGTGGATATCGACCGGCACAGGATTTGCTCGCCTACGGACTGGACTCCGGAACCCTCGCAATACCCAGGGTGATGCAGGCCCTGATCAAGAGAAGTGGCGATCGTATCAAGGTCAGAAGTTTTAATTCCAAATCAAAAAATGCCGAACTGGAGTCGATACGGGATGTTTTTAATGATGCCTGGAGAGACAACTGGAATTTCACACCGTTTACACCGGAGGAGTTCAAACTGATTGGTAAGGAATTACTGATGGCTGCACCCCGGGATTTTATCCAGTTTGCGGAAGTTGACGGTGAAGATGCTGCTTTTATCGTTCTGCTCCCCAACATCAACGAGGCCATCGCAGATCTCGACGGCCGCCTCCTGCCGTTCGGCTGGGCCAGATTAATTTGGCGGCTTAAAGTGAACTTCCCCAAATCAGCCAGGGTGGCCCTGATGGGTGTGAGGCAAAAATATCAGAATACCCGCTTCGGTCCCGCGCTGGCATATATGATCATCAATGCCGTCATGGAAGCCGGCAAAGCCAGGGGGCTTGAGCGTGTGGAAATGTCCTGGATACTCGATCATAACCATGGTGTCAGAAATATCATTGAAAGTGTTGGTGGACAAATTACAAAGCGTTACCGAATGTATGAAAAAGAGTTGTAGTGCAACTGCTTATGCCTTTGAGCTTTGCAAACACCGGCACGGAAGATGATTGATCAACCCACCAATTTTCGCTCGATCATACTTGCCGGTGAACGCCCGGGTGGCAGCCCGATCAGCCATGCCTTCAATGTCGCGGCCAGCGTCATGGTGCCGGTTGCAGGAAAACCGGCATTATCACGCGTGATGCAAGCGGTTGAAGACAGCCAGCAGGTTGGCGGCGGGATCATATGCGGCCCGTCGGCCGATATTGTAGCCGCAAGCACAGAGTTGCAAAGCGTTTTGCAGAACCCTGATTTTCAATGGTTGGCGCCGTCCAGCGGGCCCGCAGCCAGTGCGTTATCCGCATTGGAAACGCTTGATCATTTTCCGATACTACTGACCGCTGGTGACCACGCGCTACTGACGGCTGAGATTGTAGATAGTTTCTGCTCCCAGGTAATTTCGCTTGACCAGGGGGCGGGTTCAGACCGAATACCTTCTTCAGGCTCTTGGGGTGAACAGGGTTATGACCTTGTCATTGGTTTTGTACCCTATGCACTGGTGAGAGCGACCTGGCCAGAATCCAGGCGAACCGTACTCAAGTTCTCAAACGGACAATTCTGCGGCAGTAACCTTTTCGCCATTGTGAATAAGGAAGGCCTCAAAGCCATTAATTTCTGGCGCCAGGCGGAAGCCGACCGTAAACACCCATGGCGAATCGCCCGCCGTTTCGGATTCATGGCGCTGGTACTTTATTTGCTCAGAAGGCTAAGCCTGGAAGATGCCTTGCGTGGATTGTCGAAGGCGGCAGGTTGTCGAATTGGTCATGTGAAAGTTGGGTTTGCAAGGGCTGCGGTAGATGTTGATTCCATCGAAGACCAACAACTGGCCGAACAGATTTTGTCCCGGGAAAAGTGAAACCATTTCAATTGCGGTGAATTTGCCTTGCGGTGACCACAACACAACCTGATATTTGCTTACCCGGATTTTTGTGCGTCCAGCAGCCTGTTCAGATGATCACCCAGCCGGTGTGTCAGTGCCAGCAGGGTCAATGTCGGGTTGGCCCAGCCACCGGTGGTAAATACCGAGCTGCCGGCGATGTGCAGGTTATCGTAGCCGTGCACGGTGCAATTGGCGTCCACAACACCATCGCGAGGTGAACTGCTCATACGTGTCGTACCCATGTGATGATAACCACCGATGGGGTGATTACCGACCGTCGGATCAACCGGCCAATTTGGTTGACCATCTTCAAGCCACTCCGAGGTTGTAACCTTACCCAGCCCTAGCCGGTCAAATTCCCTTTGTAGTGTTTTGCCAAACTGCAGCATGGTTTCCTTATCCAGGGCGCTGAGCTGCCAGTCAAGATCTGCCCTTGGACAACCCAGGGCATCTTTTTCAGTTGAAAGGCAAACACGGCTATCAGGATTCGGGGCCTGTTCAGCCCGGGCCATCACATACAGTCCCATGCGATTTACCCTGGCGACAGAGCGTAGTAAGCGCATGGAGATGTGACGTTGTAACCAGTTTAACCAACCACGCCATGCATGCCACAGTAGCCGGCCGGATTTATTGGGTGACAGGGTGTGTTTGAGATTCATATACACCCGGTTACTGACAGACTCACCAATGTCGGGGTTTCTTTGAATCTTGAAGGTCGCCGCGCTGTTGAGAACACCCAGTTCCCGTTGTAATGATGGCGGTAAAACCATTGCCGGGGCCACCGGCACACCCGCCGCCGGAAATCGCTTGCGGTACAAGGCCCAGAACCCCGCCGGATCCTGCGTTTCAATATGCGCTATCCTGCCGTGCGGATGCTCCATGAAGTAGCGGCCCACCTGGTCGAACCGGTTGCCAATACCATTGGCCTCTACGCTATTTGACATCAACAACAAACGCGCATTTTCAATCGCACCACAGGCGAGTACATAATGCCGGGCATTGACCTCTAGCTTCCTGCCCTGCAGCGTTTGTGCATCAAGGCGGGTAATACCCGACGCATTTCCGGCGGCCTGAAGCCCGACCGTATTTGCATGCAATACAATGCGTACATTATGCGCCTTGACCAGGTCGTCACTGCGATTACTGTTAAAGCGTTCGGCACAATCATCAAAGCGCCAAAAACGATGGACAATTTCTTTGGGATCAAAATCAATAGGCCTTAACCCGAGTTTTTCCCAAAGCCCTGTTTCGTATTCATATTCACCCAGTTCGAGTGAATCATGGGCGGTGCGATAGTGAGGCTGCAGGTCATCAAGTGTGATTGGCCACCCACTGTGTGGAACCCAGTCGCGCTTTTCGAAATCAATCGGGTCCAGGGGAATGCTACGACCACCCCAAATATTGGTTGTTCCTCCAAAAAAACGCAGGCGGGAATGATCAAGGTCATAATATTCCATACCAATATTATTTCCCTTGGACAGGGACTGTGTAGGTTCGTCATAGTCCATCCCGCCGGCTTCCAGCAAACACACGTCACGCCCTGCAATCATCAGGTCACGGGCCAGCGCAACACCTGCCGCTCCGGCGCCGACGACACATACCTCGGCTTCGAGTTTAATGTCGTCTTTGGCCTCTTTAAGATCAATTAACATGATTTAAATCCATAGTCTGCCGAGCCGCCTGATCATCTGCCTGATTGGCACAATCTCAGGAATAGCGCCTGTATAATAAGCGTATCCATACCGTGCTGGTAATTGTAACAATTCTACATTTTGCAGATTGAAGAATTCATGTTCTAATGCAACAGTTTTTCAGCCATCCGACATAACAATAAGGACTTTTCTTGAAAGCGATCATTCTAAGTGCAGGCCAGGGTCGTCGTTTGATGCCTCTAACATCAAACATGGCAAAGTGCAGCCTGACCCTTCATGGAATTTCAATACTCGAGTGGCAATTGAGCCAGATTGCCAAGTGTGATATTGAAGAGGTCATCGTTGTCACCGGTTTCGCCTTTGAAAGGGTGGATGCCATCGTGGACAACATCGATTTCATCAAGGTACGGACACTTCACAATCCGATGTATGCACACACGGATAACCTCGGAACCTGTTGGGAAGCGCGCTTTGAAATGGACGGGCCGTTTGTGTTGATGAATGGCGATACACTATTTGAAGCAACCGTTTTACAGCGTCTGCTTGACTCAGACAAGCATTACCCGGTCACACTGGCAACGGACAGCAAGCCACATTTTGATCTTGACGATATGAAAATTATTGCAGATGGAGACCGGTTGCTAAAAGTCAGCAAACAACTGGACATAAGCATTGTCAACGGCGAGAGTATCGGCCTGATGGTTTTTAATCAGACCGGTGCGAAAGCATTTACGGAAAAACTCGAAGAAATGATGGACCAGTCAAACGCGCTCAAACTCTGGTACCTGTCCGCCATCGATCAGCTTGCCAGTGACGGACTTGTGGGAATCTGTCCAATTGATGATTTGAGCTGGTGTGAAGTTGATGATGCCGCAGATTTTGCAGCGGCTGCACATGTAGTCAAGCAATGGCCACAATAAATTTGTTTTTATTTCATTTATTATAATCGTGATTCTTTGTTGGGGAATTTTATGAAATCCGGTGTTCGTGTTTTTTTCAATGTGTTGTTTGCCAGTTCGTTTTTGCAGCTTGCACAGGCTGCTGAGCCAGACCCAAGTATCTCAGTAAAAGATAACAAAGCTAATATCCAGGCTTTACAGGCGGAGCTGTCTGAAGCCAAAAGCAGGGTAGCTGAGCTTGAAACTGAACTATCTAACGCACAGGAAGCCATCGAGCAACTTAATGACAAAAACGCGGCCCTGGCTGCAGGCACTGTCGCTACCAAAGACGCAACACAGCCCGTAAGCCCGGCAGACAGGACAGTACGGGGACAACCCCTCTATGACGCCACCAACCCGCAAACACCTGTCGAACAGGAAAACGTCATCGCGAAAAAGTTCTCCCCCGAATCACAAAGCCAGCCGGTTGCAAGCACTACACTGCTTGAAGACGATCTTGTCCGTAGTCGTATACGTAGCATTACCCGGATCTCTGACCAGGTACCCAATATGCAATACGGGCAGGCAGGAAATGAGGCCAAGATAGCGATTCGTGGTATGCGGACCAATCGCACCGGTGCCGAGGCAGATCCGATCATTGCAATTTTTGAAGATGGGGTCAGTGTTCCGACAACCACACAGGCACTGGAGCCTTATGTGGATATCAACAGGATTGAGGTTCTGCGCGGCCCACAAGGTGTCATGTATGGCCGCAATGCATTTGGCGGTGTTATCAATATTATCAGTAATGAACCCGACCCGAGTGGCTGGGACGCAGCATTTGAAGGTGAATATGGCTACGCCGATGGAACCCGTTTTGATGCAATGCTGAATATACCAATACTTGAAACTCTCTCCACCCGTATTGCCGCCCGCTATGATATTCATTCGGGCTACGTTGGTAATTTCGTACTCGATGGCGATGCCGATGACCTGCGTGACAAAAAACAGCAGTACGTACGCTGGATGACCAAATGGCAACCAAGCGATAACTTCAACCTGATGGTCAACCTTATTTCTTACGATCAGAATCAAACCGGTTCCGGTATGTGGGGTTACCAGCAGATTGGCGCCTACATCGATGGCCAGTATCAACCCGGAAACCACATTGCACCCGAAGGTGCCCGTGGCGATCGTGATGGTTGGCTGGTGGGCAGAAATATGGCATCCCTGGAAGACCAGGAAAACCTGAGTGGAACCATAAAACTGAACTGGAATATCGGTTTTGCCACGCTGGAATGGTTTATCAATAAATCAACATTTGAAAATCAGCAGGTATTCGACAGCGATTACAGTGATGGTGGTGATCCGTATAACAGCGACTTTAATGGCTGGAGGTCGAAGCGGGACACCTGGTCCAGTGAGCTGCGTTTGCTATCCAATAGCAATGGCCGTTTTGACTGGCTGGCCGGTGTGTACTGGCTCAATATGGAATCAAACTGGGACTGGCTGGAGACCATTGATGCCGAGTTTTTCCAACCGGAGTGGGATACAAAAGGCAGATACAAAACCGATAATACCTCCGTTTTTGCCAGTGCCGGTTATAACTTCAATGACAACTGGCGGTTGTCCGGTGGATTGCGTTGGCACAAGGACAACAAGACCCTCAGGAACGGTGAAAAGGACAGTTGGGACGGTGTAGTCTGGAACGCCGCTGTTAACTACAAGATCAACGAGAACATGAATTCCTACTTCAGCGCTTCAACCGGCTATCGACCCGGAGGGATCAATGAGACACCCGGCGTTGAAGCCAGCTTCGATTCTGAAAAGCTTACCGCCTATGAGTTGGGCTTGAAAAGCATACTCGTGGATGGAAGCCTGGTTTTGAACCTGTCCGCATTCTACAACGACTTCAAGGATATACAGGCACAATCTTTCACAATATTACCGTTACCCGGAACCGCCGGGTTAATGGATTACATGAGCAACGGTGGTGACATGGAATCCAAGGGGGTTGAAGCTGAAATCCAATGGCTACCGGGCTCACGCTGGAATATCTCTGCCAACCTCGCCTGGCTGGACGCGAAGTTCAAGGACTACGAGGTGCCTGCCATCGCCGGATTGGGTTATATCGATGGTCACACCGGGGATGACACCTTGTCTTTGGAAGGCTGGCGACCTGCATTGTCACCTGAATGGTCATTCGGACTGCAGGCAAGTTATTTATTCGACGTGGGCAAAGGCGGCACCCTTACACCGATGGTTCAAACCACCTATGTGGGAAATTATTACGCCAATGACCTGAACCTGGCCGGCGCACGTCAGGATTCGTACACCAAAACCGATGTCCGGCTGTTCTGGGACCTGCCCGGGAATAAAATCAAGTTGCAAATTTATTTGGAAAATATTGAAGAAAAGGACAACCTGAACAACGTGAATATCTATAACCCAGAGGAAAATCCGGAAATAGCAACATTCCTGGCAAACTGGGGTGACCCGATGACCTATGGGGTACTGATGTCGTATAAGTGGTAAAGAAACTCCGCTCAGTAATCGGGAGGCACTTCGATCAGCACACGATCAAACCCACCAGCCCGGTAACGGTTGGTATTGATGTCGTATTCGATATGGGTACTGCGTATCACTTCATCATCCAGCATAAGCGTGGCGCCGCCCGATAATACTAAGAGGTTATCACTACGCAAATATTCGACCACCAGGGCAGTTGCCGTGATCAGCCCCAGGTTTTTGCTGTCGTTCCGGTTGATTAAAAAACGCGCGGGCGAACCCTCGAGATAAACTCTGTCCGGCTTATCCGGGCTGCCATAAACTGTCGCTTCTTCAGAAGTCAGTTGCCAGTCCGTGCTTTGCATCAGAAAATGTCCATTAAAATGAAGGATTCCCGGTTGTTCATCCTCACTGGCCTCGTCTGCACTAATACTGATCATGTCAAAAGCACCCTTGCTCAAAGGTGCCGCACTACAAAGGCAGCACATTGACATCAATAAACACCATGTAACGGTTTTTTTCATACTTGAATACTGAATTTGGGCTACTAGTGTACTGCATCGTAATTAATGCTAACTTCTGAAAGTACCATTAATTACGATGCAGTACACTAGTGCAGTGTCAATCCTGAGAGGCAGGATCAGCGAGTTCACAAGCTGTTATCGGCAAGGCACCGGTGATGGCAGTGTCTAATGAACAAGTTAACTCACGAATATAAGCAAGCAAATGGCTGAAAAAAAAATCATCGACCATTACCTGATTCGAGAGGTGACCCAGCCATTGACGGCCATTTTTATAGGTCTCGTGGTGATATTTATCACCTTCAGCCTGAGCCGTTTCCTGGTAGACGCCGATGCAGGGCTATTACAACCCATCGAAGTTGCAAAACTGACTTTACTCAAATCCCTTATTTCACTCGATGTACTGTTACCCCTGAGCCTGTTCCTTGGTGTTATGACGGGGCTTGGACGTTTGTACAGCGATTCCGAAATCTACGCGATGCGTGCCAGCGGTATCAGTGAAGCCAGCCTGTTACGCCCGTTGATGCGTCTCGCGCTGGTGCTGGCTGTTGTCGTTGCCTTGCTCTCTACCTGGGCGCGACCGTGGGCTTATGCCCATTCGTATGCGATCGTAGCAGCAGCAGAGGCTACCGCCGAAACAGGCCGGATAAGGCAGGCCCGTTTTTATGATTTTGGCAAGAATGAGCAAACGGTCTTTATAGAGCAGATTGCTACAAACGGCCGTGATCTGGATGGTGTTTTTATTCGAACACGCAAGGGTGATGACCTGCAGGTCATCACTGCTTCAAAAGGCCAGTTTGAGTATTTTTTCAAACCCATGTTTCATCGATTGATACTGACTGACGCCCGCATATTGAAAAAGGTACAAGATGGTACGGATCTTTCAGGACAATTCGGCAGTTTCACACTGTACCTGCCTGCCCAGAGTCCGAAGCCTACTGGCTACAAGGTAAAATCAGCCACCACCAACGAACTGAGACAGTCTTCTGATCCTGTTGACCGGGCAGAGTTTCAGTGGCGCCTGTCCACGCCTGTTTCTGCTTTATTGCTGGCACTCGCAGCTATCCCGTTAAGTCGAAGTCGCCCGAGACAGGGACGTTATGCCAAGATGTTAGCAGCTCTTGGCATCTATGCGGTCTACTTCAACCTGCTTGATGTCAGCCGAAGTTGGGTGGAACAGGGAAGCAGCACCTACATTTGGTGGGTTCCCGGCCTGCTTTCACTGGTGGTTGCAGGTTTGTATGTGCCTGCGATTTTGAAAATCAGAAAGGACAAACGTGCTCAGAATTGATCGCTATATCATGACGCAGTTCGTGGCCGGTATCATTCCGGCATTATTTCTGCTGCTGGCATTGTTCAGTTTCATGACATTGGCCGAAGAGCTTGAAGACGTCGGCAAGGGTAGCTTTACCCTCACCGATGCGTTGTGGGTTGTCCTCCTGACTGCCCCCAAGCGCATCGTTGAGTTGTTGCCGGTAACCACACTACTGGGAGGCTTAATCGGTCTGGGTGCAATGGCCAATCACCGTGAACTCATCGTCATCCGTACCATCGGTATATCAAAGCAGCGTATTGGACAGACGGTGGCAGTACTGGCTGTTTTTTTAGGTATTTTCATAACCGCATTGCAATTCTTCGTAGTACCCGGGTTTGAACAGGAAGCTGCTACATTGCGCGCGCAGGCTTCAAAAAACACAGGTGTCAGGTCCGGTGATTCACAGGCAGTCTGGACCCGGAATGACCGGCATTTTATTCGCGTCAAAAAAGTACGGGCTGAAGGGACCCTGTCTGATATAGAAATTTACACTACCGATCAGAAAGGCCGCTTAACACAGTTAATACAAGCTGCAAGCGCCCTTTATGTCGCGCAGGAGAACTGGCTTCTAATCGATGTGCTGGAAAGCCGGTTTGAGGGTGTCCAGGTGTTTGAGACAGCCAGGGAAAACATGCCATGGAACGCCCTGCTTTCGGCCGAGCAAGTCGCAGCATTGATATTGCCGCTGGAGGCACTGGCCCCGAACGACCTTCTCAGAACCATCTCAAACCTGAAGCAAAACCAGCTCGATACCCACCGCTATGAGATCGTGCTCTGGCAGCAGATCAGCCTGTTGCCAAGCTTGCTTGCCATGGCATTGATGTCTTTGCCCCTGCTACTTGGTTCAGTTCGCACAGTATCAGCCAGCCAACGCGCCTTGACCGGTGGCTTGATCGGGATCGGATTTTA
>Ga0265303_10001508_pt1 | contig 14361 bp, 10 predicted proteins | sample Helome_2_FD_192494 | JGI IMG/M metagenome (GOLD analysis project Ga0265303, IMG submission 192494) | Marine sediment microbial communities from subtidal zone of North Sea - Hel_20160317 (Illumina Assembly) | ecosystem: Environmental > Aquatic > Marine > Subtidal zone > Sediment ... | reverse complement strand
CATCGCGTAGCCACCGTGCTTGATCACCATCTCCCAGTCACCCGCTGGCTCACGACTGTTGAACAACGCGTCTGACAGGTCTGCCGGCAACACGCCCAGCCCCTGCACGACGGGGCTATCCGGATCCGCCCGACCGCTAACGCCATGGCAAACAGCACAGGTTGACTCGAATACAGCCTTGCCATCTTCAAGATCGGCGGCGACCGCCGGCCCGGCTATCAGGGCTACCAGCGGTAACCCTAGGAGAATTGTACGAATCATGCTTCAGTCCTTAGTATTAGATTAATCTAATACACGATCCTAACGGGCTTTGCCCTTGTTCTTGATCCGAAGAACTACCTATAGGCGGCAATGGGTATAATGCCTCGTTTTCTCAGGCGCTCTTCCAATGAACAAACCCGAACTCCTGTCGCCAGCCGGCACCTTGAAAAACATGCGCTTCGCGTTCGCGTATGGTGCCGACGCCGTGTACGCGGGGCAGCCGCGCTACAGCCTGCGTGTTCGGAACAACCAGTTCAGCAAGGAAGAGGTTCTCGCCCAGGGTATCGAGGAGGCTCACGCAGCCGGCAAGCTGTTCTTCCTCGCCAGCAATATTGCGCCGCACAACAACAAGCTCAAGAGCTACATTCGCGATCTTGAACCCATCATCGATATGGGGCCTGATGCCCTGATCATGTCGGACCCTGGGCTGATCATGCTGGTGCGTGAACGCTTTCCCGATGTACCGATTCACTTGTCGGTCCAGTCCAATGTCGTCAATTACGCTGCAGTGAAGTTCTGGCAATCCATGGGCCTGACCCGCATCATCCTGTCGCGCGAACTGTCGCTGAAAGAGGTCGCCCAGATTCGTGAAGAGTGCCCGGATATGGAGCTCGAGGTATTCGTACACGGTGCACTCTGCATCGCCTATTCGGGCCGCTGCCTGTTATCCGGCTACATGTCGCACCGCGATTCGAACCAGGGCGCCTGCACGAATTCGTGTCGCTGGAAATACAACACGCAGGAAGGACGAGAAACCAGCACCGGTGACGTAGTGCCTGTCATGGTGGACCCGACAGAACTACCCGTCGCCTTGCTCGAGGAAGAAACACGGCCCGGCGAACTGATGCCGGCCTATGAAGACGAGCACGGCACCTACATTATGAATTCGCGCGACCTGCGCGCCGTGCAGCACGTGCACGAACTGGCGAAGATGGGTATCGACTCGTTAAAGATCGAAGGGCGAACCAAGTCCGCCTATTACACAGCCCGCACGACGCAGGTCTACCACCGGGCGATCGAGGATGCCGCGGCGGGCCGTGATTTCGACATGGGCATGATGGACGAGCTTGAGGGCCTGTCCAACCGTGGTTACACGGAGGGTTTCTACCGGCGACATCCGCCGAAGGAATACCAGAACTATGAGAAGGGTGCATCGACCTCCGACCGGCAACAACTGGTCGGTGAGCTGCTGGATATCAATGATCGCTGGCTGACGATCAACGTCAAGAATCGCTTCTTCACCGGCGATCTCATGGAGCTTGTCAGGCCGTCGGGCAACGTGACCTTTAATCTCGCCGAAATCCAGAACAAGGACGAGCTACCGGTCGATGTCGCGCCAGGCTCGGGACACGTTGTGAGGATTCCGGTGCCCGACGAAGTGGACATAAGTTCGCTCGATGAATTCGCCATGTTGGTGCGTTACTTGCCGCGCGCTGAGCAGCGTAGTTAACCTTTTAAATCAATGAGTTAGAGGGCCGATACAAGCCACTGGTTACGGCGGCAACTACTTATTTGGGTTCAAGCTGAGAGACTATATATTCTCCTTGGTGACCAGATGATTGAAATCCGCATTCATGGCCGAGGCGGCCAGGGCGGCGTTACTCTCGCGAAACTCATCGCAACGTCGCGCTTCTTACAGGGTCAGTCAGTGCAGGCGTTTGGCCTGTATGCTGCTGAACGTTCCGGGGCCCCGGTACAGGCGTTCTGCCGCTATTCCGACGAGCCAATTACCAATCGAAACCTGATCTACGAGCCCGATCACATCATCGTGCTCGACCCGACACTGATCGGTGCGCAGATCTCGGCGGGGCTGAAAGCCGGTGGCTGGATCCTCCTCAACTCGCCGCAAGCACCAGGAGATTTCGCGGAGCAGTTCCCGCACAACCGCATCGCGGTAGTGGATGCAACGAGCATCGCGCGCGAAAACGACCTGGGCACTCGAAGCGTGCCAATCGTCAATACCGGACTCGCCGGCGCCGCCGGCAGGATGCTGGGAATTCCACTTGATGAGATATGCGCGGCACTGGAACACCTCGGCTTCAAAGGCAAGAATCTGATCGCCGCAAACCGTGCCTGGGAGAAAGTCCGGCTGATCGAATCTCCAACAGTCGAAAAGCCCGTCGAAGACTTTACGGTCCCGATCAACACCGCACGCGGTCACAGCCTTCTCGATGCTACCGGAATGGCGCCACCCGCCATAAAGACCGGCAATTGGGCCACCGAGCAACCGCGACGGCAGCAGATGATTCCGCCCTGCAACCATATATGCCCCGCCGGAAACAACGTTCAGGGCTTTCTCGATGCGTTGGCCCATGAGAACACAGACGAAGCGCTGGAAATCCTGCTCCGCTCAACACCATTCCCATCCATCTGCGGGCGCGCTTGCCCTGCTCCCTGCATGGAGAATTGTAATCGCGTCGAGCTCGACGGCGCCGTCAACGTACGACAGCTTGAACGATTTGCCGGGGACAACGGCAATGTAACTCTTGAACCGCCTGCCAGGCGCGATGAGAAAATCGCGGTCGTTGGCTCCGGCCCTGCCGGCCTTACTGGGGCGTATCACCTCGCGCGTTTGGGTTACAGCGTAAAGATATTTGAGTCGTCGCCGGAAATAGGCGGGCTGCTACGGACCGGGATTCCGGAGTTTCGCCTCCCCGACGATGTCGTTGAACGCGAGATCAATCGCATTCTGGACTTGGGTGTTGATGTCGAAACCAGCCACGCTATTGACCGGCAGACACTGCTCAACCTGGCGGGCAATCACGATGCCGTGTTGGTAGCTACCGGTCAACAGGCGTTGCGTGATTTACAGCTTGGTATGAACAACATCGACGCGGTGGTTCAGGGTATCGACTTCCTGGATCACGTCCATCACAACGATGTGCGCGTCGATGGCGAGGAGGTCGTGGTTGTCGGTGGCGGCAACACGGCGATGGACGCCGCCCGTTCCGCACTGCGGCTGGGCGCCACGAGCGTACGCGTGGTTTACCGACGTACACGTGATGAAATGCCGGCAATTGCCGAAGAGATAGATGAGGCACTTGAGGAAGGTGTCGCGATCGACTTTTTGACGCAGCCGATCAGCCTGCATGATGAACCCACCGATGGTGTCCGCCGGCACTATCGCCTGACGTGCCGGCGCATGGCGCTGGGCGAGCCCGATGAGTCCGGACGCCGCTCACCACAAGAGGTCGTCGGTTCCGACTTCGACCTGCCCTGCCATCGAATTATCCTTGCGCTTGGCCAGTCACCGGACCTGTCGGTATTCCCGGAAGGAACGGAAGTCAGGGAGGGTACGAAGTTGCTCGGCCTGCTAGAGACGCCCGTATTTGCGATCGGCGACCTTGCTACGCGCGAAGGTACCGTCGCAGGCGCTATTGGCAGTGGGCGACGTTCCGCCATCCAGATCCACAACGTGCTAAGCGGTGAGCAGCTGGCTATTACAGAGCACGCCGAGGCAGCCCGTGATGTGGACGTGTGGAAAGACGACGTGATTCGTGCCGATGCAATGAAACTGCACTTGTTCGAACGACAGGCCGGAACCGAAGGAGAGTCTCTCGCCGTAGACCAACGGCTCTCGACATTCGATGAAATACACATGGGACTCGAGAACTCCGCGGAAGCGGCGCGTTGCCTGTCATGCGGCGTGTGCAACGAGTGTGACCTATGCGTTACCTATTGCCCTGAAGGCATGCTGAAACGCGTTGGTCATCGCTTCGAGTTCGACTATTCGTACTGCAAAGGCTGTGGCGTGTGCGCGGCAGAGTGCCCGCGCAACGTGATCGTCATGAGTCATCTGTAGGCGGCACGGAGAACAACGATGTCAGTACAGGTCATTACCGGAAATCATGCCGCTGGCTACGCCTTGAGTACCGCAGGCGAGGCGAACAGGACGGCGCGCGGAACCGCCTGTGGAATCTACCCGATTACGCCGCAGACGGAGATCGTGGAGTACGTCGCGAAATTTCCCTTCAGCAAGGGTCGCGTCGTCCCGGTAGAAAGCGAACACAGTGCGATGGGCGTCACGATTGGCGCGTCGATCGCCGGCGCAAGGGCGTTCACAGCCAGCTCGTCCAATGGACTCGCCTACATGACGGAGAACATCATGGTCGCCGGCTATTACCGGCTGCCAATCGTCATGGTCGGCGTCAATCGAACCATGGGTCCTCCCTGGAACATCTGGGCCGACCAGGGCGACACGCTCATGCTGCGCGACTTTCCCTGGTTACAGTTCTATTGCGAAGACAACCAGGAGGTGCTCGACACAACGCTGCTGGCCTTCCGCCTTGCCGAAGACAACCGCATCCTTTTGCCGGTGCTGACATGCATGGACGCCTTCATCGTATCGCACACCCAGATGGAGACGACGATGCCGGCACAGGATGACGTCGACCGCTACCTTCCGGACCTCGACCTGCCGCATCGCATGCACTACGACGAGGTGCGCACAATGGGTGGTCTCGCATGGCCACACGAAGGCCTGTCGATGCGACTTGAAATCGATGAAGCAATGAAACGCGTTCCCGATGTCTACCAGGAATGCCGCCAGAGCTTCAAAGATGTGTTCGGTCGTGACCCGGGCGATGTCATCCAGACGTTCGAAACCGACGATGCCGAACGAATCCTGGTAGCGACCGGCACGATGGCGACGACGGCCCGTGAGGTCGTACGTAAGCGACGCGCGGCCGGCGAAAAAATTGGGCTCGTTAAATTGAAGATGTTCCGTCCGTTCCCGGAAGCTGCATTGCGCGAGGCCTGTCAATCCGCAAGACGCGTTGCCGTTCTTGATCGCAACTATGCCGCGGGTCTGGGCGGAGTTTTCTGGCAGGACACACGCGCGGCATTCCAGGGACACCGCGACGACCTGCTGATTCAGAACTACCTGACCGGGCTGTGTGGCGAAGACGTCACGCCTACCGTCATCGATCAGATCCTGGCCGACCTCGCTGCGCGCGAAGGCGCCGGCGATCCTGAATGGATGGGTATAGACGCCGGTAAGGAGACACTGCAATGAACGCGACTGCACCACTCCAACAGACCGAAAAGTGCCTGTTACGTCCGGGCAACACGAACTGCGGTGGCTGCGGAATGAGCGTGGGGCTCACCATGCTCGGGCGAGCGCTCGATGCGGCTGACGACAGCTGCTCCCTCGTGATACCGGCATGCTGCGGCATCGTAACGGCCGGCGCCTATCCGACCACGAGCTATGGCGTACCAACCATCGCTGCAACGTTCGCCTCATCACCGGCCTTTGCGTCGGGCTACGCAAGTGTTCGCGACCTGAACGATGAACCGGGGCAGGTAGTTTGCTGGGCAGGTGACGGTGGCACTTACGACATCGGATTAGCCACCTTGTCCGCCGCGGCGGAGCGCAACGAGAACATTATTTATATCTGCTACGACAATGAGATCTATGGCAACACTGGCGGACAACGATCGTCCGCGACACCGGCTGGCGCGCGCACCACAACAACGCCAACCGGCAAGGCGGAGTGTAAGAAGGACATCATGTCGATCATGGCAGCACACGGCATTCCGTACGCTGCAACATTATCCATGGCGCACCCTGAAGACTTCGCACGCAAGATGGCGACTGCGCTCTCGATCGAGGGGATGCGTTTCCTGCTCATACATTCCCCCTGCCCGACCGGTTGGAAGTCGGAGGCCGAAGATTCAATCGAACTCGTTCGCATCGCAGTGGCAAGCGGCTTGTTCCCGGTCTACGAGGTATTCGACGGTGCACGCTACAAGATTAGCATCGAGCCTGACGGGACCGATCCGGCCGAGTACTACCGTCGGCAGCGTCGATTCAAAGACGACGAAATCGATCTGGACGAAACAAGGCGGCTATGCGCGGAAAAAATGAGGCGCCTGGAAGTTCTGGCGCAACACTATCCGCCCTAGGCTACTCAGGCACTCTGGATTCTAGAACGCGTATTTTGCAGATAACAGCAGGCGCGTCAGATCATTTGAAATATTCGACTCAAGCGTACGCTCGGCATACAAAATTTCTCCACCGACAGTTAATGCGGGTACCGGTGAATAAAGCAGGTTCAGGTGAATACTGCTGACATCCTTTGTAACACCGGTGCCGGTCAACGTCGTATCGTGATCGTTGTTCAGGACGCCGTAGGTAACATTTGAACGCCACTGCTCACTCCAGAAATGGCGATACGATACAAACGCGCCCCACTGATCAATTGCCTTCAGCTGGTTATCGCTATCCAGCACCGCTCCGTTCGCCGTATTGAGCCCAAGGTAGCGGCCCGTGCCGCTGCCCCACGTTGCCATCCAGCGCAGGTCGTCCTGACCAAACATGTGCTTGCCTGACAGGCTCAAGCCAAGTCCTGCCACCTGATCGTCGACACCTATCGCCTCGTAACTGAGCCGCCTGAACAACGCTGCTGCTTTGATGTAGCCGTTGTCCAACTTGGCCGTATAGCGCGTAACCAGGTCGGGTATGCTGCCGTCATCTGTCACGATTCGACTACCACCGCCGAACGGAGTAACAGTCGTTTCAGGATTCTCGACGGCAAACTCCCAGGCTCCGCTGGTATAGCGAACCTGCGCCTGGCGTACGAATGTCGTACTTTCCGCCGGTCCGATGAAATCGAGATTTTCCGGAAGTGCACCTACATCCTGGAACGTCGACCAGGTCTGTCCGAATAACCAGTCGTTGTACCTGACGTAAGCGTGCCGGAGTCTCGGATTGTATGAGTTACTAACCCGCTCATCGCCTCCGGACCCCAGGAAGAAATCCATCTCCAGAAAAGTGCTGACGTTGTCGCCGCTGTCGAGCCTGTGCTTGCTGCTGAAATTGATCCTCGATTCGCGCCCCTGCAGGTCTGCATCAGACCCTTCGCTTGTGGCACCACCGACAGGGATGGTCGCGGGAATATAAAACTGCGTTCCTGAACTACCTGGAGCAGGATCGCCGTCGCTATAGTCGCTAAGCATCCCGTCGAACTTGATATACCCACCGAAGGCGTATTCGTTCTCGGGAGACGGAGAATCCGCTGCGGGCATCGGTTTTTGCACGGCTTCTGGCCCAGTCTGTCTCTCTTCAAGCAACTGTCTGACCACCGCCTCCAGTTCAGCAACGCGTGCCTCAAGTGCCGCGATGTCCGAGTCCTTAGCCATCGCGGGTCCCGCCGCGGACAGCAGACCAAGAACGATGCTGCTGGCAATCGATAATTCTATTGACCGATTCATTTCCTTCCCCAGGAACAGAGTGCTGTCACCCCAGCGACTAACCGAGCGTCCGGTGGGCATCCCCTAGAGGTAGGGAGTCTCATCGAGGTCGTACTCGACCTCTTCGCTGGCGCTCTTTGGCAGCTTGGCCATTTGCTCCTTGATCATCTCGACGTGCTCGGTCTCTTCATCCCGAAGTTCGACGAACAGGTCCTTTACTTCCTGGTTGGTGACGCCGGGCAGGGCCATGTCGTAGAAATCATAGGCCTTCTGCTCCGATTCAAGTCCTACCGTATACGCCTCGAGCAGGGACATACCGCGACGAGGCGCCCCCATATCCGGGGCCTCGACGTCGAACAGGTCGTCCAGAGTCAGCCGCGCCGGGGCATCGCCAAACAGCTCCTTGCGCCGCGCCTCCAGCTCCTGGCCGTGTTTGGCCTCGTTCTCGGCCATCGAGGCGAAGAAGGAGCCGGCATCGTACGTGCCACTGTGGCCGAATTGGGAAGCAAACATCTGGTAGCGGTGGCACGCCTCCATCTCGATCAGCTTCGCGAGGTCGAGGGCATCCATTAGGCTGAGCTTGGACAGGTCAAGGCTGGTGGACATTGGATCGACTCCTGGTCTGATGTTGACGTGCCGTTAGCGGCCCGTCGGGGGTTATCCGGCCGATAATACCTCCGCGCCGCTGCCCACAAAATTGCGGCTTGAAGCAGGCATATACGAGAATTTGCGGATAGGAATGGTGGGATGGATAAACTCAAGGGTCAATTGCCTGTGGGCTCCCTACCGGATTCGCGGAGTAATTCTATAAGCTCAGCGCCACCCACCACTTGGTGCGCATCGATTCCGAGCTTGCGGGCGGCCACGATATTGGGTTCTGAATCGTCGAGAAAAACGATATCGTCCGGCGCGCAATTGAAGAAATCCATGACATCGTGAAATGCAGCCGGCTCCGGTTTGTAGTGCCCGGTCTCGTACGACAAAAAGACGTGCTCGAAACTATCAAACATACGAGACGCAGAGGTAACCTGCTGCCAATGAAGTTTGTTCGTGTTCGACAGTAGAGCGACACGGTATCGCCGGGCAGCGTTACGGACACACGCTTCGACACCCGAAAACAATAGCAGCTGCCACGCATGAAACCGAGGCCCGAACGGCGTATCCGGAGAACAGCCCAGCACGGCTGGAATTTCCCGAAGAAACTCCTCTTCATTGACCTGGCCGGTTTCGAGTGCGCGCACGACCGGCGACGAGGTCCAGGTTTTCCAGAACTCAGGCAACGTCATGCCGAGTCTCATTGCGGCAACGGGATCGCCCAGGTCCGCAAGCACACCTCCGAGGTCAAGCAGTAAGACCGGCTTGGCAGCGCTCATGTCAATCCGGTGACCTGACGTTCCAGACCGACGATGCCGGCGTTTTGCGAAAAAATGCAAGCACACTCAGAACGCGATCATGATCTTGCCGCGAGCGCGCCCTTCTTCGGAGTAGCGGATCGCAGCAGGGACGTCATCCAGGGAGAAACGACGGTCTATGACCGGCCTGACGTCACCGGCTCGCACTAGTTCGACCAGTTCGCTGAGATCATCTTTGTCCAAACGGGCAAGCAGGAGAATAAGCTGCTGGTCCACGAACGGGTCTGTCAGCATGGCGGCGATCGGTCGTTTCAGCGGTCCGATCCAGTTTGCGGATGGTCCGCCAACCATGACCAGCCTGCCCTCCGCGCTCAACACGCCGCGGTTCCTGGACAATGAGTGGTTGCCGACCATGTCTACTATCAGGTCATACACCTCGTCGCTCTCGGTGTAGTTCTCTTTCTTGTAATCCCAGACGCGGTCAGCGCCGAGTGACTGAACGAGCTCGACATTGCGCGTACTGCAGACACCATGAACTTCTGCTCCCATGGATTTGGCGATTTGCACCGCAAACGTACCGACGCCACCCGAAGCACCGTTGATCAGGACTTTTTGTCCGGGCTGCAAATCACCTTTGTCCCGCAGGGCCTGTATGGCCGTGAGTGCGGCGATCGGTAATGACGCTGCCTGCTCAAATGTCACTCCCTCGGGAATACGGACGATGGCTCGGTCTGCGGGAACAAGCAGGTACTCGGCGAACGCACCCGTGCTGCCGCCGAATACATCATCACCGACTTTAAACTCTGTGACTTTGTCACCCACGGCTTCGATCGTGCCGGCGAAATCAACGCCCAGGCGAATATCGTTCGGCGACCCTATGCCTGTACCGAGACGCATGAAATAAGGCGAGCCTCGCATGTAATGCCAGTCGAGCGGATTGACCGACGCAGCTTTGATCCTGACAAGGACCTCGGTATCACCCGGAGTTGGCTTCTCGACGTTCTCGAGCGTGAGCACATCCGGCGACCCATAGCAGCGATACTGAATCGCTTTCATCTGCCCTTCACCGGCAGCCGCAGGTGCAATCGACTCGCACGGCGCCGTATAACCGATCACTATCGCCAACACGAGGGCGGCAAGAACCAGCAGGCCGAAGAGCCCACCCAGAATTAACAGGAACCATTTCATGGCGCCTAATATATCAGGCTGGGCCGTTCCGGAAGCGAAGGTTGTTCCTGGACAGCTCCGCAACTGACCGCGCGCCCATCAGTTTCATGCCTCGCTCAATCTCGCTGCGCAGGTTGGCGAGGGATTTTTCGACGCCAGCCTGACCCGCTGCAGCCAGCGCGTACAGGTACAGCCTGCCGCCAGAGCAGGCTTTGGCACCCACCGACAATGCCTTGAGAACGTGCGTACCCCGCTGAATGCCGCCGTCGCAAATGACGTCTACTTTGTCGCCGACGGCGTCCACGATTTCTGCCAGCTGGTCGAATGGCGCGCGCGAGCCATCAAGCTGCCGGCCGCCGTGATTGGAGACCATGATCGCGGTAGCGCCGATATCGGCGGCGCGCCTTGCATCGTCGACCGACATAATGCCCTTGAGACAAAAATGCCCGCCCCAGTTCTTTCGAACATCCTCAGCAGCACTCCAGTCCATGGACTGGTCGAGCATTGTCGAAAAATAGTCGGATACGGACAGGCTTATATTCGTGCCCTCGTCAACGTAGTCCTTTAACTGCGACAACTCGAATTTCTTGCGGAACAGGTAGTTCATCGTCCAGCGCGGATGTGCTGCAAAACTGAGTGCACTGCCCAACGTCAACCGCGGTGGCGACGTAAATCCGGTGACGAGGTCTCTTTCTCGATTGCCGCCAACGATCGTGTCAACCGTCAGGGCAATCGCATCAAAGTCAGCATCCTTGCAGCGATCGATCATGCTGTTCGTCAGCCCCTTATCCTTGTGATAGTAAAGCTGAAACATCTTCGGCGTACTGATGGCCGAACCAATGTCTTCGATGCTGGCGGTACCCAGCGATGAGATACCGAACCAGGTACCTTGATTCTCCGCCGCCCGAGCGACGGCGAATTCGCCCTCATGATGAAACAGGCGCTGTAGTGCTGTTGGAGAAAGGAATAACGGCAGGTCGATCTTCTTGCCCATGACCGTCGTCGACATATCGATGTTCTCGACACCCGCAAGGACGTTTGGCACGAGGTCGCAATCCTCGTAGGCCTGCGTATTCCGGCGGTACGTCACCTCGTCATCGGCCGCACCGTCGATGTAGTGAAAAATCGGACCTGGAAGGCGTTTCCTTGCAAGCCGGCGAAATTGCTGGAAGTTGTAGCAGTCTTTGAGATTCATTTCCGACAACGCTGGTTAGCAGGCACCTATGATTACGCTTGCGGGCCTGCGGCACAATAGCGGCAACGCACGTGCAACGCGTATAGGCGCGGAAGTCTTCAGATACGGTGGCGACTAGCGTACAGGGCTACCCAAAATCACTAAGAACGGTATATCCGCTTGAAGCGTTACGACTCCATTGTCATAGGCGCGGGGCACAACGGTCTCGTCTGTGCGGCGTACCTTGCACGCGGTGGGCAAAAAGTCCTGGTGCTGGAGGCGTCAGAGCTGCCCGGCGGCCTTGCGGCAGACCGGGAATTTCATCCGGGCTTTCATGCTTCGGTCGCGCACTCGGTGAGTCACTTTTCCGAGAAAGTAGCCGATGATCTGAAACTCGCGACGCATGGCTTCGCGAGCGACCTACAGAGCATGCCGCTGGTCGCGCTCGGGACTGATCAGGATCATATCGTCGTCGATGGCAATGCAGTGAACGGCGTAGGCACCGATGACGAGGAGTCCTACCGCAACTACCGAAAGATGATGGCGGGATTTGCGGACGCGTTGGGACCGTTTTGGCACAAGACCATGCCACGCATTGGCAGCACGAGCCTGTCCGACCTCATGACGTTCGCCCATGTCGGCCTCAATCTTAAACGGCTTGGCAAGAAGGACATGCAGGAGTTCCTGCGGGTCGCTTCCCTTCCAATGCGTGACCTCATGGATGAGAATTTTGCCGATGAGGGCCTCAAGTCTGCCCTGAGCTGGGATGGCATGATCGGCTCACGGATGGCACCCCGCTCTCCCAACAGCGCAGTCATCGCCCTGCTCTATCGCATGTCAGGTAAATCCATGGGGGCGCACTCGATCCCGGGTGGTGGCATGAGTGGGCTCGCCAAGGCGCTCTTGCAAGCCGCAGAATCATTCGGTGCTGAAGTCCGCTGCGCGTCACCGGTGGAACGCATCCTTGTCAATGGGTCTGAGGACGGCCAGCAGGTGACCGGCATTCGACTCGCCGGTGGCGAAGAAATAGCGGCGTCCAAGGTGGTCTCGGCAACCGATCCGAAGACCACGTTTCTTGACCTCCTCGGCGTGCAGCATCTCGATATCGGGTTTACCAACCAGGTTCGGCGTCTGCGTTGTGACGGCCTGGTTGCAAAACTGCACCTCGCGCTCAGCGACTTGCCGGAGTTCGATGGTCTGGCGCAACCGAACGGCCGCATGATCATCGCACCGACAATGGATACCATTGAATTCGCCTACGACCCTACGAAGTACGGCGAGTGTCCGGAAAATCCGGTCATGGAAGTCGTGATACCGAGCCTGCGAGACAGGTCACTGGCACCGAACGGACAGCACGTGCTGTCCGCGCATGTCATGTACGTTCCCTACAAACTGAAAGGCGGATGGACGGACCAGGCGCGCAGCGCGATGTGTGAACGCAGCATTGACACTATCGCCCAATACGCGCCGCACATTCGCAAGCACATCGTGCACCAGGAGTTCCTCACGCCGGCAGATCTGGAACGCGAATACCGTGTCACCGGCGGTCACTGGCACCACACAGAATTTGCAATGGACCAGATGCTGATGATGCGTCCGACGTACGGTGCCGCACAGTACCGCACGCCTGTCCCTGGTTTGTTTATTTGCAGCGCAGGCAGTCACCCTGCCGGTGACATCGTGGGTGCGGCCGGACACAATGCTGCTCGCGAGGTGTTGCGATGAGCAACTACGACGCGATTGTCATCGGTGCCGGCCACAATGGCCTCACGAACGCGGCTTACCTCGCCAAAGCCGGGCTCAATGTCGTCGTACTTGAAAAGAACGAATACATCGGTGGCGCGGCCGTTTCACGCGAGTTGCAGGAAGGCTGGAAATACTCCAGCTGTTCGTACGTATGCAGCATGATGCGCCAGGCGATACATCGCGACCTCGATCTCGGCCGCCATGGTCTTATTCTCGTCCCCTACCTCGGCACAGTGAACTTCGGCGCTGGTGACGACCGGCTATTCCAGTATCACGACGAAGAAGCCTCTCACCTCGAGCTCAAGCGACATTCACCGCATGATGCCGATGCGATGCATCGCTTCCAGACCGACCTCACGCGCTACTCGCAGCTTATCCGTAAAACACTGATGCGGACGCCGCCAGACCCAACGTCATTGAGGCCGCGTGACATCATGGAATTCCTGTACCTGGCCAGGCAATTCTGGTCGCTCGGCGAAAAGGAAATCTACGAGTACGTGCGTTTCTTCACGATGAGCGCAGCGGAGTACCTCGAAGACTACTTCGAGAACGATCTGGTGAAAGCCGCTATGGCCAGCCCGGGCATCATCGGTACCGCGCTTGGCGTGTATTCGCCGGGATCGTCATACATCCTGCTGCATCACGTCATGGGCGATGTCGATGGCAGCATCGGTGCCTGGGGTCTTGCACGCGGCGGTATGGGCGCGATCTCGAATGCCATTGCAGGCGCAGTGGCTGAATTCGGTGGCGAAATTCGCATGAACTCGGGTGTGCAGCAGGTCCTCGTCGAGAATCGCAAGGCCGTTGGCGTCATCCTGGAGAATGGCGACGAAATCCGCGCCGACATTGTCGTCTCCAACCTCGACGCGAAGCGCACCTTTACTCGTATCATGGACAAGAATGACCTGCCCGACGGTATCTACGAGAGGGCAAAGAACTTCAAGATTCGTGGGTCGTCGGGCAAAGTGAATATCGCTCTTTCCGGAATGCCGATATTCACCGGCGTACCTGACAGCCGCTATATCAACCGTGGTGGACAGGGTTTCACTGGCTCACTCGAAACCATGGAACGCGCCTACGACTGCTGGAAGCATGGCAGGTGGTCGGACGATCCATTCGTTGAGTCGGTCATTCCGTCTGCATGGGACCCGACCGTCGCCCCAACCGGTCAGCACTGGATGTCCAATTTCATTCAGTACTGCCCGCCGAAATTGGCAGATGGCCCCTGGACGCCGGAGAAACGCGATGCCTTCGGCGAAAGCGTGATCAGCAAGATCGAACGCTACAGTCCCGGCTTCCGCGACCTGATCGTGCATATGGAGGTCCGCACACCTCATGAGATCGAGAACGAGATCGGACTGACGGAAGGCAACATCTTCCAGGGCGAACTCACTATCGACCAGTTGTTCTTCAACCGGCCGTTCCCTGGCTATGGCCAATACCGCATGCCGGTGAAGAACATGTACATGT
>Ga0265303_10001506_pt1 | contig 14370 bp, 9 predicted proteins | sample Helome_2_FD_192494 | JGI IMG/M metagenome (GOLD analysis project Ga0265303, IMG submission 192494) | Marine sediment microbial communities from subtidal zone of North Sea - Hel_20160317 (Illumina Assembly) | ecosystem: Environmental > Aquatic > Marine > Subtidal zone > Sediment ... | reverse complement strand
ATAGGTCATGATGTCTTCACCGTCGATGAGCATTTGACCGGCGGTCGGTTCGATCAGCCGCGAAATACAGCGCACCAGTGTCGACTTGCCGCTGCCCGACAGGCCCATGACGACGAAGGTTTCGCCCGTGTTGATTTCAAATGAGACGTCGTTAACACCGATAACATGCCCGGTCTGAGCCTGAACCTCGGCGCGTGACAGCGAGCGATCCAGGTTTTCCAACGTCCGTTTGGGGTAGGTGCCGAATATCTTCCAGATATTCTTACAGATAATCTTGGGCGTTTCAGACATCGTAATTCTCGTTAGCGGCTGGATCTGCAAGATATCTTAGCCCGAACCCGAGCGAGCTGTAAACAAGGGCTGTCGGTGTTGCAGGTACCTCGGATCAAGGCTAAGCTAGCCCATTTTAGCGAACCGATGGTTAACTTATGAGTTCAGTGGTTGGCGAGCAACCGGACACGGGTTGGTGGGCTTATACCTGGCAGGAGCATCGCAGTTGGGTGATCACTTTCTTGCTACTCGCGTTGTCGCTGATCATCTGGAAGATACACGGCGCAGAAACCATTTTTCCGCAGAGCCTGATCGACGCATTTCCCTTCGCCGAAAAAACCGACGCCTTCAAAGACGCATTTTTCCCGTATATTCAACCTGCGACGCGCGCCATGGCTGCCGGTGTTATCTGGTTTTATGAAGGAATGGTCGATTTTTTGATTTTCACCCAGTGGCAGGTCGTCTTCGTCATCCTCGTGTTGCCGGCATTTGCCTATGGCGGCCTGCGCCTCGGACTGCTCGGAATGATTGCAGTCGGTTCGTGGTTGGTGCTCGACTTCTGGGATGAGTCGCTGGAAACCCTGAGCCTGATGTGCATTTCAATCCTGATATCAATCGCAACCGGCGTATTGGTGGGTGTTATGGCGTCACAAAGCGACCGCTTCGAAGCCTTTATCAGGCCGATACTCGATACAATGCAAACGTTACCGGCCTTCGTTTACCTGATCCCGGCATTTTACCTGTTCGGCATCGGTGCGCCCGGCGCGATTCTGGCAACTGTCATTTACGCATTGCCGCCGGTGGTGCGCCTGACCAATCTCGGTATCCGACAGGTCCCGGCGGGTATCGACGAAGCGGCGACATCTTTTGGTGCGACGCGCGCGCAATCACTGCTCAAGGTCAAGATTCCACTGGCGATGCCATCGATTAAACTGGGCGTCAACCAGACCGTCATGATGGCGCTGGCGTTGGTCGTGCTCGCCACTTTCATCGGCTCGCCGGGACTTGGCGATATCGTGTTCCAGGGATTGCAGCGGCTTAATGTTGGCAAAGCACTCGAAGGCGGACTGGCAATTGTTTTGATGGCTATCATTCTCGATCGCGTCACCTATGCGATGGGGCATACCGAACAGGTCAGCCAGAGCGGCCATGACCACGTCTTTCGACTGTTTCCACAGGGTCTCGAAAACCTGAAGCCGATTCTTTATATCGAGTACGGCATCGACTGGATATGGCGTAAAATTGCCTCGGGCGGAAATTTTGTCACCGCGCTCATCACTGCTGCGGTGTGCAAGCTGGTCGCGGTCTTCGATTCGGATTTCGCCGGCAAGCTGCGTGAATTCATGATGGCGCGTAGCTTCCTGATTGCGAGCCTGCTGTTGATCGCGGTTTTGATGCTGCTCGAGGCCTATACCGACCTGTATGGCAAGTTTCCGAACGAATGGGAGTACCGTTTCCGTGCGCCGGTAAACCAGTACATGGATGAATTGATCACCAACGACCTGTTTTACGGCATTACGCAGGGAATCAAGGAAGGCTTGTGGTTTGGATTGATAAATCCATTGAACAGCTTCTTAAAGGGCTTGCCCTGGTGGTACATGATTCTAGTATTCGTCGCGGGCGCCTTCCTGTTCAGCGGGCGCGGGCTGGCTATTGCTACTTTGTTGGGATTGTTGTTCATCGGCGCTACCGACCTTTGGTTGTTCGCCATGATCACGCTGTCGACTGTACTGGTTTCGGTCCTGATTTGTGTTTTGTTTGGAGTGCCACTGGGTATTATATCGGCCTACAGTAAAACCACCGATACCATCGTCAAGCCGATACTCGATACGATGCAAACCATGCCGGTATTCGTTTACCTGGTGCCGGTTGTGATGTTTTTTCAGGGTGGGCAGGTATCGGCGGTTATCGCTACCGTAATCTATGCGCTACCGCCTATTGTACGCTGTACCACGCTGGGCATTCGCGAGTTGCCCGAGCAGATCGACGAGGTTTCGAATTCGTTTGGTGCATCGATTACGCAGACCCTGATCAAGGTCAAGGTTCCGATGGCGATTCCTGCGGTAATGCTCGGTATCAACCAGGGCATCATGATGGCGCTGGCGATGGAGGTCGTTACCCCGTTGATCGGCGGCAAGGGGCTTGGTCTGCAAGTTTTTAACGGCATGAACATGGCGAGCATAGGCCTTTCGCTGCAGGCTGGTATCGGCGTCGTACTGCTCGCGATTATTCTCGATCGCATGTCGCAGGCCTGGACCAAAACTCAGCGTGAAGCCATGGGTCTGGCTTGAATTTACAAGCCTGGTGCAGACTCGACAAGGACCTGTAACGCAAGTATTATCGTTCCATTCCGCCGCCTTTCGGTGGATATAATAATTCAGGATATCCGAAGAGGAGAGATTAACATGTCATTGAAAATAAAAGCGGCGCTTGCCAGCGTAATTCTTGCGCTGAGCCTTGGCGCTGTAACCACGGCACAGGCGGCCAAACGTTTGACCGTGCCCGACCCGGACTGGACTGGCGGCGTGGTTACCTGCCGGACCATTCAATATGTTCTGGAAAACGAGATGGGCTACAAGGTCAAAACCGTATCCATTCCTCAGGGACCTGGCGTTTGGGAGGGGATTCGCGCAGGCGACCTGTTTTACAACTGTGAAACCTGGCCTTCCTATAATCCCACGAAGGAAAAGTATCTCAGCGAATACGGTGGTGATGGTTCGGTGGTCCACCTTGGAGATACCGGCATCATCGGTGAAACGGCCTATTGGGTGCCGCGTTACATCATCGATGGTGATGCTGCACGCGGGATTCCTGCATCGGCTCCAGATTTAAAGTCATTCAAGGAGCTGAACAAGTATAAGCACATGTTCAAGAGCCTCGAATCCGGCGATAGAGGTAACCTGATCGGTTGTCCAGTTGCCGCCTGGGCCTGTGAAGATCAGCAACGAATGGATTCGCTGGGTGTGGATTTTTACGCACAGGCGCTGGGTTCTGAAACGGCACACTGGGCTGAAATTCAGGCCAAGTACAAACGCGGCGAGCCCTTTATTGCATATGCCTGGGCGCCACACTGGATACACCACGCGCTGGATCTGGTTGAAGTTGAGTTGCCGGCTGAAGCCTCCTGGCCAGATGACATCACATTTAAATACGCCAACCCGGATCTGATGAAGGAACATCCCGAGGTGGTGCAGCTGATCAAGAATCATCGTCTAACAAACGCTCAGCAGGCGGGCATGATTTATGAAATAGACTTCAAGAAACGTGAAGTCGATGAAGTTGTCGAAGAGTGGATGGAAGCCAACCAGGACACCTGGAAAAAGTGGTTACCGTAAGCGGTATAGCTTGACTGATAAGGCTCCCTTGGGAGCCTTTTTTTTATCTATATCCTGGATTCAGGATTAGCAAAAGCATAAGACTCTGGCATAGATAATTTGATTGATTGCTGGATGCGATACGGTAGCCTGTCAATTTCAATAACCGGTAACGGTAGCTATGGGTGGAAATAATGTCATCGTGCTGATGTCCGACGAGCATACCCGGTCGGTCATGGGTGCCTATGGTAACCCGTTGGTGCATACCCCGACACTTGATAAACTTGCGGCTAGCGGCGTGCGTTTCGATAACGCTTATACACCTTCGCCGATCTGTATTTCAGCGCGTGCCAGTTTCGCTACCGGAACCCAGGTGTTTGAACATGGTTGCTGGTCGTCGGCGGAGCCTTACTACGGGCAGCAGCAAAGCTGGATGCATCGTTTAAGGGATAAAGGCCACGAAGTGGTATCAATCGGTAAATTGCATTATCGCTCGGCTGCCGACGACATCGGTTTCAGTGAACAGATACTGCCGATGTACCTGGCCAATAACGGCAGGGGCTGGCCACAGGGATTACAACGTAAACCGATGGGGAGTTTCCCCGATGCAGCCGAGATGGCCGCCATTCTCGGGCCGGGCGAAACCAGTTATACGCAGTACGATCGTGATATTACCGTGGCGGCGGTAAACTGGCTGGAACAAGGCAAGGCAATTGATTCGAGACCCTGGGTATTATTTGTATCGTTTATCTGCCCGCATTTCCCATTGTCGGCGCCGCAGCAATTCTATGATTTATATCAGGATGTGGAATTGCCAGAGCCTTATGATCGCGATGCGACCAAAAGCTTAAAACATCCGGTGATCGACGCAATGCGTCGATTCTGGAACTATGCCGACTACTTCGATCGTGACAGTGAAATCGAAGGTCTTAAAAACTATTACGGACTATGCAGTTTTCTGGATGACAATGTTGCGCAGGTGCTGGATGCACTGAACCGGTCGGGTCAGGCCGACAATACCCAAATTATTTATACCAGCGATCATGGCGATATGATCGGCAATCATGGGATCTGGGGAAAATGCTACATGTATGAAGATTCGGCCGGTGTTCCGTTGATATTCAGCGGCCCTGGGATTGGGCCGTCGCTCAATGATACCCCGGTTTCACTGACCGATATGGCCGCGACGATCGAGCAAGCGGTCCATGGAGAAGCAATCAAAGTTGAAAAGAGCTGGCAGAGTCGACCTTTACAGGCATTTATCGATAGCCCTGATCCTGAGCGCTCGATCTTGAGTGAATATCACGATGGTGGCAGTCCCTGCGGATATTTCATGCTGCGCAAGGGCCACTGGAAGTACGTGTATTTCGCGGAAGGCCACCCGGCATTGCTGTTTGATATCGAAAACGATCCCCGTGAATTGCTTAATCTTGCCGATGACCCGGAACATGCAGATACCCTGGCCGGCTTACGCGAGCAACTTTTTGAGATCCTCGACCCCGAGGAGGTCAATCACCAGGCATTTTCCGACCAGGCCAGGATGATCGATGCACTGGGCGGGATGGCGGCGATTCTGGCGCTGCCGAGTTTCAATCACACGCCGATCGATTGAGACTATGTCTTTTTGAGCTCGCCGATAGCGATGCCCTGTTCACCGGCGATGGCATAGAGCAGGTAGATCTTGCCGTCGTCCTCGAAGATCGCCGGATCACGTAATTGGTTAACCCGCTGCATGCAAGTACCATACTGTGAGGCGCGTGGCATCATGTCGGCACCTTCCCAGGTTTTCTGCGCGCGATGGATTTCAAAGGTTTCGCCAAATCGCCACTGCTCCCAGTCCGCTGCCGTGTTCAGCGTGGATAGCAATATGCGTTCGGGGGTATCGCCAACCCGCGTCCACAGCACGTACCACTGACCGCCATACTGCAGCAATGCGTGATGACGGACAGGTTCAGCAGTCAAGCGGGGACCGCTTTCGAAGTTACCCAGGCCGTCGCGGGAGCGATAAAGCTGTCCCGGCATGGCGATCGCGTAGAACCAGTCGTCGTGTCTGAAGATTCTAAGATAGGGTGAGCCGATTATTTCCATTCGAGCAGTAAAATTGAGCCCATCCCGTGACAGGGCCACCCGGGTTCGTTGCCGGCCATCTTCCAGCCGCCCATGATAATAGAGCCGAATTTGCTGAGTTTCGTGATCAACCCATACATCGGGTGAGGCGATGTGAGGATAATAGCCATCGGCACCGGCCTCGATAAAAGCGCGCGCTTCCGCATGCAGTTGTGACTCGTCAGGGGGGTTGCTGGCAAACATGCTATGTTCCAGGTCTAGCGCGCCCGGGTTGACGGGTTGCCAGGGTCCGGTGAGATGATTACTGACCGCGAGCCGGATCGAACGACCCTCGTGATGCGCGAAATAAAGCAGGTACTTGCCTGGCGGGTTGGTCAGCCACTCAGGCGCCCTGATTAGCGATGGTCCGTTGACATTACCTTCAAGTTCGGGGCGATCCGTTGCGCTGATGACAGGGGCATCGTTAAGGTAATGAAACGAAAACACCGGTCCGCGGGTTAAACTCCGCTCGCCCCTTCGGCGGCACGCTCTTTTAGCAGGCCTGTCAGCCAGTCCGGATCCATTTCCGGCACCGATGACAGTAGCAGCTTGGTGTAATCCGGATAGGGCGGTTCGAGGATTTCGCTTTTCATGCCCTGTTCGACGACGCGACCTTCCAGCATCACCACAATTTGATCTGAAATTGCTTTCACGGTAGCGATATCGTGGGTGATGAAAATATAGGTCAGGCCGAGTTCTTTTTGCAGCCGCAACAGTAGTTCCAGAATGCCTTTTTGCACGATTTGATCGAGCGCCGAGGTAACCTCGTCACAGATGATCAATTCAGGGCCGGCAGCTAGTGCACGCGCGATGCAAATACGTTGTTTCTGACCACCGGAGAGCTCTGCCGGCAGCCGATCGATAAACGATTCGTTGAGTTCGATCATTTCGACCAGCTCCATCAGGCGCCGGTCTCGTTCGGCCCCTCTTAACCCCAGGTAAAATTCAAGCGGTCTGCCGATGATATCGCGTACCGTATGGCGCGGGTTCATCGCGGTATCGGCCATCTGGTAAATCATCTGGATCTTCTGTAACTGATCGACGCTACGTTCTTTCAGAGTCGGAGGCAGAGGTTTACCGTTAAACAGAATCTGGCCCTTCGAAGGCGGCAGTAATCCGGTGATGGCGCGCGCCGCGGTCGACTTGCCGGAACCGGACTCGCCCACAATGGCAACCGTCTGTCCGCGCGGAACGTCGATGCTGACATCATCGAGTACCTTGGCACTACCGGTGTAACTGGCATCAACGTGATCCACCCTGAGCACAATATCATTCGATACTTCTTCCGGTTTTTCGATCGAACGTACCGACCATAATGATTTTGTGTATTCTTTTTCGGGATGTGACAGCATGCTTCGGGTATCGGCATCTTCGATGGTTTCACCGTAACGTAGCACCTTGATGACGTCGGCCATTTGCGCAACAACCGCAAGGTCATGGGTAATGTATATCGCGGCGGTATTGAATTGTTCGACAATTTTGCGCATCGAGGCCAGAACCTCGACCTGGGTGGTCACGTCGAGCGCGGTAGTCGGCTCATCAAATATAATCAGATCGGGACGTGGTGACATTGCCATCGCGGTCATTACCCGTTGCAACTGGCCACCGGATACCTGGTGCGGGTAACGATCCCCGATCAAATCGGGATTGGGTAACTGCAGGTCCCGGTAGAGCTTGCGCGCATCGGCTTTGGCTTCATCTTCCGTCTTAATTGAACGGCGCACAGTGGCTTCCACGGTTTGTGCGAGCAGCGTATGTGCCGGGTTAAACGAGGCGGCGGCAGATTGTGCGACATACGCGATGCGGGAACCCCGCAGAGCACGTTTATCTTCCTCCGAAGTTTTCATCAAGTCGATACCATCGAACATGATCGTGCCACTGGTCAGGCGGCATCCGGGACGGGCGAATCCCATTGCTGCCAGGCCCAGGGTCGATTTGCCGGCACCTGATTCGCCGATTAATCCCATGATTTCGCCGCGCTTGAGGGTCACGTCGACGCCTTTGACGATTTCGTGCCAGCGATCGTCGCTGTAACCGTCGATTACAATGTTTCGCATATCGAGCAGGATGTCGCCTTTTTGTCCGCTTCTCTCAGTACTCATAACTATTAATCCTTCAACCCGCTGGATTTATGCAGGAACCAGTCAACCACGAAATTGACCGCCACGGTCAGCAATGCGATGGCTGCTGCCGGCAGCATTGGCGTCATCGCGGCGGTAAAATCATATTCGGCAAACTGTATCAGTCCCGCGGTTTCGCGCACCATTGAACCCCAGTCGGCAGTCGGTGGCTGAATACCGACACCAAGGAAAGACAGGGCCGCGATAGTCAGGAACACGAAGCAGAAACGCAAACCGAATTCAGCCACCAGCGGTGGCATGATGTTGGGCAGAATTTCACGGTAGAGGATCCAGAACAATTTCTCACCACGCAGTTTGGCGGCTTCCACATAGTCCATGACAACGACGTTTAGCGATACGGCGCGGGCGATACGGAAAACCCGGGTAGAGTCGAGTACTGCGATGATGATGATCAGGTTGAGGGTGTTCGCACCGAACATCGATAGCAGGATCAAAGCAAATATCAGGCTTGGAATCGCCATTAGCACATCGACCGAACGACTCAGCAGGTTGTCGAGCCAGCTGTTGTTATTGATCGCCGCGGTAATCCCGAGTCCGCCGCCAATGACGAAGGCGAACAGCGTCGTGACGAATGCGATTCCGACCGTGTTGCGGGCACCGTAGATGAGGCGGGATAGTACATCGCGGCCCAGTTGATCGGTGCCGAACATGAATTCATCGCTCCACGGGGCGTAGGACATCGGGAAAATCTCTGCCTCGCCAAATGGCGCCAACAGTGGCGCGAATAGCGCAAAAAATACATAAGTCGTGATGACTATCAGGCCGAATATGGCCGTCGGTGGCGCAGTTTTTAAACCTCGCCAGACGTTTTCAAGCGTCGTACGGCGTGCCTTGATCATGCCGACTTCGTCGGCCGCGGAGTATCCCTGGTCGGCCAGTTCGGCCGCGGTACTGGGATTCATGTCGTCTTCGGGATTCATCGTGGATGCAACAGCCGTGGATTAGTGATTATCGAGATTACGTCGGCGAACAGGTTGAGCAGGATATAGGTTGCCGCAAAGATCATCGCGCAGCCCTGCACAACCGGTACATCCCGGGTCGTAACCGCATCGACCATGAGCTGGCCAACCCCCGGATAGACGAACACGACTTCGACGACGACGACACCTACCACCAGGTAAGCCAGGTTGAAGGCAATTACCGTGACAATCGGCGCCCAGGCGTTGGGTAAGGCATGACGCAGAATGATTTCCGATTTGGAGGCGCCTTTGAGTTCGGCCATTTCGATATAGGGGCTCGCCATCAGGTTAATAATCGCCGCTCGCGTCATGCGCATCATGTGCGCGACGATAACCAGGGTCAGCGTCAACGCGGGCAGGGCGGTCAGATAGACCCGTTCCCAAAAAGCCGCATCGGGACTGATATTGGCGAGCGACGGGAATATCTTGGTAAACGAAGACAGACCCAGTATCAACAGGTAGGCCACGAAGAACTCGGGGAAAGATATCGTGGTCAGCGTTAACGCGTTGACCGTGCGATCGTAAATAGTATTTCTATATAAAGCGGCGGTTATGCCGAGAAACAGGGCCAGTGGCACCGAAATGATTGCCGCCATCGACGCCAGGAACAGCGTGTTGGCCAGCCGTGGCGCGAGCAGCTCGATGACGGGACGGGAACGATCAGCACCCCCCGAAGATCCGCGGCCGGAGAATGAATTGCCCATATCGCCGGTTAGTATGCCACCAAGCCAGTTGAAATAGCGTTCATGCACAGGCAAGTTGAGTCCTAACTCGTTGCGAAATGCCTCGACAGTTTCAGGCAGGGCTGCCTGGCCGAGCACCGCCTGACCGAAATCTCCGGGCAAAAATTCGATCGAACTGAACAAGATCAATGAGACCACAAAGAGCGTGACCAAACCAAGGCCAAGTCTCTGCAGTATGGTGCGGATTACTGGGTGCACAGCATTTTCCCCTCCAACTAGCCTTCCGAATCAATTCCCGATGATTTCTTAGGAGACTTTATTTTAGTTATAACAAGGATAATGGGCCGCAGCCCATTATCCTCGGTTCCTACTTAACTTAAGCGAACCACCAACGTTCGACATTTTTATTACCGTCGAATTCCCAGTTACCGGCAACTTGCTCGTCGTGTCCTATTTTTTTGCTGACTGCATGAATGTAGTTGGCAAACATGGGAATCAATGCGCCACCATCGTCGCTAAGGATTTGCTGGGTCTCGTAGTACATCGCGCGACGTTTTTCGTTGTCGAGTTCCGAGCGAGCCTCGATGACCAGCTTGTTGAAACGATCGGCGGCGGCCCCGGTTCTCCAGTTGGTATCGTTCCACTCGCTGTCATTCACGTATGCACTGGAGTACATCCAGTCCACAGTTGGACGACCGCCCCAGTAACAGGCGCACCAGGGCTTCTTGTTCCAGACATTCGACCAGTAACCGTCCTTGGGTTCACGTACCACGTTGACGTTGAGACCAGCCTTTGCTGCGGAATCCTTGATCAGCAGGGCCGCATCGACAGCGCCGGAGAAAGCAGCTTCAGAAGTGCCGAGATCCAGAGCGCCCTCGAACCCAGATTTCTTGAGATGAAACTTGGCTTTGTCAGGATCATACATACGTTGCGCCATTTCACCGTTATGGAAGGGCTGCGAACTTGAAATCGGGTGGTCGTTACCCATCGCGCCGTGGCCCAGCAGGATTTTCTTGACCAACTGCTCGCGATCGACCGAAAGCTTGACCGCCATGCGCAGATCGTAGTTATCGAAAGGAGGGGCATCGACACGCATCGGGAAGGTGTAGTGCAGGGTTCCTGTGGTTTCCAGAATCGCGAGGCTGGGATTGCGGCTCAGTAAATGTACGGTTTTCGGGTCGACCCGTCCGATCGCATGCACCTCCTGGTTCATGATCGCATTCTGACGCGCCGTGGTATCGATCAGTGAAATCGTTTCGACTTCATCAAAATGAGCGCGACCCGACTTGAAGTAGTTTGGATTGCGCTTGAATGTGGCGCGCACGCCAGGCTCAAATCTTTCGATGATATAGCCACCGGTACCGAAACCCGTCTGCCAATCCATTGTCCCATTGAATTCAGGGAGAATAGCAAAGTGGTAATCGCTCATCAGAAACGGGAAGTCTGCATTTCCCGCATTGAGTTTAACGGTAACTTCATGCGAACCGGTTTTCTTGATGCTTTCGACTGGGGAAAGCAGTGCCTTGACTGCTGACTGTGAATCCTCTCCGCGGTGGTGGTTCAACGAGGCTAGCACGTCGTCGGCGGTCAAAGATTTACCATTATGAAATTCGACTCCTTTACGAAGTTTGAAGACCCAGGTTTTGGCATCTTTGCTGGCTTCAAAGCTTTCCGCCAGTTCGGGCACCAGATTCCCGGTATTGTCTACTTCGAAGAGATGATTGGCGTAGCTGAAAACGACGTTCTGTGAAAAGCCGTTTTCATTGGTTGCCGGGTCCAAATTGTCGGTCGTCGAACCGTGCGCAGTGCCCTGCACGAATTTACCACCCTGTTTCGGCATGGCCGCATGTACGGACTGGGAAAGCAGGGAAGTTGCGAATGGAGCAGCCAGGCCGAGAGCGCCGGCGCGCTTGATGAATTCACGTCGATCGAGTTTGCCTTCTTTCGCCGCTTTTTCGAGATCTTTGATGTCCACCATTTGTCTTGATACCTCAGGTTTGGTTGTGGTTATCCATGAATGTTTTTTGTTGCTGGGATGATTTTCTGTTAAGTGCTTTTTAAAAAAGCTTGTTATATAACCTCATCGAGGTCTTGTTGTAACACGAATCGGCTGACAATATCAACGAAATGGCCAACTATTGACTCTATTGGGGACTGCTAAAAATCAGCTGATTTCCCGCTTACGACGCGCCCTATAATCTCTTAAATCTTCGTCTATTGCGGGATCGATGCGCGGCATCTATCGAACCCGGTTAGAGGGACTGGAACTTGTAGTCGACAGTGTCGTGCGGCAATTGATCGCGTTAATCGATGGTCTATGGCTCGAGTACTGTTTACACTCAGCAGAATTCTCGCTGGCGGCGGCGAAAACCGACTGTCACTGGTTCCTGCAAAGCCACGGAATATTGATTGTTTACTAGTTAACCTTATTCATGGAAATTAATCTTGGTTCGTCGACCCGCTACATTCCGCGCTGCACTGGTATCTTCCTGGGCGTTATTACTGGGATTTGGCATCCTCATGCTGGGAGACGGGTTGCAGGGAACCTTACTAGCGGTGCGCGCCGATCTCGAGGGTTTCTCGACAACCCTGACTGGTTTGATCATGTCCACTTTCTACCTGGGCTTTCTGCTTGGTTCAATCCTGACACCGCGGTTGACCATCAAAGTAGGGCATATCAGGGTGTTTGCCGCCTTCGCCGCACTTTCTTCGGCGGCGATTCTGTTGCACGCGATATTCGTTACGGTGCCGGTGTGGATCGCGATGCGCCTGGTCAGCGGTTTTTGTTTTGCCGGACTGTATATAGTTGCGGAAAGCTGGCTCAATGATCGCGCAAGTAATGAAACCCGCGGCAAACTGCTCTCGCTTTACATGGTAGTTACCTACGTTGGTGTTGGCGCCGGACAGCTGTTGCTTAACCTGGCCGATCCGGTTGAGTATCCGTTGTTCATCCTGACTTCGGTGTTGATTTCAATCGCCGTGGTGCCACTGCTGCTGTCTGCCGGATCTCCACCCACGTTTCAGGATTCGGTGCGCATCAGTCTTGTGCAATTGTACCGACTCACGCCACTGGGCATCGTCGGCATGTTTGCGGTAGGTTTGGTAACCGCAACTTTTTTTGCCCTGGGACCGGTTTATGCACAACGTATGGGTCTTGGTATCAAGGATATATCCTACTTCATGGCGGCTGCTGTCCTGGGTACGGTGCTATTGCAGGGACCAATCGGGGTGGTGTCGGATCGTTTTGATCGACGCAAGATTCTGACCCTGGTAACGATACTAACGGCGATGGCAGCTTTGCTCTGTATCCCGGCAACCCAACATTCGACCAATGCTTTGTTTTTGGCAGTTGCGCTATTTGGCGGGTTCGCATTTCCACTCTACTCGGTCTGTATCGCCTATACCAATGACCATCTCAATCCGAATCAAATGATAGCGGCGAGTGGGGCACTGGTCCTGGTTGGCGGTTTAGGCGCCGTCACCGGTCCTGTCCTGTTTGCGATGATCATGGACCGTTTCGGTGATCAGGCGCTGTTCTGGTCGATCGCCGCAGTGCATGGATTAATGGGCCTGTTCGCGATCTACAGGATGATCAGGAGCGCCCCGATACCGCTCGATAAGCAGGGGCCGAGTACCGCGACGGCGGTACATCCGTCGGGCTCGGCGATTGAATCGATTCAGCAATATACGCGCGATGAAACTGAGTTCGACCTGGAAGCAGATAATTAGACGATGACAAATAGATAACTCGGCGCTTCAGCCAGGCGCCGAGGTGCCTATCATCCAAGCCTGGAATTTATCCAGTAGTGACTTTATGTACGGTGGTCGCGGCGCGATATCTTATTCGGGGTACTAAGATTTATTGTCAAAATATGTCGTTCTGGATAATTCTATATAGTCTCAATCTGTGGGTGATCTCGTAACCCTATTGGTTTAGAGTATCGGCATTACCCGTCGTCATCTGTTGTTGGACCTTATACTTGTTCAAAACCCTCGGCACCGTCGTTTCCTTGCTACTCAGTTACGGGTTATTGTTGCTTGCCAATGGCCTGTTTTCGACGCTACTCGGTGTGCGTACCCAGGTTGAGGGTTTTTCTGCCACGCTGGTCGGGTTTATTGTCGCCGCGTACTTCATGGGTCTGTTGTTTGGAGGTCTGTTTGCCGGGCGCGTGGTCACCCGGGTCGGTCACATCAGGTCATTTGCAGCGTTTGCGTCGTTAATGTCGGTTTCAGCTTTGCTGTTCCCGATTTTTGTTACGCCGATCGCGTGGATGATTTTACGCATGCTCGGCGGCTTTTGCATGGCGGGCATGATCATGGTGACCGAAAGCTGGCTCAACGAGGCCGCCAGCAACAAGACCCGCGGCCAGATCCTGTCTTTCTATATGACTACCAATTACTTCGCTGCCGGCTGCGGGCAATTTCTGTTGACGGCCGGTGATCCGTCGCAGTTTCAACTGTTCAGCCTCGCGTCGATTATATTTTCACTGGCATTACTGCCTGTCTTGCTGACCCGCGCCAAGGCGCCCGTGCCGGTGCATTCAAAAAGAATGCATGTCTGGACGCTTTATCGGATCGCACCGCTCGGTGTGTTTGGCGTGTTTTGCTGCGGACTGATTAATTCGAGCATCCATGGCCTGAGTCCGGTCTATGCCACCAATATGGGATTTTCCGAAGCACAGTTGTCAACCTTCATGGCGGCCATCATCATGAGTGGTCTGTTTCTGCAGTTGCCAATAGGCCATTTATCGGATCGCATAGGGCGAGGCCCGTTGCTGGTTTATATCCCGGTGCTGGTCGCACTGGCGGCTATTTCCATGGTGTATGCGTTCGAGTATACGTTTATCCTGATCGGGGCCATGGTATTCGGCGCCTTTGTGTTTACGCTCTACTCGCT
>Ga0265303_10001505_pt1 | contig 14373 bp, 15 predicted proteins | sample Helome_2_FD_192494 | JGI IMG/M metagenome (GOLD analysis project Ga0265303, IMG submission 192494) | Marine sediment microbial communities from subtidal zone of North Sea - Hel_20160317 (Illumina Assembly) | ecosystem: Environmental > Aquatic > Marine > Subtidal zone > Sediment ... | reverse complement strand
AGCGAGTCCGCGCCATCCGCGAAGGACAAGGTGCCGATGTTGCCGGCAAACGCCACGTCACCGCTGGACGGGTTCGTTGTAATGTCGATTTCCGTTGGCCCCCAGGTCGCTTTGCCGCCGTTTTGTTCGGCGGAGCCCGCTTCCAGCATGTAGCTGGACTGCAGTTCGCCGCCGAGTCCAACCTTGCTGAAAATTTTTCCCGGGATATCGATTGTCTCGCCATCGTCGAACTCGACACTCAAGGTGGACACGGCACTGCCGAGGCCGGGCGTCAGCGAGCCCTTTTCGCGCGACATGGACGAGATGGGAATCAGGCCATGGTCAAGATGTGTATTGATGAGCAATACGGGCAGGTCGTCGTCGTAGACCGGCTTACCCATCGCCGCAAGCATGGCCTTCATGTTGCCTTCCTTGATTTCGACGCGATGCTGTCCCTCGGATGAGAACCAGCCGCGATCGAAAGCTTCGGAGGTGACGACGACGTCGCCGCTTTCGGCCGCCGCCCAGTTGAGGTTTTCGTCAACGCTCTTTTCCGCAAGCCGGCCCATGATGCCGGGGGAGACAATGACGACGAGGGCCAGGACGACCAGCAAAGCAACGATGCCTTTTTTCACGATGAATACCTGTATGGGCGGTCAGAACTGGCCGATGCTAGCACGCCGCTCCGATCCAACTTAAGCTTTACGGCTAGAAATCGGCGCCCAGTGTCACTACCATAGCGCCCTCACGAATCGCCCGCGCGCATGCCCGGGCCTGAAACCTGCTGAATAACCAAGTGATTACGAACATGAAGATCGTAGCCAGAGTGGCGACACTGTTTCTCGCAAGCCTCCTCATTGCAAACCCCGTCCTCGCTGAAGGCGACGCCGAGGCCGGCAAGGAGCTTGGATACACCTGCCTCGGATGCCACGGCATTGAAGGCTATCGCAACGCCTATCCCTCTTATCGGGTGCCGAAGCTCGGTGGACAGAAAGCAGGCTACCTGGTCATCGCACTCAAAGGTTACCGTGACGGCACGCGAGCACACCCGACCATGCAGGCGCATGCGACAAGCCTGAGTGACCAGGAGATCGAAGACGTCGCGGCTTACCTCGCCAGCATCGGCGGCGACGCCGCCACCACCGGAGGCACCGAAGGCGCTGCGTTCGAGGCCGCCACGGCCTGCACAGCCTGCCATGGGCCGAATGGCATCAGCGTCAATGCCTTGTGGCCCACGCTCGCGGGTCAGCACGAGAGTTACATTACCCACGCGCTCGGCCAGTACCGGGACGGCACACGCGGCGATCCGGTGATGACGGCGCAAGCCGCCATGATCGGTGAAGACGATGTTGAATTACTTGCGCGTTACTTCGCCGGTCTCGAGGGCCTCAAAACGACGAAGCCCGACTAGCGCCGGGGCGCTTCCGTTATGTGTCGATAATGCCGAATCATGATGCACAGCTCACGACGCTTAATGACGGCATATTCGCCGTAGACACCGAGTATCTTCGCCCGCTGCAGGACGCGAGCCACCTGATCGTCGAGAATGGGCGGGCCGCGTTCGTCGATACGGGGACAAACGACAGCGTTCCTCTGTTGCTGGATGCACTCCGGCAACAGGATGTAGAGGCTGCCGACGTTGATTTCGTTTTCCTGACGCACATCCACCTCGACCATGCCGGGGGCGCCGGCCTGCTCATGCAGCAGCTGCCCAATGCGCACTGCGTCATTCATCCTCGTGGCGCCCCGCACATGGTCAGTCCCGAGCGGCTCATTAAAGGCACCGAGGCCGTTTACGGCGCAGAGCGAACCCGGGAAATGTACGGCGACATACGGCCGATCGACGAACACAGGGTGATCGTCGTCGACGACGAACAGTGGATCGATTTTAACGGCCGGAAAATGCAGGCCTTGTTTACAGAGGGACATGCGCGCCACCACTACTGTCTGAACGACCCGGCGTCGTGTGGAGTATTTACCGGGGACAGTTTTGGAATTTCCTACCGCGAGCTGGATACAGCGGCCGGGGAATTTATCTATCCGACGACGACACCCGCGAGTTTCGATCCACCCGAAGCGCACAGGGCGGTTGACCGCATCATGAGTTGCCAGCCCGAACAACTGTATCTCACGCACTACAGCCGGGTGAGAGATCTCGATCGTCTCGCGGCGGACATGCACTCAGGAATAGAAGCGTTCGAAAAGATGGCGCTCGACAATCGCGGCGCCGAAAACAGAATCGATGCCATTGAAGCTGCGATGTTCGAGTGCCTGTCGGCGCGACTGATCGCGCACGGCTTCAAAGGTGATCATGATGCGATTCGGTCTGTGATCGACATCGACGTGACACTCAATTCAGCCGGCCTCGTCGCCTGGCTGGAACGCCTCGAAAAACGGAGTTAGCCATGGATAGTTTTCGCGCGTTTCGAATCGATGAACAGGACGGCAAGATTGTCGCCGGCTTCAAACAGCTGTCGATCGATGACCTGACCGACGGTAACGTTGTGGTTCGTGTCAGCCACTCGACAATCAACTACAAGGACGCGCTTGCAGCAACCGGCAAGGGAAAAATTCTGCGACGCTATCCACTAAATGGTGGCATTGACCTGGCTGGTGTCGTGGTGAGCTCCGAGGACGCTGAGTTCCAGCCGGGTACCGAGATCCTCGTGAACGGCTGCGGGTTGAGCGAGACCGTGGACGGCGGTTATTCCGAGTACGCGCGCCTGGAGAGCAAAAGCCTGGTACCCATACCCGAGGGCATGACGCCGGCTGAGGCGATGCAGATCGGTACGGCCGGTTATACGGCGGCACTTGCGATCCACCGTATGGAACAGAACGGTCAAACCCCGGATCGAGGTCCCGTCGTCGTAACGGGGGCAACGGGCGGCGTCGGCAGTATCGCCATCGACATGCTGCAGGGGCGTGGCTACGAGGCCGTTGCGGTTACCGGCAAGAAATCGGAAGACGACTATTTGCGGGAGATCGGTGCGTCGAGAGTGCTGCTTCGGGACGAGATCGATTTCGGCAAGCGGCCGATGGAGAAGGCGGAGTGGGCCGGCGCCATCGATAACCTCGGCGGTGACTACCTGACCTGGCTGACACGCACGATGAACTACGGCGGCAATATCGCGAGTATCGGACTGGCGTCCGGCGTGGCTCTCAACACCACGGTATTGCCCTTTATCCTGCGCGCGGTCTGCCTGCTCGGCATCAACTCGGTAGAGACGCCGCGGGATCTCAGGCGCGCCGTCTGGGCGCGGATTGGTGCCGATCTGAGGCCCGCACATCTCGACACGATTGGCCACCGGACGATCTCGTTCGACGCATTGCCGGACGCATTCGCGGCCCACATCGATGGCAGGATTACGGGCCGCACGGTTGTAGAGATTTCTGGCTAGAAGCGGCTTGATGGGAGGGCCTTCCAGGCCCGATCGCGGCTGGAAGGCCCCTGGGGCACGCAGGCCGCTCTCACGCGCCCAGTTTATTTACCAGGTGGTCGATTTGGGAAACGACCTTGCCGTGGTTTAGAATCCTCGCCCCCGCTGGTTTTAATCCGTATTAAAATTCGGTTGAAGCCGGCAAAACGGACCTTCAATGAAAGAGGACGCGCGATGAGTGCAGGAGCCCGATTCCGCGCCGCGCTGGAGGCGGAGAGCCCGCTTCAGATCGTTGGCACCGTCAATGCCTTCACGGCCATGCTGGCGGAACGAGCCGGCCACAAAGCCATCTACCTGTCCGGAGCCGGTGTCGCGAACGCCTCATTCGGATTGCCGGATCTCGCCGTGACAACGATGAATGACGTTGCAGAAGACGTCCGGCGCATCTGTTCGGCGACAGACCTGCCGTTGCTTGTCGACATCGACACAGGCTGGGGCAGTGCCTTCATGATCGGTCGCACGATTCGGGAGATGACCTGGTCGGGAGCGGCGGCCGTGCACATGGAGGACCAGGTTGCCGTCAAGCGTTGCGGCCACCGGCCGGGCAAGGCGCTCGTTGAATCGGGAGAAATGTGCGACCGACTGAAAGCGGCCGTCGATGGACGAATCGACGAACAGTTCGTCATCATGGCGCGCACGGATGCACATGCCGTCGAAGGCCAGCAAGCTGCGATCGATCGTGCGGCGGCCTACGTGGATGCAGGTGCGGATATGATCTTCGCCGAAGCGCTTACGACTATAGAGGAATACCAACAGTTCACGGATGTCATTAAGGTACCTGTGCTGGCGAATCTGACGGAGTTCGGTAAGACACCGCTATTCACCACGGACGAGCTTGCCGCCGTTGGAGTGGCGATGACCCTGTACCCGCTAAGCGCATTCCGCGCGATGTCCGCGGCGGCGCTCAGCGTCTACGAGACAATCAGGAACGATGGCACGCAGAAAGCCGTCGTCGAAAAGATGCAAACGCGAATGGAGCTTTACGATGTCCTGGGATACCAGGCGTACGAAGAAAAGCTCGACGACCTGGTCCAGGAGCAGGGCCTAAAGACAGGAGAAGAAGATGGCAGCTAACAAGAAGACAGGCGGTCTTGCCGGTGTTACCGCGGGCGAAACTCATCTCTGCACGGTCGGCAAGGAAGGCGCGGGCCTGACGTATCGCGGCTACGATATCTACGATCTCGCTGACAACGCGAGCTTCGAGGAGGTGGCCTACCTCTTGTTGCACGGCGCTCTGCCAACGCAAGCGGAGCTCGACGCGTACATCCAGAAGATCAAGGCAAATCGCGGCCTGCCCGAAGCGTTGAAGACCGTCCTGGAAATGGTGCCAGCCGGCGCACACCCGATGGATGTATTGCGCACGGGCGTTTCGTTCCTCGGCAACATCGAGCCCGAAGGCGACTTCTCCAACCAGCAGAACGTTGCTGACAGGCTGCTGGCCTGCCTGCCGTCGATGCTGCTGTACTGGCACCGCTTCCACACAGACGGTGTGCGTATCGATACGGAAACAGACGACGACAGCATCTCTGGCCACTTCCTGCACATGCTGCACGACAAGGCACCGAAAGAGCTGCATCGCAAGTGCCTCGACACGACGTTGATCCTGTATGCCGAGCACGAGTTCAATGCATCGACGTTCGCAGGCCGCGTTATTACCGGAACGCTGTCCGACATGCATTCCGCGGTCACCGGGGCTATCGGTGCATTGCGCGGCCATCTGCACGGTGGTGCCAATGAAGCCGCCATGGAATTGATTTCCAGGTTCGATACGGCCGAGGAGGCCATCGAAGGCGTGCACGGAATGCTTGAGCGCAAGGACCTGATCATGGGCTTCGGCCACCGTGTCTACACGACATCCGACCCGCGCAACACGGTCAACAAGAAAATGTCGAAAGCGCTCGCCGAAGACGTGGGTAACACGACGCTGTATCCGATTTCGGAAGCTATTGAGAAAGTCATGTGGGACGAGAAGAAGTTGTTTGCAAATGCCGATTTCTTCGCGGCCAGCGTGTATCACTTCATGGGTATACCGACGTATCTGTTCACGCCGATTTTTGTTTGCTCACGGATCACGGGCTGGGCAGCGCACGTCATGGAACAGCGCGCGAACAACAAGCTGATTCGACCGGCCGCCGATTACATCGGCCCGCCGCTGCAGCAATGGACCGCGATCGAAGATCGCGGCTGAGACCCGACAACACACAAGAACTCGGAGACATCATGTCTAACGCGGATATTCGTTCGGCCAAACGTGCCGACTGGGACCAGGCGCTTGTCGATATTGCCGACTACGTTTGTGATTACGAGGTTGACAGCGACCTCGCCTTTGAGACGGCTCATTATTGCCTGATGGATACGCTGGCCTGTGGCTTCCAGGCGCTCGAATATCCGGCCTGTACCAAGTTGATGGGGCCGGTCGTACCGGGCGCCACGTTATCCGGCGGCGCTCGCGTGCCGGGCACATCCTATGAGCTCGACCCGGTCATTGCTGCCTTCAACATTGGCGCCATGAATCGCTGGCTCGACTTCAACGACACCTGGCTGGCGGCGGAGTGGGGGCATCCGTCCGACAACCTCGGCGGTATTCTCGCCACGGCGGATTACCTGAGTCGGCAGGCGCGGGCCGAGGGCAAAGACCCGCTGACGATGAAAGACGTCCTCACCGCGGCGATCAAGGCCCACGAAATCCAGGGTGTACTGGCGCTGGAGAACAGTTACAACCGCGTCGGCCTGGACCACGTGTTGCTCGTTCGGGTTGCATCGACGGCTGTCGTCACACGCATGCTCGGCGGGGACCGTGAGCAGGTGCTGAACGCGGTATCGAACGCCTGGGTCGACGGTTGTTCGCTACGTACCTATCGTCACGCACCCAATACGGGGTCCCGCAAGAGCTGGGCTGCCGGCGACGCGACAAGTCGTGCGGTGCGCCTCGCGCTGATCGCGATGACCGGTGAGATGGGCTACCCGTCGGCCTTGACCGCCAAGACCTGGGGTTATTACGACGTGCTGTTCAAGGGCAAGGATTTCGCTTTCCAGCGCCCTTACGGCAGTTACGTGATGGAAAACATCCTGTTCAAGATCTCGTACCCGGCCGAGTTTCATTCGCAGACGGCTGTCGAGGCCGGTATGACGCTGCACGCTGAAGTAAAGGATCGTATCGATGAGATCGATAAGGTCGTCATTGAAACGCAGGAAGCCGGCGTGCGCATCATTGACAAGACGGGGCCGCTGGACAACCCGGCCGACCGTGACCACTGTATTCAATACATGGTGGCGGTCCCGTTGATTTTTGGTCGCCTCACCGCTGCCGATTACGAAGACTCCGTGGCTCGCGACCCGCGTATCGATGAACTGCGCGCCAGGATGACGGTCAGAGAGAACGAACAATACACGAAGGACTATTTTGATCCGGAACTTCGCTACATCGGTAATGCTGTACAGGTCTTCTTCAAGGACGGCAGCAGCACGGATCGCGTCGAAGTTCATTTCCCGATAGGACACCGTGAGCGTCGTGAAGAAGGCATACCGGTTCTCAAGCAGAAGTTCGTCGACAGCGTTTCACCCAAGCTGGCTGCCCGGCAATGGGCGGAGCTCGATGCACTGTGCGCCGACCGAGAGAAACTCGCGGCGACGCCCGTGGATGACTTCATGGCGCTGCTTGTTGCATAACCGCAGGCAGAGTCGCGGCCTTGTTGCCATGGTCGCGATGTCGTTGTCGATTGCGGTTTCTGCCGACGATGTCCAGCGCCGGGTCGTTCATGATGGCAATCTCGTCATGGAGGATATTCCGGAAATTCCGAAAGACGTTTTCGTCAGCCTGATGCGCTTCCAGAACATCCGGTCCGCGAGTTTCCGGGCCTGGACGGCGGATGGAAACGGTATTTTCGTATCGACGGGCTTTGGCGATGTCGACTCCATTCACCGCGTTGACATGCCAGGTGGCGCGCGCCAACAGCTCACTTTTTATGATGAGCCGGTCGGTGACGTCGCCAAGCAGCCTGGCGGTGAACAGCTCCTGTTCTCGCGCGACGTCGGTGGTGGTGAGTTCGCACAGGTATTCGAGTTCAATCCCGCAAGCGGTGACGCAAGAATGCTGACCGACGGCGAGTCGAGGAACACGGCCGTCGTATGGGACCGGGATGGTCGTCGCATCGCTTACCAAAGTACCCGACGCAATGGTGCATCGAACGACGTGTGGGTTATGGATCCTGAAGACCCCGACAGTGCGACGATGGTGCTCGAGGCCCCGGATGGCAGCTGGTGGGGCGCGGCGGAATTCTCGGCATCCGGCAGCAAGCTGCTGTTGCAGAACTACGTGAGCATCACCGATTCGCGCGCACTCATACTGGACCTCGACTCCGGCGATACAGCGCTACTGGCCGGTGGCGCCGAAAGTAAGAGCACAAATATCCCCATCGCCTTCGACGATGACGGAGATGGCGTCTGGCTGATCACTGATCAGGGTGGGGAATTCAAACAACTTGCGTGGCAGCGAGCCATGCCTGGTACAGAGCCGGAAATAGTGACTGCCGACATTCCGTGGGACGTTTCCAGCACCGCGATCAGCCACGATCGCAGCCGCATCGCCTTCGTTACCAATGAAGATGGAATGTCGCGCCTCTACCTCCTGGATACGAAGTCGCGGAATTACAGGAATGTGCACAGCCTGCCGGCGGGCCTGGTGTTCGGCATCCAATTCAGCCCCGACGATGGGCGCCTTGGGATGACATTGAATACACCACAGACTCCGAGCGACGCGTTTGCGCTGGACCTCGGCGCAGGACCGCTCGACTATGGCGCTCTGACTCGATGGACGACCAGTGAGGTCGGTGGTCTCGATACATCCACATTTCGCACGCCCGAACTGATTCATTACCCGACTTTCGACAAGGTGAGCGACAAGTCTCGCGAAATCCCGGCCTGGGTCTACAAGCCGGCTGGTGACGGCCCGTTTCCTGTGATTATTGTCATCCACGGCGGGCCTGAAGGACAGGCGCGGCCAGCGTTTAGCGGGACGTACCAGATGTGGATCGATAAGCTCGGCGTTGCGCTGCTAAGGCCAAACGTCCGGGGTTCAGCCGGATATGGCAAGACCTACCTCGGCCTGGACAATGGCTTCAGGCGCGAAGACTCTGTGAAGGATATCGGTGCCCTGCTGGACTGGATTACGACACAACCCGACCTCGATGCAGATCGCGTGGCGGTCTACGGTGGCAGCTATGGTGGCTACATGGTGCTCGCGAGTGCGGTTCACTTCAGTGACAGACTCAAGGCCGCCGTTGACAATGTCGGCATCAGCAATTTCGTCAGCTTTCTCGAAAATACGCAGGACTATCGACGTGACTTGCGGCGCGTCGAGTACGGCGACGAGCGTGACCCCGCCATGCGCGCGCACCTCGAAGCAATCAGCCCATTGAACAATGCCGATAAGATCGATATTCCAATGTTCATCGTGCAGGGTGAAAACGATCCGCGAGTGCCCGTCACTGAATCCCGGCAAATGGTCGCGGCGTTGCGTGAACGCGGCCATGTAGTCTGGTACATGAACGCATTGAACGAAGGGCATGGCTACCGCAAGAAGGAAAACCGTGACACCTACCAGCAGGCTATGATCATGTTCTTCAGGGAACACCTCATAGGCGCCGAGTAGTTCTGCGGGTACGATGCTCTTCGTGCGCACCCACACCATCGAAACCGCGCTTCAGCGACTTGACCAGCCCTGCCCCGAGGGTACCGCCGAGAAGCTGGTGATATTGCTCGGTGAACTCGAAAAATGGGGACGACGTATCAATCTGACAGCCATACGTGATCCCGAAGAAATGGTGTCAGCCCATATCCTGGATAGCCTGGTCGCGAGACCATTGCTACAGGGGGTCACAGTGCTCGATGTTGGCACGGGTGCCGGATTTCCCGGATTGCCGCTCGCGATTGCCGAGCCGGCACGACAATTTACGCTGCTCGACAGCAACAACAAGAAGATTATGTTCGTCCAGCACGTCTCGGGCTTATTGGGGCTGTCCAATGTTATGGCCGTCCAAGGCAGGGGTGAGGACTATGCACCCGGCCGGCGCTTTGATACCGTGATTGCTCGAGCGTTGGCGACGTTGCCGCGCCTCGTGGAAATCGCCGGACATCACGTGGGAGAGGACGGGGTGTTTATCGCGCTCAAGGGGCGTTATCCGGCGGAAGAACTAGAACAACTTGGCGACACGCTGTGGAGGCATGCTGTCACAAAGCTCGACGTACCGGGCCTCGAACGAGGATCACGGCATGCGGTGTTGTTGCAACGGGCATAAGTCCCGCGACCCGATCAGGCTGATTTCATGACGCGAATAATTGCAGTGGCAAACCAGAAAGGCGGGGTGGGAAAAACGACCACCTGTGTCAACCTGGCGGCATCGCTTGCGGCAACGCAGCGACGTGTACTGCTTGTTGACATGGATCCGCAGGGCAATGCGACCATGGGTTGCGGAATCAACAAGATGGAGGTCGAGTTTTCGGCCTGTGATGTATTGCTCGGAGAGGCCACGGCGGCCGACACGATTGTCTCGGCACCCGAGGGCGGATTCGCGGTGCTGCCGGGCAACGAAGACCTGACGCTGGCTGAGGTCAAGTTGCTGCAGGAAATCGGTCGCGAGATGAGGCTGAAGAAGGCACTGACGCCGGTAGCCGGCCTCTACGATTTCGTTCTTATCGATTGCCCGCCATCGATCAACATGTTGACGGTCAACGCGCTGACCGCCGCAGACGGTGTGTTGATACCGATGCAGTGCGAGTATTACGCCCTCGAGGGCCTTAGCTCCTTGCTCAATACCATTGACCAGGTGCGTGACTCCGTTAATCCCGATCTTGAGATGTACGGCATCCTGCGCACGATGTTCGATCCACGCGTCAACCTGTCGAACGAGGTCTCGATGCAGCTCATCGAGCACTTCGACCGCAAAGTCTTTCGGACAGTGGTGCCCAGGAACATCCGACTTGCCGAAGCACCGAGTTTCGGCCGCCCTGTCCTGCTGCACGACCGGTCATCGCGCGGCGCAATTGCCTACCTGGCGCTCGCCGGCGAGGTGCTGCGACGTGAGGACGCGCGTGTGGCCAAAGCGGTCTAGGATTACGACATGACACCCAAAAAGAAACGACTGGGCCGTGGCCTGGACGCTTTACTGACCAAGCCCGCCACGAATCGGGCGGAGCCTGGCGTGGGCGGGCAGGACGTTCTCAAGGACATCCCGATCGAGCTGCTGCAGCGCGGCCAGTACCAGCCTCGTGTCGACATGCGGCAGGACTCGCTGCAGGACCTGGCCGACTCGATCAAGGCGCAGGGCGTTGTGCAGCCCATCGTCGCACGACGCATCAGCAGAGTCGGCGACATTCAGCGCTATGAAATCGTGGCCGGGGAGCGACGCTGGCGGGCGGCCCAAATGGCAGGACTGGCCGAGATTCCGGCGGTAATTCGTGATGTGCCCGATGAGTCGGCTATCGCGATGGCGCTGATAGAGAATATCCAGCGCGAGAACCTGAACCCGCTAGAGGAGGCTCGGGCGCTGGACCGGCTCATTCGTGAATTCGACCTGACTCACGCCGAGGCGGCCCAAGCCGTTGGTCGCTCGCGAGCTTCGGTCAGCAACCTGCTTCGATTGCAGGACCTGACCGAAAAGGTGAAGCCGCTGCTTGAAAACCGGCAGATCGAAATGGGCCATGCCCGGGCGCTGCTCGGCATTGCGGACGCGACACAACAGTTCGACGCGGCCCGACAGGTCGTGAAGAAGGGCCTGTCGGTCAGGGATACGGAAAAACTGGTCAAACGCATGCTGGGTGGCGGACCGACAAAGGCGGTCAAGAAAGCCGCAGCTGTCGATGCCGATATTCGGCGCCTCGAGATCGAGGTTTCCGAAAAGCTCGGTGCGAAAGTCAGCGTCGATCATTCGAAGAAGGGCAGCGGCAAGCTCGTGATCACCTACAACAGCCTCGATGAACTCGACGGCATCCTGAAGCACATCCAGTAACCCTGTTCGGCAGGTTGTACTCCGTAGCCGCCGGCCCCACACGCCCCCCAAAACCGGCGCAGCAGATTGCCCGCAAAGCCTGAAAAATAACCGGAAAACGCCGGTTCCAGGCCGGTTTCGTATTGCCATGTTTGGGCCCTGCCACTATAATGCGCACGCGATTTACAGGCCCGCCTGGAAAGACCGAAACCACATGCGCCACAAGCCGCCGGTAAGCCCGATGGACGTGGCGTTTTTAGTGCCGGAGGCAAGCGATATCCAATCCGTGATGCTAAGGGTGCTGTTGGCACAAACTGGTATTGGGGTGGCCCTGGCCGCGGTCCTCTGGAGCCTCTATGGCAACGTCGTCGGATACTCGGCGCTGTTGGGAGCTGCTGTCTCCGTCGTTCCGAATGCGTTCCTGGCAATGCGGCTGGCAGCGCCTCGCAGGGACTCTGGAGCCGAGGCCCTGGTCCGGGCGGCCTATATGGGCGAATTGGGAAAGCTCGCGTTAACCGTGCTGTTTTTCAGCCTCGTGTTTACGCTGGTCAAGCCGCTTTCGGGAGCGGCGCTTTTTGCAGGATTTATCGCGACGCAGTTGGTGACCCTGGCCGGTCTCCTGATGCGGCGCGAACAGGAAACGGACACGAGTAACGGCAATGGCAGCTGAAGGCGGACACGGCGAACTAACGTCGAGCAGTTATATAGAGCACCATTTGCAGAACCTGCAGGTCTGCAAGTCGGAGACCGGCGAGTGGGTTTGGAATCACTGTGCCGGCAACCCGATGGCGATCAACGTCGACTCGATGTTCTGGTCGGTGCTACTCGGGTTGGTTTTTGTTGTGCTGTTCCGCGGTGTGGCAAAGAAAACCTCGGCCGGCAAGCCCAGCAAGTTCCAGGCCTTCGTCGAAATCATCGTCGAGTTCGTCGACTCGAGCGTTAAAGACACGTTTCACGGCACCAGTCGCCTGATTGCTCCTCTGGGCCTCACAATTTTCGTCTGGGTCTTCCTGATGAACCTCATGGACCTGGTCCCGGTCGACTGGATTCCAATGGCAGCAGGAGCCGCCGGCATACCGTACATGAAGGTCGTGCCGACAACAGACGTCAACGTGACCTTCGGCATGTCGATTGCCGTGTTCTTCCTGATTATCTTCTACACGATACTGAACAAAGGCATCGTGGGCTTCGTTGCTGAGCTGACGATGCACCCAATTGCGCCGCCAACGAAAGGGCTCGGCCTGATCGCTGCACCGTTCATCATCGCGTTCAACTTTATTCTCGAAAGCGTCGCGCTGTTGGCAAAACCGGTATCGCTGTCACTGCGACTGTTTGGCAACATGTTTGCCGGCGAACTGATCTTTATCCTGATCGCGCTACTGGGCCTTTACCAGCTGCCGCTGCACTTCGGCTGGGCCGTATTCCACGTCCTGATCGTGACGTTGCAGGCTTTCATATTCATGATGCTGACCATAGTCTATTTGAGTCTGGCATCCGAAACCCATTGATTTAAATGAACCTCCCTAGGAGAAACTGATGGAAACTGTTATTGGCTTCACGGCGATTGCCGTCGCACTTCTGATTGGCCTCGGCGCACTGGGCGTCGGTATCGGAATGGGCCTTCTGGGCGGGCGCTTCCTCGAAGGTGCCGCACGGCAGCCTGAACTGGCGCCGATGTTGCAGACGAAAATGTTCATCGTTGTGGCATTGCTCGATGCTGTTGCGATGATTGGTGTCGGTATCGCGCTGTTCTTCGCATTTGCAAATCCGTTCGTCGGTCAGCTGCAGGCAGCAACCGGCGGCTAGGGCGCACTCAACCGGACATGTGGGAGGGCCTTCCAGGCCCGATACCTGTCGCGGCTGGAATGCCCCTGGGGCACGTAGGCCGCTCCCACGGAATTGATCCAGGAACAGATGCGAGGAGCATTTTGTGGACATTAATCTAACCCTCATCGGCCAGACGATCGCGATGATCGTGTTTGTCTGGTTCTGCATGAAATACATTTGGCCGCCGATTCTTAATGCGCTCGAAGAACGCCAGACAAAGATCGAAGAAGGCCTGGCTGCCGCCGACATGGGACAGAAAAGGTTGGTGCAGGCTGAGACGGAGGCCGACGGCATCATTGACGAAGCTCGCAAGCAGGCAACCGGCATTCTCGACCAGGCACATGCTCGCGCCAACGAAATTGTCGCCGAAGGCAAATCGGATGGCGTCAAGGAACGTGACCGCCAGCTGGTGGCGGCCAAGGCAGAGATCGAGCAGGAAGCCCATCGGGCGCGCGAGGAACTGCGCGGCCAGGTATCGGCGATCGCCATTGCCAGTGCCGAGAAGATCCTGAAGCGCGAGATCGACGGTGCGACGCACGAAGACATCCTGGGCAAGCTCGCCCAGGAGTTGTAAGCGGAGACGATCGTGGCCGACAACAACACAGTAGCGAGACCGTACGCACAGGCGATCTTCGACGTTGCCGAGAGCGCAGGCCTGCTGGCTGACTGGTCGGGCTCGCTGGCGACAGCCGGGCAGTTGCTGGGCGATCGGGACCTGGTTGCCTACCTCGGCAATCCGGCGTTTGACGACGAGCAGCGGCACGAATTCCTGACAGGGCTGTTCGGCAAAGCGGACGCGGGTTTGCTCGCGGGCAGCGACGAAAAAGGCACGAATTTTCTCAAGCTCTTGATCGAGAATGGCCGGGTTGCCGTGTTGCCGGAAATCTCGGAGCACTTCGAAGCGCTCAAGGCGAAAGTCGAGAACAGTGTTGATGCTGTTGTGATGTCCGCCGTCGCGCTTAGCAAAGAGCAGGAACGGGTCATAGCGAGCTCGCTCAAGAAGCGGCTGGGCCGTGACGTGAACGTCACGACGGAAATAGACGAAAACTTGATCGGTGGTGCTGTAATTCGCGCCGGTGATGTCGTTATTGATGGATCTATACGCGCGAGGCTCGAAGGCCTGGCAACTTGTCTGGTCAAGTAAG
>Ga0265303_10001504_pt1 | contig 14373 bp, 11 predicted proteins | sample Helome_2_FD_192494 | JGI IMG/M metagenome (GOLD analysis project Ga0265303, IMG submission 192494) | Marine sediment microbial communities from subtidal zone of North Sea - Hel_20160317 (Illumina Assembly) | ecosystem: Environmental > Aquatic > Marine > Subtidal zone > Sediment ... | reverse complement strand
TCGCCATCATGGCCCTGGCTTTGAAGACGCTCGAAAAGCGGCATCTCCGACATGCGCTGAACCTAGCCGCAATCCAAGCTATCACAAAGGGGACAGTCCTCTTTTTATTGAAGTGAGAGCGATGCGTGCGGTTGTCGTTGGGGTGGGGTCGAATCTCGGTGCGCGGGAGGCCGCGATCCACGCGGCGCGGGATCTGCTTCATGCGCGCGCCGGGATCGAGGTGAGCGCCGTCTCGCCCATCTACGAAACCGAACCCCTGGGACCGCCTCAGCCGCGCTATCTCAACGCTGCGTTCCGTCTCCAAACGGAGCGTTCGCCGACCGAGCTTTTGTCGGTGCTGCTGCGGACCGAACGTCGTCTCGGCCGCCGCCGCCATGCCGACCAACGCTGGGGTCCTCGGAGCATCGATCTCGACCTGCTTTGGGACCAGCGCGGCCCACACGAGTCGCCCGGTCTCCGCGTCCCACATCGCGAGCTCCAAAAACGTGACTTCGCGCTGGCGCCGCTGCTCGATGTTGCGCCGGAGCTCGTCGAGGCGTTCGGCGGATCGTTCGAGCGACTCGGTGGCGCACCGCCTCGATGGGCTCGCGATGCGCGCGTCGTCGTAGAAACCTCCCCGCGAGGCTTCGACGTCGACGTCGAAGCGGACTCCCTCGCCGATGCCTGCGCCCTGAGTCTCGGGCACGGGGTCTGTGTAGGGCGCCCCTGGTCCAGCCTCCACATGAGCATCGAACCTGGCGTGGAACCATTCGCGAGCGCAGTCCGTGAGGTTTTGAGGAAGGGTTTTTCGATCCACCGAGCGACGGTCAGCCACTGCGCGAAATCACAGTGGGCCCTCGAATTTCACGGCGCTTGCATGGGAAACCCGCGACCGACCGATGTGCGCTTTTGGACTACCCCGGGGAGTCATCGCCAGATTCGCCTCCAGCTGGCCGCTCTCTATTAACCCGCCAGGCGTCGTTTTCTCACCGATTCGTTTGTTGCTTCACGAAACGCTAGCTACTCTTAATCGGGGGTTCGAGACACAAGAACATGGCAGACGCACGCAAGGACAAGCGCACGCTGCTTTCGTTGAAGATCCGATATAAGAGCGCCACGCTCGAGGATTTCATCGAACGCTACAGCTGCGACATTTCGCGAGGGGGCGTATTCATCAAGGCCAAAAAGCCGTTGGCCGTGGGTACGCTTCTAAAGTTCGAGTTCATGCTCCAGGACGAGTCGACTCTCATCCATGGGGTGGGTCGCGTCGTGTGGAGGCGCGAAGAAGCCGACGCGAGCCGTGAGAACCCTGCGGGCATGGGGATCAAGTTCATCAAGATGGACGCCGCTTCCCGCGCGGTCGTAGAGAAGATCGCAGACGATCGGGTGCGCCCGGGTGTTTTCGATCAGGGCAAAGAAGGCGGCGGCCCGCTACAGGTCTCGGAGTCCGACCTGCCTGCGAGTGAAGATCAAACCAAGGTTCGGCACGTCAGCGAATTTCTCGCGTCCGCGCTCGAAGAGGGTGGTGCCGGTGAAGCCGCACGACGTGAAGCGCAGGCCGGAGCGGCGCGCGCACGTCATGACGGCGACCACCGACGCAATGCCGCGGCCTATGGCGCGTTCGCGGCGCAGGAAACCCCTGGCTCGGAGCATAGGCAATCGGCGTCGGAGGCGCAGGCTCGCGGTGCGATGTCGGCGTTCGGTGGCTCTGGCGGCAGCTCCGCGGCGCGTATAAGCAGCGCCGCGGCACCGGCGTTCGACGAGATCGACCCCGAAGACGACTTCCTCGAAGACGAGGCGACCAAGGTCCACGAGTACCCGACCGAGAGTTATCGACCTGAAGCTGCCGCCACGGTGATCGCCAAGGACGCCGCCGCACTTCTCGATGCCCATCCGGAACCGGCGCGGGCAGCGCGTGCCGATGAGTCGACCGGCGAATCGTTTGAAGGGGGTGTTCAAGACCTTTTCGGTACCGGGGACGTCGACTCGTTCGGCCCTGCACCTGGCGAAGTCATCGACGCAGATTTCTTCGATTCCGAGCATCACCAAATGGGTCGACCCGTCCCAGAATCACCTGGGATTCCAGCCGAGGCCTTCAAGATTCCTCAGGCGCCCGAGCCCGTTTGGACGACGAGACCCACGCCCGAGAAGCCCGCTCGCCCCGGCTTGGTCTATCTGTTCATTGCGGTGCTGCTCCTTGCCGGTGGCGCGGTCGCGGCCTGGCAGTTCGGCCTGCTCGATGAGCTCATCGATTCGCTCGCGCTCGGCAGCAGCGAATCCGCCGAGCCGAGTCGCGCTGCGGTGCCACTCGCTGATCCGAAGGCGCCCGAGCCCAAAGAGGCCGCCGCCGACGCGACGGCTGCCGGGGATGGGTCCGAAAGCCAAGCTCCCGCCGCAGAGGGGGAAGGCCAAGACAAGGCCGTAGCTGCGGCCGAACCAGCGGTCGCCACTGCGGCGCCTGCCAAGGACGTCGATGCAGGTGTCATCAAGTTCGAGGTCACCTCGCTGCCCGTTGGCGCTTTCGTGACCGTAAACGGCAAACGCAAGGGACGGACGCCGATCCTCGTCGAGCACGAGGTGGGGACGAAGCTTTCGATCTACGCCAAGGTCCGCGGCTACCTGGGTCAGAGGCAGCAAATCCAAGTCGCAGCTGGCCAAGCGCCGCTGACGATCCAGCTCGTACCGCTGCCCTACGTGCTCGAGGTCGTCACCGATCCACCGGGTGCCATGGCGAGTGCGGTCGGAGGCGGAGTGGTGGTCACGCCGGGCGAGATGCGGTTCAAATCGATGCCGAAGTCTCGGAGGATCGTGTTCTCCATGAACGGCTACGAGACCTCGAGCGAATTCGTGAGGCGTGCTTCGTTCACCGAAGAGACGCGCCGCATGTTCGCGACAGTGAACGTGACCCTTCAAGAAGAAGGGGCCGCATCGAGCGCGAAAGCCGGAGCGCCCACGCCTAGCGAACAGAACACAGAGCCGACGGCCGTGCCTAGCGAAGAGACAGCCGAACCGACCGCTGCGCCCGAGCCAAGCGAGGTGAACGCCGACGCGACGGCGCCCGCCGAGCCGGAACCCGTCGACGACGCACCGGCGCCTAGCGAAACAGAGCCCGTCGACGCCCCTTAGGCCTTCGGTAGAGCAGGCGAATCCAGAGCAGGCCGGCTAGAAAGCCGCCGATGTGCGCAAACCAGGCGACACCGCCGCCTTCGGCAAGCATGTCGAGGGACAGGTAGCCCAGCACGAGCTGCAGCACGAACCAGAGCACGATGAAAATCGCGGCAGGCACTTCCATGAAGTAAAAGAAGATGAAGATCGGGATGAGCGTGACGACGCGCGCATGCGGGAAGAGCGTCAGGTAGCCCGCTAGGACGCCGGAAATCGCGCCAGAAGCCCCGATCATGGGCACCATGCTGTTGGGGTCGACGAGAACGTGTCCCAGCGCAGCGCCGAGCCCGCACAGAACGTAGAACAAGAGATAGCGGGCGCGCCCGAGCACGTCTTCCACGTTGTCGCCGAAGACGTGCAGAAAGAGCATGTTGCTCGCGAGGTGCAGGAGCCCGCCGTGCAGGAACATGCTCGTGTACGGCGTCACCCAGCTTCCGAGCGCGCCGCCATCCACGCGCGAGGCGGCCCAATTGCCGTGGACGATGACGTCAGGAATGACGCCGAAGCGCATGACGACGGATTCGGCGGCGCCCTTCTCTAGGCTCAAGCTCCCCATGAAGACCAGCATGTTCGCGCCGATGATGGCCCAGGTGACGATGGGCGTTCGGCGCGTCTGGTTGATGTCTCGGATGGGGATGACCATCGGCGTGTCTATAGCGCGTCCGCAGGGCAGCCGCAGTGCGCCGTGCTAGAGCAAGCACATGGATGCGGGCCATCTGCTGGGACCGAACGGACCGCTGGCCCGCGGCATTCCGAGTTACGAGCATCGCCCGGGGCAGATTCGAATGGCGCGCGCCGTGCAGGACGTGCTGCACCACGATGGGGTGCTGCTCATCGAGGCGGGGACCGGCACGGGAAAAACCTGGGCCTATTTGATCCCCGCGGCGCTCAGCGGGCGTCGCGTGCTCGTGTCCACCGGCACCCGCGCGCTGCAGGACCAGATCATGGAAAAGGACCTGCCGGCCTTGAGGAGCCACCTCGGCATCGACATCGACGCGGCCTGTGTGAAGGGCCTGAGCAACTACCTCTGCCGCCGCCGGTTTCAGGAGCTTTCGAGCAGCGCCGACGCCACGCAGCCCCGCTTCGCCCGCTCGCTGCCCGCGCTTCGCAACTGGGTCGAGAGCACCAAGTCCGGGGATCGCGCCGACCTGGCGTCGATTGCAGAGGAAGACCCCGTCTGGTCGCGCGTGGTGAGCGGGTCCGACACGCGCATCGGATCTCGATGCGACTTCTACGAGGACTGCTTCGTGACCCGGGTCCGCCGGCGCGCAGACCAAGCTCAGCTCGTGATCGTCAACCATCATTTGTTCTTCGCCGACCTGGCGCTTCGCGACACCGGGTTTGCTTCGGTCTTGCCCGACTACGACGCGGTCATCTTCGATGAGGCGCATCAGGTCGAGGACACCGCAACGCTCTTTTTCGGGTCGCGCATCTCGACGGCCATGCTCGACAAACTGGTCCGTGACGCCCGGGCGGCTCTGCGCAGCGAGCGGGGTGAGAAGAAGCAGTCGACCCGACTGCTCGATGCGGTGCTTCAACAGTCTTCGAATTTTTTCAGCGCCCTACCCGGCGGCGCCAACGGCGGCCGAGCTCCGTTGCCGCCAGATGCGATTCCGGAAGGCGCACTATTCGCCTTGGACAACGCGCTGGCCGAGCTCGCCGCCTCCTGCCGGAACCTTCGGCCTCCGCGCGAGAATGCCCTGCAAATCGCAAGGCGAACGGACCAGCTTCGCGATGCGCTCGGTTCGCTCGACGCTCCCGGCCAGGTGAGCTGGGCGCAGGCGAGCGGACGCAGCCCCGCGGTAGGCTCGAGCCCCATCGACGTCGGCCCGCTCTTACGGGAGCGGCTGCACGAGCGCGTCCCCTGCGTGGTATTCACCAGTGCGACGCTGACCACCGGTGGGGACTTTCGATTCGTCAAGCGCCGGCTCGGCATCGATCGCGAGGTGAGCGAAGAGCTCGTCGAGTCGCCTTTTCGATACGGAGAGCAAGCGGCGCTCTACGCGCCCGCTCACCTCCCCGACCCGCGCGCGTCGGATTTCCCGGACGCGGCCGTCAAAGAGATCCTGGCGCTCATCCGAATGTCGGAAGGGGGCGCGTTCGTCCTTTCGACCTCGCTGCGCATGATGCGAATCCTCGCCAAACGCGTCGGAGAACAACTCGACTACGAGTGGTTCGTCCAAGGTGACGCCCCGAAACAAACCTTGCTCGATCGATTTCGCGACCAGGGCAACGCCGTGTTGTTTGCGACCGCAAGCTTTTGGGAAGGGGTCGACGTCCCCGGTTCGGCTCTGCGGCTGGTCATCATCGACAAGCTCCCCTTCGACGTTCCAAGCGATCCGGTGATCGCCGCGCGCTGCGAGCGTCTCGACGAGGCCGGCGAATCGTCGTTCATGCGCTACCTGGTGCCGGCGGCGGCGCTTTCCTTGAAACAGGGCTTTGGACGCCTGATCCGAACTCGGCAAGATCGCGGCGTCGTCGCCATTCTCGATTCGAGAATTCGCCGAAAAGGCTATGGAAAAGTCTTTCTCCGAAGCCTGCCGCCGGCCCGTGTCTGCGACGACCTCGAGGAGGTTCGGAAGCTCTTGATCTCCGCGAGCCAACCCCCCAACATGTCGTCCGTATCCGCGCCTTGAAGGAGGCCCCTTGACTCAAGCCGTTGCACAGAAGCAAGGTTCCGCCGCCATCCCGGAAGCCGAGCATCGCATCGAGCCCACGTCGCAGTCCAAGCTCGACGAGGCGCTTGCGATCCTCGAGGATCACAAAAACGAGTGGGCGGCGCTCGACATCGAGGAACGCATCGAGCTGCTCGAGCACGTGCGCGAACGGGCGGTCGAAGTTGCGGAGCGCTGGGTCACGGCATCGGTCGAGGCCAAGGGCATGACCTTCGGCGGCGCCGAAGAGGGCGAGGAGTGGCTGGTCGGCCCTGCCGCCGTCGTCAAGAACATCACCCTCCTGATTGCATCGCTCCGTGACATTCAGGACCACGGCCTGCCGCAGCTCCCTAGGTCAGCGTTCGCGCGCCCCGACGGGCAAGTCGTCGCTCCGGTGTTCCCCGCCGATGGTTTCGATGGGCTGCTCTTTCAAGGCTTCAGCGGCGAAGTCTGGATGGAGCCCGGAGTCCGCCTAGAGGAACTCAGCGAGAATCAGGCCTCGTTTTATCGGCAGAAGTCGCTGAAAGGGAAGCTCGCCCTGGTGCTCGGCGCAGGCAACGTCTCGTCGATCGCCCCGATGGACGCGCTCTACAAGCTCTACGTCGAGGGCCAGGTCGTCCTCTTGAAGATGAATCCGGTGAACGAGTACCTCGGCCCGCTGTTCGACGAGATGTTCGAGCCCATGCGTGAACGGGGCTTTTTCCGGATCGTGTACGGGGGCGCGGCCGAGGGCGACTACCTCTCCATGCACCAGCTGGTCGACGACATTCACGTCACCGGTTCGGACAAGACCCATGACGCGATTGTTTTTGGCGTCGGCGAAGAGGGTGCGCGCAGAAAATCCGTCGACGAAGCCCGCAATCCGAAGCGACTCACCTGTGAGCTCGGCAATGTGAGCCCGGTCATCGTCGTCCCCGGCCCCTGGTCGCAAAAAGACTTGGACTTCCACGGCGTGAACATCGCATCGACGGTCGTCGACAACGCAGGCTTCAACTGCTCCGCGACGCGCGTCATCGTGCAGCACCAGCAGTGGGACAAACGTGAGGCCCTGCTCGACTCGCTTCGCAAGGCGTTCAGAAACGCAGCCGACCGAAAGCCGTACTACCCCGGCGCCAAGGAGCGTCAGAAGATGTTCCTAGAGCATCATCCCGATGCCGAGCAATTTGGCGCGAAGGGCGAGGGCAAGGTTCCCTGGACCTTGATCCACCACCTCGACCCCAACCATACCGAGGACATCTGCTTCAACACCGAGTCCTGGTGCGGGCAGACCAGCGAGGTGGCCCTCTCGGCTTCGTCCATCGTCGAGTACATCGACCAGGCGGTGGAGTTCTGCAACGAGCGCATTTGGGGCACGCTTGCCTGCAGCATCCTCGTCCATCCAAAGTCGCTCAAGGACCCCGCGCTTGCCGAAGCGGTCGAGCGTGCGATCGCCAACCTTCGGTACGGCGCCATTGCGGTGAACCATTGGTCGGGCCTCGTCTTCGGCTTGCCGACGCACACCTGGGGCGCATTCCCCGGGCATGAACGCAAAGACATTCGTTCGGGACAAGGCGTCGTCCACAACACCCTCATGTTCGACCGGCCGCAGAAGTCGGTGATCCGAGGGCCGTTTCGCGTGTTCCCGAGGCCCGCATGGTTCATCGACAACGACCGAGCGCTCGCGGTGGGCCCGAAGCTCACGTACTTCAACGCCGACCCGTCTTTGGCGAGGCTCCCCGGCCTGATCTGGGCCAGTGCGTTCGGCTAGCCGTCGCGACGCGCCAGCAAGGCTTCGTAACTGCGCTCGGGTTGGGCCTCACGTGCCACCTCGAGGCCGGCGGCGTGCCAGCCTGGCTCCTCGAGCTGGCCGAACGCGTTCCTCGCTCCTTCGTGCCCGGCCCGCTGGTCGACGACGTGCTCGAACCCCTCGGCTAGCAGGGCGTGGGCCGCGCGGAGCGAGCGGTTGCCCGACCGACAGCCCAGCACCAGCTTGCTGTCTTTCGGGAACACCGCGGCAACCACCGACATGAAGTCCCCGTTGGGGCGCATGCCCGAAGGCGTCGCGTGCAGCAGCGGGATGTTGTACGCGCCGACCGCATGCCCTTCGTCGAACTCGGGAATCGAGCGAACGTCGAGGTAGACGTAACCTTCGTCTTCGAGGAGGGCGGCGGCCTCCAGCGGTGAAACCCTTTTGACGGTCATGGCCTGCTTCTAGGAAACATCGACTTCGGAGCAAGTGGGCAGCTCAGCGGCGCGCGCCTTTCAGGAACAAGTTCTCGAGCGACTCCCGCTCCGGAATCATTGCGTCCAGCCTGGCGCCCGCTGCGCTCGCGATTCGGAGGACCTCGTCGACCGCCTTCTGGCCGTCGACCTGAAGCGTGAGATGGCCGGCCCCGCCGTCGACCATGGTCCCTCGCGACGCAAGCGATTGCTTGAGTTTTTGGGAAGCGCTGCTCAGTCGGATCTCGACGCGGCGACCGGCCGACTCCAGCAGGTCGTGAACCTGGCCCTCCGAGGTGATTTCGCCCTGCTGCATGATCACGACGCGGTCGCAGAGGAGCTCGACGTCGCTCAAGATGTGACTCGTGAACAGGAGCGTTTTTCCGCGCTCGCGCTGTTCGACCAGGAGGTCACGCACCTCTTTGCGGCCGATCGGGTCGAGCCCGCTCATCGGTTCGTCCAGCACCAAGAGCTCCGGGTCGTGCAAGAGAGCCTGCGCAAGGCCGATCCGTTGCATCATGCCCTTTGAGAACTTGCCGATCGGCCGATCCGCGGCGTGCCGGAGCCCTACTTTGTCGATCATCTCTTCGGAGCGCTCGCGGCGCTTCCGCTTCCCTAGGCCGACCAGCCGACCGCAAAGGTCCAGAAACTCCATCGGTTTGAGATACTGATACACGTAAGGATTTTCCGGCATGTAGCCCACGCGCATCGCCGCCTCGCGGTCGCCGGCGGGAAGACCGAAAATTCGTATCTCGCCTTTGGTCGGAAAAATCAGCCGAAGAATCGACTTGATGGTGGTCGTCTTGCCCGCGCCATTGGGCCCGAGCAGGCCGAAAATTTCTCCGCGCTTCACCGAGAAGCTCGTCCCGCACACCGCGTCCACGCGCTTGCGGAAAAAGCCGATGTGGAAGGTCTTGTAGAGGCCGTTCACCTCGAGCACCAAGTCGTCACTCATCGAGCACTCCCAAAAGGGCATGGACGACTTCCTCGACTTCTGCGTTTCGCATCTGTGGGTAAAGAGGAAGCGCGATGCCGCGCGTGGCGATGTGCTCGGCGATCGGAAGCGATGCGTCGCTCCCGACAAAGCTGCCGAGCTTGTGAATCGCAAAAGAGAGGACGCCGGCTTCGATACCCCGATCGTGGAGCTTCTCGCATACGGATTTGCGGGCGAAACCTTGCGGAAGAATCGCTCCGAAGGTCTGGTAGTTCGACTCTGCGCCGTCCGGGGTAGCCTGAATGTCGAGGGCCCCGTCGAGCGCCTTCGCATAGAGCGAGGCCAGCTCACGCCGTCTTCCGAGAATCTCATCGAGCCGTTGAAGTTGGGCGAGCCCCAGCGCAGCGGCGATCTCCGTCATGCGCGAATTCCCAGCAGCCACGACAAACTCTCCGCCGAGCTGTCCGTGGTTGCGCAGCGTCCGCAGCTTGTCGGCGATGTCGTCGTCGTCGGTGAGGCACATGCCGCCTTCGCCCGTCGTCAAGATTTTTCGCGGATGAAAGCTCAGGCAGGACACGACGCCGAAGCTCCCGCAGGGGCCGCCCGCAAAGCGGCTCCCAAGCGCGCAGGCCGCGTCCTCGATGATCGGCAGAGAACCCAGTGCTTCCCGGATCTCCTGGGCACGTGCCGGGTTCCCGAACTGGTCGATGACGATGGCCGCCTTCGTGCTGCCGCTTCGTGCTTCGCGAAGGGCTTCTGCGCGGCTGTTCCACTCGCCCGGGTCGATGTCGACGAAATTCACTTTCGCTCCGGCCACCCGAATCGCATGCGCCGGGCTCGGCCAGCTGAGCGCCGGGCACAGAACGTCGTCTCCCGGACCGACTTGCAGCGCTTTGAGCGCGAGCTGGAGCGCGGAGGTGCCACTCGACACAGCGACCCCGTGGCGACGGCCGACGAGGGCGGCGATCGCCTGTTCGAAGCGCGCGACCAACGCCCCTTGAACGAGCTGTCCCGACTCCAAAACATCGGCGACGGCGCGGCGTTCGTCCTCACCAATCCATGGTTTTGCTAGGCGAATCACGGTCTGAGCATCTTACCAAATCGGTCAGCCAAACGACCAGATTGCGGGGTCCGCTCGCCGGCCGCACCCTGCGGAGCGTGGAACCAGCGCTTCAGCTCGACGCCCTCGAACGAGCTCTGACGCGCCTAGGGATACGCCTCGTCGAAGAGGAGCTCCCCGAGGAGGCCCATCTGGACGGGGGGCTGTGCACGGTACAGGGGCAAATGCTGCTCTACGTGACGCCGCACGCCCCACCCTGGCGCCGGGCCGAGGTCCTTCTCGATGCCCTCCGCCGCCTGCCTCATCAGGACATTTGGCTTCCTCCAGAGATCCGCCGGCTTTTGCCGAGCGAGGATTTCTGCGGCAAGTCGCCTGGGCTGTTAGGCTTGAAGGACGAGGAAGCATAGTGGCTGGTCTTGGCTTGATACTTTCAGGGGGTGGTGCGCGAGGAGCCTACGAGGTTGGCGTTCTCCAATACATCTTCAGCGAGTTCCTCGACTCGAACGGAAAAGGACCGAAGGTCGACCTGATCTCCGGGACCAGCGTCGGCGCCGTCAACGGAGCCTTCGTCGCATCGGCGATTGGCGATGTGCCGGCCGCCGTGCAGCAGCTCGTCTCCATTTGGACCGGGCTCGAGCTGCCCCACGTGCTGGGCTTCGGGCTGCGCCAAGCCGCCGGCCTCTATCGTGTGCTTCTCGGCGGCTCCGGCCAGGCGCGCGGCGTCTTCGACCCGGCTCCACTTTCGGCTCTGGTGGGCCGAAACGTTCGCTGGCGTCGGCTCAGGCAGAACATCCGGAGCGGCGCGCTTCGAGCCCTCACGGTGAGCACCACCCACGTCGGCACCGGGCAGCCCGTGATCTTCGTCGATGCCGCCCCGGGCGTTGGAATTCCGGAGAGCCTGGGCCTCCACGCGCTGGTCCGCCGCGCGCGCATCGGCCAGCACCACGTGCTCGCTTCCGCGGCGATTCCGCTCATTTTCCCGCCGGTCGAAATCGGCGACGAGATCCATTGCGACGGCGGCCTTCGCCTCAACACGCCGATGGGGCCTTCGGTGCATCTCGGCATGAACCGTTTGCTCGTCATTGGGCTTTCAACGCCGCACTCGCCCGACCGGCGCGCCGTGAAAGACGGCAAGTACCCGGGCGCCACGTTCATGCTCGGAAAGGTGCTGAACGCTTTCCTTCTCGACCATGTGAACACCGACCTTCTCGAGGTGCAGCGCATCAACGACTTCCTCCGCGATGGGGTGCGGGCCTATGGGCCGGAGTTTGTCGATCGCATCAACGAGGCGGCCCAAGCGCGCGGTGCCCTTGCGAAGCGTCGCCTGCTCAGCTCCTTGGTTCTTCGACCCACGATCGACATCGGACAAGTCGCTTCGGATTACCTCGCGTCCAACCGTGTGCGATTTGGGAAAAGCCTCGGGCGCGCGTTCATCAGCATGCTCGATGTCGGCGCCGGAGCCGAAGCGGACCTGGCCAGCTACCTGCTTTTCGACGGTGGTTTCGCCCAGACCCTCATCGAAATGGGCCGGCGCGATGCGCACGCCAAACGAGACGAAATCGAGGCATTTCTCTTCGAGGACCCGGATTCGATCCTCGCCCCGCCGCCGACTGTGGACCCGATGTCACATTCGGCGTCCAAGCCGCCGGAATAGCGGGTGCTTTGGGCGGCCAGAGCACTGTGGAAAAAGAGTGGAAGACCGACCCAAAAGTCAGTGATATTGTAATATTTTACCCACACCGTCAGGTGTGATAGGCTCACAAAGTGGCTCAACCAAGCGTCGCGCACATTTCCGAGAACGCGACCCAACTGTCTCAGCGCCTCGTTCAAAACATCGCGCTGGTCGTTCGGGGAAAAGAAGAGGTCATCAAGCTCTCGGTCGTCTCGCTCCTGGCGCGCGGGCACCTGCTCCTCGAGGACGTTCCGGGCGTCGGCAAGACGACCTTGGCGCGCTCCCTGGCGGCCTCGGTCGGTGTGACGTTTCGACGCCTTCAATGCACCTCCGACCTCATGCCGACCGACGTCCTCGGCGGCAACGTGTTCAACCAGTCCAAGAGCACCTTCGAGTTTCGGCCCGGCCCGATTTTCACGCAGGTGCTACTCGCCGACGAGGTGAACCGAACGACGCCCAAGACGCAAAGCGCGCTTCTCGAAGCGATGGATGAGCGGCAGGTGTCCATCGACGGGGAAACCCACAACCTCGAAGAGCCCTTCTTCGTGGTCGCCACGCAGAACCCACAGGAATTCTACGGAACGTATCCGCTGCCCGAGTCGCAGCTGGATCGATTTCTCGTGCGGCTCAGCGTGGGTTACCCGCCTCCAAGTGTCGAACGAGAGGTCCTCCATCGCCGCGGCGCAGACCCTGTGGAACAGCTCAACCCGACGATGAGCGCGAATGAGCTTCGGCACGTCCAGCAGGCGGTCGACTTGGTCCGCGTCGATGATGCGGTCCTCGACTATCTGCATCGGATCGTCATCGCGACGCGAAATACCCCGCTTCTGTCGGTCGGCGTGTCCACCCGAGGCGCGCTTGGCTTCGAGCGTGCGGCGCGGGCAAGGGCGCTGGTCGAAGGTCGCTCCTTCGTGCTGCCCGACGACGTCAAGGTGCTTGCGGGCCCGGTCCTGGCCCACCGGGTCAAAGTCAGCGGCGGCATGGGCGGAGCCGCGGTTCGCGATGATGCGCAGCGGGTGATTCGCGAGCTTCTCACCGTCGTCTCTGTCCCTCTCTGATCGGACCGGTCGATGCGGATCTTTCGGCGAAAGCGGAGCAGGCGGAAGTTTCGACTGACGCGGGAGGGGCGGGCGTTTCTCTTCGTCACGGTCGGCGTAGGCCTGGCTGCCGTGAACACCGCGAACAACCTCCTCTATCTGGTGCTCGGCTTGCTGCTGAGCCTGCTCCTGGTGAGCGGTGTCCTGAGTGACCTCGCGCTCTGGAGGCTCCAAATCAAGCGCAACCTGCCTACGCGACTCTTCGCCGGGCGGCGCTCGCTCATCGACATCGCCTTGCTCAACGAAAAACGTTGGCTCTCGAGCGTCTCGGTCGAAGCCATCGACGAAATCGACGGCGTCGACTCGGAACCCGCGCGTTTCGTTCGCGTCGCGCCCGGAAAGACGGAGATTGGGAGCTACCGCTTCGAGTCACCTCGCCGCGGCCTCTTCGAGCTTGGCACCGTACGGGTGCTCACGCGCTATCCATTCGGCCTGATCGAAAAGGGGTACACGATCTTCCTGCCCGACGAGATCGTCGTCTATCCGAAGCTGCTCGAGCACGTGGCCGCGCCTGCCCTCCGCCCGATGCAAGGGGACGCTGCGCCGATTCACCAGACCGGCCGCGGAAGCGAGTTCGCCGGCAGCGTGCGTTTCTACCGCGAGGGCGACGAAGCTCGTGACATTCACTGGAAACGAACCGCAAGCCGCGGCGAGCTCGTCGTCCGCGAACACGAGCAGGACTCGAGCGCGCTGGTCACGCTCACCGTCGACAATCTCCTGCCCTCCGGCCTCGATGACGAAACGGCCTGGCACGAGCGGTTTGAAACATCGGTCTCCGAGATTGCAACCTTGGCGTCCGTCTATCTCGCGCAGGGCATTTCGGTGCAGGTTCAGTCGAGCAACAGCGTCTCGCCCTTGGTCCCCGGCGGCACTCCGCCCGACCCCATCTGGCACTTTCTCGCGCTGCTTGCGCCTGCCCGTGCGGCTGCTTCCCGCGGCAAGCAGAAGCACAAGAGGCACGCGGCATGAGATTTGGCTTCGCCCACAAGCTCGTGACGTACCTGTTTGCGGCCCTCGGCCTCATCGCGCTCTTGCTCGGCACGACGTTCAGCCCAGGCGAAGCCATGCTCGTCATCGTCGCGTTCGCGGCGAGCTGGTTCGCTGAGCCGCCGCTTCTCGACCGCCCGGGCTACTCGCGTTTTTGGAACATCGCCGCCGTCGTGGTGCTCATCTTTCAAATCGTCCGCGCGATGGCCGGAGAACCGATCTTGTCCGTTGGCGTGCAGTACGCCGCGTTCCTTCAGATTTCACGCCTTTCGCACCGCAAGACGGCAGCGGACTACCAGCAGATCGCGATCCTCGGCTTCCTGCACCTGATCGCAGGCACCGTGTTCTCGACCGGCCTCGACTATGCGGTCGTCTTTTTTGGTTTCGTCATCGTGATGCCCTGGATGCTCGCGCTCACGCATCTGCGAAAAGAGCTGGAGATCGCACACGGCGCCGACAGCCCTGTTTTGCGCGGCGAGCTCCAAAGCAGAAAGCTCGCAACCCCTGCGTTCTTCGGTGGCACGACGCTTCTCGCGGTTCCGCTCTTCGTCTTGACCGCGGCCATGTTTTTCGCCTTTCCGCGGGTTGGCTTTGGCTTCCTTTCCAACCTCGGTGTGCGTACCCAG